>Ga0247813_10000527_pt1 | contig 35055 bp, 29 predicted proteins | sample UWRJL169409C1_FD_180719 | JGI IMG/M metagenome (GOLD analysis project Ga0247813, IMG submission 180719) | Plant litter microbial communities from Arlington Agricultural Research Station in Wisconsin, United States - UWRJ-L169-409C-1 | ecosystem: Environmental > Terrestrial > Plant litter >... | reverse complement strand
AGCTGATTGTCTGAGCCAGACATTGAGTCCGCCAGCCATCGTAGCGATCCAGATATTCCCGCTGCCGTCCTCGTGTAAGTCTGATATCACATTGCTGGACAAACCTCCTTTGCCAGCTTTATATAATTGCATCGTTTTCTTACCAGTATCGTATACATTTATCCCTTGTCCGTAAGTGCCTATCCAGATTTTCCCTGCACGATCCTGCAATAGAGTAGTGACTTCATTTGATGAGATGCCGACTTTAGATGCAGTAGAGAAATTACTTAATTTCTTCGTCTTCACTTGGTAAACAAAAATTCCGTTTTCTTTGGTAGCAATCCATAGATCACCAGAAGCTACCTGAATAATATCATTGATAAATAGCTTTTTCAGCGGGGTGAAAAGCTTAAATTTCTCTGTTTCCAGATCAAAGATATAGATGCCTTCTTCCGTACCGATCCAAAAGGTAGTCGCATTGTACTTGAATATTTTCCTGATAAAATTATTACCGATACTGCCAGCAATGTCTTTTTGATATTGAAAAGACTTAAAGCTATAACCATCAAATCTACTCAGACCATATTTGGTACCGAACCACATATATCCCTGAGCATCCTGCTCAATATCCCAAACGGTATTTGCGCACAAACCATCCGTAACCGTATAATGCCTAAAAAAGATATGCTGTCCAAAAGATGAACTGCTTAGCCAAAATGTAAAAAACAATAACAGGGCTAATGCCCTGTTAAACTTTCTGGTATTCATAATTTCTTAGGAAAAGGGAAACGAATATAACTATCCTTATATCAATTATTTTATATTATTTATTTTTTTGATCAGCTCCACTTCATCAGCTTTATAAGGCGTACCATCCTTGTGAAATATATCATGAAACCATTCCTTTGGTTCTGCTCCATTTGGAAGAGGGGTGTCCCAGGCATATTTGGTATTTGATTTACCGTCGACTAAACCCCAGTTGATTGCACCGATGTTCTCCTTTTTCAACATAGGAAGAATGTTTTCGAAACGGCTATTCCTTGTTCTGGCCATATATTCTGTGCAAATCATTGGTCGACCATGAGATTTTAACAGATCAATAGTTCTTTGATGCCATTGCGGTTCCTCATAATCATGATAAGTGATAACATCAGAATTCAGCGCCTGAAAAGCATTCAGCTCTTCATAATCCCATGCCCAGATCCCTGCACTGATCGGTTGGGAAGGATCGACCGCTCTTGCCCAGCTAAAAACACTTTTCAGCAAGGGCAGAGAACTTGTCAATTTGCCTGAATTGCCCGGCTCATTGTATAAATCCCATAGCAAAATGCGCTGATCGTTTTTGAAATGTGTCATTACATCCTTAACATATTTTTCCAGTGCCGGGAAATTTGCCTCCTCCTTAGAATTCGGATCGCCCGGGTCCTGCAGCCAACCAGAATTATGGATACCTGGTTTTGGTGCCGGCTGTTTGCCAATTTTACCCTGCTTGTTCCAGCAGTCGTCAAAAAACACGAAGATAGTTTTGATATGGTGTTTGTCTGCGATGGCGAGATATTTATCTATCCTGTTTTTGAAACCCTTCTGGTCTTGCTGCCAGGCCAGACTATGTAAATACACTCTCATCGTGTTGAAACCAATGCCTTCTGCCCAGCCCAGCTCTTTGTCGATCGTGGCGGCATCAAAGGTATCGGCCTGCCACATTTCCAGCTGATTAATTGCCGTACTCGGTAAAAAATCAGCGCCGGTCATCCATGCTTGTTTTTGGTACCATTGATTGGCTTTTTCTATGGACCAAACCTTGCCAGAAGTTGTGTTTTGCGCGCGAACTGTCGTCGAAAACAATAATACTAGTAGCAGCAAATAGTTAAAATACGTCTTTTTCATTCTGTTGTAGTTAAAATATATCATCTTATTTAGTTGATGGGAGGGAGAGTTTTTGGTTGGATTTTACCGGTAGACCAAAATTGGGTGTCCCATCCGGGTTCCAGGTAAATTTCTGTGCTCTGGGAGATCGGAATCCGCCGCAACCCTGACCAGGTGCTGAGTTTGCATGATATAAAATCCAATCCTCTCTACCATCCGGAGATTTAAAGAACGAATTATGTCCGGGTGCATAAACACCATTTTCTGGCGACTGCTTAAAGACCGGCTGTTTGCTCTTTACCCATGATGTTTGTGCCAGGAGATTGTCGCCCTTCAAAGTCAGCATACCCAGCGCATAAAAATCTGTCCAGCAGCCACTCGCAGAGTAAATCAAAAAAACTTTGCCTTTATTCATTAAGATCTGCGGACCTTCATTTACATCTACATGCGGTGGGTTATTCGGATCATTCAGATCGCCATGTTTTTCCCAGTCAAACAGCGGGCTTGATATTTTATACCGCTTTCCGCTGATGGTCCATGGGTTTTTCATCTTCGCAATAAATATTTCCTGCCTACGGTTTACATCACCTTCCCAGCCGGCCCAGATCATGTACAGCTGTTTTTTGTACCTAAAAACTGAACCATCAATGGCCCATTTATCCGTTGCATCTCCAACCTTTCCTTTAAAGATCCAATTTCCTGCCATCGGGTCTTTATTTGAATTTTCCAGTACATACATCCGATGGCTATTGTTATTGCCGTTATCAGCGGCGAAATAAACATACCACTTCCCATTGATCGTATGTATTTCCGGTGCCCAGAGCTCTTTTGACCATGCTTTGCCACTGGGTGGGATAAATATGATTTTCCGTTCCGCGGTTTTTAACTCTGCCAGATTCTTCGTTTTCCATAGTACCAGACTATCCTGAATCGTGTGCATGTAATAATAGTAACCATCCTTATAAATACTCCAGGGATCTGCTCCGGAAGGCAAAAGAGGGTTGCTAAAAGTTTGTGCTTTAGCTGAACCTGCGATCACAAAAGTAAGTAGCACGACTATTTTAAAAAGCTTCAGTTTTTTAATCATATTATAAATCTCCTGATGGTTTAGTTATTTGTAATCCCGCAGCAACAGGTGTTCCGAGGTCAGGGCTGCCATCAGCCTTGAAGCCAAATTTTTGCATCCTGATATTTCTGCGGTCGGCACAACCCTGGTTAGTGCCGGAATTTGCATGGTAAATGATCCAGTTTTCCTTGCCATCGGGCGATTTGAAAAATGAATTGTGACCCGGTCCATATGCATTATTTTGTGGGTTTTTGCTGAAGATAGGGTCGGCTGCTTTCGTCCAGTCCGCTTTCACTAAAGGATTACCACCTTCTTTTAAGCTCAGCATTCCCAATCCGTAGTCGTCTGTACCACAGAAACTCGCTGAATAAACCAGGAAAGTTTTACCTGCATTTGCAATGACTTCCGGTCCTTCATTTACGCCGAAACCATTTTTCTCCCAGTTAAACTCGGGCGTGCTGAGCATTGTTGCTGTAGCTTCCAAAGTATAGGGATTGATCATTTTTGAGATATAGATATTTTGTGTGAGGTTAACATTCGTTTTATCCGGGCGACCGCACCAAACGAAGTACCTGCTTCCATTGTATTCCATCACTGTGCCGTCAATCGCCCAGAAGTCGGCGCCGGCACTTGATATTTTACCTTTTTCTACCCAGGTGCCCGTCATCGGATCGGCACTGCTGTTCTCTAAAACCCAGGTACGCTGATTGATATCATTACCATCACCGGCAGTATAATAGATGTACCATTTTCCGTCAATAAAGAACATTTCCGGTGCCCATACATTACTGGAGTTCGCAGTTCCTGCAGACGGAGTAAAAACCGTTTTCGGAGTTGCAGCGGCAAGTTTCGACATGGCCTTGGTCGACCATAAGTTAATGCTGCTCCCATTAGTCTGCATGTAATAATAAGTTCCGTCCTTCTGGAATACCGAAGGATCAGCTCCATTCATCAGTGGATTGCTAAACGTAGGACTTGAGGGAATCGTGGTGTCAATGGGAGGGAAGTAAGGCTTTCCACAAGACAGCAATACGGTGATACCCGTGCTGATCGCGAGAGTGGCAATGAATATCGATTTTCTGAGTACTGAATTAGTCTTCATAATTTATAAGTATAAAAAGGGAGATGATGGAAACATCTGTCATCTCCCTGCATGAATTAATAGTTTGGATTTTGTCTTAAGTTTGGATTTAAATCAATATCCCGCTGCGGGATAGGATACAGCTCATGTTTACCAACAATGAAGTTCGCGAAATCAGCATCCCTGGTCGCCAGCGCTTTACTCAGGTCGCCCCATCTCAACAAATCTGCCCAGCGCCAGCCTTCGCCTGCTAATTCTGTCAGACGTTCATGTTTCAACTGCGTTAGAAATGCTGCTTGTGATAACCCCGGTTTGGTCGCTGTTAAAGTTGCCAGTCCAGCTCTTTGTCGTACTCTATCTACCAAAGGATAGGCTTCGGCTGTTCTGCCAAGGCCATTTAAACATTCTGCATACATCAACAACACATCCGCATAACGGATCAGTCGGTAGTTATTTGGTGATCTGAAACCTTCCTCATTTTTCCAGTGGTCGTTCAACAGCTTCCTGAACCATACACCATTTGCATTTGGCCCGTTACCATACCTGTTTGCAAATGTTTGTCCATAAACTATTGTGGCGGTTGGGCCTGCCGGATCGGCATTGTTAAAAATGAAAGAAGCTGCAAGTCGCGGATCTTGTGCTCCCCCCACTGTTGTTTCCTGAAGAAATTCATCGATGACCCATCTCCTGGCCGCACCGTCACTAAACCCTACGCCGGGAGGGGCAAAAAATTGCGAGATCGAAGTTCCTGTATTGCTTATTCTGCTTTCATCCACATCATCATCAGTACTTTCAGCAAGGTTTTCACTAAACTGCACCTCAAATACTGATTCTTCATTGTTTTCTTTGCTGATGATGAAGTTGTCACGATAGTTGGTAGTCAACTTATAAATGCCGTTACCCGGACCAGTTACTAACCAGCTGAATGCATCCAGCGCTTGCTGATACTGTTTTTGCTGCAGGTAAGTTTTACCCAGCAACGCATAACAGGCGCCTTTGGTTGCCCTTCCTAAATCATTGCCTGCATAGGCAGTAGGCAGATCAGCCAGTGCTTCATTTAAATCTTTAGCCACCTGTGCATAAGCCTCTGCTGTTGTAGCATTTGGTGGTGAATCTTTTGGCTGTGATGGTTCAAGCATCAATGGCGGGTTACCGAAATATAAAGTGAGGTTGAAATAGTACAGCGCCCTTAAAAACTTGGCTTCTGCAATAATCCTGCTTTTCAATGCAGCGTCCATTTCGATCTTCGGCACATTCGCAATTACCTGATTGGCTCTGAATACACCGACATACAAAGTTTCCCACGTTAAGGCTGTTAACCCATCATTGTAATCTGTCTGGTTAAATCGCATCAGGTTATTCAGCCCGCCGTCTCCGCCAGAACCGAAACCTTCATCAGATTTCAAAATTCCATGGTAAAACATCCATCTGGAATACAATGCCGCTGAACGGTGGAAGGTGCTATACACTGCATTTACGCCTTTTACGGCATCATCAGATGTTTTCCAGAAACTCGCGATGGTAGGACTATTGGGATTGACCGCATCGAAATCCCGCTTACACGCTGATAATACGACGAAGGCAAAAATAATGGTAATGATATATCTTTTCATATTTTGATGATTAAAAACCTACACTTAGACCAAATGAAATAATACGTGAGGCCGGATAATTGCCATTGTCTACACCCGGTTCAAGGTTTACATTGGCACCCACCACATCGGGATCCAGTCCTTTATATTTGGTAATGGTGAATAAATTTTGTGCACTTACATATAAACGTGCATTGCCAACACTTGCTTTTGATAACCAGCTGGAAGGCAGGCTGTAACCCAGTTCTACATTTCTTAACCGTAAAAATGAACCGTCTTCTACCCATCTGTCACTATCTCCTCTGGCATTGGAGTTAATGCCTCTGTCAGGCGAGGACAAATAGCCCAGCCTTGGAAATGTGGTGTCTGTATTAGTTGGTGTCCAGGGATTGATTTCCTTTCTGTAATTGGCGTCACCATAACTATCTAGTTCCCGTCTTACATCATTGTATAGTTTTTGCCCGAAGGATCCGTACAATTGAACCGACAAGCTGAAATTATTATAGCTCGAATTAAACTGCAATCCTGTGGTGAATTTAGGGAAAGGTGATCCGGCATAAGTTCTGTCGAACTCATTGATATCGTCGTTTGTGCCTCTGTCCGTAAGATTTTTATACCTGATATCTCCCGGTTTTGCATAAGCAGCCTGTGCTTTATGTGCATCAATCTCAGCCTGGTTTTGAAAAATCCCATCTGTCGTTAATACATAATATTCGCCAATTGAACGACCAACCTGCGTTCTGGTATTTCCAGACTGCAGATAGTCCCGTTGCTGTCCTGTAGCGAGGTCGATCCCCAGGTTACCCAATGCTAAAACTTTGTTTCTGATCACACTTACATTTGCAGCCACATCCCATTTGAATTTGCCGCTCGCAGCAGGTTTATAACCTAAGGCAATCTCGAAACCTTTATTTTCTATTGATCCGATATTTACTAAGGGAGGGTTTTGCAGATTGCCAATATAATATGGTACTGGTTGATCTAATAGTACATCACTGGATACGGATCTGAACACATCAATTGCAGCCGTAAAGCGATTATTGAACATTGCAGCATCCAAACCGATGTTGGTTACTTTTTTCTTCTCCCATTTTAAGTTTTCGTACGCAAGTCTGGCTTGTGTGGCACCAGCAAAAACCTGCTGACCTGGTCCAAAAACTGCGAGTGGAGCCTGATTTAAAAAGCCTGTAAAACTGTAAGCATTTAACGTGTTTACGCCCAGAACACCATACGAAGCACGGAGTTTTAAATCTGAAATCCAGTCTACTTTAAAGAAGTCTTCTTTAGAGATTCGCCATCCCAGTGCCGCTGATGGGAAATAACCGGTTCTGTATTTCTGAGAAAAACGGGAGTCTTTATCCGCCCTGAATGTGAATGTTGCCAGGTATTTATCATTATAAGTATAATTTACACGGCCCAGATATGAATTCAGCAAGTATCTGGTCAGACTTCCTGAAGAGGTCCTGTCGCCGCTGATGACACTAGTAGAGTTCAGCGTGGTGAAATAATCACCACCAAATTGTGCTAATTTTAAACCGCTGCCCAGAGTATTATCCGTCTGTGTGGTCTGTTCTGTATAACCCACCACGCCATTGATACTATGTTTATTAAAAGTACGGTTGAAATTTAATGTATGCTCCAGAATATAGCTCAGAAACTGGTTGCGGTTATCTGTCAGTCTGCTCAGGTCTGGTGATTGGCCCTGGTACCACGAACCATCTCTTCTGACTGATTTATTTTTATCGAAGCTCGTTTCCAGACCCACATTGAATTTATAGTTTAAACCGTCGATGATCTTAAAATCAATAAATGCATTTCCGATTAGTTTAGCATAATTAGATCTGGAGGACGTAATATTCGCTATTGCTACCTGATTACGGGAAAATGTATTGATATTTCCATTTTGTCCATAACCCCATCCACCCGGATTACCGGCACTGATCAGGCTGTTGCTTTGCACCGGGATTATAGGAGCGCTGGTCCACATATCGTACCATGGATTTCCTTCAGCAAAACCACCCTGAAAAGGTGCCTGTGCGGTTGAAGAAGATATCGCAATGTTTTCTCCAAATTTAAATCTTCCTTTAGTGGCTTCTGTGTTGATCCGCATAGAGAAACGTTCAAAGCTTCGGCCTATTAACGTTCCCTCGTCTTTAAAATATCCTGCGGAAACTAGATAATTAGAGTTATTTCCACCACCAGAGATGCTGGCATTATAATCCTGTACAGATCCTGTCCTGAGTAGTTCATCACCCCAGTTGGTATCTACACTGCCATTATAGCCAACAACTCCCGGCTGCATAGCCAAACCTGATGCCAGGTAAGCACGTGCATTCGTTGCTGCATATTCAGCACCATTCATCATTTCATATCTTTTCGGTATGGTGGCAATACTGTATCTTGAACTTGCCGAGATCTTGGCAGGACCTGATTTTCCTCTTCTCGTGGTGATGATGATTACCCCGTTACCCGCCCTGGATCCGTAAATTGCTGCTGCGGATGCATCTTTAAGCACTTGAATACTCTCGATGTCATTCGGACTAACCGTAGTATTCGGATCTGCAAACATACCATCAATCACATATAATGGGTTGGCGTTTCCAAAAGTACCCAGTCCGCGGATATTGACCACCGCTTCCTGTCCCGGAGCGCCACCATTTCTAACACTTACACCCGGAGTTTGACCTTGTAAAGCCTCTGGTAATGACCTAGACACTAATCTATCTGTATTGGTGGTGTTCACCAAACCTGTTGCACCAGTCAAATCCCGTCTGCGAACTGTCTGGTAGCCAATTACCACCACTTCGTTAAGTGCAGTGTTCGACTCTTCCAATGTTACATTAATGACAGTAGTGCCATTAACAGCCGATTCTTTAGTCGTAAAACCTATGATGGTAAATAACAAGGTAGCATTTTCCGGAGCGGAGATACTATACCTTCCGTCTACGTTGGTCGTGACAACTTTGGTCGTTCCTTTAATACTTACGGAAACCCCGGGAAGGGTTTCTCCGGTAGCAGATTTAACAACACCCGTCACTACAATGTCGGCTTGTTGTTGATAATGTTTGAGCGTTTTGTTTTCGGTCGCGCGCCCATCATATGCCGGTAGGATGAAGGCGATCAAAACCGGCATAAATAAGAATCGCTTCAAATTTATTACGCGATGAATCCGAATTACACAGAGTAAAATTTCTTGTTTCATAATTGATTTACATTTGGTTGGTTAGAATAAATGGTAGAAGTACGCTGGGGAATAGCGTATGGAGACGTTTAGGTTACCCTTTTCATGTTTGTTTTTTGTTTAATGTTTGGTTAGTTCCTGCCATTACATTGCTGTTAATGGTAAGGCAAATTTGGCTAAATCAATGCAGCAAGGATATAAAAATTGAAGCTAAAGCTGTAAGAATTGTGGACTTATAAAGTTCTATAAGTTTATATACTTGTTGATTGCCAGCATTTTAATAAAATCGCAACAACAACCATCATTGATAGTTTTAAAATGGAATAAAATATATGTTGATTTGAATTGACGGTTTAATTGCAGTAGGTGCTTAAATAAATAGGAGGGAATAATCAACAATGTCATTGTCTAATCTTCGATATTGATAAACATCAATGAGTTTCGGAATTGCTGTATATAGTTTTGTCTCATTCCATGGAGGACATTAATTATTCAAAACTATTAAATATGAAATTCGATAAACTCAAAAAGATGCAAATCCATTCCAATCTAAAATCTATTCGCTTGTCTGCCTGTTATTCAACAGTTGGTCTGCTGTTGTTCCTGTTATTGCCTGTCTTATCTGTCGCCCAGGGATATATTGAAGGTATAAATATAAGCTACGATCATATGCCTATGAAAATTAAGACTCCATCAGGAGATCAGAATTTTTCCGGCAGTAATTTTAAGATGGGTACGTCGATCCCTGTCTTTTTAGCTCCGGATAAATCCAAATATCTAATTGTTGGGGGTAATCTGGAAGCTTTCAGTTTTTCTGGCAGTCATCCTGATTTCGAGGTTGAAACGGTTTACAGTATATCACCTACACTGGGTTACAGTACCATGCTCAGCCAAAAGTTTAATTTGACAGCATTACTGATGCCAACCATGAATAGCGATTATAAAAATTTGAAAGGCTCGGATATCAAATTTGGCGCTATAGTCCGGGGCAGCTGGAAATTAAGCGACAAGATTACCTGGAAAGGAATAGTCGGTTACAGACGTCAGTTTTATGGTCCGCAGTACGTGGTATTGGTGGGGATGGACTGGAAAGTGAACAAGGACTGGCAGATCTATGGGGATATCCCGCATAACCTGACTATTAGTTATGGTGTGAATGAAAAAGTTAATACAGGTTTTAATCTGTTTGTTCAGAATTCAACTTATCGCTTAAACAATCGGAATCGGTATTTTGAGTACAATACCGTCAACCCCGGACTTTTTGCCGAATACTATGTTTCACCCAAATGGGCCATCCGCACTACCGCTGCTTACACCCTGATCAGGAATATGGAAATCTATCATAAAACGGATAAGGCGAAAGGGTTTATCGACTTCTATGAAATGGGCGATCGCAACGATCCCATTAATACTGAAGTATCACCCGGCCTTTCCCTTAAAGTAGGATTGAGCTACAGAATTGTTCCCGGCAAAAAATAAATGCTTTATCAAGTAAATCATCTCATGAATAGATTATTAATAGGTCTGACCATTGGCAGCCTTCTTACATTATTAAATTTTTATCCCACGCGTGCTCAGATTTCACCTTCATTAGAGCTGACAGATAAACGCAAACACCTGGCGGAGCTCATTATCGATACAGTTGTTGAAGTAACTACATTTAAAAGGAATTTGTCCCTGATAAAAATGCCCGAAGATGCGCTGACGCTTAGCCGGTTTCATCAAGATGGAAAAATACATACGCTAGCAGTTCTGGAGGATGATGGGGAAAATATCACAGGTATAGATCTTACTAGGGAATTAAAGCGATATGAACAGCATTCATTTGACGTCATCAAAGAGCTGAACTTCAATGAAGTTGTTGAGGTGATCAGAAAAAGTAAATGGAAAGTGAAACTAAAATATGAAAACCTGCTGCCCTGTGTGGAAGGGGAAAAACACCTGGCCATTGGCATAAACTATGCTGATCATGGCGAAGAAACAGGGCAGGTTAAACCATTTATGTTCCCTAAATATGTGAATACCGATCCCGCCATCCATCAACTAAATTATACTGAAGGCTGGCTTCTGGATCATGAAGTGGAACTTGGTATGGTTTTTCCAAAACCGGTCTGTTCAATAACTGAAATCAATAGTGCAGTGATCGGATTTCTGGTTGTTAATGACTTTACCGACAGGGCTACACTGATGCGTAAAATGGACAGTCAGAATGTAATTGGCGGCAGGGGTTTTCCTGATGCTAAAAGCAAAAAAGGTTTTTTGCCTACTGGTCCCTATATGGTTATTCCCAGGGACTGGCGTACTTTTGTGAAAGAATTACATTTAAAATTAGCTGTTAATGGAGAAATACGGCAGAATGGAAGTGCTAAAGATATGGTGTGGGATATCGGTGAAATCATCCGGCGATCATTAGCTGTCGGCGGCGAAAGAAAAAGTTTTTACCAGGATCAGATGGTTAAGCTTTTTGAAGGTGAGTGCATTCCCGCAAACAGTATTATTATCACGGGAACGCCTTCAGGAGTAGTATTTAAGGCACCGACCAGAGGATTTATAGCCGGCGCTGTTACCAAATACATCTTCAGCGGCGGATTTTTTAGTAATAAAATGCATCCATATATTCTACAGCAGTACCTGAAGAAGGAAATGGGTAATCCTCGTTATCTTAGACCAGGAGATCAAATAGAAAGTTCGATCAACTTTTTGGGAACGATAAAAACGACAGTTCAGGCGCAGATTCCCAATTCGCACAGGGTAAGACCTTGAACGGTGGTTAAGCGAGGAGATATTTTAGAACTATATTTATAGCAGCATTTTCAATACTACAGATTTGAGCCCAATCTGTAGTATTGAAATCTTACTAAGCAAAATTTACATGACAGATAATCAATCACTGCTCAAAATAGAGGCCTTTATAAGAATGATCGTTCAGCCTAATGAGGAAGAATGGGAAGCTTTTGTAAAAATTGTACAGGTTAAAAGTCTAAAAAAGAAAGATCTGCTCTTAGAGGAAGGGCAGATCTGCAATTTTATTGCATTTTTAAATTCCGGTGTGCTAAGGGAATACTCTTATCATAATGGAAAAGAAACCATGGTTGATTTTATGGCCGAAAATCAATTTACGAGTGACTATCAAAGCTTTATCATGCAGATTCCCTCAAAGCAATACCTCGAAGCATTAACAGATGTTGATCTGCTGATACTGAAGAGAGACGCGATAAATTCATTATTTGACAGGTATAAGATTTGGGAGCGTTTTGGCAGGTTAATAATCGAAAAAGTGTTTTGTCGTGCTGAAGAGAAAAGAAAGAAAATAATTTCGACCAGTCACGAAGAGCAGTATCGCAGCTTTGCTGCTGATTATCCACAAATCATCCAGCAAGTGCCGCAATATTATATTGCATCATATTTGGGCTTAACGCCGGAACATTTGAGCAGGTTGAGAAAGAAGGTGTGATTTGGCTTATCTGCTAAAAATAGAGTACCAATTTATGACATCAGTTCATAAATTAGCGGATTAGCAGGCTATAAAGTTCTGGCATACCTTCTTTGAACCACAGCGGAATATCTACGTTCTGCAACGGCGAGTATGCTTCACCTTTTGACAAATGGCAGATTGGCAGAATTGAATCTGAAGTATCAAACACTTCTATGCTATCAAACATTCGGAAATTCTTGTTGAGCATTTGCATATTACCATAGAAGTTATTGCCAATATCTAATGGAGTCACATGAAATCCGCCCTTTTTAAATCTGATTTCTACCCTCTGAATAGATTTAACCACATCTTTTAGACCGCAGAATATCAGATGAATATTGAATCCGGATGTTTTGAATTGCTGAGGTGTTGCCCATGCTCCCGCACCTGTGAAATGACCTTCATAAGCAAAGTCAAGCTGGTTGGTGATATGGTGGGTTATGAGTGCACGGAAATGTTCTTCAAGTGATTCATTGGCTTGCTTTTTAGCTTCCTTACTACTTCCGTGCTGTTTGTAGAATTCAGTGCTTTTTTTGTATAAAAAATATCGCCGTCAAAAATCTCCAAGTTACTAAACTTGGGTGGAAGAAGGGCTTGTTTCAGTGTAGACTTACCTGCACCGTTACTGCCGGTGATAATAAATAGTTGAGGTTTACCGGATGACGGCATGCTTGCTTCTTAATGCCTTAATCTCAGATCTATTCAGCATTTTAATAACTTGTCTTGGAACTTCAATGTTGCTCTTGTCAAGTCTTTCAATACGGATGTTACCATCAGGATACTCATAAAATGCCTCATCTTCTTCCAAACGTTCATCGAAGACCATGAAACAATGGCCACTTTCCAGATCGTTCTTTCTAAGTTTACGAATGACCTGTTGGAGCTTTTCGATTCGCCCTAAATACTGCGAATAAGCTTTCGCCGACTCTTTTTTATTGGATTTTACTAGGTCATCAAATAGTCTGCCTTGTATGTACTGTTCGCGTTCCATAACTACAAAATTATCGTTTATAATTGAACAAATACAAATTACGTGCAAATTTTGACTTTGCCAAAAATATCTGTGATGTAAAGAGGTATACTGGATTGATCTTCGAATCTAGAATTGATACGCTTAGAACAAATAACCAGCGATCTTGTGGTCCTTTGATATATGTATGTTTTGATCTGAGAATAAAATCGTAAATCAATATTGTAGCTCAAGGAATTGCCATTTGTAGAATATTTACAGCTGTTTTTTTAACCTCGTTTCCCAGGGGTCAAAACTTTATCTTTAAGTTGAGAATTGAAGCATATTTTAGTATGACCTAAAAAGCAAAAAGCCTGCAATCTTACGTTTGCAGGCTTTTCGTTGTTTCTTTGATGAAACCAGCGGAGAGTGGGGGATTCGAACCCGCGGACCCTGTTACAAGTCAACAGTTTTCAAGACTGCCGCAATCGACCACTCTGCCAACTCTCCGCGACAAAAGTACAATTAAAGTGCATTCCTGCAAAGCCTAATCCAGAGAAATCGCTTAAAACACTCATTATGAAGGAGATTTTTTTATCTGATACCCTATAAGCTGCTCGTAGACGGTATAATGTTTGAATTTTACAATCAATAGTTTGATTGCTATAATTATGTTATTGAGTATTACCTTTAAATTTGTGATCTTTAATCACAAACAGCATATTTAATTTCATTGCCATGAAAAAGACAGAAACACTGGAGAACTTTTATCAGCAGAAGTTTGATGCAGTCCCGGAAAATCTGGCGGACGGTGTAGGACACTTTAACGTATTCCGTTTAGAAGATTGCGCACAGCCCGGAGCACAGCCAATAGCTTATAGTCGCCGGGACTATTATAAAACCTGTTTGATCCGTGGTAACCACTTGTATCATTATGCTGATAAAACCTTAGAAGTGAATGGTACAACGCTCATCTTTTTCAATCCCAACGTACCTTATACTTTCCAGACGCTTTCAGGGGAGAGTTCTGGTTACTTCTGCATCTTTACAGAATCCTTTTTTACTGAAAAGATTCGCGGTAGTCTAAATGAACTCCCTATGTTTAGTCCGGGTGGAAAACCAGCTTTCGTATTAAATGACCAGCAGGAAGCAGCTGTCGCCAATATCTTTGAGAAAATGCTGGAAGAAATCAATGGCGATTATACTTTTAAATATGATCTGCTGAGAAATTATGTAACAGAGCTTACGCATTATGCGTTAAAATCTCAACCCTCAGAAAATCTATATCAGCACCCGGATGCAAAATCACGCATCACTGCCGTATTCACTGAATTGCTGGAAAGACAGTTTCCGATTGAAACACCGTCGCAGCGCTTCTCTATGCGTTCTGCTAAAGATTTCGCAGATAAACTGGCGGTCCATGTAAACCATCTGAACAGATCTGTTAAAGAAACAACCGGAAAAACCACTACACACCTGATCTCAGAGAGATTGGTGACGGAAGCAAAGTCATTATTGAAACATACAGACTGGAACGTTTCGGAGATTGGATATTGCCTGGGTTTTGAAGAAGCAGCTCATTTCAACAACTTCTTCAAGAAGCAAACCTCAATTACCCCGGGTTATTTTAGGAATGTTTGAATTTAGCAATTATACGCTTGAATGTTATAATTTAAACGGTGACGACTGACTGTAAATTTGTCCTATAAATTCAAACAAATATGGACAAGCAACAAAAAGTATGGTATATCACGGGTGCCTCTAAAGGCCTGGGATTAAGTTTAGTAAAACAATTATTAACAGCAGGACACAAAGTAGCTGCAACTTCAAGAAACATTGACGATCTCAAAAAAGCAGTAGGAGAGGATCTCCCGAACTTTCTTCCCCTGGCTGTAAACCTTAAAGAGGAGACAAGTGTGAAAGCTTCAGTAGACGCTACAGTAGCCAAATTTGGTAAACTGGATATTGTAGTGAATAACGCTGGATATGGTCTGGTCGGAAGTCTTGAAGAACTGAGCGATAAAGAATCGAGAGAAAACTTTGAAGTGAATGTTTTCGGTACTTTAAATGTGATTAGAATGGCTATGCCTCACCTGAGAGCACAACAATCCGGACATATCTTCAATATTGCCTCAATTGGCGGATTCTATGGTGACTTCCCTGGCTTCGGTATCTATTGCGCCACAAAGTTTGCTGTAGTCGGACTATCAGAATCCCTGGCTGCAGAAGCTAAAGAATTTGGTGTCAAGGTAACAGTAGTGCAACCAGGATATTTCAGAACCAGCTTCCTGACAAGCGGATCACTTGGTGTACCTGAAAATCCGATAGCTGCTTATGCATCGGTAAGAGCATCACAAAATGCACATCAGGAAGGTATCAACGGAAACCAACTGGGTGACCCGGAAAAAGCAGTAGCAGTATTGATTAAAGTGGCTGATGCGGAAAACCCGCCTGTACATTTATTTTTAGGTCAGGATGCATACGATCTGGCCGATCAGAAAATACTGACTGTGCAACAGGATATGGATGCTTGGGAAAGTCTGGCGACCTCCACAGCTTTTGAGCAGGTAAATGCTTAAAATAAGATAATGGTCCGCGTGTTTAGCAGGGCATGCGGGCCTTATCTTTAATTATTATAAATTATTTTGCATTTTATTTGTAGCAAGTCTAAATAATGCTAATATTTGCATTATAATCTATAACAGTAAATGCAAAACATAGCTACCGCACCTTTAGTTGATTTCGTAGAAGTTTTTCAAACCCGTAACGGTTCTGTATTTCAGTCTGACAGAGAAAACTGCTGGTATGTTGATTTTGCAGGTAAGCTGGCACGTTTCGATTACCGTTGCATGATGAAGTTAAGAAAAGCAGTTTATCATATAGATATCGAAGCATTGTTATTAAGTTCAGAATTAACTCCTGATCTTGAAATTGTTTTTATCTGCGCCTGCGATCATTGTTACGTATTAACTTTATTAGAGATTATCGCCTTTAAAGAGCTGCTGGAAGGCACATTTGTAATGCTCGAACTGAACCGCATATTGCACGACAGGGTGTATCGTCTTAGCGCATAATCCTTTCTTTAGATTTAGAATCTTTCCATATTTCTGAACAATTCTTGTATATTAATTTATAGCATTACTTTTGTTATAGATAAATCGACAATAATTTAATATCAAGCATATGAAAGATATCATTCGCGTAAAGTGTTTACTCTCGACAGAGGTTGAAGCGCTTTTGAATCAACAAATAAAAAAAGAAGCTCAATCATCATCTGCCTATTTAGCAATGGCATCATGGTGTAATCAAAACGGTTATGATTTCTCATCTGATTATTTTTTCCTTCAGGCTGAAGAAGAAAGAATGCACCAGATGAAAATCTACAAATACGTTTTAGATATGGGCGGTTCTGCTATATCTCCTGAAGTAACAAATATCAAAATTGAATATAACTCATTTAGAGAAGTTTTTGAAGAAGCATTAGATCAGGAGATCAGTGTAACTCAATCTCTGAAAAATATTGCAGCTAATTGCTACAAAGAGCAGGATTTTGTAACTATCGAATTCCTTAACTGGTTCTTCAAAGAACAACGTGAAGAAGAATACAAAGCAAGACGCGCACTGGAACTATTCGAAGTTATCGGCGAAGAAGGTACAGGAAGATGGCAGATCGACAAAAACGTTGGTAAAATCGTTTACAACAGCGAAGCTTAATCGACACCAAACACACCAATTATATCGACAGGATGTTAGTAATAATATCCTGTTTTTTTATGTCTGAGAATTTTTTTAGCGGGCAGGATTTATCAGGAAATTCTTACATGCACTGTATCTGTTCTTTTGATTCCTCAAAATAAAGAACAACGGAGTCATCTCATAATTGATTTTCAGCCTGTGAGAATTGATTATTTGGAAATGCGCTCATAGGGGAATAGGAGTAAAAACAAAAAGAGGGTGATCAATGACACACCCTCTTTTGTATAGTATAAATTGATAAGAACTATTTCTGTTCCTGTGCTTTCTCTTTTTCCTTAGCTTCTGCTTTAGCTTTTTTCCTGAAGAATCCGCGCAGCAGGAAATTATGTTGTAAAGCTTCCATATTCTCGTCAAGCTTCTTGGTACTTGATTCCAGATTGGTCACTGTACTTTTTAATCTTGCACCGGTCTCTTCATCATTCAGCAAAACACCAACAGCATTTTTATCTGAATTCAGTTTGTTACTGGTCGCGTTCAGGTTGTTGGTCATCTGTGCTGCAGAAGAAGCGGTTTGTTTCAAACTGTTTACTGCTGATTTCAGATTGGCGAAAACCGCAGTATCGGTCAGTAACTCATTGGCGAGTGTACCTTTATTATTGAGCTTGCTGGTATATTGTGAAACTGCAGCAGTTACCCTTGCTGTACTTGCGGAAGCATTTTCCAGGTTAATGGTCATCTGGCGTAAGCGATTGGCCATCAGTGAATCTGTCAGCACTGCGCCTAAAGCACCTTTACCATGCAGCATTCCTTTACTGACTTCTTTAAAGTCTGCGGTAATTGCAAGAATGTTTTTGTTGTTTTCCTGAAAGGTTTTCATGATATCTTCTGGCGCCAAAGCTGCAGCAATATCTAAACGGTCGCCATCTTCAACGATAGGTGCCTCTGCTGTTCCACCTAGAATTTCTATCATTTTATTACCGATGAAACCTTCAGAGCTGAGTTTGGCCATTGAATTTTTATGGATATACTTTTGTGAAGCTTCTTCAATGTGCATAGTCACTTCTACTTGAGCATTGCCATAAAAAGCAATTTTGCTCACCGTTCCAATTTTTACTCCTGAAAAGAAGACATTGTTACCTGCTTGTATCCCATTTACATTGTTGAAAATAGCTTTTAAAGTGATACTGCTGACAAAACGTTTTTGTTTTCCGCCAAGGGTAAGTACACCTGCTATGAAAATGACAATTCCTATAAAGATGAATAACCCTACTATGATTGATCTTTTGTTTTCTGAAGCGCTCATTTATTGTGTGAAATTATAGTTGTAAAAAGATTGAACACGTGCATCGTCACTTGCAAAGACCTCATCAAAGGTACCTTGTATCGCAAACTGACCATCTAATAACATAGCAATTCTGTCGCCAGTTTCCTTTGCACAGGTTAAATCGTGTGTAATAATAATGGATGTTGTTTTATATTTCTCCTGAACCTCATTGATCAGGCTGTTGATTTCAATACAGGTGATAGGATCCAGACCTGCAGTAGGCTCATCATAGAGCATGATTTCTGGTCTTAAAATCAGTGTCCTTGCAATACCTATACGCTTACGTTGTCCGCCTGACAATTCTGAGGGCATCTGCTCAATAGTCTGCGACAAGCCAACTGCATCGAGTACACTTTCCACTTCATCATTGATCTGGCTGCGCTTCAGGTTTCTCGAATTTCTGACTAAAGGAAATTCCAGGTTCTGGCGAACGGTCATACTATCATATAAAGCACTGTTCTGAAAAGAGAAACCTACTTTCAGTCGTAATGCCATCAGCTCTCTGGATTTCAGGAGCGCAACTTCTTCTCCGAGTACATTTACCTGACCTTCATCGGGCAGGAGCAGGCCTGAAATGATTTTGATCAGTACAGATTTCCCGGTACCAGAACGTCCCAGTACCACAAGGTTTTCACCTTGATACACATCCAGATCCACACCGCGAAGAATATGGAGATCACCAAATGCCTTCTGTAATCCACGAATAGAGATTACTGAGTTATTTTTATCTATTGCTTTCTTAGTTTTTAACATATCAATTAGCGGAAAGCATTAACAATAGCAACAATTACGATTTCTTCCACAAAGATGAGGAACATGGCAGCAACAACAGCTGCATTGGCTGCCTTACCGACACCCTCTGTACCTTTAGAAGAATTATATCCGCAGTAACAGCCCACCACACCAATGGTAAAGCCGAACACGGTAGATTTAAAGGAAGTGCTGAACAAATCCAGGAAACTCAAAGAGTCGAATACCTGCGAAAAGAACATGGCAAAACTGGTTTGCTCATTACTGTGTACGCTAAGGAACGCACCCATAAGAGCCACAAAAGCGGTGTACATGACTAATAAAGGTATCATAAAGGTTGTAGCTAATATTCTGCTGACAACCAGATATTTGAAAGGGTTAGTGGCGGATACTTCCATCGCATCAATCTGCTCGGTTACTTTCATGGATCCCAATTCTGCGCCCATATTGGAACCTACTTTACCTGCGGCAATAAGTGCGGTAACTAAAGGTGCCAATGCACGAACAATGGCAATAGAAATCAGGGAAGGTAACCAGGAGGTCGCGCCAAAATTAGCCAGTGAAGGTCTGGATTGATTGGTAAATACTACTCCTGTAATAAATCCGGTAAGGGAAATGAGGGGGAGAGATTTAAAGCCTACTTCATAACACTGGTGGATAATCTCTTTAAACTCGTATGGAGGTAGAAAAACTTCTTTAAAAAAGCGAAGTACAAATTGATATACGTGATAGACGGTGAAAAAAAAGTCATCCAGGGTCTTGGAAATAACGTGTTTTGCCGGCGGGATATTCTGATTCTCTGTGTTAGGATCCATTCTTTTTTATTGATGCGGCCAAATATAATTTAAATCAGCAATTTTATTTGTTATATTATACCAAAGTAAAAAAACGGCGAAATTGTTTTTTTTATTCGCTGACTAAAGCCACATATTGGTCAAATGTACTATTTAAGGGAAATAGAACATGTCCGGTTGACCTGATTATGACAAAAGTATGATGTGTGCTAAATGTGTAGAGACAATACATTGTACCTTGTGTTAAAAATTATAACTTTGAAGATCCGTTTACCAAATTGATCTCCGAATGAAAGTTATATACAAATTGCAATTGGTTGCCTCATTATTATTTGTCCTGCATAGCAGTTCAAGCGCACAGCACAAACCTCCTTTTTATGACGATGTACAGGCAATTAAAGGATATGATAGAGTTTACAGTCCGCCTCAGCATCCTATCTTATTCATTGGCAGCTCTTCGATCCGTTTATGGGTGGATTTTGCGAAGACGTTTAATAAATATGTAGTGCTGAACAGAGGGATAGGGGGAGCAGTGACTAATGATACCGACCGCTACCTGGATGATCTTGTTTTCCCTTACGAGCCAAAACAGGTGGTGATCTATGTCGGAGAGAATGATGTGATCAAGGCCAACGGCGGTGCGGAGATCTTTGAAGACTTCAAAAAACTCTATACTCATCTGAGAACAGGCTTGCCAAATACGCCGGTAATTTATATTGCCATTAAAGGAAGTCCTTCGAGAGCAGAACACTTACCGAAAGTTGTGGAGGCCAATGCCCTGATCAAAACGTATATTGAAACAGCAAGTAACATTATATTTTTGGATGTTTACCGTCCGATGTTAACCAAAAAAGGAGAAATGCGGCCCGAATTATTTAAAGAAGATATGTTACATATGAATGCGGATGGTTATAAAATCTGGAACAAACTGCTAATCCCGCATCTGCTGAAGGATTAATTCCCGTGATTTAATCTTCTTTGTTATACCTATTTTATAATGAAGCCCCGATTGTAAACTGCTTGCCCCTAAAATATTTAGAAAATAGGAGCAATCAGTTTACAATCGGGGCTTCTTTACGTAGGATTCAAGCGAAACAAATCGGGGTTTCATCGGTTATTTTTACTTGCTCATCTATTTCTTTCGAAATTAGAACACAATTGTACCTATTTTGCCGTTTGGTAAGCAGGATTCTCTAAAAGGATCTTTAAAGCGAATTAGAACGTAATTGAGAATAGATCAGCCAGCGGCGTAAATATGAAAACAACAATACATTTAGGTATCCTGCTCGCAGGACTAACTCTTGCCTCATGTGGCAATAATCAGGATAAAGCTGCACAGGCTGGAGCGGCTGCGCAGGTAAAAGAATATAAAGTGCTCACTTTGCAGCCCCGATCTGCCACGCTGAACACAGATTATCCGGCAAGTATCCAGGGACAACAAAATATAGAAATCAGACCGCGCGTGCAGGGCTATATCGATAAAATATATGTTGATGAAGGTGCCGTGGTCAAAGCTGGTCAGCCTTTATTCAAAATCAGTGCGCCGGAATACGAACAGGAAGTAAGAACAGCAGCTGCGAGCATCAAAAGTGCACAGGCAGAGGTAAGTGCCGCAAAATTGGCGGTAAACAAAGTAAGACCGCTGGTAGAAAAGGATATCGTGAGTAAATATGAACTGGAATCGGCACAGTATACTTACCAGTCGGCACTGGCAAGTTTGTCTCAGGCGAATGCGAGTCTGGTAAATGCAAAAACTAATCTGGGGTATACAACGGTGAAGAGCCCGGTAAATGGTGTGGTGGGATCTATTCCTTTCCGCCTGGGCAGTCTGGTGAGCGCAACGACCACAGATCCTATGACTACAGTATCGAGTATAGGTAACGTATTTGCGTATTTCGCTATCAATGAAAAATTGCTGCTCAGCTTTACAAAGGATAGCAGTGGCACTTCTTTCGCACAAAAAATTGCTAAAATGCCAAAGGTGTCTCTATTATTGTCTGACGGATCATTGTATGGTGAACAAGGGAGAATAGAAACGGTAAATGGTCTGATCAATACGGCGACAGGCTCGGCGAATATCAGGGCGGGTTTCCCGAATCCTAAGGGAATCATCAGGAGCGGAAGTAGTGCTACGGTAAGGATTCCGAACGACTTAAAGGATGTTTTACTGATCCCCCAAAGTGCCACTTTCGAATTACAGGATAAACGTTTTGCTGTAGTGGTAGGAAAAGATGGAAAAACAAAAAATGTAACTGTTACGGTTATGCAAAATACAGCGGGCAATTTCTTCGTAGTAGAGAGCGGTTTGAAGTCGGGCGATCAGGTAGTGCTGGAAGGAGTGGCGACCTTAAAAGACGGTTCGCAAATCAAAGCAGCGCCGCAGGAGGCAGACAGTGTTTACGCCGATTTAAAATAAGAACAGATGTTTAAAATATTTATACAGAGACCAGTACTCTCTACGGTAATCTCGGTGATTATCGTGATTCTTGGGATACTGGGACTTACTTCATTGCCTATTGCGCAATACCCGGATATCGCACCGCCAACAGTAAATGTATCTGCTTCCTACACAGGGGCAAATGCAGATGTAGTTTTAAAAAGTGTGGTGATCCCACTGGAAGAGCAGATCAATGGGGTGGAGAACATGACATACATGACTTCTACGGCCACCAATGATGGATCGGCAAGTATCAAAATCTTTTTCAAGGTAGGAACCAACCCGGATCTTGCGGCAGTAAATGTGCAGAACAGGGTTTCGCGGGCGACCAGCCTCTTGCCTGCTGAGGTAACACAGGCGGGGGTAACGGTAACTAAGAGTCAGAGTAGTAACCTCTTGATCTTCTCACTTTATAGTGATGATAAGGCTTATGATCAGACTTTCCTGCAAAACTATGCAAAAATCAACCTGGTACCGCAAATTCAAAGGGTAACAGGCGTGGGAGACGCGACAGTATTTGGTTCAAAGGATTATTCGATGCGTATCTGGTTAAAACCGGAAATGATGCAGCAGTATAGTTTAATACCGAGTGATATCTCTGCAGCTTTAGCGGAACAGAATATTGAGGCAGCACCGGGTAAGTTTGGTGAAAATGGGGATCAGGCATTTCAATATGTAATCAAATATAAGGGGAGGCTGACTACGGCTACACAGTTTGAGAATATCATTGTGAAGGCGGTTGGAAACGGTCAGCTTTTACGTTTAAAAGATGTGGCAAAAGTGGAACTGGGTTCCTTAAGTTATTCTTCCACCATCAGTACCAATGGCAAGGAATCGGTGGGTATGGCGGTAAGTCAGACACCAGGATCTAATGCCAGGGATGTAATTAATGATTCGAAAAAGATTATTGAAGAAGCAGCGAAAAGCTTCCCGGCAGGTGTGAAATATACTACCCTGGTAGATGTAAACGAAAACCTGGATGCGTCTATTGATAAAGTAATTCATACTTTGATAGAGGCATTTATACTGGTATTTATTGTGGTGTTCATTTTCCTGCAGGATTTCAGATCCACGCTGGTTCCGGCTATTGCTGTGCCGGTAGCGATTGTAGGTACTTTCTTTTTCCTGAATCTCTTTGGATTTACGATCAACCTCTTAACGCTGTTTGCATTGGTGCTGGCAATTGGTATTGTGGTGGATGATGCGATTGTGGTGGTGGAAGCCGTCCATGCCAAGCTGGACAATGGGTATAAGTCTGCTAAAAAGGCAACGATTGATGCGATGGATGAAATCTCCGGCGCAATTATCTCGATCACGCTGGTCATGGCTGCCGTATTTATCCCGGTAACTTTTATCACCGGATCTACGGGCGTATTTTACAAGCAGTTCGGGATTACATTGGCAGTAGCTATTATCTTGTCTGCGGTCAACGCCTTAACACTGAGTCCGGCTTTATGTGCATTGTTATTAAAACCGCATAAAGACGACCATAAACACCAGAGTTTCCTGCAGCGTTTTTACACTGCTTTCAACGTATCATTTGATAAGATTACGAATAAATATAAACGTTCGGTAGAGTTCCTTTCGATTAAAAAGTGGATTGTACTGGCGTCGATAGCCATAGCAGGTTTCGCGCTGTTTTATATGATGAAAACTACGCCTTCCGCATTTGTACCGGCAGAAGATCAGGGTTCCATCTTTGCGAACATTAGTCTGCCGCCATCTGCATCTATGGAGCGCTCTACGGCGATTGCGAAACAGGTGGACAGTATTGCGCATACCATTCCGGAAGTGAATAATACCTTACGTATTGTTGGACAAAACTTTACAGCAGGTGCAGGTAGTGCCTACAGTATGGTAATTCTGAAATTAAAGACCTGGGACGACCGTAAAGGGAGTGTGGATGATGTGATCAAACAGTTGTTTATCAAAACGGCGGGAATTCGCGAGGCAAGTATTTTCTTCATCTCTCCGCCAACCTTACAGGGATTTGGACAAAGTGGTGGTTTTGAATTTCAGCTGCAGGATAAAGGTGGACATACTACGGATGAGTTTTTCAAAGTAAATACAGGCTTCCTGGCTAAACTGGCAGAGCGTAAAGAAATCCAGTATGGTACCACATCTTTCAATCCGAACTTCCCTCAGTATATGATGGATATTAATCTGGAGAAATGTAAAGATGCGGGGGTAACTGTAAATTCAGTATTGAGTACGATGCAGGGTTATTATGGTGGTTTATATGCTTCCAATTTTAATAAGTTTGGTAAACAGTACAGGGTCATGATTCAGGCTGGTCCGGAATACAGGAAAAATCCGGAAGGATTGAATAAGGTATTTGTAAGGAACAGCGCTGGTAATATGGCGCCGATTACGGAGTTTGTAAAAATGACGAGGGTATTTGGTCCGGAATCTATTTCGAGGTTCAACTTATTCAGCTCTATTGCGATTACGGGAGCACCAAATCCTGGCTACAGTTCTGGTGATGCAATTAAAGCGATTCAGGAAGTAGCGGCCACATCATTGCCGGCAGGTTATGGATATGAATTTTCTGGTCTGACGCGGGAAGAATTAGCCTCTGGAAGTGAAACGATCTTCATATTTATCTTGTGTCTGATCTTTGTATACTTCCTGCTTAGTGCGCAGTATGAGAGTTATATTCTGCCTTTCGCTGTATTGCTGTCCTTACCTTTCGGATTGGCAGGAGCATATTTCTTTTCTATTATCTTTAACCTGAACAGTAATATTTACCTGCAGATCTCACTGATCATGCTGATCGGTCTGCTGGCTAAAAACGGAATTCTGATTGTGGAGTTTGCACTGGACAGACGAAGAAAAGGAATGCCAATTATACAATCGGCCATAGAGGGAGCTGTAGCACGTTTCAGGCCTATTTTAATGACCTCATTCGCGTTTATCTTCGGTCTCTTACCGCTGATGTTTTCTACCGGTGCTGGTGCCGTAGGTAACAAATCAATTGGTACAGGTGCTGTAGGTGGTATGTTGATCGGTACGGTATTGGGTGTATTCATCATTCCTGTGTTGTTTGTGATCTTCCAGACGCTGCAGGAAAAAATCAGTGGTCCGGCTAAAGCAAGTTATGACCTGGATGATGAGGAAGAAGAGGAAGAAGCGGATACCGTGAAAGAAACCAAAAGAATCGAGGGAGCGGAGGAACATAAATTAATTGAACCGCCTAAAGCATAGCTGATTTTTAAATTTAGAACAGAATAAGATGACCCATAAATATAATAAACAGGTTTTTGCATTGCTGACAGTCGCGCTTTTTTTAAGTGCCTGTGGGGTAACGAAAACTTACAAGCGGCCGGAGGAAGTTAAAACTGATGGACTATACCGCGATCAGGCCCAGGCAGATTCCACTACTATGGCTGATATGCCATGGCAGAGTTTGTTTGCTGATGCGAAGCTGAAAGTGTTGATCCAGCGCGGGATAGACCAGAATGTAGATCTAAAGAACGCGATACAGAATATTATACAGTCGCAAGCCACCCTGCGCCAGTCTAAACTCGCTTACCTGCCTACACTGGCAGTGGAAGCGAATGTGACCCGCAACAAGCAGTCGGAAGCAGGTCTTAACTTCCCGGCAGGAATTAACATCAATACCCTGACCAATACGTACAGACTCGCGCTCAATACCACTTGGGAGGCAGATATCTGGGGCAAGCTGAGCAGTACGAAACGTGCTGCCCTGGCTAACTACCTGGGCACAGATGCTGCAAAAAGAGCAGTTCAAACGCAGCTGATTGCAGATATTGCGAACAACTATTATAACCTGCTGGCTTTGGACAAGCAGCTGGCGATCACACAGGAAACGCTGAAAAACAGGATTGAGAGTGTAGAAACCATGAAAGCGCTGAAAGAAGGTGCTGTCGTTACCGGAGCAGCAGTGGTACAAAGTGAGGCCAACCGCTATGCGGCAGAAGTTTCTATACCGGACCTGAAACGTGACATCCGTGAAACAGAAAATGCATTGAGCATTTTACTGGGAGAAGCACCGGGGGGGATCGACCGCAGTAGCTTAGCAGATCAGGTGATACCGTCAACACTGGCTACGGGGGTTCCTGCGCAATTGTTAAAGAACAGACCTGATGTTCAACAGGCGGAGTTTGCCTTTAGGGAATCGTTTGAAAATACGAACCTGGCCAGGACTTATTTTTACCCCAGTCTCACTTTAACGGCAAGTGGTGGTTTCTCTAATCTGGAGCTGAAGGACTTCTTTGATCATTCTATATTTTACTCCCTGGTGGGTGGTTTAACACAGCCCTTATTCAATCAGGGTGTAAACAAAGCCAGACTTACCACTGCACAGTCTCAGCAATTACAGGCGCTGAACAACTTCCAGCAAAGTTTACGCGTAGCGGGCCAGGAAGTTTCCAATGCAATGTATGCGTACCAGACTGCTGTAGAAAAGCAGGAGTCGAGAGCCAAACAAATTGCAGCCCTTGTGAAGTCGGTTGACTATACGCAGGAATTATTGCGTTTCAGTTCTGCAACGAACTATACGGATGTGTTAACGTCAGAACAAAGTCTGCTGGCTGCACAACTGAGTGGCGTAAGTGACCAGCTACAGCAGCTGCAGGCGGTGGTTAATCTTTACCGTGCGTTAGGAGGTGGCTGGAAACAGTAAGCTTCTTCATCAATATTTTTCAGACAGCTAATCCAGCGATTCAGGTAATCTAAGGTTTAGCTGTTTTTTTATGCCCCGGATTTTACCTTCCCTGAAAGTCTTCGATATTGCTCAACAGCGATTTCTCAATATTTCTCAACATTACTCAATCTGGTCATCACAATCAATAATCCTTCTTTTCTCTGTGCTGTAGTCGCTAATTTTAAGAAGGAGCGCAGTTGATATTTACCTAAGAATGCCAGGCATAGGCCCTTTGTTGAAGAAATAACTGATCCATTTATCTAAATACAGCATTGCAATGATACAAGACTTCAATAGAGAGAGAATCCGAAGAATATTTATAGGGATAACGGGCATTTGTCTGATTTCCTCCTGCGTAAGTACCAGAAATGTCACCTATTTTCAGGATTTATCGGCTGCAAAACGCTCAGAAGTGGAAGCTGTGGCGAAATTTACGGAGCCAGTGATCCAGCCTGATGATATTTTGTCGATTACGATTAATACAACGGATCCACAGAGCACGGCAATAGTTAACCAGCCCAGCACAACAATACTGACATATGGTACCTTCCGGCAGGACATCACTGGTTTCATCGTTGATAAAAATGGAGAAATCAAAATTACACAACTGGGAACCGTAAAAGTAGGAGGACTAACCACTTTTGAAGCGCGTGAGCGAATAACAAAGCTGGCACGTAAGGAGTTGAAAGACCCTGCAGTATCGGTCAGGTTTGCGAATTTTAAGGTGTCGGTATTGGGGGAGGTGAACCGCCCTGGATCGTACAATGTATCAAATGAAAAGGTGAACATTCTGGATGTGCTCAGTTTGGCGGGCGACCTGACCATCTATGGTAAAAGAGAGAACATTACGGTGATCAGGGAGCAGAATAACAAAAAGGAAATCGGGCGACTGAACCTGAATACGACCGATATTTTTAATAACCCCTTTTACTATTTAAAGCAGAATGATATCGTGTATGTAGAGCCGAATAAAGCCAAGGTCATCTCTGTAAATGCTGGTGCAAGAACAACTGCTGCGGTACTGATCTCTGCGATATCAACTATAGTGTTAATATTCACAAGGCTGAATTGAGTTAACAATAGCCCTTTTCATTAAACAACAGCTAATCGTATGCGTAAAAATAAATATAACCAGGTTATGGATGAGTTTGATGAGGATTTGGGTCTGGAAAATCTGCTGAAGAAATTCCGTGCAAAATGGTATTGGTTTTTAATAGCTGTTATTGTCTGCGGAGCATTCGCATTTTACCTGGCCAATAGCCAGACGCCTGTCCATGTCATTCATTCCACAGTACTGATCAATGATCCAAAAAAAGGAGCTGCCTCTTCTGATGTGCAGAAGCTTGGAGAATTGAGTACCAGCTCAGGTACAGCGGTAGAAACTGAAGCCGAAGTCCTCCGCACGCGTTACTTGATGGAACAGGTAGTGAAGGAGATGAAATTAAATATTACCTATTATGTGAAAGATCTGTTAAGGGATAAACAGCTGTATACCGCACCTTTTGTGGTGGATCTGGTGCAACCGGCAGATACGATTTATCCTGCTAGTTTTGAATTGAGCTTTCTTCCAAAGGGGAGAATTGAGCTGAAAACAGAAGATTTACATATCATCACTTATTACAGTAAACCGATTAAAGTTAAGGGCGTAGGGGTAATACAGCTACTGAAGACCGAAAAAGGACCGGATTTAAGTGCTGATTACCGTTTCGACATTACTTCAATTGATCAGAAAGTAGAGGCACTAGTGGCGGGCATGACTGTTCTGGTGCCCAATAAAACTGCTGCGATTATAGATATCACTTTTAATTATCCTGTGCCTAAACTGGGAGAAGATATTCTAACCAACCTGATTCATACCTATGTGCAGACTAACCTGGATAACAGGAACAGGCTGGCCGATAGTTCTTATGCTTTTATTCAAAACAGACTCAGTTACCTGGGAGGAGAACTGGGTGATCTGGAGCAAAATATCCAGGGCTTTAAGCAGCAGAATCAGATTACAGAAATGTCCGAACAGGCGAGTCTGCTGATTGCAAACAATTCACAGTTAGTGAATGAACTGGCAAAGGTGGAAACACAATTGAGCGTAGTAACGAGCCTGCGACAGTATATGCAAAGGCAGGTGAGCGGCAGCAGCATTATACCAAGCACGATAATGGTGGCTGATCCGCTGTTTAATAATTTGGTAGAGAAATACAATTCACTGTTACTGGAACGTGACAGGCGACTCATCAGTGCAACGGAAACGAGTACGGTTGTGGTGAACCTCAATAAACAGATTGTGGATGCCCGGAACAATATGCTGGCCAGTTTAAACAGCAGTATCAATTCCTTACAGATCACAAGAAATAATCTTTCCGGCCGGATAAAAAGTGCAGAAAGTCAGGTGCAAAATGTACCTGCTAAAGAGCGTAACTATCTCGATCTGGCCAGACAGCAAAAAATTAAAGAAGAGCTGTTTATCTACTTAATGCAAAAAGGAGAGGAGACGGCGATTTCAAAAACTTACAATACACCCAATTCAAGCAATGTAGATCCACCGAAGGCTGAAATTTCGCCCATTTCGCCCAAAAAACCGGTATACTATCTGACGGGTGTTTTGCTTGGCCTGCTGATCCCTGCTGGAGTAATTTACGGAAAGTTTTTAATGAATACCAGGATCGACTCCAGGGAGGATATTACCAAAAGAACGCACGTATCAGTTATCGGGGAGATTGGACACAATACCAATAGTGGTAACCTGGTGGTGGTTAATAAATCGCGTTCTCCTGTTGCAGAGCAGTTCAGGGCATTGCGGACTACCCTGAGTTTCCTGATGAAACAGCCAGAAGATAAAACAATTCTGGTAACCTCAGGAATGCCTGGTGAAGGAAAGTCTTTCAGCACTGTAAACCTGGGTAATGTACTGGCTATAACGGGCAAAAAGGTGGTACTGGTGGAACTAGACCTTCGGAAACCCAATCTTTCAGAAAAACTTGGCTTGTCGACCGATTTTGGTTTTACCAATTATGTTGCCGATCCGGCTTTGATGGCTACTGATGTTGTGCAGCGACTCTCGATTAATGAAAATCTGTACCTGGTGAGTGCGGGTATCCTGCCACCGAATCCTGCAGAGACCTTGATGAGCCACCGTACTGCAGCATTCTTAGAAGAGCTTCGGCGCATTTTTGATTATATCATTATCGATGTACCTCCGATAGGTGTAGTCACCGATGCAGAATTACTAACGGCATTCACGGATCTCTGTATCTACGTGGTGAGGCAAAACCTGACCAGGAAATCGGAAATCGCAATTGTAGAAAAGATGCACAGAAATAAGCGGATGAAAAAATTGGGAATTCTGGTTAACGACATCAAAACCACCACAGGAAGTGGCTATCACAACGGTTATTCCCAAAATTATGGCACATATGGTATGTAAAGGATAAAATTATGAACGCACTACCTTATTTTTCAGTTATCATTCCGGTACATAATAAGCTTCCCCACCTGGAACGCTCTATTCACTCTGTACTGCAGCAGACTTATCCCAATTTTGAGGTGATATTAATTGATGATGCATCCACGGACGGATCATCGGAAAAGTTAAGGGAGTTCAGCCATCAAAAGCTCAGCTTGCTGCAGCGCACAGTTCCCGGACCGGGTGGTTATGCAGCAAGAAACCTGGGTATCGGAAAAGCAAAATATGAATGGGTTGCCTTTTTGGACGCGGATGATGAATGGAAACCTGAATTGCTGCAGATCGTTCACGATACCATCATGTCCAATCAGGATCAGGAGCTGGAATGTGTTACCTGGGGATGGTATAACATGAATAAAAATACGAAAGTCCTGGATACCACTTCCACCAAAAACGTGCAGCATAACTTCCGCCATTTCACTATTATGGATTTTTTTAATCACCAGCACATGTTGTGGACGGGGGCGGTCACTTTTAAAAAAGAGCTGATTATACGTGCTGGTCTTTTCCCCGAATCAGGTTTTAGGCGTGGTGGTGATGTAGATACGTGGATCAGGTGTTTGTGGTACAGCAAAGGGAATATCTGGATCAACAAGGTATTGTCCTATTACTACCTGGATGCAGTGAACATGGTGACCAAACAAGTACAAAGAGATACATCATTTTTGTTTACGCCTTTTGTAATGGGCTTAATTCAATATTCCGCAGATAAAAAATTGGTGGCTGCCATCAGAAAGTATCAGAATAGGCGCATTTACAGCATTATACGAGGCCAGATCATTGATCGGCATAAGCCTGATTATGCACTTGTCCGGAAAATGAATTATTCTAACGGCTATTTCTTTCTGCTGGGCAAGTTGGTATATAACAGGTTAAAGTATTCATCTAGAGATATGCTCAGCTCTTTTTCAGCAAAGAGGGTGGGGATTTAAATTGTATTTATGAAACTCGCATTTTTCTACAGGAAATTGAACCAGGGAGGTATTCAGAGAGTGATCGTGAATTGTGCGAATTACTTTGCTGAACATGGTCATGACGTGTGCATCATTCTGATGAAGCGGGAAGGCGAATACCACGAGCTACTCCATCCGGCGGTCAGGGTGATCTATTTTGAATCGCTGAGTAAGATCAATTTATATCGTTCTTTACGGGCTATCCTCAGCACTGAAAAGTTTGACCTGCTTTTTAGTGCTACGCCCGACTTGAATACGCTGACACTGCTGACTAAAATCTTTTCGCGTACAAAAACGAAAATCGTCATTTCGGAACATAACAATACAATCGTGTTTTTTAAGCACATGAAGTTAAGCTTATCAAAGCTTTCCTTTTTATCGATTCCCATTCTCTACCGTTATGCGGATGCGATTGTGGCGGTTTCGAAAGGACTGGGAGACAATCTGCGGAAAGTCGCTCTGCTAAGTAATGATAAAATAAAAATCATTTTTAATCCGGCTTATTCCACTTTGCTGGAAGAACAGCTGTCGGTACCGGTAAAACATGAATGGTTTGGTCGGCAGGCCATCCCGTTGATCATCAGCGTAGGCCGCTTAACAGAAGCGAAAAACCACCAGCTGCTGATTGAGGCCATACATCTGCTGTCCAAAAAGAGAGCAGTGCGTTTACTCATTATCGGTGAAGGCCATTTGCGTGATGATTTACAGCAGCAGATTGATCGTCTGGGTCTGGCGCATCTGATCCAGCTACCGGGTTTTAAGCTCAACCCCGTATCCTGGATTAACGCGGCAGATCTCTTTGTGCTCTCTTCTGATTATGAAGGTTTCGGCGTGGTGCTGGTGGAAGCATTAGCCGCAGGTGCAACGATAGTCTCCACGGATTGTGATTACGGGCCTGCGGAGATATTGGAAGATACTTATGGTTATCTCGTTCCTGTCGGTGATGCCCCAGCATTAGCTGCGAAGATGGAGTTTGCTATTGATCATCCGATTCCCAAAAACCGACTCGTTGCGAGGGCTAAGGAGTTCAGTACAGAAAATATCATGCTGAAATACAATCAATTGTTCACTGATTTAATTGAAAAATAATGGATCTGCTCATCATTACTCCTTTTAAAAACGAACAGGATTCCATTCTAAGAACAATGGAATCTATTGTCATGCAAAGTTATCATCCGGTGAAATGGCTGATGATGGATGATGGCTCGGATGATCTTTCCCCGAAGCTGGTGAAGCAATATCAAAAGCGCTATCATTTTATACATTACCATCGGCGGAAGACCACTCCGGGGGAGCGGGCAACGGGTAATAACATTGTCGGCCTTTTTAATGAGGGACTGCAGCTGGCTGCAAAGCTAAAGATCAAATGGGATATCGTGGCAAAACTGGATGCCGACCTGGTCGTCCAGCGGAGCGATTACCTGGAGTTTTTGATGGATAAATTTGCCAGATATCCAACTTTGGGTATCGCCAGCGGAGTCACATTTATTCTGGACAAAGGTAAAAAGGTGATTGAATCGAACCATCGCTGGCATACGCAGGGACCAAACAAGTTCTATAGAAAGGCCTGTCTGGAGGAGATCGGCGGACTCAAACCTTTTAAAGGATGGGATGGGATTGATGATATACTGGCACGCGCCAAAAACTACATCACGGAGAAGTTTTTCGAACAGGAAATCCTGCACCTCTACCCAACGCAGACCAGATCGGCCGAGGGAGGGATAAAGAAAGGATTGAAGAGGGAAGCTTTTGGTTACAGGAATATGGGGTATCCGTTTTACATGTACCTGATGAAGTCGCTCAAGCTCACTAAAAACCGGGGTCCCTATCACGGCCTGCTTTATTTGTACTACGGTTTAAAGGCAAGCCTGTTCCAGCCCAGAATGGTGAGCAGGGAAGAAGCAGGGGTGGTAAAAGCCTTTATGCGAAAGAGATGGAAAAACGATTTTTTATACACTAAAGATCTCACATGAAAGTCATTGCTATAGCATCTGTCGGCGGCCATTGGGTCCAGTTATTACGCCTTTTACCTGCATTTGAGGGGATGGAAGTTGTATTTGTGTCTACTGTAAAAAGTCTGTCCACCACCGTATCGGGAAACAAGTTTTATTATATCCCCGACGCAAGCAGGTGGAACAAGCTGAAACTGCTGCAGACCTTTTTTATGGCATTGAAGATTGTACAAAAGGAGAAGCCGGACGTAATTATCACCACTGGTGCCGCTCCGGGATTGCTGACATTGATAGCAGGAAAGATTTTAGGCAGTAAAACAATCTGGATAGACAGTGTGGCCAACGCAGAGAAATTATCATTAAGCGGCAGGATTGCGTTGAGAATTGCCGACAAAACATATACACAGTGGCCAGATTTAGCCGGCCATAAAATTATTTACGCTGGAAATATATTATCATGATTTTTGTAACTACAGGTACACAAGCCCCCTTTAACAGATTAGTTAAAGCAATGGATGATATCGCTGATGAATTAGGCGGTGAAGAGATTATTGTACAGGCATCTGGTGTCGACTTTGAAACCAGGAACCTCAGGATAGTCACTTTTTTTGATCCCACAGCATATAATGAGATTTTTACGGCAGCCAGGCTCATTGTCAGTCATGCTGGTATGGGATCCATCGTTTCCGCACTCGCGCATGGCAAACCCATCATTGTCATTCCCCGTGTGGCCAGTCTTGGTGAACATCGAAATGATCACCAAATGGACGGTGCCAGAAAAATGGAGATGCTGGGGTATGTGCCGGTGGCGTATAATGAGCTGGAACTAAAGGAAAAGGTTCTGGCCTTTGTACATAAAAAGGACAATGGTACAGCCGCATCTATTGGGCGGCATGCGTCAGGATCCTTAACAGATTCCATTCGTGGATTTATTTTAAACACTTAAAGAGGAGCATTTGTGGAGCATCATGGCAGGAGCATTAAATCCGTATTTTTCAAAGATACTTTCCTTATCAGCCTCATCAGTCTTGGTCTGATTTCTTTTGCCTTCCTGATGAAAAGGCATCAGGCAGAGTTTACGAATTACATTCTGGAGGCCTTGCTGATGGTCTATGCGGTAGCGGCCTATTTATGGACCAAAAATAAGTCCATCTCGTTGGTCGTGCTCATGCGTATCACGCTGTTCATCTACATTGTCTTTTCCTGGCTGTATGCCGTCAATTATAAAGGAGCAAATGCGCTCGACTTTCTGCAGATTTATAAATCGTTTCTCTATCTCTTTTTTCTGACCTTTCTGGTGAACAAGAAATTGATGTCTTTTAGAGGTGTAAACAATTTCAGCTTACTGTTATACCTGATTTTCTTTTTCAAATATTTGCTCATGATAGGCCTGGGGCTGGATTTACGACCTGTCATTTTCATGGAGAATAACTTTGAGCTGATGTTTTTATATGCCTTATACCTGATCCGTTATTCGGTTACAAAAGAGAAATACCTTCATTTGCTGATACTGCTGGGCATCATCACGGTCATATCCCTTTCCAGATCCTCTTTGCTGATGTATAGTGTGCTCGTGCTTTTTGTGATTTATGATTCTTTTAAAAAGGTACGAGTATTCCTGATCCCTGGTACAATTGCGGTTTTAGGGATGGTGGTTTATTATATCTTTACCGCCCGTGCTGGGAGTCTGGAAGAAATAGACCGTTACAGGTTTATGCTGATCTGGTGGACCAACGTGGATGACTGGAATCTGCTGCAATGGCTGGTCGGCGCTGAAAGGATTACACCGCTCAATGGCTATTCCTGTGGCATGATGAATTATTTTAAAAATCTG
>Ga0247813_10000526_pt1 | contig 35128 bp, 33 predicted proteins | sample UWRJL169409C1_FD_180719 | JGI IMG/M metagenome (GOLD analysis project Ga0247813, IMG submission 180719) | Plant litter microbial communities from Arlington Agricultural Research Station in Wisconsin, United States - UWRJ-L169-409C-1 | ecosystem: Environmental > Terrestrial > Plant litter >... | reverse complement strand
GAGACCTCGACGTTGGTGCGCAGGTCCTTGATGCGGCTGTTGTCCAGCACGTAGCTGCGGATCTGGTGGCCCCAGCCCACGTCGGTCTTGGTGTCTTCCAGCTTCTGCTGCGCTTCCTGCTGCTTACGCAATTCGAAGTCGTACAGGCGCGAACGCAGGCGCTTCCAGGCCACGTCCCGGTTGCTGTGCTGGCTTCGACCGTCCTGGCACTGCACCACGATGCCGGTCGGGATGTGCGTCAGGCGCACCGCCGAATCGGTCTTGTTGATGTGCTGGCCGCCCGCGCCGCTGGCACGGAAGGTGTCGGTGCGTACGTCCGCCGGATTGATGTTGATTTCGATCGAATCGTCGATTTCCGGGTACACGAAGATGCTGGCGAAGCTGGTGTGGCGGCCACCCGACGAGTCGAAGGGCGACTTGCGCACCAGGCGGTGCACGCCGGTTTCGGTGCGCAGCAGACCGAAGGCGTAGTCGCCCTCGACCTTGATGGTCGCGCCCTTGATGCCTGCGGTGTCGCCTGCGGTTTCGTCCTCGATCTGCGTCTTGAAGCCCTTGCGCTCGGCGTACTTCAGGTACTGGCGCAGCAGCATGCTGGCCCAGTCGCAGGCTTCCGTGCCACCGGCACCCGCCTGGATGTCCACGAAGGCATTCAGCGGATCGGCTGGATTGTTGAACATCCGGCGGAATTCGAGCTGCTTGATGTCGGCTTCGAGCAGGGCGGCGTCGTCGGCAATGGCCTTCAGGCCGTCCATGTCGCCGTCTTCCTTGGACATTTCGTACAACTCGGTGTTGTCGGAAAGGCCACTGGTCAGGCGGTCGAGCGTGACCACCACGTCGTCGAGCGACTTCTTTTCACGGCCCAGTTCCTGGGCCTTCTTCGGATCGTTCCAGACGGTCGGATCTTCGAGCGATGCGTTGACTGTCCTCAGTCGTTCAGCTTTGGCATCGTAGTCAAAGATACCTCCGTAAATCGACCGTGCGCACGCTCAGGTCGGAGAGGGTTGCGCCAATGTGGTTGATTTGTTCTGCGTCCATGGGGTGTCCTGCGTATTCGGGGGAAAAACCGGATTTTCTCACGCCGGCCAAGGCCCGGCCGAACATGGGGACGCGGCAGCTTACTCCGGCGTGGCGGCGGGCGCCTGCAAGGGCAGCTCGACGGTGAAAAGCGCACCCTGGCCGGGCGCGCTTTCGAGGTGGATGTCACCCCCGTGCAGCCGCACGATCTGGCGCGTGATGTAGAGCCCCAGGCCCAGGCCGGCGGCGTGCTTGCGGCTGTCTGCGGTGCGCTCGAACTGCTCGAAGATGCGGGCCTGGTCTTCCGGTGCGACGCCGATGCCCTGATCACGCACCGACAGCAGGGCACCTTTCGCTCCGCCGCTCACGGTGATGTCGATCGCGTGCGGGCCGCCGTAGCGCAGCGCGTTGGTCAGCAGGTTGGTGATCACCTGCTCGATGCGGAACTCGTCCCAGATGCCATGCACCGGCGCGGGTGCGGCGAGCCGGAACTCGGCGCCCACCGCCTCGGCCTGCTGCGCGAGGCTTTCGACCACGCGTTGCGCGAGCAGCGACAGGTCGAACAGCTTGGGCTGGATCGACAGCGCGCCGCTGCGCATGCGCGTGACGTCGAGCATGTCGTCGATGAGACGCACCATGTTCTGGATCTGCCGTTGGTCGCGCTCGATCATGGCCGGCAGCTTGTCGGCTGCGAACGGGCTGAAGTTGGACTTGGACAGGTGCAGCTTGCGCACCTGGGTTTCAAGATAGAGGGTGTTGAGCGGCGTGCGCAGTTCGTGCGAGACCATCGACATGAAGTCGTCGCGCATGCGCACGGCGCGCTCGAGCTCGCGCTGGGTCGTCTTCAACTGTTCGACCAAGGTTTCCTGCTGGCGATGCAACTCTGCCAGCGCTTCCATCTCGTAGCGCAGCGCCTTGCGGTGGCGATGCAGGTCGACGAACACGTTGACCTTGCTGACCACCGCGTGCGCGTCCAGCGGCTTGTGCAGGAAGTCGACCGCGCCGCTCTCGTAACCCTTGAAGGCATAGTTCATCTCGCGGCCGGCTGCGCTCACGAAGATGATCGGGATGTGGCGGGTGCGCTCGGTGCTGCGCATCATCTCGGCCAGCTCGAAGCCGTTCATGCCGGGCATCTGCACGTCGAGGATGGCCAGCGCGAATTCGTTTTCCAGCAGCAGGTCGAGCGCCTGTTCGGCCGAGGTGGCCTGGAACACCGGCTGCGCTGGCGCGCGGATGAGGGCCTCCAGCGCGAGCAGGTTCTCAGGCAGGTCGTCGACGATCAGCAGCTTGCTTTCGACTTCAAGGGGCATGGCGGCTATCCAGTTGCAGCAGCAGGGTGCGCAGCGCACGCAGCGACAGCACGTAATTCGGAGTGTGGCGTGCAATGGCAGCCAGCGGCATGGTGTCGACCTGGGCTTCGTCAGGCGACTGGACGGCGGTCAGGCCGCCGGCGCGGTGGATGGCCAGCAGGCCTTCTGCGCCATCGTCGTTGGCGCCCGTGAGGACCATGCCCGCGACGCGCGTGCCATAGGCATCGGCAGCCGACGCCATGAGCACGTCGATCGAAGGGCGGGACCACCTGACCGGCGGTTCGCAGCTCAGCGAAAACACGCCGCCACGCTCGATCGACAGATGGTACCCCGCCGGCGCGAAGTGCAGCGTTCCAGGCGCGACGTGCGCCTTGTCCTGCGCCTCGCACACCGGCATGCCCAGGCGCTGGCGAAACACCTCGGCGAGCCGGCTCTCATGGGTTTCCGGCAGATGAACGACGACGACCACGGGCAATCGCCATGGCGCGGGCAGGCCGTTCAAAAGCACCAGCAACGCGTCGATGCCGCCCGCCGAGGCACCGATGACCACTGTATCGACTTCGCGCAACATGGAGGCCTGGGTCGCGTTCATGCCTTGCGGTAGATGCGCTCTGCGCGCGCCAGCGTGTCGAAGCGTTGGGCATAGGCGGAAAAGTCGATGCTTTCCTTGGAGCCCAGGCCGAGAAAGCCGCGGTGGCACAGCGATTCGTGGAACAGCCCCAGCGCGCGGTCCTGCAGCTGGCGATTGAAGTAGATGAGCACGTTGCGGCACGACACCAGATGCGTCTCGGCGAACACGCTGTCGGTGGCCAGGCTGTGGTCGGCAAAGATCACGTCGGCGCACAGCGACGGATCGAAGCGTGCGGCGTCGTAGGCTGCGGTGTAGTAATCGGAGAACGCGCGTCGGCCGCCCGAACGCTGGTAGTTGGCCGTGTAGCTGCGAACCGCCTCCAGCGGAAAGATGCCTTGCCGCGCCTTCTCCAGCGAGGTCGGATTGATGTCGGTCGCGTAGATCTGCGTGCGCGCGAGCAGGCCTTCTTCGCGCAGCAGGATGGCCATGGAATAGGCTTCCTCGCCCGTGCTGCAGCCGGCGATCCAGATCTTGATCGATGGGTAGGTCTGCAGCACCGGCACGACCTGTTCGCGCAGCGCGAGAAAGTAGGGCGGGTCGCGAAACATCTCGCTGACCGGGATGGTGAGGTACTGAAGCAGTTGGCCGAAAAGCGCTGCGTCGCGCAGCACGCGCTCCTGCAATGCCGAGATGTTCGGCAGGTGCAATTGCTGCAGCGCGTAGAGGACGCGCCGCTTCTGGGAGGCGCCGGTGTAGTCGCGAAAGTCGTAGCTGTAGCGCAGGTAGATGGCCTCCATCAGCAGCCGCAGCTCGATGTCGGTGGCGCTCGGCAGCGTGCCGGGGACGGCAGCCTTCACAGGCGCTCCATCTTGGGCATCCACACCCGCAGCAGCGAGAACAGGCGGTCGAGGTCGACGGGCTTGGCCAGGTAGTCGCTGGCGCCCGCGGCCAGGCATTGTTCCTGGTCGTCCTTCATCGCCTTGGCGGTGACGGCGATCACCGGCAGCTTGGCGAAGCGTGGGTCCTGCCGCAGCCGGCGCGTGGCTTCCAGGCCGTCCATCTCCGGCATCATGACGTCCATCAGCACCAGGTCGATGTCGCGCACCTGGTCGAGTTTTTCGAGCGCTTCGCGGCCGTTGCGGCCGATCTCGACCGTGGCGCCGCGCTGCTCCAGCGCGCTGGTGAGCGCGAAGATGTTGCGCACGTCGTCGTCCACCAGCAGGATGCGACGGCCTTCGAGCGCGCGGTCACGGCCGCGTGCGGTCTTCAGCATGGTCTGGCGTTCGGTGGAAAGGTCGGCCTCGACCTTGTGCAGGAACAGCGTGACCTCGTCGAGCAAGCGCTCGGGCGAGCGAGCACCCTTGATGATGATGGAGCGCGAATAGCGCAGCAGCTCGGCTTCTTCGTCGCGCGTGAGGTTGCGGCCGGTGTAGACGATCACAGGCGGGAAAGAGCAGATCTCCTCGGTCGCCATGCGCTTGAGCAGGTCGCTGCCCTGCATGTCGGGCAGGCGAAGGTCGGTGATCATGCAGTCGAAGACACGGTTGCGCAGGAGCTCGAGGGCTTCTTCGCCCGATTCGACCGCGGTGATCGCCACGTCCTCGTCGCCGATCAGGCGCACCACGGCGTCGCGCTGCACGGCGTCGTCTTCGACCAGCAGCACGGCCTTGACCTTCTGGGTGAGCTTCTCCTCGAACTTCTTGAACACGTCCTTGAGCTGGTCGCGCGACGTCGGCTTGAGCGCATAGCCGATGGCACCCATGTGCAGCGCGGCCTCGGCATGGTCCTGCGCAGACACCACGTGCACGGGGATATGCCGGGTGCGGGGCTCGTCCTTGAGCCGCTGCAGCACGTCGAGCCCGGGGCTGTCGGGCAGGCGCATGTCCAGCAGGATCGCGTCGGGCACGAACTCCAGCGCCAGGCTGAAGCCGTCGGCTGCGCCGTGCGCGACCAGGCAGCGATAGCCCAGCTCATGGGCCAGGTCGTAGAGGATGTGGGCGAACTGCGGCTCGTCCTCGATCACCAGCACGCGGCGCGTCTGGTCGCGTGGCATGGCGCGGTCGTCCGCGAACTGCGGCACGAGCGGTGCGGGAATGTGCGTCTGTGTTTCGGCCGCCGGCGCAGCAACCGACGACGGCGCCCGGGGCGCGCTGCGCGGCACGGCAGGCGCGCGGTACGCCGTGCCCGACGGCGCAGGCGCGACCTGGCTCGGAACTTCGGGCGGCAGGTGCAGCGTGAAGGTGCTGCCTTGACCTGGCGCGCTGCGCACGCTGAGCGTGCCGCCGAGCAGGCGGGTCAGGTCGCGGGAGATCGACAGTCCCAGGCCGGTGCCGCCATAGCGTCGGCTGGTGGTGCCGTCGGCTTGCCGGAAGGCTTCGAAGATCACCTCTTGCTGCGCCACCGGAATGCCGATGCCCGAATCGGTGACGGCAAAGTCGGCACCGCCGTCTGCTGCGGCCGAAACCAGCAGCGACACTTCGCCGCGGTCGGTGAACTTGAGCGCGTTCGACAGCAGGTTCTTCAGGATCTGCTCGACGCGCTGGCGGTCGGTGACGAGCGCGGCGGGCGCATCCGCCGCCACGTCCACGCGGAAGGCCAGCTGCTTTTGATGTGCCAGCGGCGTGAAGGTCATCGACAGGCTGTCGGTGAGCACCGGCAGCGCGACGTGTTCGGTCACCAGTTCGAGCTTGCCCGCCTCGACCTTGGCGATGTCCAGAATGTCGTTGATCAGCACCAGCAGATCGTTGCCCGACGCATAGATCGACTCCGCGAATTTCACCTGTTCGGTGTTCAGGTTGCCGTGCGGGTTGTCGCTCAGCAGCTTCGACAGGATCAGTGCGCTGTTGAGCGGCGTGCGCAGTTCGTGCGACATGTTCGCGAGGAACTCCGACTTGTAGCGGCTGGCGCGCTGCAGTTCGTCGGCGCGCTCTTCCAGTTCGCCCTGGGCACGGCGCAGCGCCGCATTGCGCAGGTCGAGCGCCTCGGTGCGTTCGGTGAGCTGGCTGTTGGTTTGCTCGAGCTCTGCCTGCTGGTTTTCCAGCGTGGCTTGCGAGACGCGCAGCGCCCGCGATTGTTCCTCGAGCTCTTCGTTGGCGGTGCGCAGTTCTTCCTGCTGCACCTGCAACTCTTCGTTGAGCTGTTGCGTTTCGGCGAGCACGTCCTGCAGTTGCTCGCGGTAGCGCACCGCGGCCACGGAGTTGCCGATGTTCGACGCCACCAGTTCGAGCAGGGCGCGCGCGCGTTCGTCGGGCGCGTGCAGCATGCCCAGTTCGACCACGCCGTTGATGCGGCCGTCGTTGCCGAACGGCAGCAGCACGGCAGCGCGCGGCGCCATGTCGCCCAGGCCGGAGTTGACCTTGAGATAGTCGACCGTCACCGGTTCGACCACTGTCAGCTTGCCCGCAGCGGCAGCCTGCCCGACCAATCCTTCGTTGGCACCAAAGGTGGACTGCTGCGCGGCGGCCTTCGGCGCGAAGCCGTAGCTGGCCGTGCGCCGCAGCGAGCCATCGCGCTCGCGAACATAGAGCGCGCCGACTGCGCTCCCCAGATTGCGTCCAAAGAAGGCGAGGATCTTGCGGCCGAGTTCTTCGGCGTTCAGTTCGCCTGCGAGCTCGCCCACCAGTTCGGTCTGTGCGCTGCGCAGCCAGGCCTGGTGCTGCAGCACTTCGGCATGCGCGCTCTGCCTGCGCAGCACGCCGTCGTAGCTCTCCGACAGCCGCACCAGTTGACGCCGGCCGAAGTAGGCGAGCAGGCCGGTGAGCGTGAGGGTGAAGAACAGGAACAGCCCGATCACCATCATGCTGGTGCGGTTGGCCTCTGCATTGCGCTGGAAGCGCAGGGCCTGCTCGGTTTCCATGAAGCTCGCGTACTCGACGCGCATCTCGTCGGTCAGTCGCTTGCCGCGCCCGGTGCCCAGGGCTTGCTGGTAGTCGCCGGTCGTGCGGCGCATGGCGATCACATCGCGCGAGTAGGCGAGCCAGGCGGTCTGCAGCGACTTGATGCGATCGATGCGCTCGACCTGCGCGCTGTTGTCCGAAACCAGCTGTCGCAAGGCTTCCAGGTCCGGCAGGATGCGCGGCTCTGCGCTTTCATAGGGCGACAGAAAGTTGTCGTTGCCCGTGATGAGGAAGCCGCGCATGCCGGTTTCCATGTCGCTGCTTCGGCGCTGCACCTCGGCGGCCATGCGCGTGACGCGGTCGGTGTGCTCCACCCAGCCGATCACCGACAGCAGATAGAAGATGAGCCCCACGAAGGTCACCGCGCCCAGCAGTCCACCGAGCAGCGGCAGCTTGACGTTGCGGCTCAGCAATTTCTGGAAGTCGCGGGGGTCGATGGCTGGCGCGGAGTTCATGGGCAAGGGGCTGGTAGAGCAAAACCCTTTGAGTCTGCACGATGCAACCGAACGTTTCTGTCGGAGAACGCCGCGCCGTGCCGGCGTGGCGGCTCTCAGCGCGCCAGGAAATCCTCGATCAGCCGTGCGACCTGCGTGGGCTGGTCATGGTGCAGCATGTGCCCGGCGTCCTGCACGACTTCCACCTGCACATTCGCGACCGACGTGAGCCGCTGGTGGTATTCCGCCAGCGAGTAGCGGTTCTTCCACCAACCCGAAAGGCTGTCGTCCGATGCCTCCACCGCGAGCACGGGCGCGGTGATGGCGGCATACAGCGCCAGCGTCTCGTCGACGCGGAAGATGTTGGCGTTGATGATCTTGTGCGCGGCATCGCCCAACACCTTCCAGCGCTGCTGGCCGTCGGCATCGGCATGTGTCTGGGACCAATGGGCGGCGAGCCAGTTGGCTTGCTCGATGCCCAGCCGCGGATTGGTCTTTCGCAAACGCCGTGCGACGCCGTCGACGGTGTCGTAGCTGGCGAGCGCCATCTCGCCACGGTGCAGTCGCTTGAGTTCGTCGATCCATTTGCCGTAACGCACCGGCGCTTCCTCCGGTTCGAGCCGCGGCATGCCGAAGCCCTCGAGGTTGACCAGCCGGCGCACGCGCTGCGGCCGGACGCCGCCGTAGTGCATCGCGACGTTGCCGCCCATGCTGTGGCCGACCAGGTCGACCGGACGGTCGCCGGCGTAGTGGTCGAGCAGCCATTCGAGGTCGGCAAGGTAGTCGGGCATCCAGTAGTTGTCGACCGCGCCGCCGTGCGTGAGGCCGAAACCGCGCCAGTCGGGCGCCACGATGAAGCGCTCGCGCTGGAGCGCGTCGACCACGAACTGCCATGACGCGCCCACGTCCATCCAGCCGTGCAGCAGCACCAGTGGGGGTTCGGTGGACGAGGGCTCGCCCCACAGCCTGACGTGGTAGCTGAGCTGGCGCACGGGAACGAATTCTTGACGGGAGGGCAGGCGGGGCGCGTACATCGGCCGATCATACGAAGGGAAAGCTGCGGCAGGCGCCGCCGATGGGACAGCGGCGCCCGCGGCCTGCAAGCTGCGTGAGAGGACGGTAGCATTCCCGCATGAACAAAATCCAACTTGGCCAAAGCGACCTGCATGTCACCCCGATCTGCCTGGGCACCATGACTTTCGGCGAGCAGGTGGACGAATCCACCGCGCACGCCATCCTCGACCGCTCGCTCGAACGCGGCGTCGACTTCATCGACACGGCCGAGATGTATGCCGTGCCCGCGCGCAAGGAAACCTTCGGCGCGACCGAAACCATCATCGGCAACTGGTTTGCCAAGCACCCTGGCGCACGCGACAAGCTCACGCTGGCAACCAAGGTGGCCGGCCCGTCGCGTGGCATGCCCTGGGTGCGCGAAGGCAGCGGAATGACGGCGAGCGACATCGTCGCCTCTTGCGACGCCAGCCTCAGGCGCCTGCGGACCGACGTCATCGACCTCTACCAGATCCATTGGCCCGAGCGCCATGTGCCGGCCTTCGGCAACATGTACTACGACCCCGCCAAGGAGACCTCGGCGACCCCGATCCACGCGCAGCTCGAAGCACTCGGCGGCCTGGTGAAGGCGGGCAAGGTGCGCCATATCGGGCTGTCGAACGAGTCACCCTACGGCGTGCACGAGTTCGTGCGACTGGCCGAGCAGCACGGCCTGCCGCGCGTGGCGACGGTGCAGAACGTGTATTGCCTGATCAGCCGGGCCGTGGAGAACGGGCTGGACGAAACCATGCATCGGCTCGGTGTGTCGCTGCTGGCGTACTCGCCGCTGGCCTTCGGCCTGCTGACCGGCAAGTACGACCAAAGCGGCACCACCGGTGCGGACGCACCCAGGGGCGCACGCATTTCCACCTACGAGTCGGTTCGCAAGCAGCGCTGGGGCCGGCCCGAGGCGCTGGAGGCCGCGCGCCGCTACAACGCCCTGGCCAAGGAGCACGGCCTCACGCCTGCGCAGATGGCGCTGGCTTTCTGCTACACCAAGTGGCAGGTCGCCAGCACCATCATCGGCGTGACGTCGGTCGCGCAACTCGACCAGGACCTGGACGCCTGGGGCACCACGCTGTCGCCGGAACTGCTCGCCGAGATCGACAAGATCCGCTGGGAAATCCGCGACCCGGCAGTGTGAGCAGGAAGCAGCACGTGTCGGAGACGCCCGCGACGCAGTTGCTGCGCGCGAACGGCGTCGCCTTCACGGAGCACCCGTACGAGTACCTCGAGCACGGCGGCGCGCAGCACAGCGCGGCCGTGCTCGGGCTGGACCCGTACACCGTCGTCAAGACGCTGGTCATGCAGGACCAGGACGCCAAGCCCTTGCTGGTGCTGATGCACGGCAACCGTACGGTGTCGACCAAGAACCTTGCGCGCCAGATCGGCGCGAAGTCGGTCGAACCCTGCAAGCCCGAAGTGGCGAACCGGCACAGCGGCTACCTGGTGGGCGGCACCTCGCCCTTCGGCACGCGGCGCGCGATGCCGGTGTACGTGGAGTCGACGATCCTGGAACTGCCCAGGATCGCCATCAACGGCGGTCGGCGCGGTTACCTGGTCGGGCTCGACCCGCGGGTTTGCGTGAGCTTGCTGGGCGCCCGGCCCGTGCAGTGCGCGCTGGCAGAATAGGCGACCATTTTCCCGGGCGGAGTTCGCGTTGAGTTTTCATCTTCCATCGCTTGTTGCGATCCTGCTGTCGTACCTCGTCGGTTCGTTGTCCTTTGCCGTCATCGTGAGCCGCTCGCTCGGCATGGCCGACCCGCGCAGCTACGGCAGCGGCAATCCGGGCGCGACCAACGTGCTGCGGTCGGGCCGAAAGGGCGCCGCGCTCGCCACGCTGCTGCTCGACGCCTTCAAGGGCTGGCTGCCGGTGTTCCTCATCCGCCAGTACGGCGGGGCTGTCGGGCTGGGCTACGACGTGGCGGCGCTGGCCGGACTGGCGGCCTTCCTGGGCCATCTGTATCCGGTGTTCTTCGGCTTCAAGGGTGGCAAGGGCGTGGCCACGGCGGCCGGCGTGCTGCTGGGCATCGATGCCTTCCTGGGGCTGGCCACGGGGGGCACCTGGCTGATCATTGCGGTGTTCTTTCGCTATTCGTCGCTGGCGTCGATCGTCGCCGCCTTCTTTGCGCCGGCCTACTACCTGATGGGCGGCGGCATTGCCTGGCCACTCAGCCGTGTCGTGCTGGTCACGCTCATCGCGATCAGCCTGCTGCTGATCTGGCGCCACCGAGAAAACATCCGTCGCCTCGCGGCGGGCACCGAGTCCCGACTGGGCTCCAAGAAAAAGGAATGAACGAAAAATGGCTGACTTCCAACGCATTCACGTGGGCCCGCGCCTGAGCGAAACCGCCGTGCACAACGGCACCGTGTACCTGGCGGGGCAGGTGCCCGACGACACCACGCAGGACATCCGCGGCCAGACCGCGCAGGTGCTGGCCATGATCGACCGCCTGCTGCTCGAGGCGGGCAGCGACAAGTCGCGCATCCTCATGACGCAGATCTTTCTCCCCGACATCCAGGACATCGGCGCGATGAACGAGGTGTGGGACGCCTGGGTCGCCGAGGGCCATACGCCACCACGCGCCACGGTGGAAGCCCGGCTGGCCAACCCGGCCTACAAGATCGAAGTCGTCGTGACCGCCGCGCAGAAGGCCTGAAAGGTCGGGGTGATCAGTCCCGGAAGTTGTCGAAGCTCAGCGGCATTTCGGGCAGGTCTTTCTTGATCAGCGCCATCGCGGCCTGAAGATCGTCGCGCTTGGCGCCGGTCACGCGCACGGCGTCGCCCTGGATGGCGGCCTGCACCTTCATCTTGCTGTCCTTCAGCAGGCGGGTGATCTTCTTGGCGTCTTCGGTTTCGATGCCGCTCTTGATCTTGATGACCTGCTTGACCTTGTCGCCACCGATCTTCTGGACATCGCCCTTGTCGAGAAAGCGCACGTCGACGCTGCGCTTGGTCAGCTTGGCGCGCAGGATGTCCTCGACCTGAACCAGCTGGAACTCGGCATCACCGATCATGGTGATCTCCTTGTCCTTGAGCTCGACGGCGGCGGCGGTGCCCTTGAAATCGAAACGCGTGGCGATTTCCTTGGCCGTGTTCTCGACGGCATTCTTGACTTCGGGCAGGTTGGGTTCGCAAACGGTATCGAAAGACGGCATGAGGGCTCCTGGCTGGCACTACGTGAATGCGACAATTCTCCCATGATCATGGAGCACAACGTCCCGCTGCAGCCCTACAACAGCTTCGGCATCGTCGCGCGCGCGCTCAACCTGGTGCGCGTTCGGACCGAGGCCGATCTCGCGGCCCTGCGCACCGATGCGCAATGGGCCGACGCGCCTCGGTTCGTCCTCGGCGGCGGCAGCAACATCGTGCTGACCGGCGATGTGAAGCCGCTGGTGTTGAAGGTCGAGATCATGGGCCGGCGCCTGGTCGAAGAGACCGAGCGCGCCTGGATCGTCGAGGCCGGGGCAGGCGAGAGCTGGCATGAAACGGTGCAATGGACCGTCGAGCAGGGTTTTCCCGGTCTGGAGAACCTGGCGCTGATCCCGGGAACGGTCGGTGGCGCTCCGGTGCAGAACATCGGTGCCTACGGCATCGAACTGCAGGACCGCTTCGATTCGCTCGACGCCGTCGACCTGAACACCGGCGCGGCCTTCACGCTGGACGCCGCCCAATGCGCCTTCGGCTACCGCGACTCGGTGTTCAAGCACACGGCCGCAGGCCCGAACGGCTTCGGCCTGGCTGGGCGCGCGGTCATCACGCGCGTGCGGTTTCGCCTGCCCAAGCCATGGAAGCCGGTGGTGGGCTACTTCGATCTCGAACGCAAGATGGAGGAATCCGGCAACTTCACGCCGAGCGCGCGCGACATCTTCGACTGGATCTGTGCGATTCGCCGCGCCAAGCTGCCCGACTGGCGCGTGCTGGGCAACGCTGGCAGCTTCTTCAAGAACCCGACCGTCTCGCCCGAGCAGTGTGCCGACATCATCGCGCGCGACCCGAAGATCGTGCATTACCCGATGCCCGACGGCAGCATCAAGCTGGCGGCCGGCTGGTTGATCGACGCCTGCGGCTGGAAGGGCAAGACAGTCGGCAACGCCGGCGTCTACGAAAGACAGGCGCTGGTGCTCGTCAATCGCGGTGGCCGCGAAGACCCGGTGACGGGCGGCGAGGTCATGACGCTGGCCAAGGCGATCCAGACCAGCGTGTACGAGCGCTTCGGCATCCGGCTGGAGCCGGAACCTGTGGTGGTCTGAAGGTTGCTACCGCACCCAATGAGAAAGCCACCTCGCGGTGGCTTTTCGTGGGTCCGCTGCCAGCGGGGCTGGCGGTCGACGCTCAGGCTTCGTCGTCGTTCGTGAGGCGCGGCACCGACGCGCCATCGCCCACCTGCAGCAACCCGGTCTTGGTGTAGATCGCCAGCTTGTCGCGCGTGTCGATGATGTCCAGGTTGCGCATCGTCAGCTGGCCGATGCGGTCGAGCGGCGTGAACGCGCCTTCGACCTTCTCCATGCTCAGGCGCTCGGGCTTGTAGGTCAGGTTGGCCGACTCGGTGTTCAGCAGCGAATAGTCGTTGCCGCGGCGCAGCTCGACCGTCACTTCGCCGGTGATGGCGCGCGCCACCCAGCGCTGGGCGGTCTCGCGCAGCATGATGGCCTGCGGATCGAACCAGCGGCCCTGGTACAGCAGGCGGCCCAGCTTGCGGCCGTTGTCGCGGTACTGCTCGATCGTGTCTTCGTTGTGGATGCCCGTCACCAGGCGCTCGTAGGCGATGAACAGCAGCGCCAGGCCGGGAGCCTCGTAGATGCCGCGGCTCTTGGCTTCGATGATGCGGTTCTCGATCTGGTCGCTCATGCCCAGACCGTGGCGGCCGCCGATGCGGTTGGCTTCGAGGATCAGCTCGACCAGGTCGGGGTATTCCTTGCCGTTGAGGGCGACCGGGCGGCCTTCCTCGAAGCGCACCGTCACTTCTTCGCGCTTGACCTCGACCTCATCCTTCCAGAAGGCGACGCCCATGATCGGGTTCACGATCTTGATGCCGCTGTTCAGGTGCTCCAGGTCTTTCGCTTCGTGCGTGGCGCCCAGCATGTTGGAGTCGGTCGAGTAGGCCTTCTCGGCCGACATCTTGTAGCCGAAGCCTGCTGCCGTCATGAACGCCGACATCTCGGCGCGGCCGCCCAGTTCGTCGATGAAGAGCTGGTCGAGCCAGGGCTTGTAGATCTTCAGCGCCGGGTTGGTGAGCAGGCCGTAGCGGTAGAAGCGCTCGATGTCGTTGCCCTTGTAGGTGCTGCCGTCGCCCCAGATGTGAACGTCGTCTTCCTTCATGGCGCTGACCAGCATCGTGCCGGTCACGGCACGGCCCAGCGGCGTGGTGTTGAAGTAGGTCACGCCGGCGGTCGTCACGTGGAAGGCGCCGGCCTGCAGCGCGGCGAGGCCTTCTGCGGCGAGCTGCGTACGGCAGTCGATCAGGCGGGCCTTCTCGGCGCCGTACTGCATCGCCTTGCGCGGGATGTCTTCGTAGTCCGGCTCGTCGGGTTGGCCCAGGTTGGCGGTGTAGGCGTAGGGGATCGCGCCCTTCTGCTTCATCCAGTGCAGCGCGGCACTGGTATCGAGGCCGCCGGAAAAGGCGATGCCGACCTTCTGGCCGGCGGGAACGTGTTGCAGGATCGTCGACATGATGGGGTTCCGGTTCAGCCGAAGTGGCAGATGTAGCTGTAGGGCTCGCCTTCGACCCGAATCTGGAAGCTCGAATTGCCCGGCACGCTGAACTGCTCGCCAGCGCCCGACGCCACCCATTCCGTGCTGCCCGACAACAAGTACTCGCAGCGGCCCGACGTGCCTTCCATGATTTCGGGCGCGCCAGTATTGAAGGTGAGGGTGGCGGGCAGGATCACGCCCACCGACTTTTTCGTCCCGTCGGCCAGGGTGAGACCATGGCTCACGCACTTGCCGTCGAAATACACGTTGGCCTTGGTCGAGACTGCGACGCAGCTGAGGGATTCGTTGATCGTCATTGGAGAATGGGTGCAGTGCGCCGAAGGCCGTGGCGCGCAGGGCACGCCGGCCGCGCAACGCGTCCGTGCAAAGAGTGAAGGAAGGAAAGCCCGTGATTTTAGGGCTTAGCCGGCGGGCCATGGCGGCCCTTGCGTGAGCGAAGTCGCTCAGCGCCAGCCGCGGTGGCCGCCCCAGCCGCGCGAATAACCCAGGTTCAGCGACAGGCCGACCGGCGGAAAGTAGGCGGGCGCGTAGGCGTAGGGTGCCGGATACGCGTACGCCGGCTGCACGTAGACCGGCGCTGGCCGGGGCGCGTAGTAGTAGGCCGGCGGCGCGACATAGGTTGGGGCCGCATAGGCGGGCGCATACGTCACGGGAGGGCGGACACCGGGAGAGACGACCACGCCGGGTTCCGGCACGACGTTCTGCCATGCGTTTCGTTCGTCGCGTGGGTCGCGCTGCGGTTCGTAGCGGTCTTGTGCAACGTCGCCCTGTGGGGCGACGGGCAGCGTGGCCACGCCGTAGGCGTTGACTTCGATGGGCAACGTGGCGCCGGGCGGGGTGTCGGTTCGCGTCGTGTATTGACGGCCGGCATATTCGTAGGTGACGTTGTAGCTCGTGCGGCCACCGGCTTCGGTCAGCGGGATCACGGCAGTGACGCGTGCCTGCGTCTGTTGCGAAGGCTGGCTCTGCGCCAGCGCGCCGCCGCCCGACAGGGCGGCGATCAATGCCAAGCCGACGGTGGCGGCGCAGTGGGTGGGAATCATGTGCATGTCGAACTCCTCGATCAGGGAGCAAGGGCTCCGTTGGGGCATTGGATGCCGATGGGCACGCCAGGTTCCGGTATTTACACGGTACGCGCAGACCAGGCCTGCGGATCGAAACCGGTTGTAACGTCTTCGGTGCCCTCCCATGCGACGACGGGCCGCTTGATCAGGCTGGGATGGGCGATGAGCACGGTGCGCGCCGTGGTGGCATCGGTCACGCCAGCGCGGGTGGCCTCGTCGAGCTTGCGCCAGGTGGTGCCGCGGCGATTGACCAGCGCCTCCCAACCCGGCGATTCGAGCCAGCGGTCGAGCTCGGCTTCGGGCACGCCTTCCTTCTTGAAATCATGGAAGCGGTAGGCGACGCCGTGGGTGTCGAGCCAGTGGCGGGCGCGTTTGACCGTGTCGCAATTTGGAATGCCGTAGAGGGTGGTTGCCATGCGCCAATCATGCCGGCCCTCCGGGTCGGCGACAATCCCGGCCTCCATGAAAACCCTTGCCGACTGGCTCGCACACGCCGAGCATCTCCATGCCAAGCCCATCGAACTGGGTCTGGACCGCGTCCGGGCGGTCGCCGAGCGCCTCGAACTGCGCTTCGACTGCCCAGTGATCACGGTGGCCGGCACCAATGGCAAGGGCTCGACCTGCGCCATGCTGGAATCCATCCTGACGCATGCCGGCTATCGCACCGCCGTCTTCACGTCGCCGCATCTGGTGCGCTTCGAAGAGCGCCTGCGCCTGCTCGGCGAAGCGGTCGACGGCGACCTGCTGGTGCCGCATTTCGAAGCGGTCGAGGCGGCGCGGGCGGAAATCTCGCTGTCCTACTTCGAGCTCACCACGCTGGCGATCCTGCGCTGCATGGCGGCGTCCAAGCCCGATGTGACGATCCTGGAGGTCGGCCTGGGCGGGCGGCTGGACGCGGTGAACATCGTCGATACCGACTGCGCCATCATCACCAGCATCGACCTGGACCACATGGACTACCTCGGGCCGGACCGCGAAAGCATCGGCTTCGAAAAGGCCGGCATCATGCGCGCCGGCCGACCGGCTATCGTGAGCGACCCGGTGCCCCCGGCCAGCGTGATCGCGCATGCGAACGCCATCGGCGCCGATCTGTGGCGCTTCGGCCACGACTTCAATGTGTCGGGCGACAAGCAGCAGTGGGGCTGGAGCGGGCGTGGGCGTCGTTACAGCGGGCTGGCCTATCCGGCGCTGCGCGGGGCCAATCAGCTCCTCAATGCCGCTGGCGTGCTGGCGGCGCTCGATGCGCTGCGTCCGAAGTTGCCGATCACGGCACAGGCTGTGCGCACCGGTCTGGCGATGGTCGAGCTGCCGGGCCGCTTCCAGATCGTGCCGGGCGAGCCGACGCTCGTGCTGGACGTGGCGCACAACGGCCATGCGGTGGCCGCATTGGCCGAGAACCTCGACGCAATGGGGTTCTACCCCACCACGCACGCCGTGTTCGGTGTCATGGTGGACAAGGACGTGGCACCGATCTTCGCGCGCATCGGGCCGCTGATCGACCGCTGGTACTTCACCGACCTGCCCACGCCGCGCGCTGCCAAGGCAGCCGACCTCAAGGCGATCTGGGAGGCCCAGAACCAGCGCACCGATGTGGCGGGCAGCCTGCATGCGGGACCGATGGAGGCGCTCCAGGCCGCGATCGACCAGGCCAACCCCACTGATAGAATCGTGGTCTTCGGATCATTCTTCACAGTGGGTGGTGTGCTGGCGCACGGAACGCCCCGCCTGCAGGCCAAACACCTGTTGCCAGGCGCCTGACGGCGTCGCCTCTGCGCCTTCGGACTCCCGGCGTTTCTCGCACACCACGCTGCTCTCATCAGGGATCGTATTTCATGGCGTTTTTCAAGTTCCGCGCCCGCGGCCAGCAAGCCAACGAAGGGCGCAACGCCAGCGTCGCGGCTGCGCCCGCCGAGAGTGTGGAGGTGCTGCGCCGACGTGCACGGCACCGGCTGTTGGGTGCCGGCGTGCTGGTGCTGATCGGCGTGATCGGCTTCCCGCTGCTCTTCGACACCCAGCCGCGACCCATCGCCGTCGACATCCCGATCGACATTCCCGATCGCAACAAGGCCAAGCCGCTGACGGTGCCGGCGGCGCCTGCGCCCGCCGTGGCTGCCGCGAGCGCCGACAAGCCCAAGCCGGCCGATACGCGCGTGGCCGATGCACGTCCGTCCGGCGGTTCCGGCAGCGCCGGCGGCATGATCACCGAACGGGCGGACGGCACCGAAATCCCGTCGGACCGGCCGCTGGCCGATGCGGCGCCACGCACCTCGGCTGCCCCGACGCCTGCCCCTGCGCCCACGCCGGCACCCGCTCCCGCGCCGCGTGCGCCCGAAGTCAAGCCGGCGGTCGAGCCCAAGCCTGCACCCAAGCCCGAGCCGAAGCCGGAACCCAAGCCCGCCGCCGCACCCAAGCCTTCGTCGTCCGACGACGGCGCCCGCGCCCGCGCGCTGCTCGAAGGCAAGCCGCCGTCGGCCGCAGCGGCCGCGACGAGTCCAGCGCCCGCCGCCGCGGCCACCACCGCCGATGCCGGCCGCTTCGTGATCCAGGTGGGTGCCTTTGCCGATGCCGAGAAGGCCCGTGAAGTCCGCCAGAAGCTGGAGAAGGCGGGCCTGAAGACTTACACGAACGTTGCCAAGACGGCCGACGGTGAGCGCACGCGCGTGCGTGTCGGCCCCTTCAGTTCGCGCGCCGAGGCCGACCGCGCGGCGGGCAGGGTCAAGGGCTTGTCGTTGCCCGCCTCCGTCCTCAGCTTGTAGTCAGCGCGTCGGCACGTGACCCTGTTCGACTGGATCGCCGTCGGCCTGCTGGGGGTGTCGATGCTGTTCGGCCTGATGCGTGGGTTGGTGTTCGAAGTGATGTCGCTGGCAGGCTGGATCGCCGCCTTCGTCTGCGCGCAATGGCTCGCGGCAGACGTGGCGCTCTGGCTGCCGTTCGGCGACCCGCAGGCCACGTGGCGCTATGCGGTGGGTTTTGTGCTGGTGTTCGTCGGTGTTGCGTTCGGTGTGGGCCTGGTGGCTTCGCTGATGCGCAGGCTGATCACCGTGGTCGGATTGAGGCCGGTGGACCGCCTTCTGGGCGGAGCCTTCGGCGTGGCGCGTGCCGCCGTGGCCCTGCTCACGCTGGCCGTCGTCGTGCATTTGCTGGCGTTGAGCGACTCGGCCTGGTGGCAGACGTCGCAAAGCGCCGTGGTTCTGGATGTGGCATTGCAGAATTTGAAGCCTGCACTGCCTGAGAAGTTGGCAAGCTACCTGCCCTGAGAGGATCTCTTCATGTGTGGAATCGTTGGTGTCGTCAGTAACGCACCGGTCAATCAATTGCTCTACGACGCGTTGCTGCTGCTGCAGCATCGGGGTCAGGACGCTGCAGGCATCGTCACGCTGCTCGAACGCAAGTTCTTCATGCACAAGGCCAAGGGCATGGTGCGTGACGTGTTCCGCACGCGCAACATGCGCGCGCTGCCGGGCGACGTGGGCCTGGGCCAGGTGCGCTACCCGACGGCAGGCAATGCCTACAGCGAAGAAGAGGCGCAGCCCTTCTACGTGAACGCGCCCTTCGGCATCGTACTGGTGCACAACGGCAACCTGACGAATGCGCATTCGCTGCGTGCCGAGCTGTTCTCCACCGACCATCGCCACACCAACACCGAGAGCGACTCCGAAGTGCTGCTCAACGTGCTGGCGCACGAGATCGACCGCGCCACGCGCGACGGCATGCTCAATTCGGCCACGCTGTTCGCCGCGGTGCGCGCCGTTCATCGCCGCCTGCGTGGCTCCTACGCAGTGGTCGCCCTGATTGCGGGCCATGGCCTGCTGGCCTTTCGCGACCCGTACGGCATCCGCCCGCTGGCCATGGGCCGCGGCTCCGATGGCGCGGTGATGGTGGCGAGCGAATCGGTCGCGCTGGAAGGTTCGGGCCATGTGTTCGAGCGCAACATCGCGCCCGGCGAGGCCGTCTTCATCGACCTGGCCGGCCAGGTGCATGCCGAGCAGTGCGCCGAGAACGCGACGCTCAATCCGTGCATGTTCGAATTCGTCTACCTGGCCCGTCCCGACTCGGTGCTCGACGGCATCTCCGTCTACCAGGCCCGCCTGAATCTCGGCGAGACCCTGGCCAAGCGCGTGGTGTCGACCGTGCCGCCGAGCGAGATCGACGTGATCATCCCGATCCCTGAATCGAGCCGCCCGAGCGCGACGCAGCTCGCGCATCTGCTCGGCGTGCCCTACCGCGAGGGCTTCGTGAAGAACCGCTACGTCGGCCGCACGTTCATCATGCCGGGGCAGGGCGTTCGCAAGAAGTCGGTGCGCCAGAAGCTCAACGTGATCGCCAGCGAGTTCAAGGGCCGCAACGTGCTGCTGGTCGACGACTCGATCGTGCGCGGCACCACCAGCAAGGAGATCGTCCAGATGGCGCGTGACGCCGGTGCCCGCAAGGTCTACCTGGCCAGCGCCGCGCCGCCGGTGCGATATCCGAACGTCTACGGCATCGACATGCCGACCAAGGACGAACTGGTCGCGCACGATCGCACGGTCGAGGAAATCCGACAGCTGATCGGCTGCGACGCGCTGATCTACCAGGACGTCGAAGGCATGAAGCGCGCGGTGATGAAGGCGTCGCCCACGACCCCTGGCGCGCCCAAGCTCGACGGCTTCGACTCCTCCTGCTTCGACGGCATCTACGTGACCGGCGACATCGACACCGACGCCATCCTGCGCATGAACGGCAGCCGCCCCCGTGTCGAGGAGACCGAAGAAGATTCGTCGCGCCTCGCGCTGCCCAACCACAACGACTGAGAGCCGACGTGACCGACCGCACCCTGCCGCCCGGCCTGCACCGCGACACGCTCGCGCTGCGCACGGCCATCGAACGCAGCCAATATGGCGAGAACTCGGAAGCGCTCTACCTGACGAGCGGTTTCGTGCAGGCCGACGCCGAGACGTCCGCCCGCCGGTTCGCCGGCACCGAAGAGGGCTTCACCTACTCGCGTACCTCCAATCCGACGGTGGCCAGCTTCGAGCAGCGCCTGGCCGCGCTCGAGGGCACGGAAGCGGCCATTGCCGCATCGAGCGGCATGGGCGCGATCCTGATGATGTGCATGGGGCTGCTGCGTGCGGGCGACCACGTGATCTGTTCGCGTTCGGTGTTCGGCTCCACGCTGAACCTGTTCGCCAAGGAATTCGCCAAGTTCGGCGTCGAGACCACGTTCGTCTCCCAGACCGATGTCGCGCAATGGCGCGCCGCCTTGCGCCCGACCACCAAGCTGCTTTTCGCCGAAACGCCGACCAATCCGCTGACCGAGGTCTGCGACATCCGTGCACTGGCCGACCTGGCGCACGGCGCGGGCGCCTTGCTGGCGGTCGACAACTGCTTCTGCTCGCCGGCGCTGCAGCGCCCCGCGGAGTTCGGCGCCGACCTCATCATTCATTCGGGCACCAAGTACCTGGACGGCCAGGGCCGGGTGATGGCAGGCGCCATCTGCGGGCCGAAGAAGCTCATCGTCGATATCTTCGGGCCGGTGGTGCGCACCGCCGGCATGGTGCTGTCGCCGTTCAACGCATGGGTGGTGCTCAAGGGCATGGAAACGCTGGGCATCCGCATGGAAGCCCAGTCCGCTCGCGCGCTGGCCGTGGCGCAATGGCTCGAAAGCCATCCCAAGGTGGCGCGCGTCCATTACCCGGGCCTGCCCTCGCACCCGCAGCACGCGCTGGCCATGCGCCAACAGTCGGGGCAGGGCGGTGCGGTGGTGTCGTTCGATGTGCGCGGCGATGATCCGGTGACCGCGCGCAAGAACGCGTTCCACGTCATCGACAGCACGCGCGTGGTGAGCATCGCGACCAATCTGGGTGACACCAAGACCATCATCACGCACCCTGGCACCACATCGCACGGCCGCCTGAGCGAAGAGCAACGGCAAGCCGCCGGCATCGGTCAGAGCCTGATCCGGCTGGCCGTCGGCCTCGACCACATTGAAGACATCAAGGCCGACCTGCTGCGCGGCCTGGACACCCTCGCATGACGCAACCCAAGACCCGCACCCGCTTCGCACCTTCGCCCACCGGCTTCATCCACCTGGGCAACATCCGCTCGGCGCTGTACCCATGGGCATTTGCACGCTCCACGGGCGGGGACTTCGTGCTGCGCATCGAGGACACCGATGTCGAGCGCTCGTCGCAGGCGGCCGTCGACGTCATCATCGAAGGCATGGCCTGGCTGGGCCTGGACCACGATGAAGGCCCGTTCTATCAGATGCAGCGCATGGACCGCTACAAGGCCGTGCTTGCCGAGATGCAAGCCGCCGACCTGGTGTACCCGTGCTACATGGGGATGGCCGAACTCGACGCGCTGCGCGAAGAGCAGATGGCCGCCAAGGAGAAGCCGCGCTACGACGGCACCTGGCGCCCGGAGCCCGGCAAGACGCTGCCGCCCGTGCCCGAAGGCGTGCAGCCGGTGCTGCGCTTTCGCAATCCTCAAGGCGGCGTGGTGGCCTGGGACGACAAGGTGAAGGGCCGCATCGAGATCGGCAACGACGAACTCGACGACCTGGTGATCGCGCGGCCCGACGGCACGCCGACGTACAACTTCTGCGTGGTGGTCGACGATCTCGACATGGCGATCACGCATGTGATCCGCGGTGACGACCACGTCAACAACACGCCGCGGCAGATCAACATCTTTCGCGCCCTGGGCAAGGAGCCGCCGGTGTATGCCCATCTACCGACCGTGCTCAACGAGCAGGGCGAGAAGATGAGCAAGCGAAACGGCGCCAAGCCCGTCACGCAGTTCCGTGACGAAGGCTTTTTGCCGGACGCCATGGTCAACTACCTGGCGCGCCTGGGCTGGAGCCACGGCGACGACGAAATCTTCAGCCGTGCGCAGTTCCTAGAGTGGTTCAACCTCGACCATCTGGGCCGCAGCGCGGCGCAGTTCGACGAGGCCAAGCTGCGCTGGGTCAACGCACAGCATCTGAAAGCCATGGCCGACGACGCGATCGCGCCACTGGTGGCCGAGCAACTGACCCGGCAGGGCGTGGCGAGCGACGCGCGCCTGCCCGCCATCTGTGGGCTGTTCAAGGACCGGTGCGACACGACGGTGGCGCTGGCGACATGGGCCTCTGCGTTCTACGGCGACGTCACGCCCAGTGCGACGGATCTGGCACAGCACGTGACCGATGCGGTGCGTCCGGCATTGCGCACGCTCGCGGAGAAGCTGGCTGCCGTGGCGCTTTGGGAAAAGTCCGCGATTTCGGCCGCCATCAAGGAGACGCTCACGCAGCATGGCATCAAGATGCCCGCGCTGGCCATGCCGGTGCGCGTGCTGGTGCTCGGCACGTCGCAGACGCCGTCGCTCGATGCCGTACTGGCCCTGTTCCCGAAAGAAAAAATCATTGCGCGTTTGCAGGCAGCTTGAATTTCTGTATATAATTTGAGGCTCGACACCCAGGGGGTATAGCTCAGCTGGGAGAGCGCTTGCATGGCATGCAAGAGGTCATCGGTTCGATCCCGTTTACCTCCACCATCCGGTGTCGAGTGAAGAGAAGAAAGCGTTGATCGCAATGCTTTTCCCAGGTTTTGACCCTATCGTCTAGAGGCCTAGGACACCACCCTTTCACGGTGGCTACCGGGGTTCGAATCCCCGTAGGGTCGCCAGTTTCACGCAAGTGAATCAGGCACGAGTCGTCAGCACTCGGCTCCGCAAGGAGTGAACGTTGTCTACCAGGAGTGGTAGTTCAGTTGGTTAGAATACCGGCCTGTCACGCCGGGGGTCGCGGGTTCGAGTCCCGTCCGCTCCGCCAAATCGAAACCCTCGTGAGTCGCAAGATTCACGAGGGTTTTTCGTTGATTGGCTCTGCTGTCCGCGCTGGAGAAATTTGATTCAAATTGCCGCGGCGAGGCGCAAAGTCACAAATTCTCTTGCTATAATTTGAGGCTCGACACCCAGGGGGTATAGCTCAGCTGGGAGAGCGCTTGCATGGCATGCAAGAGGTCATCGGTTCGATCCCGTTTACCTCCACCATCCGGTGTCGAGTGAAGAGAAGAAAGCGTTGATCGCAATGCTTTTCCCAGGTTTTGACCCTATCGTCTAGAGGCCTAGGACACCACCCTTTCACGGTGGCTACCGGGGTTCGAATCCCCGTAGGGTCGCCAGTTTCACGCAAGTGAATCAGGCACGAGTCGTCAGCACTCGGCTCCGCAAGGAGTGAACGTTGTCTACCAGGAGTGGTAGTTCAGTTGGTTAGAATACCGGCCTGTCACGCCGGGGGTCGCGGGTTCGAGTCCCGTCCGCTCCGCCAAATCGAAACCCTCGTGAGTCGCAAGATTCACGAGGGTTTTTCGCTTGGGGATCATTGCCCTTTTTGTTCACTCGCGCGAAACGCCCTGGAACTGGCGTCGCCGTCAACGATCACATTCCCATGACAACGCACGTCTATCTGGTAGAGGACAACCTCGTCATTCGACACGGCCTGCTGGCCGCGATGGAAGACATCGCCAACATGGCCGTCGTCGGCATGGCGCAGACGCAGATCGAGGCGCTCGAATGGCTCAACAAGCATCCTGCACAGTGGGACCTGTTGGTGGTAGACCTGTTCCTGGTGGAAGGCTCAGGCATGGAAGTGGTCAAGGCTTGCGCGGCGCGCCGACCGACCCAGCGTGTGGTCGTCCTCACCAATTACGCAGAGGTCGCCTCCAGTCGGGCCATGCTCGGCGGCGCCGATGCGGTGTTCGACAAAACGACGCAACTCGACGAATTTCTTGCCTATGTGGAGCGCTGCGTGGCCGAAGGCGAGACACGCAACGCGGATGCTTGAGAGCCGGTCTGCCCTTGCCACTGCAAGGCTGAGCTAAACTGCGCGCCTCGTGCAGCCGATAGCCCTGCTGCGCCGCCATTGGCATGATGGCGAATTCAATCCCAAAAAGGAAACTCAATTGAACCGTATCGAACTGGTCGAAAAGATCGCTGCCGCCCACACCCTGAGCAAGGCAGAAGCCGCCCGCATCGTTGAAACCGTGACGAGCTCCATCGTCGCTGCAGTCAAGAAGGGCGACCCGGTCCAGATCGTTGGCTTCGGCACCTTCAAGCAAGCCGCTCGCGCGGCACGCACGGGCCAGAACCCCAAGACCGGCGAGAAGATCAAGATCGCCGCTCAGAAGATTCCCAAGTTCGTGGCAGGCGCTGCGTTCAAGGCTGCCGTCGATCCGAAGGCCGCCAAGCGCAAGGCTGAGAAGGCCGCTGCCAAGCCGGTCGCCAAGAAGGTTGCCCCGGCCAAGAAGGCCGTTGCCAAGAAGAAGTGAGTGCGCGCGGTTTCGGCCGATCGCTCATGAAAGAAAAAAAGACCCTGCGGGGTCTTTTTTTGTCTTTGGGCTTTGCCTTTTCCTATCGCAACTGCCCGCTCAGGTACGGCTCGGGGTTCACGGCCGTGCCCTGCTTTCGGATCTCGAAGTGCAGCTTCACGCGGTCGGTGCCGCTGCTGCCCATCTCCGCGATCTTCTGCCCCTGGCGCACCACGTCCTTTTCCTTGACCAGCACCTTCTGTGCATGCGCGTAAGCGCTCAGAAAGGTCTCGTTGTGCTTGACGATGACCATGTTGCCGTAGCCGCGCAGTTCGTTGCCGACGTAGACGACACGTCCGTCCGCCGTCGCCACCACCGGGTCGCCCGCGGTGCCGGCGATGTCGATGCCCTTGTTGCGGTTGCCGTCGAAGCGCGCAATGGTCGCGCCGCTGGCCGGGCGAACGAAGGTCGCAGCGGCTTGACCGGGGTTCGCCCGCGATGGGGTGGAGCCACCCGGCCCTTGCGGCGTGCCGCAGGCCACGAGCAGGGCAGCCGTGACGGCCACGAATGAAAAACGGATCAGGAGGTGGGATGCGTGCATAGGGGGATTGGAATCCGGTCGGTGGGAAGGGTTCCTCAAGCGGCGGCGCCTGATGTGCCGGGTGCGACCATCTTCTGAAGCAGAGGCTGGCGTGCCAGCACCGCTTCACGTGGACCCGCGTCGATCACGCGACCGGCTTCCATGAGCACCACGGTGTCGAATCGGTCGAGCAGGCTCAGCCGGTGGATCGAGGCCATCAGGCAGGCCTCGGGAAAGGTTTCGGCAATGCGGGCCAGCACGCGGGCTTCTGTGGCCGCATCGAGCGCACTGGTGGGTTCGTCCAGAAGCAGCAGCGAACTGCCTTGCGCGGCCAGTACCCCGCGCGCCAGGCACAGGCGTTGCCGCTGGCCACCGGACAGGTTGAAGCCGCGTTCGGACAGCGGCGTGTCAAGGTTGCCGTGGGTGGCGTGCAGCACTTCGTCGAAGGTGCTCGCATGCAGCGCTGCGTGCAGCATGGCGTCGTCGACGGGCTGGCCGAAGCCGAGGTTTTCCCTCACGCTGGCCTCGAACACTTCAGTCTCCTGCGGGATGAGCGTGGCCATGCGGCGCAGGCGTGCCCACTCTGTCGGTACGCCATCGATGGCCAGCGTGCCGCCGTGCGGCGCGTAAAGCCCTGCCAGCACGCGCAGCAAGGTGCTCTTGCCGCCGCCGCTGGGCCCGACCAGTGCAATGCGCTGTCCACGTTGCAGCATGAGCGTGACCGCGTGCAGGCCGCTGCGCTGGCCTTCGCCAGCGGCCGCGCCGCGCGCGGCATAGTTCCAGTCGAGCGCCTGCACTTCGAGTGACTGCCAATGGCCGGTACGGTCGATTCCTTCGGCATCGGCATCCCCCGTCATGTTGCTGCTGGCAGCGACCCGTGCAGGCGCTTGCCAGATCGGCGCGGCACTGCCGTAGTCGGTGTGCATGCGCGCGAAGAACTGGAAGTTCGCCGCCATCGAACCGACCACGCCTGCCGCCTGCTGGGCATATTGGTAGATCATGAACACGGCACCCAGCATCACGGCCTGGCCGGGCGTGCGCGACTGCCACACGTAGACCACCACCAGGCCCCAGGTCAGCGACAGCCCGAGCAGGTCGACGGCACACCACTTGCCCTCGTTGAGGACCACCGTGCGCTTGAGCGGCACGGACACCGCGGCCATGCGTGCCCGCAGCAGGCCACGCGACGCGGCCGACAGCCGCAGGCCGATCACGGTGGATGCGTTGCCCAGGAAGTCGAGCAGCGCGGCCACATAGCGCCGGTCGGCATCGTTCTCGGTGCGCGCCAGGCGCATCAGCGCACGATCGAAGCGCAGGATGATGAGGGCGATGACGACGTACCCGGTGATCGCCATGGCGCCGCTGGTCAGCGACAGCAGCGTGAGTGCCACCAGTGGCCCGATGAAGTTGACCACGTTGGTGAGATAGATGAACTGGTTCTGCGCAAAGTCCGACAGTGCGCGGCTGGCCTGATGCACGCGGTGCTGCAGTTCGCCGGAATGATGGCCATCGTGCCATGCGAGCGGTGCGGCCGCGATGCGCGCATAGAGGTCGTCGGCCAGCGCTTCGCGCACCCGCACACCGACGTTGCGCTCCAGGATGCGACCCGGCCCGTGCACGGCCCACGACAGCACGTAGATGCCCGCGAGCATGGCGATCCAGCGGCCCGCACCTGCGAGTTGGCCCGACTGCAGCGCATTGATCGCCTGTGCGGCGAGCCAGGGCATGGTGAGCCTGAGCAACTGCGAACTGGTGAGGAGGGCCGTCGCGCCCAGGAATTGGTGGCGCGCACCGGCCGCGTAGTGCCACAGCGCGCCATACAGCTCACGGATGGGATGGCCCGGCGCAACGCCGGGTGCGCGCGTTCCAGTCACTTCACGGGAATGGGCGTCGCGCGGTCGATGGGCACGGCCGACACGCTGTTCTGCGGCGAGCCCTCGATCAGCCGATCGGAATAACTCAGGTAGATCAGCGTGTTGCGCTTGGTGTCGAGCATGCGCACCACGCGCAGGCGCTTGAAGAGAATGGACTGGCGCTCGCTGAACACCTCCTCGCGTGCGCGCAGCGGCTCCGTGAAACTCACCGGCCCGACCTGGCGGCAGGCGATGGAAGCTTCCGCCTTGTCTTCTGCCAAGCCGACGGCACCCTTGATGCCACCGGTCTTGGCGCGCGAGACATAGCAGGTCACGCCGTTGACCTTGGGGTCGTCGTAGGCGTCGACCACGACCTTGTGGTCGGGGCCGATCAGCTTGAAGACGGTGTCGACTTCGCCGACCTGCTCGGCGTGCGCTGGCTGCACGATGCCTGCGATGCCCGCGAAAGCCGCGCAGCCGAAAAGGAGAGATGCAATGCGTTGCTTCATGAGCCTGTCATTCGATGTCGATCGTGTGCACGCGGTCGAAGCTGCCGCGGCGCCGGTCCTCGAAGTAGTGTTCGAGGGTTTCCTTGACGGTGCGAAAGGCGATTTCGTCCCAGGGGATCTCGTCTTCGGTGAAGAGCTTCGCCTCGATGGTCTCGTGGCCTGGGTCGAAGCGGTCGCTCAAGAGACGCGCCCGATAGAAGAAATGCACCTGGCCCACGCGCACCACGCTGATGACCGAGTACAGGCCCTGCATCTCGTATTCGGCCCCGGCTTCCTCGTCGGTTTCTCGCGCTGCGCCCTGGGCCGTGGTCTCGTTGAGTTCCATGAAGCCGGCCGGCAGGGTCCACTTGCCCCAGCGCGGCTCGATGTTCCGCTTGCACAGCAGCACGCGGTCGCCAAGGACCGGAATGGTGCCGACCACGTTCAGCGGGTTCTCGTAGTGGATCGTGTTGCAGGCCGGGCAGACGGCACGCTGCTTGGTGTCGCCGTCGTCGGGCACGCGATACACCACCGCCGTGCCGCAGTTCTTGCAGTGCTTGATCGGTGGGTGCATGGCCGTCAGACGACCCGGACCGTGAGCGTCGGCAAGCCAGCGATTTCGCCGACCAGCGTGTCGCCCTTGACGACCGCGGCCACGCCTTCGGGCGTGCCCGTGAAGATCAGGTCGCCGGGTTGCAGTTCCCACGCAGCCGACAGGTGCTCGATGGTCTCTGCGAGGTTCCAGATGAGCTTGCTGACCGTGCTGCGTTGCCGGTCGGTGCCATTGACCTGCACGGAGATTTCAGCGTTTTCGACATCACCCGCATCGGCCACCGGCACGATCGGGCCGATGGGCGCGCTTTGCTCGTATGCCTTGCCGATCTCCCAGGGCCGGCCCTGCTTCTTCATGTCGTTTTGCAGGTCGCGGCGTGTCATGTCCAGACCGACCGCGTAGCCGAAGATGTGCTTGTGCGCATCGGCTGCGGCAATATTCTTGCCGCCGACGCCGATGGCGGCCACGAGTTCGATTTCGTGGTGCAGATTGGACGTGAGCGACGGATAAGCCATGTCGCCGGTCTGGCCGGCGTCGATCACCACCAACGCATCGGCTGGCTTCATGAAGAAGAAGGGCGGCTCGCGCCCGGTGAAGCCCATTTCCTTGGCGTGCTCTTCATAATTTCGGCCCACGCAGTAGATGCGGTGAACGGGAAAGCGGCTGCCATGGCCGACCACCGGCACGGAGACCACGGCGGGCGGAGCGAAGACGTACTCGGAAGACATCGCGTTTTGTCCTTTGATCAAGCGAGAACGGCAGTGTGCCAGAGGGCGCGCCCCGAAGTTGCGCCTGCAGTGCCGGGCTATGCTCTGCGCATGAGAAACCAAGAGAGTTTGCCGGGATGGTTGCCTGACTGGCCTGCGCCTGCGGGCGTGCGCGCGGTCTGTACGACGCGTGCAGGCGGCGTGTCGATGGGCGCGTGGCAGGGACTCAACCTGGGCACTCATGTGGGCGACCGGGCCGACCATGTGGCCGAGAACCGCGCGCGCCTGCAGGCTGGGCTGGGCGTGCGGCCTGTGTTTCTTGCGCAGGTCCACGGCACGGACGTGTTACCGCTGGACCCGGGCACGCCCGATGGTGCGGTGGCCGACGCCTGCATTACCGACCAGGCTGGCGTGGCCTGCACGATCATGGTGGCCGATTGCCTGCCGGTGTTGTTCGCCGACGTTTCAGGCGCCCGCGTGGCCGGCGCACATGCAGGCTGGCGCGGGCTGGCTGCCGGCGTGCTCGAGCGCACCGTGCAGGCTTTCGAATCGCCCGCCCGCACGATGGCATGGCTGGGCCCGTGCATCGGCCCCAGCGCCTTCGAGGTGGGCGACGAAGTGCGCGCCGTGTTCATTGCCGCATCGGCCAGCGCGGCAGAACGCTTTCGACCCACGGGCGCGCCTGGCAAGTGGTGGGCCGATCTGCCCGGCCTGGCACGCGATCGCCTCGCGTCTGCAGGCGTCTTGCAGATCCACGGCAATGACGGCAGCGCGCCTTGGTGCACGGTGAGCAACCCGTTACAGTTTTTCTCGCACCGGCGTGATGGCGTCAGCGGGCGGTTTGCTGCCTGCATCTGGCGTGACTGATGCAGCCTGGCGCCGGGCGGCTTCCTGCTCCGCGGCCTCGCGGGCGCGGATCGCCTGCCGACGGTGCGGCGTCCGCATCAGGTAAACCACCAGTGCGACCGGAGCCGCACCATAGAGTACAAAGGTGACGATCGCGCCGAGAACGGTTCCGGTGGTGCTGGTGGCTTCGGCCACGGCCATCATCACTGTGACGTAGAGCCAGCCGATCACGACGATGTACATGGTGTGTTTGACCTTCAAAATTCCAGAGGCGGCGTTGTCGCTGCCTTGTGAATGCAGGATACTCAAAATCAGTTCGCACCCGGAGAGGAACCAGGAGACACCATGAAGACACAGGCCACCAATGGGGATGCTTTCGCGCCCTTCCATGAGGCCCTCACCCAGGGCTGGGGAAAGGCGCTGGAATCCTTCCAGTCTCTGGGCAAAGGCGCTCCCGCAGGGGCCGCCGCCGAACTGCCCAAACTCTCTTTTTCGCCTGAGAAGCTCACCGCGCTGCGCGACAGCTACATCGCCGATGCCAGCGATCTGTGGCGACAGGGCATCACCGCCAAGCCGCAGGCCGACCGTCGCTTCGCCGGCGAGGCGTGGGGCAGCAATCCGCTGTCGTCTTTCGCGGCGGCCGTGTATCTGCTCAACGCGCGCACCTTGCTGGGCCTTGCCGAGGCTGCTGAAACGGACGAGAAGACGCGTGCACGCCTGCGCTTTGCGGTCGAGCAGTGGATGGCCGCCACGTCACCCAGCAACTACCTCGCTTTCAACGCCGAAGCACAGAAGCGGGCGCTGGAAACACAGGGCGAGAGCATCGCGCGCGGCATCCAGAATCTGCTCAGCGACATGAAGCAGGGTCACATGAGCATGACCGACGAAAGCGCGTTCGAGGTCGGCCGCAACGTGGCGACGACCGAAGGTGCCGTGGTGTTCGAAAACGAACTCTTCCAGTTGCTCGAGTACAAGCCGCTGACCGCCAAGGTGCACGAGCGGCCTTTCCTGCTGGTGCCGCCGTGTATCAACAAGTTCTACATCCTCGACCTGCAGCCCGAGAACTCTCTCATCCGTTATGCGGTGGAGCAGGGGCACCGCGTGTTCGTGGTGAGCTGGCGCAACCCCGACGACTCCCTGCGCGACTGCACATGGGACCGCTACATCGAAGAAGCGGCGATCAAGGCCATCCACACCGTGCAGGAGATCGGCGGCACCGAGCAGATCAACGTGCTGGGCTTCTGTGTGGGCGGCACGATCCTGAGCACGGCGCTGGCCGTGCTGGCCGCGCGTGGCGAAAAGCCGGCGGCGTCGGTGACGCTGCTGACGACGCTGCTCGACTTCAGCGACACCGGCATCCTGGACATCTTCATCGACGAGCCCATGGTGGCCTTTCGCGAAATGCAGATGGGCCAGGGCGGCATGCTGCCGGGCATGGACCTGGCGTCGACCTTCAGCTTCCTGCGGCCGAACGACCTGGTCTGGAACTACGTCGTGGGCAACTACCTGAAAGGCGAGACGCCGCCGCCCTTCGACCTGCTCTACTGGAACAGCGACGCCACTAATTTGCCGGGCCCTTTCTACGCTTGGTACCTGCGCAACACGTATCTGGAAAACAAGCTGGCCGAGCCCAATGCGCTCACGGTGTGCGGCGAGAAGATCGACCTGGGCCGCATCGACATCCCGGCCTACGTCTATGGCTCGCGCGAAGACCACATCGTGCCCATCGGTGGCGCCTATGCGTCTACGCAGTTGCTGAGCGGCAAGAAGCGCTTCGTGATGGGCGCGTCGGGCCATATCGCCGGCGTGATCAACCCGCCTGCCAAGAAAAAGCGCAGCCACTGGATCCGCGACGATGGGCAACTGCCGGCGACCCAGGCCGAATGGCAGAGCGGCGCTGCCGAACATGCGGGCAGCTGGTGGACCGATTGGTCGCAATGGCTCAAGGGCCACGCGGGCAAGCAGGTTCCGGCGCCCAAGACCTACGGCAAGGGCCGCACCTACAAGGCCGGCGAAGCCGCACCCGGCAGCTACGTCAAGGCACGTGCCTGAACGGGCGGGTCTCGCAGACAACCAATTCTCACAAAGCAAAGCAAACGGAGCATTCCATGGAAGACATCGTCATCGTTTCAGCCGCACGCACGGCCGTCGGCAAATTCGGCGGTTCGCTGGCAGGCATCGCCGCCACCGATCTTGGCGCCACGGTGCTCAAGGCACTGCTGGCACGTTCGGGCGTGGGCGCGGACCAGATCGGCGAGGTGATCATGGGACAGGTGCTCACGGCGGGCGCGGGCCAGAATCCGGCGCGCCAGGCATTGCTCAAGGGTGGCATCGCCAAGGAGACGCCGGGCCTCACGATCAACGCGGTCTGCGGCTCCGGGCTGAAGGCCGTGATGCTGGCGGCGCAATCCGTGGCGACGGGCGACAGCGACATCGTGATCGCCGGTGGGCAGGAGAGCATGAGCCTGGCGCCGCACGTGCTGCCGAATTCGCGCAACGGACAGCGCATGGGCGACTGGAAGCTGGTCGACTCGATGATCGTGGATGGCCTGTGGGACGTCTACAACCAGTACCACATGGGCGTCACGGCCGAGAACGTGGCCAAGAAGTATGAGATCAGCCGCGAGGCACAGGACGAACTCGCCTTCGCCAGCCAGACCAAGGCGGCCGCTGCACAGGACGCGGGCAAGTTCAAGGACGAGATCGTCGACGTTGCCATTCCCCAGAAGAAAGGCGACGCACTGATCTTCAACACGGACGAGTTCATCAACCGCAAGAGTTCGGCCGAAGCGCTGGCCGGCCTGCGCCCGGCCTTCGACAAGGCTGGCGGCGTGACCGCAGGCAACGCGTCGGGCCTGAACGACGGTGCAGCCGCCGTGATGGTCATGACCGCCAAGAAGGCGGCTGCACTCGGCCTGAAGCCGCTCGGGCGCATCGCCAGCTACGCCACGGCAGGCCTGGACCCGGCCATCATGGGCATGGGTCCGGTGCCCGCATCGACCAAGGCGCTGCAACGCGCCGGCTGGAAAGCCGCCGACCTCGATCTGCTGGAGATCAACGAAGCCTTTGCTGCGCAGGCATGCGCAGTGAACCGCGAAATGGGCTGGGACACGAGCAAGGTCAATGTGAACGGTGGCGCCATTGCCATCGGCCACCCGATCGGCGCGTCGGGCTGCCGCATCCTGGTCACGCTGCTGCACGAGATGCAGCGCCGTGACGCGAAGAAGGGCATCGCCTCGCTGTGCATCGGCGGTGGCATGGGTGTTGCGTTGACCATCGAGCGTTGAGCGCCGAACCTGGCAGCGCAGTGCCACGGTGGCTTCACCGTCCCTAACGACACTCAGTGTTTACGTGGGCCGGTGACCTCCTGAATCTTCGCTACAGTGAGTTCGGCTGTTCGATCAACGTCAATTACAAGGAGAATTCATGAGCAAAAAAGTAGCTTACGTGACCGGCGGCATGGGTGGCATCGGAACCGCCATCTGCCAGCGCCTGCACAAGGACGGCTTTACCGTGATCGCAGGCTGCGGCCCGACACGCGACTTCGGCAAGTGGCTGGGTGAGCAAAAGGAGCAAGGCTTCGAATTCCACGCATCGGTCGGCAATGTCGGCGACTGGAGTTCCACCGTCGAAGCATTCGGCAAGGCCAAGAGCGAGCACGGCACCATCGACGTGCTGGTGAACAACGCGGGCATCACGCGCGACCGCATGTTCCTGAAGATGACACCCGAGGATTGGAGCGCGGTCATCGAGACCAACCTGAACAGCATGTTCAACGTCACCAAGCAGGTGGTGGGCGACATGGTGGAAAAGGGCTGGGGCCGCATCATCAACATCAGCTCGGTCAATGGCGCAAAGGGCCAGGCTGGCCAGACCAACTATTCGGCAGCCAAGGCCGGCATGCATGGCTTCACGATGGCACTTGCGCAGGAACTCGCCAACAAGGGGGTGACCGTCAACACCGTGAGTCCGGGCTACATCGGCACCGACATGGTCAACGCCATCCGCCAGGAAGTGCTCGACAAGATCATCGCGACCATCCCGGTCAAGCGTCTGGGCAAGCCCAGCGAGATCGCATCCATCATCTCGTGGCTCGCGACGGACGAAGGTGGCTACTCGACGGGCGCCGACTTTTCGGTCAACGGTGGCCTGCACATGCACTGATCGCCGTCGATCGGCCGCTTTCGAGAAACCCGCTTCGGCGGGTTTTTTCATGTCTGTCGCATTCTTGAGGGTGTTGGGCGCTAAAGTGAAATCTTTCCCCCCAAGTTCTTTTCGTAAGCGACCGGATGCCCCACAGCGTTTCACTGATCAATACCATCGCCGCGGGCCTCGGGCTGGCCCTCGTGCTCGGTTTCTTCGCGGTGCGCATTCGACTGCCTGCCCTGGTCGGTTACCTGCTGGCGGGCGTCATCATCGGCCCTTTCACGCCGGGCTTCGTGGCCGACGCGGAGATCGCTTCGCAGCTGGCCGAGATCGGCGTGATGTTGCTGATGTTCGGCGTGGGGCTGCACTTCTCGCTCGACGATCTGCTGGCCGTGCGCAAGATGGCGGTGCCGGGTGCGCTGGTGCAGATCGGCGTGGCGACGGCGCTGGGTGGTGCGCTGGCGTTCTGGTGGGGCTGGAGTCCGGGCGCCAGCCTGGTCTTCGGGTTGGCCTTGTCGGTGGCGAGCACGGTGGTGTTGCTGCGTGCGCTGGAAAGCCTCGGCCTGGTCGACACCTACATCGGGCGCATCGCCATCGGCTGGCTGGTGGTCGAGGACCTGGCGATGGTGCTGGTGCTGGTGCTCTTGCCGCCGTTGGCCGGCGTGCTGGGTGGCCAACCGGACGGCGGCGACGTGGCAGGGCTGTGGCAAACGCTGGGCCTCACGATGCTGCAGGTCGGCGGTTTCATCGCGTTGATGCTGGTGGTGGGGCGGCGTGTCTTTCCTTGGATCCTGTGGCAGGTGACGCGCACGGGGTCGCGCGAGCTCTTCACCCTGTGCGTGGTGGCGGCTGCGGTCAGCATCGCGTTCGCATCGGCAGCGCTGTTTGGCGTGTCATTTGCGCTGGGCGCCTTCTTCGCCGGCATGGTCATGCGTGAGTCGGAGTTCAGCCATCGCGCAGCCGAAGAATCCCTGCCCTTGCGCGACGCCTTCGCGGTGTTGTTCTTCGTATCGGTCGGCATGTTGTTCGACCCTTCGGTGCTGATCGAACGTCCGTTGCAGGTGCTGGCCGTCGTGTTGGTGATCGTGGTGGGCAAGTCGATCGCGGCCTGCGCACTGGTGCTCGCCTTTCGCTATCCACTGGGCACGGCGCTCACGGTCAGCGCCAGCCTGGCGCAGATCGGTGAGTTTTCTTTCATCCTCATCGGGTTGGGCGTGTCGTTGAAGCTGCTGCCACCCGAGGCGCAGAGCCTGGTGCTGGCGGGTGCGCTGATCTCGATCGCGACGAACCCGCTGTGGTTCAGCCTGATCTCGCCGCTGCAGAAATGGCTGCATGCGCATTCGAAGTTCGCCCGCTCGCTCGCCGCGCGGGACGATCCACTGGCGGAACTGCCGATGGGAACCGAGGCCAAATACCTGTCGCGGCAGGTGGTGCTGGTCGGTTACGGGCGGGTGGGGCGGCGCATTGCGGGTGAACTTTCCGCCAAGGACATTCCCTTCGTCGTCGCAGAGCAGAACCGCGAACTGGTCGAAAAGCTGCGCACCGACGGCATCGCGGCAGTGTGGGGCGACGCTGCCGATCCCGCAGTGCTGATCCAGGCACACATCGCACGTGCGATGGTGCTGGTCATCGCC
>Ga0247813_10000524_pt1 | contig 35168 bp, 36 predicted proteins | sample UWRJL169409C1_FD_180719 | JGI IMG/M metagenome (GOLD analysis project Ga0247813, IMG submission 180719) | Plant litter microbial communities from Arlington Agricultural Research Station in Wisconsin, United States - UWRJ-L169-409C-1 | ecosystem: Environmental > Terrestrial > Plant litter >... | reverse complement strand
TCCGCTTACACTATCGATGCTGTAAAGCGTCTGCATCACTTTGACCCGTATATTTCTTCTGCTTATCATCTAAAGAACTTTATTTGAGAGGGCAAAATTAAGGTTTTAAAAACTTGTTCGTATAGTTTCTTCGTATAAATATGGGTTAAATGAAAAATTGTCTTTTTATCTCCTGACAAAAACGGCAGTTATATGACAAGTTATTAATTAAATGGCTGAAAATGGCTTTGGTACAATTTTTAGCTACTTTCGATTGCCCCAAGGGCATTTACATTTTAAAACTAATCAAAATATAGTATTATGGCTAAAAAGTCAACTGGAATTACTCCTTTACATGACAGGGTAATTATTAAACCAGCTGCGGCTGAACAGAAATCTGCCGGGGGAATCATCATTCCGGATACAGCAAAAGAAAAACCTCAGCGTGGAGAAGTGGTAGCGGTAGGCCCGGGCAAACCAGAGGAACCAACCACGGTAAAAGCAGGTGATAAAGTTTTATATGGCAAATATGCAGGAACAGAACTCAACGTCGATGGCGTTGACTATTTGATCATGAGAGAAAGCGATATTCTAGCTATCGTCTAAAGACGATGCGGCAGATGGTGGATACCGGCAGTATGTAAAAACTGAAAATATGTTCGGAAACTGAAGCCTATCCAGCATCTGGCATCCAGCATCAAAGCCGGAGAAAGAAGCTTCCCAAAATAAATTAACAACCAATCAAAAAATTCTCTACAAATGAGTAAAATGATCTACTTCGATATCGAAGCGAGAAATAAAATGAAAAAAGGTGTTGACACTTTGGCCAACGCTGTGAAAGTAACCCTTGGCCCAAAAGGCCGTAATGTGGTGATCGAAAAGAAATTCGGCGCTCCACAGGTGACCAAAGATGGTGTTACCGTTGCAAAAGAAATAGAACTTGAAGACCCGATTGAAAATATGGGTGCACAGATGGTGAAAGAAGTGGCTTCCAAAACTGCGGATATCGCGGGTGATGGTACTACTACTGCAACCGTTTTGGCACAGGCGATCATCAGCGAAGGCCTCAAAATGGTTGCCGCCGGTGCAAATCCGATGGATTTGAAACGTGGTATCGACAAAGCTGTAAAAGCTGTTGTTGAAAACCTGATCACACAAAAGAAAGATGTTGGAAATAATAGCAAGATGATCCAGCAGGTAGCGACTATCTCTGCCAACAACGATGAAACGATCGGTAAACTGATCGCTGAAGCGTTTGCAAAAGTGGGTAAAGAAGGTGTTATCACGGTGGAAGAAGCGAAAGGTACCGATACAACAGTAGACATCGTAGAAGGAATGCAGTTCGATCGGGGTTATATCAGCCCTTACTTCGTTACCAACAGCGAAAAAATGAGTGTTGAATTGCAGAGCCCATATATTCTTATTTATGATAAGAAGATATCTGCAATGAAAGATATCCTGCACATCCTGGAAGCCGTAGCAAAAACCGGCCGTCCTTTACTGATCATTTCAGAAGACCTGGAAGGTGAAGCACTGGCAACATTGGTGGTAAACAAACTGCGTGGTACTATTAAAGTAGCAGCAGTAAAAGCACCGGGTTTCGGCGATCGCAGGAAAGAAATGCTGACAGATATCGCGATCCTGACTGCAGGTATCGTGGTAAGCGAAGAACAAGGGTACAACCTTGAAAATGTAGACCTGACTTATCTTGGACAGGCGGCTTCTGTTACTATTGACAAAGACAACACAACTGTTGTGGGTGGTAAAGGCGCTAAAAAAGATATCACAGCACGTGTGAACCAGATCAAATCCCAGGTAGAAAACACTACTTCTGATTACGATAAAGAAAAATTGCAGGAACGCCTGGCTAAACTGGCTGGTGGTGTTGCGGTTCTTTATGTAGGCGCTGCTACCGAAGTGGAAATGAAAGAAAAGAAAGACAGGGTAGACGATGCATTACATGCAACCCGTGCTGCTGTTGAAGAAGGTATCGTACCGGGTGGTGGTGTTGCCTATATCCGTTCGATCGCGGCTTTGGAAAAACTCAAAGGCGCTTTGAATGCAGATGAAGCAACAGGTATCGCTATCGTTCGCCGTGCGATCGAAGAACCGCTTCGTCAGATCGTTGCGAATTCAGGCATCGAAGGTTCTATCGTAGTGCAGAACATCAAAGAAGGTGAAGCTGATTACGGATTCAATGCCCGTACTGAAGTATATGAAAACATGTTCAAAGCAGGTGTTATCGATCCTACGAAAGTGAGCCGTGTAGCATTGGAAAATGCAGCAAGCATCGCAGGTATGTTGCTGACCACAGAATGTGTGATCGCCGACAAACCAAAAGAAGATGCTCCGCACAGCCATGGCGCACCGGATATGGGTGGAATGGGCTACTAATTAAATTACGAATTAATAATTACGAATTACGAATGAAGGCCTTCCGGATCGGGAGGCCTTTCTTTATGCTGCCAGATGCCGGATTTTTATCAGGCTTGATCTTCGTTTAGATCTTCGCGCCATTACCCATTACCCATTACCCATTACCCATTACCCATTACCCATTACCCATTACCCATTACCCATTATCCACCAACCGTTTCTAACTCCATTCCCACCAGATATGTGATTTTAGCTTTTTAAAAAAACAGCCTTCCATAGCTTGCATATTAATTAGGAAATATGTTTATTTGACATCATTTAAAAACTAAAACTACTTTTATGGGACTTATTTTGGTTATTTACCTGGCATTAGTCGTATTTATCATCGCCAGTATCTGGAAAACATTTGAAAAAGCAGGCCAACCTGGTTGGGCAGCGATCATTCCAATCTACAATTTTTATATAATGTGTAAAATATCGGGTACAAAAAACTGGTGGCTGATATTCATACCTTTCGCTAACATTTACATTGCCATCGTAGGTTACATCGCCTTGGCGAAATCTTTCGGAAAAGATACCGGCTTCGGGATTGGCTTGTTGCTGCTGGGTTTCATCTTTTTTCCAATGCTTGGTTTTGGCGATGCCAAATATGTAGGTCCAAATGGGCAGAATGTTTTCCAGGCAGAAATCGATGCAATAGGAGCTAAATAATTCTTACATTTTTATTCCATAAATCTCAATCCCCGCAATGCGGGGATTTTTTATTCACGCATTCACCTATTCACTCAATCCTTATCTTTGCCCCGTGAAACTGTTTTTGAAATTTTTTCTCCTGTATTTTTTAAGCCTTGCTTTGTTGCCCTGCAATGAATCGCTGGCCTGCGCCAATACCGGTCGTGCAAATACAGAAATAGCTTCGCAACAAAAAGAACATTCACAGGATCACGAAGATGATTGCCCGCCGCTTTGCAGCTGTACTTGTTGTAATCATGCACTGGTAAAGTATTTAAACTATAATGCCATATCAAGGCAGGTCTTTCAGCCCCGCAATTTTACCTTTCATTTTGACGCATCTACTGCAGATATGCATTATCCTATCTGGCAGCCTCCACAGAGTTAGTTTAGAGTTTAGGGATTAGAGTTGAGGAGAATCCTCTTGGACACTAACCTCTAAACCAGCAATCTTGCTTCTAAACACTAATCTCTAATCACTAATCTTTAATGATGCACAAAATATATTTATTGGTAGCAGGCATGCTATTAAGCACCTTATTTGCCCATGGGCAAAAGACAATCATATTCTCTATTAAAGCGAAAGAAAGCGGACAGGCAGTTTCCGGCGCTACCGTACATCTGAAGGGAACCACACTTTCCGCAGTTGCAGACAGCAATGGGGTAGCGGTATTTATCGATGTACCCGGAAAAGAGATTTTGGCAGAAATCACTGCCGCAGGCTTCGAAACGGGAAATTATCAACTTTTATTAAACGAGCCGGAACAATACAATATCGACTTCGTATTGAATGAATCGGAAGAAGAAGATATGGAAGAAGTGATTGTGCAATCCACCCGTACGAGTCGAACGATAGCCAATGTACCTACGCGGGTAGAAGCAATATCACTTGAGGAGATCGATGAAAAAAGTAACATGCGCCCGGCCAATGTAGCCATGATATTGCATGAAAGCACGGGTATACAAATGCAGCAAACTTCCGCTACGTCAGCTAACGCCAGTGTACGTATACAGGGGCTGGACGGGCGTTACACACAATTATTGAAAGATGGTTTTCCGAATTTTGGTAATTTCTCCAGCGGTTTGAGTGTGCTCGAAATCCCGCCGCTGGATCTGAAGCAGGTGGAGATCATCAAAGGCCCGGCTTCACCCTTGTATGGTGGTGGGGCTATTGCAGGTGTGATCAATTTCATTTCCAAAACCCCTAAGGACAAACCGGAGTATAATTTTTTACTGAATTATTCCAATATCGGGCAAGCCAATGTTGGCGCATTTCTTTCAGGAAAGAAAAATAAATTCGGCTACACTTTGCTTGCTTTATACAATCAACAGAAGTTATATGATGTAGACAAAGATGATTTTACAGAAGTACCGGAATCAGATGAATTCACGATCCATCCGAAACTGTTTTTTTATCCTGATGATAAAACCATCCTGCAGATAGGAAATAGTTTTACAAAAGCAAAACGTACCGGCGGTGATGTTGAAGCGATAAAAGGCAATACCAGTGCGGCTCATCAGTATTTTGAAAAAAATAATACTATCAGGAATATCACTACGCTGCAACTCGATAAAAAATTAGGCGAGGGTAAAAGTCTTGTCGCGAAACAAAGCATGAGTTATTTCGACAGGCACATAATCATACCTTCTTATAATTTTGGCGGGAATGAATTAAATGCTTTTACTGATATTTCTTATGTCACTAATGCCAAAAAACATTCCCTGGTAGTGGGAGCCAATTTTCTTTACAATAAATTCAAAGAGGATACGACCACGTTTGCAAAGCGGGATTATACGACTACTACCGGCGGCGCCTATGCGCAACACACCTGGGATGCATCTGAAAAAATAAAGCTGGAAACCGGGCTGAGAGCAGATATTGTAAATTATAAAAATGATGTTTATTCAAAAACTACTTTTTTTCTATTACCCAGGGTATCATTGTTGATCAAATACAATGATCATCTTTCGTCCCGTATCGGCGGTGGAATGGGGTATAAGGCACCTTCCTTGTTTACCGAACAAACGGAAACGATCCAGTATCTTGGTGTTGCGCAACTAAACAATGTAAGCGCAGAACAGAGCTACGGAGGTACAGCAGATATCGACTACCGGACACGATTCGGGGATGATCTCTCTTTCAGCCTGAATCATTTATTTTTTTATACGAACATTCGTCAACCGTTGGTCTTGACCGCTTCATCAACAACCCCCAACGGGTATTATTTTCAGAATGCTTCAAAACCAGTGAATACAATGGGCTTTGAAACGAATGCCAAACTGATCTACAAACGCTTTTTTAAATTGTTTCTCGGTTACACTTTTACCGATACAAAAGCGAAGTATCTTGCAGGCAATCAATTTCTGCCATTGGTGCCACGTGGTAAACTGAACACCGCGTTGATCTATGAGAAGGAAGGTTTCCTGAAACTCGGGCTGGAAGGCTATTTCACGGGAAGGCAATATTTGTCCAACGGCTATCGGACTCCTTCCTTCAGTGAGTTCGGATTTATGGCAGAAAAGGTTTTTTCTAAGTTTTCACTTTATGTGAATTTTGAAAACTTTACCGACACCCGCCAATCAAAATATAAGAACGTTGTGAACGGCAGCCATCTCACACCAACATTTGATGAGATATGGAACCATACGGAAGGATTTGTTTTTAATGGTGGAATAAAACTGAAATTTTAGTTTAGAGAGTTTAGAAAAGTTAGAGGGTTTAGCTATAACTTATATACTAAACCCTCTAAACTTTTCTAAACCCTCAAAACTTTTCTAAACCCTCTAACCCTCTAATCCCTCTAACCCTCTAATCCCTCTAACCCTCTAATCCCTAAACTCTAAACCATGAATTGGATCATCCTCATCATCGCCGGCCTCTTCGAAGTAGCTTTCGCGACTTGTCTTGGTAAAGTAAAAGAAACCACCGGTACTACATCCGTGTATTGGTTTATCGGTTTTCTGGTATGCCTGACCGTAAGTATGCTGTTGTTGATCAAGGCTACACAGACATTACCCATAGGTACCGCATATGCCGTGTGGACAGGCGTTGGAGCAGTAGGAACGGTTTTGATCGGCATTTTTGTATTTAAAGAACCTGCCGATTTCTGGCGTGTGTTTTTTATTGTAACTTTAATCGCATCTATAGTTGGATTGAAAGCTGTTTCATCCCATTAACTTGTCAACATGCATGATAATTGTTCAAATTGTGGAAATGCTTTAACGGAGAATGCCGCTTTCTGTGCGTCCTGCGGCCAAAAGGCACACCTGCACAGGCTTAGCTGGCACGATGTAGTACATGACGCTGTTCATTATTTTACTCATGCTGATAAAGGAATATTTCAATTAATAAAAGCACTTCTGCTGAAAACCGGAACTGTAGCGAAAGAATTTGTTGCGGGTAAACGGAAGAAGTATTTTCCGCCGTTAAACTTTTTTCTCATCGTTGCGGCCATTTACGTACTCATCACTTCGCTGAATGCGAAACCGGTTGTAATTAAAGATATCAGGGCTGCTCATCCTGAAATTGCTTTGATCAAGGATCCTGTGAAGCAAGAGAAGACGTACGCGATCTATTCACGTGCAGCTAAGTCCGGTAATTTTCTTAGCAGGAATTCGAACATGATAGCCATACTGGCACTGCCTTTCACGGCCTTTTTGTTTTGGCTCTTGTACAAACGAAGTGGATACAATTACGTGGAGAATCTTGTTGCAAACATGTATATGTCGGCGTTCACGTTGCTGGTGAGAGTGTTGATTTTTATTCCGCTTGTGAATTTGTTTTCCATCAAAATGCCTTACCTGGAATTGACCGTATTTTTTATTTTTCAGCTTATTTACTTCACATTATTTTATTACCAGTTTATCGGAAAAATTTCAATGGGAGCAAAAGTGAAAGCATTTTTCAGCGCATTGATGGTGATCGGGATATGGTTTGCTTTATCGGGCTTTGCAATTCGTATATACATTACTAATGGATTCTGGGGATTGATGAAATGATTTTTTAGTTTATCCGGATAAATATTTATTATGACAGCACATAACAATTACATCGCCATCAACAAAGCTTTATGGAATGCCAAAACAGATTTTCATGTGGCTTCCGAATTTTACGATGTAAAGGGTTTTAAGGAAGGAAAGAATACATTGAACGATATAGAAATGCGTTTACTCGGAGACGTTAGTGGCAAAACTATTCTTCATCTGCAGTGCCATTTCGGGCAGGATAGTATTTCGCTGGCACGAATGGGGGCAAGTGTAACTGGTGTAGATCTTTCTGATAATGCGATAGCCGCGGCAAGGTCGTTGGCTTCAGAACTCAATGCTGATGCCAGTTTCATCTGTTGTGATGTGTATGATCTTCCTCAGCACCTTGATCAGCAATTCGATCTTGTATTCACCAGTTATGGTACCATAGGCTGGTTGCCCGATCTGGATAAATGGGCTTCTGTCGTCAACCGTTATCTTAAGCCCGGCGGCAAATTTGTCTTCGCAGAATTTCATCCTGTAATCTGGATGTTTGACAATGATTTCAATAAGATCACTTACCGTTATTCCAAAGGTGATCCGATCATTGAAATGGAAAAAGGTACTTATGCCGATAAATCCGCCAATATGGAAGCTACTGCCATCAGTTGGAATCATGGGCTTGCCGAAGTGCTGGGAAGCCTTCTGCGGCAGGGGCTTACGATCAGTTCGTTTGAGGAATATGATTATTCACCTTACGATTGTTTCAACAACACTTACGAATTTGAAAAAGGAAAGTTCAGGATAAAAACATTGGATGATCTCATACCGATGGTCTATTCATTAACAGCTGTAAAATAGTTTTGATGAGGGGAATAGTGATACTTTTTTCTTTAACACTGGCAGCTTGCAGCGTGAGTAAAAATCCGCAGCGGAAAGAGGTGAGAGGATTATTGAATGGATCGGTAAAAGATGATACGAGTTTCGTCTATGCGCTACCGTATAAAGAGGGAAAAACCTTCAGAGTTATACAGGGATATTTCAGCCATTTTTCTCATAAAGAACGCGCTGCGCTGGATTTCAATATGAAACGTGGGACCGAGATCACTGCGGCCCGGGAAGGAGTGGTAGTAAGGGTTAAAGAGGATGGAGACCGCGGCGGGCTCAAAAAGAAATACCGCCCTTATGGAAATAATATCGTCATCCAGCACAGCGATAGCAGCAGGGCTGGATATTGGCATTTACAAAAGGACGGCGCGCTGGTGCAGGTAGGCGATACCGTTAGAATGGGGCAGGTGATAGGGTTAAGCGGAAAAACGGGTTACGCCGCCGTACCGCATCTTCATTTCCTGGTATGGAAAAGTAACGGTCGAGGAAACTGGCAGCAGATACCCACAAGATTTAAAACTTCAAAAGGAATAAAATATCTTCATTTCTGGAAAAAATACAAAAATCTATGATCTAAGATGTATGATCTATGATTTGGTTCGAATCGTACATACTTCATAAAATAGGATAACATTCAAATCTGAAAAAATCATAGATCATAGATCATAGATCATACATCATACATCTTACATCATAGATCCCCAATTTCTTCTTCAGTACTCACTACCACTTCAGGCACGATCGTTTTTCTTTCACCGATCTGCTGTCTCCACATGGCATAATACAATCCTTTCATTTCTACCAACTCATTATGTGAACCAACCTCAACGATGCGGCCTTTTTCAAGCACATAGATCCTGTCTGCATACATGATGGTACTTAAGCGGTGTGCAATTGAAATGATGATCTGTTTTTGCTCCGCAGCAATATCCCTGATCGTTTCGGTGATATCTTCTTCCGTAAGGCTATCCAGCGCCGAAGTAGCTTCATCAAATATCAACAATCTCGGGTTGCGAAGCAAAGCACGGGCAATGGACAAACGTTGCTTTTCACCACCGGATAATTTTGTACCGCCTTCACCCAGCATCGTATCCAAACCTTTATTGGATTTCAGTAAAAGCTTACCTGCAGAGGCTTTCGTGAGGGCGATGGTCATCTCTTCATCTGTCGCACCCGCTTTTGTAAACTGAAGATTATCCCGGATCGTTCCTGCAAACAATTGTGTTTCCTGCGTAACAAAGCCGATCTGTTTACGGATACGATTGTAGCGTATATCCTTTACCGATATACCATCGAAATAAATATTACCCTCAACCGGTGCATAAAGCCCCACGAGCAATTTCACCAGTGTAGATTTTCCCGAACCTGATGGCCCGACAAATGCAATGGAGTCGCCGACTCTGGCGGAGAATGAAATATGATCGATGGAATTTTCTGCGGCTGTTTTATGACGAAAAACTACGTTGTTAAATTCAAGGCTTTGCATTTCTCCAACATCGATAGGCTCTTCAGGCCTGTATTCAACAGGCTTTTTCATCAACGCATCAAAATTTTGCAGCGATGCTTCCGCTTCGCGATAAGAGAGAATGATATTGCCTAATTCCTGCAAAGGCCCGAAGATAGTATTGGTGATGAATTGCATGGAGATGAGCTCACCGGCTGACAGCACATGCCTGAATATTAACCAAAGCAAAATGAAAAGGATCGATTGTTTTAAAATATTCAACGTCGTTCCCTGCAAAAAAGAAAGTGTCCGGACTTTCTTTACCTTTTCCATTTCAAGATCAAATATCTTTTGTGTGAGTCCTTTCAGTCTTCGTATCTCAGCGTAAGTAAGGCCCAGGCTTTTCACCAATTCGATATTGCGCAACGACTCGGTGATGCTTCCCGACATCTTCGCATTCTCCCGAAAGATCGAACGTTGCACCGTTTTTATTTTTTTACTCAACAATCCCGTGAGGCCGCCAAGCAATAATACGCCGATCAGGAATACGGGAATCAATGCCCAGTGTTTATTGATCGCATACCACACGAGAAATCCTATTCCAACTAATGATGAAAAAAGAATGTTGATAAAGGACGTAATGAACGACTCTGTATCCCTTCTTGTTTTTTGTAAAACAGATAGAGTTTCGCCGCTGCGTTGTTCTTCAAATTCCTGGTAACTCAGTCTTAGCGTCTGTTTCAGCCCATCGTTAAAGATCTGCATACCGAATTTCTGCACTACCAGTCTCAACACATAATCCTGGAAAGTCTTGGCAAGCCTTGCTGCCATTGCTACACCGACTGCTATTCCGAGCCACCACAGCACACCGTTTACCAGTTCTGCCTCCGGCTTCTTCTGAGGATTGAGTGCATATTCGTCGATGATCTTACCGAAGATGACCGGGTCGATGAGGGATAATAATTGGGTAACGCCTGCCAGTACCAGCGATAATATCACCAGCCATTTGAAGGGCTTCAGGTATTGCCATAAGATTTTCATGGAATGAAATTACGGATTATTACGCGGCTGTTGAAGACCTGTGCCATTATACAATCCAGGCTGACAATAAGGATTACCCCTTTAATAAATACTACTCCTTCAGATCAATCACCAGCTTCGCATTCTTTTGTTTGGTAGAAGAAATAAAAACTTCCTCCCGCCTGCCTTTGGAAGTTACTACCATCAATGATGTATTAGGTGGAATGGAGCCGAGGTTTTCGGCTACCATGATCAGTTCCTGGTGCGGCAGATCCTTACTGACATTGATTTTTACGGAAACAGGTTTTTCAGACAAGCCGGCGCGTGAAACGATAAGGATATTGTTGAGGTAAATGCTCACCGTATCACCATCAATGGTGCCATTGTCGTACAGTTCCACCAGAAGCTTACCTGGTAACGATTGTATGGTTTTGATGATGGGATTTTCCCGCGAACTGATGTCAACAGGTATGGAAGGCAGCTTCGGAAGTGTCATGATCTCAGCAGGCTGTATGGAATTTTTTTTCGGCAAGGCCTGAACTGGCGTGATAGTTTTTTTTGCCAATGATTTTTCTTCGGGGACATTTTTTACAACAGGTTTTACTGCCGGTACACGAATGATTTTTTTTGGAGGAGTTACAACAACCGGTTCCGGCAGATAACATTCACGGAACGTGATATCATCCATCGCAAAATCGTTGCCACAACCACCTGGTGCGGCGGTATAAAATTTGAGCGAAGCGATACCCATATCCGCAGGCGTTGTGAACGTGCTGAAAAACCTTTTCCATTGACCGGAATTAGTTTGTTCGATACTTCCGGTATTGAATTTGGCAATTTGTTGCCCATCGGTTTTTTCAAGAACAATGGTGATGTTGGGCAGGGTTGCAGTACAATCATTATTTTGTCTGCAGAGATTGAGCAGCCAGGTACTAAGCTCGTAACGCTTGCCAGGCTTAAGTCCTGCGAGATTTGCATAAAAGAATAAACTCTGATCGTACGAAGCATTTACAATCAGCATGTTTCCCATAAAGTCACCGGGGGTATGGTCTTCACTTAAAGTATGCCAGTGATCGGAGTAACAATTTGCTGTAGATGAAACGAAAGAATACATTCCGTCATCCGGACAATTACCGGTTACCTTACGATATTCTGAAAGTTTAGAAAGATTAAATCCCTGGGGAATGGCGGATGTTCCGAAGTCGATTTTAAGTAAGGTGTCTTTCAGGATACAATCCTGTGCCAGCGAAGTCTTACAGTAAAAAACAGACACTAAAAAAACGAACAGCATTCTTTTCATACAGCATATTTAAAAAAGGTTTATCAATGATCATTACGACCTTGTTAGATGCGATGAGTTGATATATGCACAATTTTATTTACCGTATTCCAGAATTGTCGGTACCGGAAACAATAGCAATATACTATTTTCTTTTGGCTTCGCGTTTTCTCCATTCGGCTATGGGAACAATGTCCGCTTCTACTACATCATCAATATTGATGGCGAATGTGGTACTGTCGACATAAAAATTATAATAGGTCTCAAATCTTTCAGGGCTGCTGTATCCCACTTTTACATAATAATATTTCTCTCCTTTTTCAGGTTTGAAGATCATGGAAGACAAGCCATGCTTATGGTCTGTAAGCGAATCGATATACTTATTTGATTTCTTGAACTCCGGGAGTAAAGCGATCTTATCGAGGATCTTTTTTTCTTTTTCAGAATAATTTCCTCCATTTACCAGCAATTCTCCGGATACTACTGCTGAATCCTTTTTTGCCAGAACGGCAGTGTTAACGGTATCTGCAGGAGTTTCAACAACGGGTGTTTTTTTGTCAGGCTGACTGCAGGCACTTAAGATGGATGTGGCAAGTAGTATGGGGAGAATGATCTTCATATCAAAAAGGTTTGTACAAAGATAAGTTTTATAACCCTGTCAGCGGTTACTGGCTATATCCTTTACTAATCCGCTGTCAGCGGATCTCATCGTTGACAGCGGTTATTATAGATTAATGCATATCACCCATATCGATCTTTTTGGCCTTGCCCTTATTTCCTTTCACCATCAACATGAATGGTATACAGATAAGGAACATGATGCCAAGATAGAGGAATACATCCATGTAAGATAAAACCGCAGCCTGTTTGCTGACAGATCCATCCATCGCGGCATAGGCCATTTTCAACGCTTCATCCGCCACTTTTCCTTTAGCCATAAATCCTTGTTTGAGCATATTCAACCGCTGCATCACCAGGGGATTATTTACATCCAGGTGACTTACCAGGTCATTGCGGTGGACCATGTTTTGTCTTGTCAAAAAGGTGGTGATCATCGCCACACCAAAGGATCCGCCCAGCTGCCGCATCATCCCTGTGAATGCCGCGCCTTGTCCGATCTCTTGCCCTTTTAAAGTGGATAAGGACAATGCCGTGATAGGAATGAAAAGCAGTCCCAGCCCCACACCACGGGCAATCAGCATCCAGAAGAAAGCATCGGAGCCGGTATCGGGAGTGAGTATTTTATATCCCCAAAAGCTATAAACAAAAAACACCGCCATACCTGCCGCAACAAGATACTGCTGCGGAATACCCCGCTGTAACATTTTACCGATCAATGGCATCATGACAGCCGTGGTCAATGCGGCTGGTATCATTAAAGCGCCGGCCTGGAGTGCCGTCCAGCCCAATACCGTTTGTGTGTAAAGCGGTATGATAAAAGTGGAGCCATACAAACCAAACCCAAGAATAAAGGAAAGGAGGGTACCGATGCGGAGATTACCATTCTTTAAAACACGAAGGTCTACGATCGGGTTTTTGTAAGTAAGTTCGCGCCAGATAAAAAAGAAACCGCCGAGCACCGCCATCACGAACAGTACCACGATGGTACTGCTATTGAACCAATCATCTTCCTGCCCACGTTCGAGTACATATTGCAACGAACCAACTGTCATTGCCAGCAAACCAATACCCAGCCAGTCGATCTCGTTCATGGCTTTTTTTGCAGCATATTTGGGGCTGCGTACAAATTGCAACACCAGCAGAGAAGCAACTACACCGATAGGAATGTTAATATAAAATATCCATTCCCAGGTCCAGTTAGTAACGATGTAACCACCCAGCGGCGGGCCAAGGGTAGGGCCGATGATCACACCGAGTCCATAGATAGCCTGCGCCATGCTGCGTTTTTCTACAGGGTATGATTCGGTAATGATCGTTTGCGAAGTCACCAGCAATGCGCCACCACCCACACCTTGCAGGAAGCGGAATGCCACCAGTTCCCAGATGCCATTGGCATTACCACACAAAAACGAACAGACGGTGAATAATATAACTGAAGCTGCATAATAATTTCTGCGGCCGAATTGTTGGGATAACCAGCTCGTCATCGGCACGATGATCACATTACCGATAGCATACGCGGTGATCACCCATCCCACTTCGGGAAGGGTAGCACCGAGACTGCCCCGCATATCGCTCAACGCTACATTGACAATGGTAGTATCTACGATCTCCAGGAGAGCGCACAGGATAGCAGTTATCGTTATGATAACCCGCCTGCTGCCGTACTCTACGAGGGAATCCTGAGAGAGATTGTTCACTATATTTATTTTAATTACACGAATTAGAACGAAATACACGAATTAGCGAAGTTGTAAGACACGAATTAAACGCATGTGTCAGAAACCTGCCATCCGGTATAAACTCTGAAGGTTTCACTATTCACCATTCACTCATTGTCCCTTCACCCCATTCACTTACTGCCCCACATGCACATCCACAAACACATTCATCCCCGGCCGTAAACGCTGTACCAACGAATCGCTTTTGTTGGTGAATTCGATCCGTACCGGAAGGCGTTGTACTACTTTAACGAAGTTGCCACTGGCATTGTCCGGAGGCAATAATGCAAACCTGGAACCGGTGGCTGCCGCAAATGAACCAACCACAGCTTCAAAATCATGATCTGGGAATGCATCTGCGTGGACGGTTACTTTCTGGCCTTCCGCCATTTTGTTGTATTGCGTTTCTTTGAAGTTGGCGACTACCCATTTGTCGTTATTCATTACGATGCTGAATAAGGATTGTCCTGCCTGGAGGTATTGCCCTTCCTGCACAGGAACCTTGCTGACAAGGCCACTTTCATGTGCTGTGATCACCGTATAGGATAAATTCAGTTTTGCATTATCTACATCCACCTGGCGCTGTTTGATCACCGAACTTGCTACACCGATCTGTTGTGATGTAGCTGTGCTTTGTGAGGTAACCACACCTGTTTGAGTGGCCGCCTGATTTTTTTGATCTACCAAAACCTGCAATTGGCGTTCTGCTGTTTGTTTTGCAGCAAGCGCCTGCTCGTATTGTTGTTGCGTAATAGAATGATCTTTCACCAGGTTCTCATATCTCTTCAGATCTTCGCCGGTGCGCCATACATTCACTTTTGCCGCTTCGATCTGCGCATTTGCAGTAGTTACCGCAGCATTGGTGGTATTGATGTTTTGACGGGATGCAGTACTGTTGGCTTCTGCGGCATTCAGGTTGCTTTGGGCAGTACCCAAAGCGGCTTGTGCCTGTTCCAGCACTATCTTAAGATCCCTGTCGTCAATGATAACAAGGGTGTCTCCTTTTTTTACATATTGATTATCCTTCACGAAGATCTTCGCTACATAACCAGGGATCTTTGAGATCACCGGACTGATGTTTGCTTCCACCTGCGCATCATCAGTTTCTTCGTGTTTCTTTCCGTGAAAATATTTTGTAAGTCCAAACCAGAGGCCACCGATCACGAGAACTGCCAGGATGATGATGAAGGTTTTACTTTTCTTTTGCGGCGCAGGCGCTGCGGGATTATTTGTTGACATAAAATTGTATTGTGTATTTAAGCTTATTAATAGTTAGTTGTTCCGGTTGTTTGTAATAATTTCTGGTAAGCCAGTACCACATCGGCTTTTGCGGTTTCGATGTTCAGTTTTGATTGTAACAATGCAGTGTTCGCTTCCAGCAGATCAGTGATGGTAGCCAGGCTATTGGTATATTTGTTGTTGGTGATCCTGAAATTTTCTGTTGCCTGTTCGATAGCTTTCTGATAAACATCGATCTTCTTTTTCGATAACAAATAATTCTGATAATCCTGATTTACCCCAAATCTTACTTCATCGTTCAGTAATTCTTCTGAAGCATTCACCTGTGCTTCTTTCGCTTTTGCCTGCATCAGTTTCGTATTCTTTTTCCAGAGGCTGGCGATATTATATTTTATGCCAACACCTACGTTTACTGCATTGTACACAGTAAGCAAGTGTGGAATGTCAGCTGCGATGTAACCGCCGGTCAATCCGATAGTAGGGTAAGTTTCAGCCTTGGCTGATTTCAAACCTGTGATAGCAGCTTTTTTTCTAAAGCCTAAAGCCTGGATATCTTTCCTGTTTTGCAAAGCCAATGACTGGTATTCCAAAAATGTTTTTTCATCCGTAGCGCTGTTGATAAAAGAAGAGTCGATCTCAATACCATCATTTTCCGGCAGGCCGAGGATCAGGTTCATATTCACCGTAGCCAGTTTGTAACTGTTCTCTGCGTCCAGCAGCGCCAGTTCTATGTTTGAAGTCTGCAATTGAGATTTCAACAGATCGTTTCTTGCCATGATACCATTCTTTTCCAGGTTGGTGAAATTGGAATCACGTGACTTCGAAGTATTCAGGTTCTCTTTTACGATAGCAACGGCCTGAGCGGCTTTGTAAAGATTTACATAAGCTTTTGTGGTGTTGAACACAACGGCTTCTTTGTCATCCGTCGCATCCAGTTCTGCCGCCTGCTGCAGGTACTTTGCAGATTCGATCCCGTATTTTATTCTGCCACCTGCATAAATGGGTAGCGACAAAGTTGCCATTCCATACATCGCCTGGTTTGGGCTTGGTGAAGAACCACCGCCACTGCCGCCGTTGTTTCCACCTGTTTTCAGGTCTACATGAGCGCTGCTAAGCCGCAGGTAACTTCCGCTTACATTGAAGTCGGGCAGCCTGGCATCGTTTGCCTGTTGTACCATCGCTTTGGCTTCATCGATCCTGGCCGTAGAGATCCTGAGATTTTTACTGTTAGTGATACTCAGGTCCACAGCTTCTTTCAGCGTCAGTTTTTTTGTCTGCTGCGCAAAAACACCATTGTAAAAGGTTGCCAGCAGTAAAACAACCAATGCGGCTGTTTTAGAGATTTTGTTATTCATATCCTAGTGTTGCTTTAAATAAATATTTGATGTGCGCCACAAGCCTGTTTTTAAGGAGTGCGTCGAATTCTTTCTCTTTCATTTTTCCCAGCTGGTGAAACTCTTTGTAATATTCTTTATTGAGAACCGACTGAACTACAGTGCCAGTCATGCTTTGCAGCAGTAACATCGTATCGGCTTCATTTTTAAAAATGTTCATTTTGTTTCCTTCCCTGATCACTGAATCGATCAGGTTGATAAAACCCATCTTGTATTGTTTCATCAGTTGGATGATCACCGAATTGTTTTTGAGCATCTGCTCCGTATGCATCACTTTGTAAAATGCCTGTCGATCAAATACACGGTTTACATAATTATCAATAAGGATCTCCAGTTTCTGAAATGGGGTGATTGCCTGGTTTACCACTACCGCTTCAATGGTAGCACGGGTGCCGTCCATGCGGTGCCTGAACAATACTTCCATCAATTTTTCTTTAGAACCGAAATAATAAGAAATCATGGCAAGATTGACGTCGGCCGCAGTGGCGATATCCCTTACTGTAGTGCCCTCATATCCATTGCTGGCGAAGAGCTCCTCTGCCTTGTCAAGGATGTGCTGATGCTTTTCTGTAATGATCATATCTTTCAAATAAAATGCAAAATTAAACAATTGTTTGATATTTTCAAACAATTGTTTAATTAATTTAACATTAAAAAATGATGATCAGTCAGGATGGGTGGGTTGCAACTTTTTTTTGGCGGGAAGACGGAAAGAAAACTTATAAACATCTTTTTTCCCGTCTTACCGGCAAAACAAAACAACTCACAACTGGCATCGGCAGCTACTTCAAGAAGCCACGAACGATAAAAAATTGCGCAACGCAATAAGTCAGCATGATCCAGAAACCGGCGAGGACAAAGGGGGAATAGAATTTATTGATGGCCAGCAGGCTATCGGAGAGTACAAAAAATGCGGCGCCAATGGCGAAAGAAACAGCAGCTTTTCGCTCCAGCCTGGAAAAAGCATGTAAAGCGGCCAGCAGCATGGCTCCCAACACGGTTGCATACAGCAGCACAGGGATCTTCAATGCTTCGAGATAAGGGAAAAGTAACGTGAGCAGGCCGCCGACATAGATCAATATCAGTATCAACAGACCGGGATATTTTTTGAGCAACGAAGTTTTGTTCACCGAAGGTATCCGCAAAAAAAAGATGATGTACAGCACATGTGTGATCAGGAATGATACCAGCCCGAGGATGAAAAAGACAGGATATTGCTGATCGTAAAGGAGAAATACATCGCCGGCGAATGAGAACAGCAGCCCGATAAGAATGAGCAATTTACCCTTCGCGTTGCCTGTCGAAAATAATACCGTGAAGAACAAGGCCGGCATCAGCAACGGTTTTGCACAGCGATGCAAAGGCTCGTATTGCATCAGAATACCTGCAAGGTCGGCCACTACCAGCAGCCCGAAAATGATCAAACCAACATTTTTTACTGTTGACCGCATAAATTGTCTGGATTATTTCAGCTCAACGTAGGTTCTTGACTGGAAAAAGATCCTTAATGAATCTTTCGCCCTGGTGGTATCTGCCAGGCCAGTCTTGAATGGCATAGAAAGTTTATACCTTACGGAATCGATCGGGGAGAGGATCAGTTTGTGGCCATATCTTGTAAGCCGTGCAAAAGCCTTGTCAGCAGCCTCTTTGGTACTATATTCTTTAATGACCACCTTGAAATCATATCCATCGTTGGAAGCAACCGGAGTGTTTAGTGTAACCTTTGCAGTGGTGTCGGCGATAGTTTTCAGGGAGGCAGTATCAGGAGTTACGGGGATTGTTTTTGCAGTAGTGATTGTATCGGTGCTCACCGGTAATTCCGCCTCAGCAGGTTTTTCTTTTTTCTTGTACAACACATAAAATATTGCCGCAGCGCCAACTAATACCAATAGCAGTAACAACGCAAGCATCCCGCCTTTTTTTGAGTTGCTGCCGGGTCTTTTCTCTGTCGAACGAAAACTGATCTCGTCGCTGCCTTTTTCAACTATTTTAGCAGGGGCGGATTCAAGCCGGGCATTCACAAACTGCCCTTGTGTGAATTCGTATACGCCTGATTGATTTTTAAGTAATGTTCCCAGTCCCTCGATGGTAAGCGGTTTGCCGATATTGAGAAACTGTTTGCTGAGTATGCTGTAAGATTCGAGGTCGGAAGCGGCAAGCGGCCTTATTTTACGGGTTTGCTGGGTAATAAAGCTGATAAGTTCCTCATCCTGGGCGGCTCTTAAATCAAATTCGAAGCCTATGGCGCCCGGTGGCAGCGTAGTATCCTTATCATTTTCTGTCGGCAGTACCACACCATCCGCTATCGTGAAAGTACCGATATCCTGGATAGTCACTTTTTTACTGGTATATAAATACTGTACGATCAGCTGCTCTAACTTCATAGCATATTAGTTGTGAGTAACAAACCTAACTAAAAAATTAATAATTAATAAGTAATAATTAATAATTCATTCAGCCGCAGCCTTATGAGTTAAAGAAAGACCCATCCAGCCTGAAGCCGATCATTATTAATTATTCATTATTAATTATTAATTGGCATTGTACTATTTTTGCCGGATGTTATCGGAAAAAGAATCGGAATTCCTCCGCTATTGGGAGCAGAACAGGGATCCCCAGGGAACATTTCTCAGCAAACTGACCCGTGGATTGCCAATGGCACTGTTATTCGGGGCTCCGATCGTATTGTCGCTGGTGGTCGTTTATCTTTTTTTTCCGGAATGGTATTTCAAGATATCCGCTTCCACAGCAGGCAGTTTCAATGTGATCATACTGGCAGTATTCATCGCCGTTTTATTTTTCTCCTATTTCAGGATGCATTTCAAATGGGAAATGAATGAACAGGCTTACCAGGAATTGAAAAGCAAAGAAAAAAGGCTGAATGCAGCGAATTAACTATAAAAACACTCTTAAAAATAAACTTACCTCTCATTATGAAAAATGCATTTCTGGTTGTAGTATCTCTTGTTTCGATTTTCTTTATTTCCTGTAAAAAGGATGCAAAATGTCCCTACAGCGACACAAGCGTTGTGGCTCCGGCATCCGAAGTCGATTCTATCAAGAGATACCTTATTGCTCAAAATATTACAACGGCTGTTCAGCACCCAAGCGGTATATTCTACGTGATCGGGGCGCCAGGCACCGGCTCCGCCACTCCCGAAGTATGTTCCGATCTTACCGTTCAATACCAGGGTTACCTGTTCAGCGGCGCACATTTTGATGGAACAACAGGATCAGACCAGGCACGCTTCACACTCGGACAAACAATTGAAGGATGGAAAAAAGGGCTTCCTGTGATCAAAGCAGGAGGGAACGTCACTTTATATATTCCGCCATCATTGGGTTATGGGGGAAATAATTTGAGCAATGGTGGAGTAGTTATTATTCCTGCTAATTCTTATTTAAGATTTACAGTTAGCCTCATCGCAGTTCAGTAAATCTGATTTTATATCTTTAACTTGCCCCGGTAACCCGTTATGTTACCGGGGCATTTTTATTTTAAATCGATCCGCTTGAAACACGAAGCCATTTCCGTTTTTGACATGTTCAAAATCGGTGTCGGACCCAGCAGCAGCCATACACTCGGCCCATGGAGGGCTGCGCAATTATTTACCGCCTCATTGGAACAAAAAAAATTACTCGATGCTGTTTTGAGCATCGAAGTATTATTATATGGATCATTGGCAAAAACCGGCGTAGGGCATGGTACGGATGTAGCTGTTCAACTCGGGCTTAGCGGCGACGACCCGGTTACTTTTGATGTTAATGCGATCGATCCGAAGATCCGCGACATTAAAGAAATGCGGAAGCTCTTATTGGGCGGCCGCCATGAGATCGATTTTACTCCTTCCGATGATATTGAATTTCTGATGACAGAATCGCTGCCTTTTCATCCTAATGCGCTTACATTTTTGGTGCAGCTGAAAGGCGGAGAATCCATTGCCGAAACGTATTATTCCGTCGGTGGGGGATTTGTGGTCAGGGAAGGTGAAGAGTCGTCAAATTGTACAGATGTTACTTTACCATTTCCCATCAATACCTCCGATGAATTATTGCACTGGTGCCGTACTACCGGCCTCAGCATTCACGAAGTAGTGTTGGAAAATGAACAGGCATGGCGCAGTGAAGCCGAAACAAGAGCCGGCCTGTTGAATATCTGGCGGGTGATGAAAGAATGCATTTACCGCGGCAGCCATGCCGAAGGATATCTGCCCGGCGGACTGAATGTAAAACGCAGGGCCGCGGCATTGAATAAAAAATTACTCACCGGCAAACACTATACAGATTACGACAGCTGGATAAAAGCAATCGTTGAAGGTGGTTCGCAATTCAACTATATCCTCGATTGGGTGAGCTGTTTTGCCCTGGCGGTTAATGAAGAGAATGCTTCATTCGGCAGGGTGGTGACTGCCCCAACTAATGGAGCAGCCGGTGTGATACCTGCTGTGCTTCAGTATTTCGTTTTGTTTTGCAATGGAAATGATGACAACAAGATCATAGATTTCATGCTGACAGCTTCTGAAGTTGGAAGTATATTCAAAAAAGGGGCTACCATTTCCGCGGCGATGGGTGGCTGCCAGGCAGAGATCGGCGTAAGCAGCGCTATGGCCGCCGCGGCACTCACCGAAAGCCTGGGGGGTACGCAACGTCAGGCACTGATGGCTGCCGAGATCGCGATGGAACATCATCTCGGCATGACCTGTGATCCGATCGGTGGCCTTGTACAGATACCCTGTATCGAACGTAACACAATGGGCGCCATCAAAGCCATCACCGCAAGCCAGCTTGCCATGCAAAGCACACCCGATTTCGCCCGTGTCACCCTCGACGGCGTGATACGTACCATGTGGGATACAGCCCTCGATATGAACAGTAAATATAAAGAGACCGCGGATGGTGGATTGGCGGTGAATGTGCCGTTGAGTCTAAGTGAATGCTGACTTGATTAATAAACAAGTAATAAGTGATAAGTGATAAGTAATAAGTGATAAGTGATAAGTGATAAGTGATAAGTAATAGGTGATAAGTAATAAGTGATAGGTAATAAACTGCGACGCTTAAAAAGCAGAACCCCGAAGGGGTTTAACAGACATAGCCATGAGCGATAGCTCATAGGCTATCAAAATGTTTTCTGACACAACCCTGAAAGGGTTGAACTCCATTCCGTAACCACAAGGTTATTCGGGAATTTTCACGTCTAAACCCGGTGTTTTTCACCTTGCTGTTCAAAAACATTGCTGCACTTTTACAAAAAAAGATGAGCACATATAGACAGATATATTACCAGATTGTTTTCGGAACTAAATATCGAAAACCAACCATTACACGGGATAATGACCTTGCCTTATATAGTTATATTAACGGTGTTTTAAAAAATAAAAAATGCATTCCTTACGAGATAAATGGAATGGAGGATCATATACATATCATGTGCGATATTCATCCCACTATCTGTTTGAGTGACCTGGTAAAAGATATAAAGTTAGCCAGCAGTAGTTGGATGAAAGAAGGAAGTCTATTTCCTGCTTTTGATCAATGGCAGGAAGGATATGGCGCTTTCACTTATTCTATAAGGGAAAAGCAAATGATCATGAATTATATTAAAAATCAAAAGCCTCATCACTTTAAGGAAACTTTTTATGATGAATTTAAAAGATTGCTAACTGAGCATGGAATTGAGTTCGACGAGAAGTATCTTTTGTGAGTAGTTGGTTAAACCCCTTCGGGGTTTGCGGCGGCCGCACATCGGTTCCACGGGTTTCACCCGTGGTTATTGTAGTTTAACACCTACAGTGTTAGTTGATGTTACAATATTTCCGTCAGCTTTTGTTAGCTGAAGAAAAAGTAAACTTCAATCACAATACCATTCCTTATATTTTAATTAAACGCCGTATTTACGTTTAACATCCCGGTCATTTTCCCTCGACTTTATCGTTTCCCGTTTATCATAATTCTTTTTCCCTTTGCCTAACCCGATCTCCACTTTGGCGAGGCCTTTTTCACTCAGGAATATTTTGAGAGGAATGATACTGTAACCTTTTTCACGGCTTTTGGCTTCGAGTTTTTTTAACTCTCTTTTGGTGAGAAGGAGTTTGCGTTCCTGCATAGGCTCATGGTTGGTGTAAGTGCCAAATGCGTACTCGCTGATGTGAAGGCTTTTTACGAACAATTCACCGCGGTGAAAAATACAGTAGCTATCGTTGAAACTGGCTTTGCCGGAACGTAAAGATTTTATTTCGGTACCTGCCAGTACAATGCCGGCGATGTATTTCGTTTCGAAAAAATATTCAAAATATGCTTTTTTATTGCTGAGCTCCATCGTGCAAAGGTAGATAATAGTTTAGGAGTTTAGAAGGTTTAGAAGGTTTAGAAGGTTTAGAGGGTTTAGAGGGTTTTGGAGTTTAGAAAGTTAGAAAGTTAGAAGGGTAGTAGGGTTGATACTTCGAGTCAGAATAATTTGTTTCCAGGCCTGCCCCCCTAAACCCTCTAAACCCTCTAAACTCCTAAACCGCATTCCTCACATTAAATACTGCCCTCAAACTACATCCATTGCCCGGCGAAGAGCTGATTTTCATTTTTCCTTTATACACCTGCAACCTGCTTTGGATATTTCGTAAGCCAAGTCCGTTCTTCATTTTTTCAGGATCGAAGCCCCGGCCATTATCGGTGATCTCGATGTTTACCAGGTCGCCTGTATTGGAAAGGCGGATACCTACCTTCTCAGCATGCGAATATTTGGTGATATTGGTGAGTTGTTCCTGTACCACCCGGTAAATAAGCAGCATATGTGCGTCCGAAAGCTTGTTCTCATCCAGTTCGTTGGTTTCGATATTGAAGTTGATTTTCTGCACCCTGCTGATATCGCCGGTAAGTATTTCGATGGATTCTACTAAAAGATTGTCTTCAAAAGAAGGAGGTTTGATGCTTGCTGAAAGCTGGCGTATCTCGCTGATGGATTCAATCACCAGTTTTTTAGCTTCATTGGTAAGCGTCTGCGATGAACCCGGCATCATATCAATAGCCGAAAGATTGAGTTTTGCAACCGACAAAAGTTGGCAGACATTATCATGTAATTCTTCAGCCCATCGGTTCTTCTCTGTCTCCTGCGCTTCAATGATGGAAGTGGCGATCTTTTGTTTGTGATTGATCTGTTCGTTATAATATTCGGCCTGCAGATTACGCAGGTCACTCACATCCTGTATGGCCCCAACCAGCCGCAAAGCTTTGTTGTCTTTCGGGTTGCGGATAATATAGATCCCGCTGATGACGGTATAATATAGATTATCTGCTCCCAGCAAGCGGTATTCAGTCTGCCAGCTGGTACGGGCCGAAGCGATCGCATCTTCAAACTCTTTCACGAGTCTTTTCATATCAGCAGGAGCTACTCTTTTTTTATATGTTTCCCAAAAATCCTCGATCTCTATTTCGCTTCCCGGAATAAAAAACTGCATTTTCTTATTCAGTTTCGCTTTCATTGTTTCGAGGTCACAATCGAAAATACCTTCGCGGGTAGCTTCATGCAAAGCATAATAATTGGCTTCTAGGCCCTGGTATCGTTGAAAGGATCTTTTAAGCTTGGAATAAAAACGATTGCTCATAAAATAGATCACTACCGCAGTAACCATCACGAAAAAAAGGCCCTTTTTACTTTGTAGTTCCCGTAAAAAAGAAGGGTTGCCGTTGGAAAATCTATAGGCAAGATCATCACTTAATAAGATCCATAGAATGCTGATAATTAGATATATTAATGTTAGCCACGCCGCCGGAGTTATGTGCACAAGCAATCTTCGTATAGAACGAAAGGTGGGTTTCATATTGGAATTACTGGTTTTTTCAAAGATAGGAATTCCTGACAAATGTCAAACCAATGGACAATGAAATAATGGATAATGGATAATTGTTCTTGAACCAACATTATCCATTATCCATTGTAACAATATCTATTCTTTAAAATCCTTCATCCGCACTTGGCCCGTAACTCCCCGGGATCGGGATGTCCAGCAGCCTCAGGTATACGCCTAACTGTGCCCTGTGATGGATGATCTGTGATAAGCTGATACGGATCATGGCAGACTTTGGATCATCGCTGTAGATCTGATCGCCATTGCGGAGCACCCACCTTTCTTCCAGGTCCGCATCTTTGGCGTTCACCAGGGTATTACGGGCTTCCTGCAAATTCTTTTCAAAATATTCCAGCAATGATCTGGTGTTGTGGAGGATCACCTGTTCGTATGGATTGGCCGCAAAATCCAGCTCGGTAGTATGCAGGATCATCGGGATCCAGGTAGGCAGTTCCGCGATATGCGTAGCGAGGTTCCGAACAGTCATGCTCTTGGGGTGCGGCTTCCAGTCATATTTATCGTCGGGTACGATGGACAACATTTTGCGGGTTGTCAATGCTTCGTTTTCAAGTTCCTGTTGGATCAGTTGAATCTGTGTCATGATGATTTGTTTTTGTTAATACAAAGCAACGACGGGGTAGTGACAGCCCTATGTCAACAGCAAAAAAAAAAATCTATGATCTATGATCTATGATGTCTTCAAGTTGGTAGTACGTGACATTTTTGTAAGTCATTCATTCCTAAAGACATCATAGATCATACATCAAACATCATACATTGCCCGAAATCCTCTTCGAAACATCCTGAAGCAACTTATTTACCTCCACAGTTAATTCGGCAGGCGTAATGATATCGGCGTGTTCGCCGAAAAGGAGAAAGAATTTTGCAAATCCCATCAGCGAACCCGAAAGAAAGGTCATTTCCATTTTATCACCGGTTTCCCGTTGGGATACGAAGCCATTGTAATATTTCTGTTCGCCGAAATATTTCAGCACAGATTTATCTACCTGTATCACGATTTTGATCAGTTCTCTTTCTTTGCCTGTTTTATCCAAAAAAGATTGCAGTGAGGGGTGGGTGTTATTGAATTTAAGCGGGGTAGGAGTGATATAGGTGATCCGGTCGGTCCGGAAATTCCGGTAATCATTGCGTACCCTGCAATATGCGATCAGGTACCAATAACGGCTCAGGTAGAAAATGCCCACAGGTTCAATAGTACGATTGCTGTAGCTTTCATCGCCAGCCGCGGTATACCCGATATCCAGTACATTTTTTTCGCTGATTCCTTTCAGTATGGCTTGCAAATGACGCTCATCGCTGGCGGCGCTTTTTGGCAGGTATTGATTTTCCACTACCGCAATGTGGTTATCCAGTTCTTCCAGGTGATCTTTTTCTGCCATCCGCAACACCGACCTGATCTTGAACATCGCTTCTTCGTAGCTTTCACGGGTAGATTGATCGGTCAGTTTTTGCACCAGCTTTTCCGCCGTAAGAAAAGCGGTAGCTTCTTCACGGGTAAACATCACCGGCGGCAGGCGGTAACCATCCATGATGCTATATCCTACACCAGCTTCGCCAATGATGGGGATCCCGGCCTCATCGAGGGTCTTTATATCCCTGTAAACGGTACGCAGGCTGATACCAAACCGGTCGGCGATATCCTGAGCTTTTACTACCCGTTTGCTTTGCAGTTGAATAAGAATGGCGGTTACCCGGTCGATTCGGTTCATGTGAATAATTTCCGGCCAAATGTAGAAAATAAATCTGCCAAACAGGATTTACCGACTGAAAATGACCGTTTGTCTACTGAGAAGCGCTACTCATATAATGGTATTGGCTAATTTGAAAATCGGCATTAAGTTGCACCCGGAAACAAAAAACAAACCTACCAAAATTGATCGCCCGATGGGATACCCTAACTACTTTACAAAGATTGAAAACATGAAAGCCCTGATAGCAGGAAGAAGGGCGAATACCACACCGGATATTGCCAAAAGATTGAAAGTGTCGAGAAGAACGGTTTTACTTATGATTGATTTTATTGAAAAAAGCGGTACGCCGATCCGGTACTGCCGCGAAGCTAAAATATACTCGATGGGTTGCCAGAAAGGTATTGCTTAAAAATATTTCTCAGGGGGTGTTTATACAAATTAAAACGGAAGCTGGAAGGCTTTCGTTTTTTATTAATAAGGAATATAAAATAAGGAATATGAAATAAGAAAGTGAATCAGCTTCAGAAGTTGCGACGCCCACTTACTTATTTTTTATTTTATATTTCTTATTAAAATAGTTTTCATAGGAAAATGAATAGGATTGCTGCCTAATCTATTGCTGAGAGCAATGGCTCGAGATCTTCCAGCTCTTCTTCTGTAAATAATTTTGAATGGATGAAAAAACGCACTCCCAGCGGTATCTCCAGCGAAAAACTGCTCCCGCGTCCAGGTGTTACATCCAGCTTTAATTGTGTATGTTTCCAATATTCAAACTGGCCTTCATTCATATAAAATTTGCAGCCATCAATTTCTCCAAGGCATACATCACTGCTTCCGATCAGGAATTCGCCTTCGGCAAAGCACATCGGCTGGCTTCCATCACAACAACCACCGCTTTGATGAAACATCAACGGGCCATTGACAGCACGAAGCTTTCTGATCAGTTGTATGGCGGCATCAGTAGCAAGAACGCGTTTGATAGGCATGGGTAAGTTTTTAAAAACCCCGGAGGTTTTCTTCCAACCTCCGGGTGTTTGAATGATGGTTAAAACGCTCCGGGGTTAGGTTAAAACCCCGGAGGTTTCCCTTAAAAAAATCCCAATTTCTTTTTATCATACGACACCAGCATATTCTTCGTTTGCCTGTAATGCCCCAGCATCATCTTATGATTTTCTCTTCCGAATCCTGATTTTTTGTAACCACCAAAAGGAGCATGTGCAGGATAGGCGTGGTAACAATTCACCCAGACACGACCGGCCTGTATCGCCCTTGGTACCTGGTAAAGCTCATGCGCATCCCTTGTCCACACACCGGCACCCAATCCATACAACGTATCATTCGCTATCGCGATGGCTTCTTCAGTTGTTTTAAATGTAGTGACGGCAACCACCGGCCCGAATATTTCTTCCTGGAAAATGCGCATTTTGTTGTGTCCCTTGAAGATCGTCGGTTTTATATAATACCCATGTTCCAGTCCGCTGTTCTGATGAAACGCTTCGCCACCGGCCAGCACCTGTGCGCCTTCCTGTTTGCCTATGTCGAGGTAACTCAGGATCTTTTTGTATTGATCTTCCGAAGCCTGGGCACCCATCATGGTATCGGCTGCTAATGGATTGCCCATTTTGATCGCATTGGTGCGTGCGATCACTCTTTCCAGGAATTTATCCGCGATGCTTTCGTGTACGAGGATCCTGCTCGGACAAGTACATACTTCACCCTGGTTAAGTGCGAACAACACAGCACCCTCAACTGCTTTATCAAAAAAATCATCATCCGCATCGGCTACAGATGGGAAGAAAATATTGGGAGATTTGCCACCCAATTCCATCGTTACCGGAATGATATTTTCAGATGCATATTGCATGATGAGTCGGCCAGTCGTGGTTTCGCCGGTGAACGCTACTTTAGCTACATGTTTGGAAGTGGCCAATGGCTTGCCGGCTTCCACACCAAATCCGGTCACAACATTCAACACACCTGCAGGTAAGATACCTTCTATCAATTCCATTAACACCATGATGGAAGTTGGTGTTTGTTCTGCAGGTTTTACTACTACGCAACAACCTGCAGCCAGCGCCGGTGCTATCTTCCAGGTGGCCATCAGTAATGGGAAATTCCATGGGATGATCTGTCCGACCACACCCAAAGGTTCGTGCAGATTGATGCAGACCGTATTTTCATCGTGTTCAGAAACGCTTCCTTCTTCGGCGCGGATAACCCCGGCGAAATAGCGGAAATGATCCACGCAAAGCGGAAGGTCTGCCGCACGTGTTTCACGAATGGCTTTACCATTATCAATCGTTTCTACAATGGCTAAATATTCGAGATTGTCTTCGATCACCTGTGCGATCTTCAGCAGGAGATTGCTCCTTGTTGTTGCGGAAGATCTGCTCCAGGTATCAAAAGCTTTATTGGCGGCAGCAACGGCTTTTTCAATATCGGCGGCATTGCCGCGTGCAGCTTGTGTAAACACTTTTCCGTCAATCGGGGAAGTATTGTCGAAATATTCTCCGGAAGAAGGGGCTTCCCATTTTCCATCGATAAAGTGTTCGTAACGGGCTTTGAATTGGGGACGTGCCGCTACGTTAGATTGCGGAGCGGCCGCTGTTTGTGTACTCATATCATTGGCATTTAATCGTTAAACAATGCCTGAAGCTACCAACAGATCAAAAGCGGAGAGGGGTATATCGTACCTTTTGAATAGCACAATTGTACTTTTTCACCATTTTTTTTGTTTTCGCCATTTTTTGTTTTGTACCTTGAAGCAACGATATGCCTGCTAAAAATACGCTCAATAAGATCGATCTCACACATCCCAAATACCTGCAGACGCTGGTAGAGAACAGGCGTATCTTCAATCTTGAAAACTGCGAACTCAATATTTTCGAAAGCTACCAGGAAGCATACCGGGTGCCGCTTACCTTCAACGATTTTGTGATCACCAGTATGATCCGCGGAAAAAAAGTGATGCATTTGTACAACAAACCATCCTTTGATTATCTTCCCGGCGAAACCGTGATATTGCCTGCGAATGAAACGATGGTGATCGATTTTCCGGAAGCCGCATTTGATGTGCCCACGCAATGCATCGCGGTAGCGGTGGATCATAATTATGTGAATAACACATTGAATTACCTCAACCATTACTACAACAGCGATACCGATCAGCCGCACGACTGGCAGCTGCAATTCAATCAATATCATTTCAGCAATGAAACGGAGATCACCGATCTCATCAACAAACTCATCCGCATCTGCAGCGGTTCGGAAAAAGGGAAAAATATTTTCGCTGACCTTAATCTCAAAGAACTGCTGATACGATTGATCCAGAGCCAGCACCTGGAACAGGTGTATGCCGAAAGCAGCACGCTACAAAATCAAAGCCGCCTGCATTTTGTAGTAAATTATATCAACAAACATCTCACCGATGGCATATTAGTAAACGACCTCAGTAAAAAAGCATACATGAGCCGCAATGTTTTTTTTAAATGGTTCAGGGAACAATTCGGCATTACGCCTTTGGAATATATCAATTACGAACGCATCAAAATGGCAAAGCAGTTATTGAAAAATCAACGGGCGAGTATCGCTACAGTCAGTGCCCAATGCGGCTTTTCGGACGTGAATTATTTTGTGCGGTTGTTTAAAAAAACGGAAGGAATTACACCGGGGTTGTACCGGGGATGTATGGGGAATAATTAATAATTAATAATTATTAATGTATAGGGACATGCCTGTGGCAGTCCTTATCGAACGCGCCGCAGGCACGTTCACACGCTATTAAAGTTTCCAACCTTTAACCATCAATTTTCTTTTACATTTTTCGCAAAAGCCAGTCTCTTCATTTGTGGGATTTCCTCCTTCTGCATCACGCATAAAACAATATTTTATATCACAATGGGCCAGACCCTGCGTATGCCCCAGCTCATGAATGGACACTTTGAAAAGCTGGTCGCTGCGTTGTTTTTTCGATAATCTGAAAGTAGATGCAATGCAGGCCTTACCTGGACAAAAACCTAATCCCATCACGCCCCAATCTTCAATATCGCCATTTGATGTACTGATATCTTTTGTAGTAACTCCAATGCTGACGTGGTTATCTGCCGTTCTCCTGTTGAGAAAACGTATGAGGGAATCTGCCCGGTACCGCTTTCGTTTCATATACCAGGCTGTTGCAGGAAGTGGTATTTTGTCGTTTAGTTGTACAAGTGGATAAACTTTTTTTACCCGTTCAAAAACCTGTTTTGTTTCTTCTGGAGAAATATCATCGAAAGGCTGTATCTCAATGATGACGGGAGTTGTATAGCTTCTTGCTGACGAAAACCTATCCGGATGTTTGCATCCGGAAAATACCGTCAGGTAATTGATCAGGATCAGATAAAAAAGAGAAAAATGTTTTTTCATTTGGCAGGTGCCGTGGAATGTCTGGTAGCAAGCACTTTATCCCTTAATTTCAGGAACGGCTTTTCCACTGCATACCTTAATACCAGCGCACAGCAAATAGTAACCCCAAGGCTTGCCGCCAGCATCCACATACTGTCGGTGTCCCAATCGTGTTTATCAAAAAATTTATGGCAGAGTTCCGTAGTTCCTTTGTGGATGAGGTACATCGTGTAAGATAAAATGGCGATGCCCGAAGTGATGCGGGATTTTATCTTGTATAAAAAACAGGCAGGTAGTATAGCTGCCATTACGATCAGGCCATAAGCCAGTGAAATGGCAGAGAACCCGTATACGCTGGCATAAAATCCTGATCTGTCCAGGCATAAATAATAACATCCGATCAGCGCTGTCAGACCGATGAAGAACAATAAGTTGGCGTATTTATTTACCCTGATAATAAAATTCTGCCGGTATGCAAATAAAGTGGCGATGGTGATACCGACGAGCAAACCATCCAGGCGTGTATGAGTGGTGTAATAGATCTTTGTTACCCAGAAATCATTATCGATATTGGCGTTCTCCAGTGGCCAATAGTATTGGGTCCATGCGATATAACGAAATAAGAACGTAACCACAAATAGCACTGCGATCAGCCAGATACCTTTCCTGAATATTTTGAAGTAAAATAATCCGGCAACGATCAAGGGAAAAACCAGGTAAAATTGTTCTTCTACTGCCAATGACCATGCGTGTGTAAATGACGGGTACAAACCAGGATGAAGCCCGAAATTCTGAGTGAATGTGAGGTATTTCCAGAGTGGCGAAGGTCCATAGCGCTGCGAAAATGCCGGTACAAGAAAATAAATGAGCAACGCTAAAGCGTACAATGGTACTATCCTGAAGAAGCGCCGTATATAAAAATCTTTTATCGAAAAATCATAGCCTTTGCTGATATGTTTGAACAACTGGCTTGCGATGAGGTATCCGCTTAAAACAAAAAACAGATCGACACCTGTCCAGCCGAAAGAAGAAAAAACATTCATCCATACCGGGAATTCCCCGTGATTGTAATGAAACATGAACACCATGATGATAGCGAGCGCACGAAGATGATCCAGGCCATGTAGCCTGAGGGTAGGGGTGGATAAATTAGCAGGGGGCAATGGTGAAAATTTAGAAACCAAATATAAGTCAATAGTGAATAGTCAATAGTCAAACCTTCGAAGAATATTATTTTTTGAAACGTTATAAACTCAGAATAAAAAAAGCGCAAAGAATAAAACTTTGCGCCTTCTGTATTTTTCTTTGCGACTTTGCGTGAAACCTACGACCTGAAAAGTATCAGCAAATTCGACAATTTATCTTTCAGTTCTTTTCTGTTGATGATAAAATCCAGGAAGCCGTGCTCCAGCAAAAATTCGCTGCGTTGAAAACCTTCCGGCAGATCGCGTTTGATCGTCTCTTTGATCACCCTTGGGCCCGCAAACCCGATAAGGGCGCCGGGTTCGCCGCAGATCACGTCGCCGAGCATAGCGAAGGAAGCGGTTGTTCCACCAAAGGTAGGATCGGTACACAAGGAGATATAAGGGATCTTGGCTTCGCTTAACTGCGTGAGTTTTCCCGAAGTTTTTGCCAGTTGCATCAATGAGAACGCGCTTTCCATCATCCTGGCGCCACCGCTTTTGTTGATGATCATGAACGGCACTTTGTGCTCGATGCAATAATCGCAGGCACGGCTGATCTTTTCACCCATCACGCTGCCAAGGCTTCCTCCGATGAATTCGAAATCCATACAGGCAACTACCAACTCTTCACCATTGACCTTGCCATGCGCAACGGTGATAGAATCGTGGATATCCGTTTTCGCATATGTTTCTTCCAGCCTTTTATCGTAAGGTTTCAGGTCGACGAAATGAAGGAAATCCTTTGATTTGATGTTGGCGAACAATTCCGTGAACTGCCCTTCATCAAAAAGGATATCAAAATATTCATCGCTGCCGATGCGGTGATGGTATTCGCATTTGGGGCAGACAAACTTATTTTCCTGTAATTCTGAGATCGTGCAGGTATACTTACAATTCGGGCATTTGGCCCAAAGCCCTTCAGGGGCGTCTTTTTTATCTTTTGTGGAAGTGAGGATACCCCTCTTTGCACGCTTGAACCAACTCACTTTAGTTTCCGCAGCTTCACCGTCTTCTCCGGCCAGGTTGGCGTCGAAATCTTCTTCTTGTTTCATACTTTTTAAAGATTATTATTCTTTATGCTTCACTAAGTTAACGGATAATTTTAAAATGGATAGCGTTATAATGGATAATGGTATAATGGATAGTGGATAATGTTTTCACCTCCGGATCTCAGCACACACTTGAAACTTTAAGTGGCCCCCATTATCCATTATCCATTATCAAATTATCCATTATCTTAAGCGTTGCGGTTGATGCAATTCAGATCATCAAACGCCGTTTCCAGCCTTTTGATAAATGTTTCTTCTCCTTTTCTCAACCAAACCCTTGGATCGTAATGTTTTTTATTCGGTTTGTCGGAACCTTCAGGATTGCCCAACTGGCCCTGCAGGTATCCTTCATTTTTTTTGTAATTTTCTAAAATGCCTTCCCAGAAAGCCCATTGCAGATCGGTATCGATGTTCATTTTGATAGCGCCATAACCGATCGCTTCCCGGATCTGGTGCTGCGGACTGCCGCTACCGCCGTGGAATACGAAGTAAACAGGCTTAGGCCCGGTCTTCAATTCACGCTCGATATAAACCTGGCTGTTGTTCAAAATTTCAGGGCGCAATTCCACATTCCCCGGTTTGTACACACCATGCACATTCCCAAATGCAGCCGCAACAGTAAACAAATTGCCTACTTTGCTCAGTTCGGTATAAGAATAAGCTACGTGCTCAGGTTGAGTATATAATTTATCATTTTCAACATCGCTGTTGTCAACACCATCTTCTTCACCGCCGGTAACACCCAATTCGATCTCGATGCTCATTCCCAGCGGGGCCATCCTTTTGAAGAATTCTACCGAAGTGCCGATGTTCTCTTCGATCGGCTCCTCAGAAAGATCCAGCATGTGAGAGCTGAATAAAGGCTGTCCTTTTTCTTTGTAAAATTGTTCACCTGCATCCAGCAATCCGCTTACCCATGGCAACCATTTTTTTGCGGCATGATCCGTATGCAAAACTACCGGTACACCGTAATATTTGGCTACGTTATGGATGTGCAAAGCACCCGAAATACCGCCGGCGATATTCGCCTGCAGGTTATCATTTGGCATTCCTTTTCCGGCAATGAACTGTGCGCCGCCATTGCTGAACTGGATGATCACCGGTGAATTCACTTTAGCCGCCGCTTCCAGCGTAGCATTGATCGTGTTGGTCCCGATAGTATTTACAGCGGGCAACGCAAATTGATTGTCTTTCGCGTCATTGTAGAGAGCTTCGAGTTCTTTTCCGTGAAGTACACCAGCAGTGTATTTTGCCATGGTTGTTTTTTTATTTTGATTGGTAATGAGTTAAGCGGCGAAATGCCGGATGCAAAAATACGTGAATGTGTGAATATGTCAATGGGTGAATGGATGAATAGGTAAGTAGCTCAAACAGGTGGATTATTCAATATCAAGTCGACATCTTTTAGAAACTCTTCTAAGTTCACCTATTGACTTATTCACACATTGACTCATAGAGCCTCCCGAAATACCCCGGAACTTCCAATAAGTGGCTGCCGTACCAGCTGAACATCTCCCCATCCGCCAGCAGGATCTTTACCTCCGGTAATTGCGATTGCAGCTCATCAATATGTTTTTGTTTGAAAGGGTAGGGTTCGGAAGAAAGTAATAACAACTGGCATTCCGATGCTTTTATAGCTTCGATCGTTACTTCAGGATAGCGGGTAAGATGGGCAAATGCGTTGATGAATCCGGCGAATCGGAGCATACTATTAATATAAGTATTCAATCCCGCCGCCATATAAGGGTCTTTCCAGATCAGGTAGGCTGTACGTATTTTATCATTTTTTGCAGCCAGTGGCTGAATGGCGAGGAATTTTTCATTGATCTCGTTCACGAGTTTTTCCGCCTCCGGCAACCTACCGGTGAGTTTGCCTGTATTCCTGATCATTTCAAGCGCATCTTCCAGGTTATTCACATCCGTGAGCCAAACGGGAAAATCCTTCGCTAATGCTTCTACCTGCCCTTTGATATTTTCTTCTTTACTGGCAATGATAAGATCTGGTTTCAGCTCTTTCACTTTGTTGATATCAATCGTTTTTGTGCCGCCGATACGGGTTTTGCCGCGAAACCATTCTTCCGGGTGAACGCAGAATTTGGTAATGCCGACGGTTTCTTCTTCAAGTCCGAGGTGATGTAATAATTCGGTGATGGAAGGAACGAGGGAGATGATGCGATTGGGGATGCTCTTGAAATATTCTGTAGATGAAAGAAACATGTTCCAAGGTAAGAAAAACTTTTAGAATAGTCATGCGAACGTAGCGCGGCAATCTACTGATGAGAATACGTAACTTTTTAAGGAGATTGCCACGCTGCGCTCGCAATGACTGTTCTACGGTCG
>Ga0247813_10000522_pt1 | contig 35227 bp, 21 predicted proteins | sample UWRJL169409C1_FD_180719 | JGI IMG/M metagenome (GOLD analysis project Ga0247813, IMG submission 180719) | Plant litter microbial communities from Arlington Agricultural Research Station in Wisconsin, United States - UWRJ-L169-409C-1 | ecosystem: Environmental > Terrestrial > Plant litter >... | reverse complement strand
TGGAAGCCCAGACGCCGAAACCACCGAAACAGACGCCCAACAGAACCAACCCGACCGTCGTTTGTTTCCATATCGATCTTGGAACTTCAGCATACCACTCAATATCGTGAACCTTGGCAATGTCAGACATGGGGAGTGCCTCCTACTGGAGCTGATGGCCGAAGACGCCGGTCTCGATATTTATTCCCCGGTTCTCCAACGCTTTTAGAACGTCCGTGCGCATACCAAACAGCGCCACTGTTCCGTTCACCAACAGGAGTATCTTGTCGACGCTTTTGAGAAGTGAGGGGCGCTGCGTGATGGTGATCACGGTGATCTTTTGTTCCTTTGCATGCTCTAGCGCTCGGGCAAGGGCTGCATCGCCGGCATTGTCGAGATTGGAGTTGGGCTCATCCAGAACCACGAAATGGGGGTCTCCAAAAAATGCGCGCGCAAGCACGATACGTTGCTTCTGGCCGCCGGAGAGGGGCGAACCATCTGCAGCGACCACTGTTTCATACCCGTGCGGCAGGCTTGCGATCATCTCGTGAACGTCGGCCAGCATGGCTGCGCGATAAACCTGCTCATCCTCGGCGTCGGTTCTCATCCGGGCAATATTGGCCTTGATCGTGCCGGGGAAGAGTTGCACGTCCTGCGGCAGATAACCGATATTCTCGCCGAATTGGCGCTGATCCCAGTTGCGCAGGTCCATCAAGTCCAACCGGACATTTCCAGAGGTCGGCAGGATCGACCCGACCAGCATCTTGCCCAGAGTGGTCTTGCCGGCACCGGAATTGCCGATGACAGCAAGAGAATCCCCCGGTTGCAGGGCGAATGAGATGCCATTGAGGACAACACGTTTCGTGCCGTGCGGCACATAGAGTAGCCGTTCGACATCAAGGCGCCCTTCAGGCTTGGGCAGATTGAGGCGCTCGAAATTCAACGGTGAAGCCGTCAGCAATGCCGCTATCCGGCCATAGGCGGAGCGCGACTGGCTGAATTGATTCCAACCCTCGATTGCGCCTTCAATCGGCGCGAGGGCGCGACCGGCGATTATCGAAGAGGCGATGACCATGCCGCCCGTCATTTCTCCCTCCACCGCAAGGAACGCCCCCCAGCCCAGCATGGTAACTTGGGTTAAGAGTCGCGTCCCCCTTGAAATCGCTGATATGGCGATATTCCTGTCCTGTGCAATGACTTGCGCTTTCAGCGAGGCGGCGGTGTCCTTTCCCCAGATCTGCACGGCCTCCGGTATCATCGCCAGGGCATTGATAATCTGCGAGTTTCGCGTCATCGAATCCAGGTGAAGATTGGCCTTCACTTGGGCCGTGTTTGCATCTGCGAAGGGTTTCGCCGTCATGCGCTGGTTTATTTGGGTAAGAATCAAAAGCAGAATGGCCGATGTCACGACGATAAAGCCGAGATGCGGATGAATGAGGAAGACAGCGAGGAGAAATACGGGGGCGATTGGCGCATCAAGAAAGGACAGCAGCGTCCTGGAAACAAGGAAAGATCGAACTTGCTGAAGGTCCCCCAGTACCTGATATTCCCGGCCATTGCCTTGCAGCGAAGCGCGGGCTGCGGCACTCAGGATTGGCGCCCCAAGTTGGGCAGCGACCTCTACGGCGGTGCGCATGAGAACGAAACGCCGCAAAGCGTCGAACATGGATTGCAGAATGATTGCGCCGACGATCACGATTGTCAGCATGATCAAGGTGTCGAGAGAGCGGCTTGTCAGGACACGATCGGAAATCTGGAACAGATAGATAGGGATCGCCAGGACGAGGACGTTACTGGCGATCGTAAACAGCATCACGATCATAAGGTTGTGCCGAACGGCATGAACGCCTGCCTTGAGACTGGCATTGAAATCGACAGGGCCGAGGCGCTTGTGGAACGTGCCGGACCCGCCGCTCGATCCCTTGCCACTCCCGCCGGTAGGCGGTTTGCCTGGCGAAGGAGGATCGATCAAAACGGGTCCACGGTCGCCCTCGAGGGTTTTCACGCCGTCACCTGCCTTGGCCCGCGGCGCGTCGCGCGCCAGCGGCTCGGCCGGAGAGCTGTCAACGGATTTCAACTTGGCACGGATCGTGCCCTGCTGTGGGGTAAAGGTTTTGGTGATCGTGTGTGGGCGCTGTATCTTGGGGATCTCTCCCTTAGCGTGTCGGCTTGACATGTCCGTGGGTGGCAAGGCATCGCTTACGCTTGCCATCAGGCATTCCTCCACCGCCAGCTCAAGTTTCGCGCAGGCCACCTCAATGTTTTCGTATGGGGTCCGAGGCGGGTTTGTGTCCTCTGCCTTGGTCTCCATCGGTCCGGCCGGAACTGCAAGGTGATGACGAAATACAGACATGCATCCTCCTAATGTCCAAGCACGCTGTTCAACCCGCCGTCCGGGTTTACATCGTGCTCTGTTGCGTATGGCGTGTGGGCCGTATCGGTTGCGTCCAGCATGGAATCGTCGAGGAAAAGCACGGCCTCGTTGACCAGCGCGTCCGGGTGAGGACTGCCAAACTCCTGGTGCTGCGATATCATTTCGGCATGATAGAGCGTCTCCAGAGAATACTGGTCGCCGCCGACATAGGTCTTTCCCAAGGAATCGAAATCTGCGATGGCTGCGCTGTTCACGAGGGTGTTGGAGCCCGTCGAGACGGACCATTCCGCAGTGAAATTGGGGATGACCGCATTCTTTGCCAGCGCGATTTGATCACTGTCGCCAAGAATGTTGGTTTGTCGAATATATTGAAGATTGAGGAGGTCACCCTGGATATACAGGACACTCAGCCCCTGTAGGCCTGCAAACGCGTCATCTGAGCGCACCTCCTCTGGAATATCCATGCCGCCGTCCGCGAGTCCGTTGGCGGCATCCAGATAATGTTGCGGCAGTTCGCCGAACCGGTCCGCATTTCCCACGTTGGTAATGTGCGCCTGGTTCCAGAGTAGATTTCCCGAGGATGAAATCTCACCCATTGCGGGCGTGTGGAAACCGGCAGCCGCGCCAACGACATCATTGTCGAACAGGACGTTCGTCTGCAGAATGTAGTTGGCGTCATAAACGGAGCCGCCAACGATTATCAGATCATAGGAAAAGCCCAACTCGAGGATCGACACGTGGTTCATGCCGATATTGTTGCCGCTCACAATGCTGGTCGTGACGCCGGACGATGAGAGGATGCCGATGTCGTTGTCGCTCATGAAGGTGAACTGCTCGAGCCAGTTCACGATCATAAGGTCGCCCTTGATTTCCGTGACGGACCAGTATTTTGGATAGTGATCAAAGTCGGCGGGATCGGTACCCGGGTTTTTGGAAACATCCAAGCGTTCGAACGTGGCGATGTTAAACAGGTCGTTGGCGGCAGTGTTCGTTGGGATGCCGAGTAAAGACGTGATCGCGTCGGTGTCCCACAAGGCATTGGTCTGGACAATCATATTCAGTTCGACATGGTCTCCGACAACGGCGGTTACAGTCCCGCCGGTCCAAAAATTCTTCAGGAGGGCTTCGTTGATCAGCGTGTTTCCACCGCTTTGCAGCTCGACCGAAGCCTTGATGGCAACTGTGCCGTTGTCCATCGTCCAGACGTTAGAGCCAGCTTCTACCTCGGGGCCTCCGTCGTCGAACGCGTGATAGTCCTCAAGTTTCGGCGCTGCGGTGACCAATTCGCCGTTGACGTAGATGCCTTCGATTGTTTCTTCCGTCGTGAACACTTGCACAGAGTGACTTGAAGTCGGCTCTGCGGTTTCAATCTGGAGAATACTTGCCTTGATCAGCGTGATGATGTCGTCGCCAGATGCTGGTCGTTCCAGATCGCCGAGAGGCGATAGCGACAAGGCGGCTTCAGCGCTGGCAAGCAGCGCGGAGTTGTCAATCGCGTCGGGCGAAAAGACGAGGTTGTGGCCGCCAACACTGAAATAATCATCATCGGAAAGGACGACGATCTGATTGATGTAATTGACGACCGATCCGGGAGGTTCGAGTTCCGGGGGGCCATATTTCGCTGCCCAATGCGAGCGGGCCGCCTCATGGTTTGGCCAGTCGAACCATGTGCTGGCGGGGTTGTTTCCATCCACGTCGTTTTGACGATACGTGTCGTGAAATCTTAGCGGCCGCGCGTTGGCATGCAAAGGCTCAAACCGGGGCGAGCGATAGTCAAATCCGGGGTCATAACCCAGCAGCTGATAAGGTGCTGCGAAATGGGGAGCAATGGCTGGAAGCGGCTCCAGTCCGGACGGGGCAGGATTGAAGGAGAATTGTTGATAGGCCTCTCTGAAGCGTGCGTCTTCGACGCTGAGATGGAAGACGCCAATGAAATGGGCGATCTCTTCGGTGATCTTATCAAACATCGTCACGGCACAACCTCCCGCTCCCAGCCAGTATCAACGCAATGACGAAACGCCTGGCGGCATGAGAAGCTGCGCAGGAAACCTGCGCAGCCTGGATCGCGTGTCTCACTGCTGATCAAGAGCCTGTTCGCCCTTATGAGCCATCGTGCGTGTCTTCTCCGACAACAGAACTCGTCAGGTCGCCGCCGACAACGGTCATGTCGACCGCATTTTGCTGAAGGTTTGCGCCCATCACGATTTCCTGGTTGAAGGCGCTTGTGTCGATGACTGCATCAGCATGGGCTGAACTCGTACCGGTGACGAAGCCGTCATCACCATTGTCAGATCCCCACGATCCACCGTCGCCAGCACCGCCGTAGCCGGTCATGGCCATGCCACCGTCACCGCCAGCTCCGCCGGCCCCGCCATACGACCAGCCGCCGTAGCCGTCACCGCCGATGCCATCAGCCCACGCGCCGCTCAAAGCTGCGCCACCGTCTCCACCACCGGCTTGGGCCCAGCCGCCATAAGCGTCGCCGCTCATGGCACCACCGCTTGTCGCTTCGCCTCCAGTTCCTGCTGCGCCGGCGCCACCGTCGCCACCGGTGCCCGTGCCGCTTCCGTCACCGGCACCGCTGCCAGTGCCTGAGCCACCGGCATCACCGCCGCGGCCACCGTCACCGGCGTCCGTCGCAGCGCCGCCCGTACCGCCTGCGCCGCCTGCTGGATCTCCTGCAGCCCCGCCGGTATTGCCAGCACCATTACCACCGGTGTTGCTGCCACCGCCATCGCTGTCAACGATGACGGGATTTATCAGGCCGAGAACGGCACCAATTCCGGTGTTGGCCGCACCGCCCGTGGCGTCGCCACCGTCGCCGGCATCCGAAGCCGCGCCACCATTGGCATTGCCGGTGTCTCCACCGTCAGCGCCGTTTCCGGCTGTGTTGTCACCGCCATTGCTGCCGTCACCGGCAAAGGCCAGCCCTGCACCAAGCCCGAGGCCGAGGCCCAAGCCGACACCAAGGCCTTCACCGCCATTGCCGCCGCGGCCGCCATCACCGTTGCCGCCGTCGGCGCCGCCGCTTGCAGCGGCTCCGCTGGCACCAGAACCGCCGCTGGCGTGGCCACCTTCACTGATTCCGCCGGCTGCCAGGCTGGCGGCAAGACCGCCAGTGCCGTCGCCGGCAAACCCGAAACCGCCTATGGAGCCACCGCCACTTGCGCCACTGCCGCCATCGGCATCTGCATGGCTACCACCATTGCCGCCGGAGCCACCACCATTGATGCCCTCGGCCGCCGATGCCGTCCCGCCATTGGCATTGTTGTTCAATGCGAACGTGCCGTCATTGCTGACCTGGGCATTCTCCAGACTGTCGTTGTCTTGCAAGTTGGCGACTTGGTTGATGACGTTTGCAACGTTGCCATCGCCACCCATTGCGTCATTGAGAATATTGTCAAAGTTGATATTGAACATTCCGTCAATGGAGCTTCCGTCGGTTACGTCGACGTCGGCGAAATCATCATCAGATGGCAGGTAGCCTTCCAATCCGACATCGACGGTGACGCCGACGTCAACGGTGGTCGTATTGACGTTTTCATTGGCATTCTCGCTGGCGTTGAAATTGGCGTTGCCATTCAGGTTGCCATTACCGTTGAGGTTCAGATTGCCGTTGCCGTTGCCGTTGCCGTTGAGATTATAGTTTTCCGACCCGCTGCTCTGGCTTTGGTCTTGATCGCTGTTTTGATCCTGATCCTGATCCTGATCCTGGTCCTGGTCCTGGTCCTGAGTCTGGTCTTGTTCCTGGTCGCCATCATAGAATTTCAGATCATGGTTGTTCCTGAACTTGTCCGACATTGTCGTGTCCTTCATCTCGGATCGGCGACAGCTTGACCGTTATTCATCTTTTATACGGTCTTGGCCGCGCAGATGTTGAAATTGACCTGTTGGTTGAAAAGCGGGCTTGCATCGCAAGGCCACTGACTGCTCCTGTCATTGTCGTGATCTGTCGATGTCTTGATCCTCCCTGATTGCTGAGAGAGCCCGTCGGCTTGATGCACTGAGAACTGAACTGACGCGCCCCATAAGCGGCCCAATCATTCAAGCCACCACGAACAGACTGTGCTCATTGCCCGGATAAGGTAAGCTGCTACTTGGAGCTAGATGGCTTGTGCTTCGTCTTGGGGATCGGCCCCAAAGCCGATCGATTATGGACGCCGGATTTAGCTCAAGGGAATTACGCGCAAGAAGCAAGCCAGGCCGATGATCAACGATCCTCAAATTTTGCGTGCATGACGGGTGTCCCGCTATATCTCGCGTTATGGATGCCGGTGCGACATGCGCGCCAATATCTTGGTCACGGGTTTTTGGAAAGGTCGGAAAAATGGTGTCGCCCGTATCCCGGCTACTTCATAGGATGTAGCTGATACGCGCTGCGGGACGCGTCGGTGGCGCATTAACGCGGTTTGCTCACGTTTTCGGCCTCTTTTGTTCGCTTTTTTGAGGCTTGCAGCCTCTTGCCTAGCTCATTCGGTCTATTCCAAACCAAGGTTCTTTAGGTTAGGGTTTTCTAAATAAGAGGGCGGACCGGGCTCCGCGATATCATATCCGGGGGGAGGCATTCTCAATGACGCACACGGCGCCTCGCGTACAAGATGTCAGCGCGGACAGAGCGGCATCCTTGGAGGCAATGCCCTATCTGCGCACACTGCTCTTTGTGGGCCCTCCTGATATTGTATCGGGAGCAATGACGGCGGCCATCGAGCGGGAATTCCCGTGTTTGAGTGTGAAGCATGCCGCCAGCCTGAAGTCCGCATTGGGTGAATTTGAAATACCGCTGCGCCTCCTTTTGATCGACATGCATCTTGCCCATCAACTGAGCAGCTGCGCCAAAGAGGTGCTCAAGCAGCACCCCTCTGCCACGTTCGTGGTGGTAACTGATGGCGATTTGCGTGGAACCATTGGATGGCCTCCCACCGTCGACACTCGCCTGATCCGCGGTGTGCTGCCTTTGAACGTCAGCCTCGACGTCTTGCTTTCCATGTTGAGGATCATTCTGCGGGGCGGGACTTATTTTCCGGCAGCTGCCAATCCCGATCAATATAGCGTGTCCTTCGAAGGAAACAATATGCGTCCATTCGACGGGGTGAGGCTGCAGGTTGAGCGGGACATTCAGGGCAAAGCAATGGACCAATTGACAAAACGGGAGAACGAAATCCTGGCCAGAATGGCTTTGGGCAATCCCAACAAGATCATAGCGGCGGCCTTGGGATTGTCCGAACATACGGTGAAAATTCACATCCACAACATCATCACCAAGCTCGGCGTCCACAATCGAACGGAAGCTGTCGCGCTTTATTTCGAACAAAAAGAAAAAGATGCTCGCGACGTTTCACCAGACGGACACCTCCGTTCGAGCGGCGATACGGTACCAGGCGGCGATGCGTAAATTCCAGGACATCCTGCTGCTGCTGGGGCAATTGAATTACACTTGGACAAATACTGAAAGCCTTTTGATTCACATGATTGCCGGTCTCGCCTTGTCGGACAAGGAAACGGCAATCGTCATCTTTCTGACACTGAACACCCCGCGCGCACGGATTGATCTCGTTGAGCGTCTGGCAAAGATGCAAAAAACCCCAGCGGACTGTCGCAGAGAGATCCTGGACGCGACACGACGTCTGTCGGAAGAGGCCAAGCTTCGAAACAAGTACAACCACTGTATCTATTCGTTTGATCCGGACAGCGGTCGAGGGCTCACACAGTCGATGCGGATTTTCGAGGGTAAGGACGACATAAAATATGGTAAGATTGAACAGCTTGATGATCAGGAGATCAACCGGATCAAGGAGAGTGTGAAGTCCTTGATCGACATCAATCAATGCTTTTGGAGGATCACTGAAAAATTTGGCTTTCCCAAATAGAACGGATGCTTGGTATCGGCAAAACGATGGGGAAATGAGGCTCACACCGTTGGTGACGGCTGGGGTGGGTCGGCCCTATGATCAAAATTCTTGAGATCTTGTGCCGAATGCATGCTGGGCAAGACGCAGGCGATGTCGTTGCGGCGGGACTGTGATCGGCCATCACAGGCGACGCAAGCGGCGGTGTACTCTTTTCTATTGACTGTCGCGCTCAGCAAAGCGCGCTATTGCGCACGGAAACGTCGTGCCCACATCCATGGGTGAAGAGACGGTAATCGGCGTCGAGCGGCACAGACCGTGTATTTTGCCAGAGACATGCACGTCAGCAGCAATCGTCAAATGTGGATTGCTCCCAGTCAAAAGGAGTAGGGCGTCTACTCACTTTGACGGGGGCGGGATGTCGTCATTTGATATCTATATGGACCGAGCGATCATTGTTACGCTCGGGCGCACGATTCGCACGCGATTCAAATAAATTTAAAAACTATCTGCCGCTTATCCTCCATAGTATGACATGCCAGATCGATGAAAATTTTGATCTTAACTAAGATTTAAGTAAGAGATTTAAAAAATAGTTTCTTTGAGGTAAATTACAAATCTATATAAGAGAGAAAAGTCTTTAATCATGACAATTTGTGTCGCATTTGTGGACGATCACCCAATAATGCTTGAAGGGTTGATTAGCCTGTATTCATTGAAGAAAGACCTGTCGATTGTTGCGCAGGGGCAAAATGCTTTGGATGCAATAAAGATTGCCGAGCAGCACAAGCCGGATGTTATCGTCGTCGATCTAAGTATGCCGGGCGATAGCTTTGCTGCGATCGATATCATCATCAAGACTGTCACGAAGACAAAGGTCGTTATTTTCACAGCAACGTCCAGTATCGAAACGGCGGTGAAGGCTTTGAATCTTGGCGTGTCCGGATACGTCTTAAAAGGGAGCACAACGATGGAACTGCACGAGGCAATCATCGCCGCCTATAACGGCGACACGTACATGACCCCGGGATTTGCGACCAAGGTCATTATGTCGATCAAGACTGCGGAAGTGCGGCAGAAGGCATTGCGCAACAACAGGCTGAATGTCCGGGAAGAGCAAATTGTGCAGCATCTCATGCGCGGACGGACGAACCGCGAGATTGCCCAGTGTCTTGATATCAGCGAAAAGACCGTCAAACATTACATGACGGTGTTGATGCAGAAACTCGATGTGCGTAATCGCGTGGAGGCGGTGTTGGCGGCACAAAAGATAGGCTCGGCGCCAGAACTCCTGAACTGACTGAGTACAGAAGGGCTTCGTGGCTGAGGCGTTCTTCAGCCGCTCATTCTGCAGCTATGGTTTGTTGCATTATCGAAATCGCGAGAAAGACCAAGTCTGTTAAATACAAATTTAGATCGCCGTTCAGGCCTGCCGGTTTTTAGGATCTAGGTATTTTTGAGCGAGAAGAGCGGCTTCAACGCGATTGTTCACGCCAATCTTTGAAAAAATGCAGGACATGTGGAATTTGATTGTTTTTATCTGAACGCCCAGATTGTCAGCGATCTGGCGGTTGCTGTAGCCACTGGCAAGCAGCTCGAACGTGCTTCTTTGCTTGGGAGTAAGACCAGACAATCTCTCGGATATGGCATTTGGCTCGGATTTTTCTCTCATCACATTGAACAGACGCAGACCCAGATTGGGAGCGATATAGGACTTACCACCTTTGGCCATGGAGACGATTGCGATCAGTTCCGGTGCTGGTACACCCTTGAGGATGTAGCCAGCAACGCCAGCGTCCAGGGCTCGAAGGATGTCATCATCTTCTTCGGATACCGTCAGCATCAAAACCTTGATGCCGGGGCAGCGTTCAGCAATTTGAGTGGCAGCTGCAATGCCCCCACCTGGCATCGATATATCGATCAACGCCACATCAGGCTGCAGCTTTTCCGCAAGCATCAGCGCTTCGTCTGCGCTGGAGCCCTCCCCAACAACTGTGATATCACTGCTCATTGCCAGGGCTTGAACCACGCCCATCCGGAAAATGGCATGGTCGTCAATGACGATAACTGATGTTTTCGTGGTCAACGTTCAAACCTCCTGTGAGATCAAGCTGCATGCTAATGCGCATTCCACCATCGTGAAGGGGGATTATCTGCAGAGAACCGCCGAGGCTCTCGATCCGCTCCCGCATTCCGAACAGTCCAAGCGCCTCTCCCGGATCGCGCAAGGGCGGAGAAAACGTCGCCGCTGGCCCGGCATTGTTGACAGCCACATCCAGCAATCTGCCGTTATAAGCGCATTCGATCGCCAGATCTTGGCTCTCGGCGTAGCGCTGCGCATTGTTGAGACATTCCTGAAGAAAGCGGAATACACAGATTTTGACGGCATTTGTCAGTGGCGGGACCTCGCCGATCCGTTCGATAGCGGTGGCCTTGCCCGTCCGTGCGCGATGAAGCTTGGTCACACGCTCGAGGATACCTGCCAGTTCCAGGTGTTCGATATCGGGTAGCAAAAGCTGCTTGGCGATTGATCGCAATTCCCGCAACGCGTCATCGATGGACCGGGCGACTGTGCGGATCACGCGCTCGCGGGCACGGGCAGTGTCTGCCATGCGCAATTTCTCCAGTTGAAGAGCAATGAAGCTGAGATGTTGCGATGGGCCGTCGTGGAGATCTGCGCCGATATTGCGGATGAATTGTTCGTTGAGTTCTGCAACCCGCGCTGACGCCCGCTGGGCTCGATCCTTAAGCCTGAGAACCTCGCGTGCTGCCAGCTCGGCCTCTTCGGCTCTTGATTGCAGGATTGCACTCTGCCTAGCGATGAGGCGGCTGCCGCGATGCACGATGCCGAACAGACCCGCCATGACAATGCTGGTGGAGAGCGCGACAAGTGCCCAGCTTCGCAACCAGGCTCCACTGACCTCGTCCAGCAGCGGTTCCGTCTGTTCGTGGATTTCGACAACGGCGATGATCTGGCCGGACGAGGGTGCCCGCAGGGGGCTATACACTTCCAGATAGGGTGTATCGAATTTCCGGGTCACGTGCTCGCCAGCGCTCAGATCGGCGAACTGAGCGGCAATTTCCCCGTTCAGGGCGCGTGAAAGCCCCTGAGGGGGCGTAAAGCGTTTTCCAATCAGAGCCTTGGATCGCGAATAGACGATCGTTCCATCGGGCGTCCAGATTTCAATGTGTGGAAAGCGCTGGCGAGAAGCCGCATCCGATAACAGGCCGTCCAGCTTGTGGATGGCCTGCGTTGAGAGCACCGGCGACGTCTTGAGATCGAGCACTAAGGGACCGGACAGACTCTGCATGAAAAGCGCCGATGATACGGCGCGGCCCCGAATGACGTCGCGAGAAACAATCTCTCCGAAGAGCCAACCGACAATCCCCATCGCCAGCAGCATGAACAGCCCACCAGCAACGAGATACTGTGTCGACAGTGTCGAGCTCAGCAACCGGAATATGGGCAACCTCGCGATTGCCGCGGCATATGGCTCTTGCATCATCCAGGAATGTCCATGAGTTGTGTCTGAGTGTTCAAGCACCATTTTTATCCATTGATCACCGGGACAGCAGTCAGGTTGTCTTTAGTCATCTGCTGTCCTCTATGAATGGATGAGTTTGCCGCCGTTTGAAAGGCCCTCGCAGACTTACGACCTAGGGCTAGGTTCGCAGGGACTTTCGTCGGGATCTGCACCGCATCCGCAGACCAGCTCTTTTCAGACGAAAAGCCGTCCACGGCTGGCGACGAACATCTGAACATTCGTAGGACTTTCCTAAGTTCACGTCGCACGTGCAACCTGTTTTGATCCAGGTGGGAAGAGTACCAGCATCTGGGAACTTCGATCCAGAATTCTGTTTTTCGCCCGCTCGCCCTTTCGAGCGGCAGGGCGAAGCTTTGTAGACAGCGCACGCAACGATCAGGAGACGCAAGGCGTCCGAGGGGAGAGTACAGATGGCAGACCTCAACAGACACGATCTCGAGTTCATACTGAAGCAGATCAAGATTGCGGAAGCGACGTCCGGCGCAGCTTCAGGCAGTCCGGTTGCGATCACTCAGGTCCGTCTCGACGCCAACGGCAACCCGACCACGGACGAGAGCTTCCCGCTCGTCGTCGACAACCCTCTTATTCCCTATGGCTTGAGAACGGTCAACGGAAGCTACAACAACATCGTTCCAGGCAGTGAATACAACGGCTCTGCGGACCAAATCATGCCGCGCCTGCTCGACCCGGTGTTCCTCAACGACCAGGATGGCGATACCTATGGTTCGGGTCCCTCGGCAGTCACCAACACGAATTATGGAAACATCGGACAAAACGTCGCCGATGCCGATCCGCGGATCATTTCCAACCTGATCTCGGATCAGACGTTGGGAAATCCGGCCGTTATCATTGCTGCTTTGTCGAGCCTTGGCCATTCGGATCCCTATGCGATCCTTGCCATGCCCGCCAACACCAGCGCCTATGCTGCTGCGGTACTTGCGTTCCAGGCAGCCGATGGGGCTGAGCGGGAGCTGGCCAACGCCAAGGCGGCTCTCCAGGCGCTATCGTTTGGACCTCCGGCACCTCCGGCCGTCGCAGCGGCGGCTCAGGCAAGGGTACAAGCAGCCCAAACGGATTTTGACGTCAAGCTCGCCGATAAAGTGAGTGCTTACGGTGTGCTTGAGGATACAATCGGTATTACCATGGAAGGCGATACCGTTTTCATCGAAAACGTCGCGCCGGACCTTGGCGATACGGCGCCGTTCAATGGCTTCTTCACATTGTTTGGCCAATTTTTCGATCATGGCCTGGATCTTGTCAGCAAGGGTGGCGCTGGCACGGTCTACATTCCGCTGCAGCCCGACGACCCGCTCTATGTCGAAGGCAGCCGGACCAATTTCATGGTTCTGACGCGCGCAACCCCCGTCGTTGGCGCCGGAGCGGATGGTCAGCTGGGAACGGCAGACGATACGGTCGACCACAACAACGAAACCACTCCCTGGATCGACCTTAATCAGGTCTATACCTCGAACGCGTCGCATCAGGTGTTTCTGCGCGAATATGTGATGGTGGACGGCAAGCCTGTCTCAACTGGCCGCATGCTGGAAAGTGCGTCAGGTGGCCCGGCGACCTGGGCCGATGTCAAACTTCAAGCCGCTGAGAAACTGGGCATCATCCTGACCGATGCCGACGTGCTGCGCGTACCGGGGCTTCTTACCGACCAGTACGGTGAATTCGTGCGTGGCGAAAACGGCCTGCCGCAACTGGTGACCTCGGGCGGGCCTGTTGCAGGCAACCTTGAAAACCCGGTTCCGGCCGCCCAAGCGATGTCCGCCGGCCGGGCGTTTCTCAATGATATCGCCCATAATGCCGTGCCCACCGGCTTTGTCGATCATGACCGCAACCCTGCCACCGCGCCGGTTGCGGTTCTTGCCGATGACGACACGATCGCCGGTAATGCCATCCTCCCCAACATGTTCGGCATCGCCACCACCTATGACAACGAACTGCTCGACAAGCACGTCATTGTCGGCGACGGCCGTGGTAACGAGAATGTCGGGCTTACCTCCGTTCACCACCTTTTCCATAGCGAGCACAATCGTCAGGTCGAGGAGACGAAAGCAACCATTCTTGCCACCGGTGACCTCGCGTTCATCAACGAATGGCTCGCCGTCGATGTGGCGGCGCTGCCGGCAGATCCCGCGGCGCTCGTCTGGGACGGCGAACGCCTGTTCCAGGCGGGCCGGTTCGCCACCGAAATGGTTTACCAGCATCTGGTCTTTGAAGAATTTGCCCGTGCGGCGGCCCCGGACGTCGATCCTTTCATCTTCTCCAATACCGCGGATATTGACGGCGCGATCGTCGCCGAATTTGCCCATGTCGTCTATCGCTTCGGCCATTCGATGCTGACCGATACGATCGATATTTTGGGCATGACTGCGGGGGGACCGCAAGAACAGTCGATCGGATTGATCGAAGCCTTTCTCAATCCCATCGCCTTTGAAGCCGCCGGCGCCGATGCCGAGCATGCGGCCGGCGCGATCCTGCGTGGAATGACGCGGCAGGCTGGAAACGAGATCGACGAACATCTGACCGATGCGTTGCGCAACAATCTTGTCGGATTGCCGCTCGACCTCGGCGCCGTCAACATTGCCCGGGCCCGCGAAACCGGCGTTCCGTCGCTGAACGAAGCCCGAAGCCAGTTCTATGCGAATACGCAGGACACGCGGGTCAAGCCTTATGAAAGCTGGTATGAATTCGCGCTGTCGATGAAGAACCCGGCTTCGCTGATCAACTTCATCGCGGCCTATGGTAGCCATGCCGCGCTGGCTGGTTCGCTGACGCTTGATCAAAAGCGGGACGCTGCCGCCGGCCTCGTGCTTGGCGATGGTGATGACAGTGATGGCGTCACGATCAATGGCACGGTCTACAATGACCGCCTCGACTTCCTCAATGGTCGCGGCGCCTATGCCGGCGGCACGCTCGGTGGCCTCAATACAGTCGATTTCTGGATCGGCGGCCTTGCCGAAAAGAAGATGTCATTCGGTTCGATGCTCGGGTCCAGTTTCACATACGTCTTCGAATACCAGATGGAGAGCCTGCAAGCCGGGGACCGGTTCTACTACCTGAGCCGAACCCAGGGTCTCAATCTGCTCAACGAGCTGGAGGCAGATTCCTTTGCGCAACTGATCAAGCGCAACACGGCCGTTGGCGAGGATGGAGGCCACATCAATGGCGCGGCCTTCCAGACGGCAACCCATATCCTCGAGGTCGATCAGTCCAAGCAACTGACAGGTCTCGGCAGCGACGGCAAGGCTGATCCACTCCACACCAACCCCATACTGCAGGCGATCAGCCCTATGGTCGATCGCTCGGCTCCGGGCGCAGCCAGCGGCTATGATAACGCGCTGCGATACGCCGGCCTTGATCATGTCGTACTCGGCGGCACCGGACAGAATGACATTCTGATGGGCGGCGAGGGGGATGATACGCTCTGGGGCGGCGCGGGCAACGACCGCCTGGAAGGCGGTTACGGTGTCGACCATCTGCATGGCGGTGACGGCGACGACATAATGACCGACAGCGGTACGGACATCGGCGCCGCCGACGTCATTCATGGCGACGCCGGCAATGACGTCATCAACCCAGGCAGTGGCCTTGATCTTGTCTTCGGCGGCGACGGCCAGGACTTTATCTTCGGTGGCAGCGAGGCCAAGACAATCGCTGGCGGCGAGGGCAATGACTACGTTCGCGGCGGCACGGGGGTCAATATGATCTCCGGCAACGAGGGCGATGACTGGCTTGAAGGCGGCGACAGCTTTGACACGCTGGCCGGAGAGAATTCTGAACTGTTTTTCAATTCCACCATCATCGGCCATGACATCCTCAACGGCCGTGGCAATGACAATGACTATGACGCCGAGTCCGGCGACGACATCCTGTTTCAGGGCGTCGGCATCGAGCGCAACAACGGCATGGCAGGCTTTGACTGGGCCATTCACAAGGGCAGCAGCATCGCCGCCGACAGCGACATGAATGTCTCGATTTTCACCAATCAGCAAACCAACATCCTGCGCGACCGCTTCGATCTCGTCGAAGGATTGTCCGGCTGGAAACTGGATGACAAGCTGAAAGGCCGGGAGGTTGTCACCGGAGCCTATGACGCCAATGGTAACGGCGCGCAGGCCGCACCCGGAGCACCACTCGATTCCTATTCGAATGCGCTCCTTTACAAGAATGTGGGGCTGATCAACGGCCTTAGTGGGCTTGTCGGACATCTGATGCCAACAGGCGGTTCCATTGATCCGAACACGATTGTCATGGATACGGCGGATGCATCGGACATGCTTTTGGGCGGCGGCGGCAGCGACCTCCTGGAGGGGATGGCCGGCAATGACATCATCGATGGCGATCGCTGGCTGAATGCGCGCATCCGGTTCGATCAAGGCGGCGTCGGGTACACGACAGACAGCCTCAGCGGTCTGATCTATCGGGAGACCGACTACGTTGACGGCGCACTGGTAACCGGTAGCGTCGCGCAGTTTGGAGGACAGACCCTCGACAAGCTGTTGTTTAGCCGCAGCCTTTCCGCCGGGCAGCTCGACATGGTGCGTGAGATTGTCAATGGCGGCAAGGCGGGGGATGTCGATATCGCCGTCTTTTGGGACGTCAAGGACAACTATAGCTTTACCGCCAATCCTGATGGGAGCATGACCGTCGAACACGTCACCCAGGGGGATGCGGTCATTGATCCTTCGATCGGCCGCGCCCGCGCGTCCGATGGCGTCGACCGCCTCTATAACATCGAGAAACTGCGGTTCGCCGATGGCGAATTCCTGGTCGGCCAACTGATCAATGCACCGGCGACCGGTGTTGCGGTCATCAGCGATCAGAGCCCGACCGAAGGCGAGCAACTGTCGGTTAACGTCAGTGGTATTCAGGACGGCAACGGCATTGCACCGAACAGTTTTGCCTATCAGTGGCAAAGCTCGACCGATGGCACGACCTGGACGAATATCAACGGCGCGACCGGTGCGACGTTCACGCCGCAGGACCTTCCGCTGACCGAGTTCGGTGCCCAGGCGGGCCTCAGGCTGCGCGCAGTTGTCAACTTCACCGATCTCGGCGGCTATGCCGAAACCGTCATGTCAATCGCCACAGCACCGGTTGGGGTCAACTGGGACGGCATCCGTTTTATCTTTGTCAACAACACCTTCAACGGCACCGAAGGTGACGACATTGCCGATGGCGTCGATACGCTGCTGCTCAGTGGCAACGATACGCTGAACGGAAACGCAGGCAACGACATCCTCAGTGGCGCGGGTGGCAACGACATCCTCAACGGGGGAGCCGGCAATGACACGCTCAACGGTGGAGCCGGCACGGACACCGCCGTTTTTGGCGGTGGCATCGGCAACTTCGTGCTTGCACATAATGGCACATCTTTAACGGTGACCGATCTGGCCGGAACAGAAGGCGCCGACACGCTGACCGGCGTTGAGACAGTGCGCTTCAACGGTGTCAACTACGAGATCATCAGTGGTACAGCCGCCAATAATACGAACCTCAATGGCGCCAACGGCGCCAATGGCGTCCAGGCGGTATTCGGTCTGGCAGGGGCGGACGGGATCAATGGTGGTGCCGGCAATGACTATATGAATGGCGGCGCTGGCGATGATGTGATTTCCCAGACGTCGAATACCGGTGGCCGCGACATTGTCGATGGTGGGGCAGACATCGATACGTATCGTCTGACGGGCGCGGCGGGCGCGGAAATATTCCGGATCTACACGCGGGCGGCGGCAACGGCAGCGGGGATCACCGGACTGGCAGCGGAGACGGAAATCGTCATTACCCGCAACGGCACCAACAATGCCTCGGTCATTGCCGAACTCGATAATATTGAGGAGATCGTCATCAACGCCAATACGGCTTCGCCTCCGGGTGGGCCAATCGGCGGGGTGTCGGGCGGCGACACGATCCAGGTGTTTGGCAATTTCTCGGAGACGAGCCTGGCGCTGAACACCATCACCATCGATGGCAGCTCGGGCGATGACACCATCGACATCAGCGCGCTGCAATCGGCCCATCGCATCGTTCTGCGCACCAATGGTGGCAGGGACGTGATCGTCGGAACGGTGCGGCCGCAGGATGTGATCGAACTGCCGGCGGGTTCTCTTCTGGAGAACTACGTGGCAGGGACGGATGCAGAAAGCGGCATGGTGACGCTGACCGATCCGGGAAGCGGCCATTCGGTCAGTTTCTTTGCTGAAGGTGCACCGAATGTGGTTGTCGCTCCATCCGACGCAAGTGACGACGAAGATGATGACAACGGCGAGGAATGCGGTTCCGATGGCGAAAATGCCAATGGTGGCGGTACGCTGCCTCTCCCGGTGGCAGCGCTGGCACTGATCGGGACGGCGGCCGGGGAGGCTCTGGCCGGCGGCTCGGGTGATGATACGGTTCTGGCAGGCAGCGGGTCGGATATTCTCTCGGGCAATGCGGGAAACGATATCCTGCGGGGCGAGGATGGGGACGACGTGATCACCGCTGGGGTGGGTAACGACGTTGCTTCGGGCGGCGCCGGCGATGACGAAGTGCATGGCGGTTCAGGCAATGACCTGCTGTTTGGCAATACGGGTTCGGATCTTGTGTTCGGTGACGACGGCAACGACATGATCGAAGGCGGTACCGGCGATGATCAGGCCTGGGGCGGTGCCGGAAACGACACTTTTGTTGCCACGGCGAACGACGGCAACGACCGGTACTGGGGCGACGCAGGCCTCGATACCCTGGATTACTCGGTCGCAACGGGCAATCTGACCGTCGATCTTGGCACTGGGTTCATGGGCCGCGGATCGGTGTCTGGGGGCACGACGGGCAATGATACATTCTTCGGCTTCGAGAATTTTATCGGAGGCTCAGGTCACGATGTGATCACGGCTTCGGACGCCGCCAATATTATCGACGGTGGGCTGGGGGACGACAGGTTCCGCTTCACCTCGGCCGCGGCCGCTGATGGCGACACGATCTATGGGTTCCGGCCTGGCGACAGGATCGATTTCTCCGCAATCGATGCCAACAGCACCGTTACCGGCACGCAGAACTTCGCCCTCAATACCGGAACGTCGCTCACGGCGATCGGCGGTGTGGCGATCACGCATGAGGTCCGCGACGGCGAAGAATTCACGATCATCCGCGGCCACACGGACGCCAATGATGCTGCGGACTTCGAGCTTGCAATCGCCGGCCGGCATACGTTGACCAGTGGCGATTTCCAGGGCGTGGCCTGAGGGGGACCGTCTGAGGGGCTGCCCGGCCAAATGGCCGGGCAGACCGAAACCACCTCTCGTGAGGACGATATCGCCAATCGGCGTGTGACGTCTTGAGGCCAGCTTGTTTGGGGGTAACGTTATGAGCAGGAACAAACCAGACCATCAGATCAACGGTATGGGCGGATTGATGGCCTATGTGTTCGGTCTGTCGGGGATCATCAACATATTGGCCCTGACCGGTGCCTTCTACATGCTGCAGATCTACGATCGGGCGCTGGCGTCCGGCAGCATATCGACGCTGGTGGCGTTATCGGCGCTGGCGATCGGACTTTACCTGTTCCAGGGCGTGTTCGATATCCTTCGCTCACAGATACTGGTGCGGCTGGGTGCAAGGCTGGACGAAAGACTTGCGCCGCTGGCCCACAAAGTTGTGATCGACATGCCGCGCTACGGCTATTCGACGGCGGAGGCGACGGAGCGGGGCCGGGACGTGGATACCCTACGGGGTTTTCTTGCCAGTCCCGGGTTGATTGCCCTGTTCGATCTTCCCTGGATGCCGATCTATCTGGCCTTCGTCTGGCTGCTTCATCCGATGCTCGGGCTGCTGACCATCGGCGGTGCAGTGGTGCTGGGTCTATTGACCCTTGCCACAGAATTGCTGACCCGGCGGCATGCCAAGGAGATGATGCGGTCTGCGGTTTTGCGCAATGCGGTGATCGATTCGAATGCGCGCAACAGCGATATCATGCATTCGATGGGGATCACCGGGCGCGCAATTGACCGCTTCGAGCGAGCCAACCGGCGTCATCTGGAAACGCAGACGAAGACATCCGACATTTCGGGAACTTTCTCGGGTCTGTCGAAAGTGCTGAGGATGATGCTTCAGTCAGCGATTCTCGGCCTGGGTGCCTATCTGACCATCAAAGGCGAACTGTCGGCTGGCTCGATCATCGCTTCGTCGATCGTCACGGCCCGGGCATTGGCACCGGTGGATCAGGCAATTGCCCAGTGGAAGGGCATGGTCGCGGCACGGCGCAGCCATGCGCGGTTGAAGGAAACGCTGGCGGTCATTACCGATGATGATGGCCTGCTGTCCTTGCCGGCACCGCAGGAAAGCCTGTCAGTGGAGTCGATCACGACCGTGGCACCGCATTCCGGCGCCGTATTGCTCAGCGATGTCAGTTTCGAGTTGAAGGCTGGACAGGCACTTGCGTTGATTGGTCCGTCGGGTGGCGGCAAGACGACACTGGTGCGCTCGCTTTTGGGGATCTGGCCGACGTTACGAGGGGCGGTTCGCGTCGATGGCGCCGAGCTCAAGCAATGGCCTGCGAGTTTTTTCAGCGAGCATGTCGGATACTTGCCGCAGGACGTGGCATTGATGGACGGCACGATCTCTGAGAACATCTGTCGGTTCACCGACAACCCGGAACCGCGCAGCATCATCCGGGCAGCGCGGCAGGCCGGCATTCACGAACTCATCGTGCGGCTGCCGAACGGCTACCAAACGGAACTCGGTCCGAACGGCATGTCGCTCTCGGCCGGTCAGCGCCAGCGGATCGCCCTTGCCCGCGCGCTTTACGGCGATCCCTTCCTGATCATTCTCGACGAGCCGAATTCCAACCTGGATTCGGAGGGCGAGGAAGCCTTGATGCTGGCCATCAGCAAGGTACGGGGCCGCGGCGGTATCGTGGTAATTGTTGCGCATCGTCCAAGCGCATTGCAACCGGTCGATATGGTTGGCGTGATGCAGAACGGCAAGCTCGTGGCCTTCGGACCCAAGGAAGATGTGATCAAACCGCCGGCACCGCAATTGGTGCGGCAGATGCCTGAGCGGGCTGTCGCCTCCGAATAGAGCGGTTGAACGGTGAACTGGCGTTCAAAGGATGCCGGTCAGGATCAGAAAGGGGAGCGGCATGGAAGATAAACTTGTCCTTGGACTGCCCGACGCGGCTGCAGCGTTAGCGCCGATCAACCGGTTCGCCGAACGTGAAAGGCCGGCGCCAAAATCGCGGCGCGTGCTGCTGCCTGCCTTCGTCCTGGCTGCCGTCGGGATATGTCTTGGCAAGTTGCGTGCGGAACTGGACGCCAAATCGGCTGAGCCGCCATCATCCGAGCCCTTGTCCGATATTGCCTTGGCGGATGCAGAGCGCGACACCGCCTATCCGCAAGGCCTTGATATCGTCAAGCAGGTGGCAGCTTATCTGCGCCAGATCACCGATGACAATGATGCCGACCCGACCCGCCTGCGCAAGGTTCTGTCGCATTTCCCCGTCATTGATGCTGTTGATACCAAGAGGGGCAGCGGCGCCGGCGACACTGCCGGGCACCGGCCGGCGAACGACAATCCGGTCCCGGAAACCTTCGAGTTCGCGGCGCTTTTGCCCCCTGGGAGTGGTGGTAGAGCGGAGAACCGATCCTCGAAAGGCGCCTTTGATGACGACGATTTGCCCGGGACGGCCCCCGGCGGCACACCGGCAGGTTCGGCTGATCCGCCGGGGACAGACACGCCCGGTGGCTCGGGCCCTGGCGGCGGCGGAAATGGCGGTGTGACATCGCCGCGCAGCAATACCTTGCCGACGGTGACTGGCAGGGTGTGGCTGGGCAGCGGGCTGATGAACCTGTCGGTGGTAATCCTGCTTGATACGCTTGTCGCTTACGCCAGCGATCCGGACGGTGACCCGCTCTCGATCTCAAATCTAACGGTATCCTCAGGTGCAGTGCGGGCCTATGGACCTGGAATGTGGATCTACACGCCGGATCGTGGCGATCTTGGCGATGTCACCTTCACCTACGGCATCGGCGATGGCACGGGCAGCGTATGGGCGCAGGCTTACCTCGATCTGCTCAAGGCCCCGCCGCGCGAGATACGTGGGACAGAGGGTGACGATATGTTGCTTGGCACGCCTGAGGATGACTTGATCGATGCGCTCGGTGGTGACGATATCGTTTATGGCCGAGACAGCAGCGACGTCGTCGCCGGGGGGGATGGCGACGACACGCTCCTGGGCGGCGAGGGTAACGATATTCTCTATGGTGGTGCGGGTCATGACCGGCTGTTTGGCGGCCATGGCAACGATATCCTCTTCGGTGGTGATGGCGACGACCAGCTCTTCGGCGAAGAAGGAGATGACGTGCTGATTGCGGGTGTCGGCAACGATACGGCAAGTGGTGGTCGAGGCGACGACACACTGTTCGGCGAGGACGGCAACGATGCGCTGACAGGCGACGCGGGCAACGATCTTATCGACGGCGGCGATGGCGAGGATATGCTGACCGGCGGCACGGGCGACGATGTTGTCATCGCAGGAGCCGGTAACGACACGGTGCTCGCCGGTCCTTCGGCCGAAGAGGTCCGCAGGACCGGCGACGGCGCGGCTGCAGTGATCGCATCCTTTGACGGCAACGATCATTTCCAGGGCGGTGATGGTTACGACACGCTTGATGTTTCGGCGCTGCTGGATGACGTGGTGATTGATCTGGAGCAAGCCCGCGCCAGTGGCCGTGAGATTGGCGTCGATACCATTCAAGGCTTTGAGGCGGTGATCGGCGGCGCGGGCAACGATGAGATCACTGGTGATGCGCAGGCGAACCGTCTTTCCGGTGGAAATGGCGACGACACGCTGACCGGCGGTGCGGGTGACGATGTGGTGGAGGGTGGCGACGGCGATGACCGCGTGGTTGTCGTGCTGATGGCGAACGGTGATGGTGACGACAGGTACGAAGGCGGTGCCGGCTTCGACACTTATGATGCTGGAGAAACGCTCTGCGGCATTGTCATCGATCTCGATACCGGAAAAGCCCAGGGTGTCGAGATCGGATGCGATGATGTTGACGGCTTTGAGGCAGCGATCGGTGGCTTTGGCGATGATGTTCTCATCGCGAGTTCGCAAGTGAACGTTCTCACCGGCGGCGAAGGCAACGACATCTTTGTTTTCCGCTCGATCGCCGTACTTCACAACGGTGGCTATTCCAGCGATGGCACCTCGGTCGGTTATGAAAACCGCGACCGCATTCTCGATTTCAAAGTGGGCGACCGCATCGATCTGTCGGAGCTCGCCGATCAGATCGGCGGCCTGATGTTTGATCGCATCATGGATAGCGTTGACGACGAGGACGATGTGACCCGCATCCGGCTCTACAGCGAGTTCGATGACGGCGAAAACCGGATCGTTCGTGCCGTCATCGACCTTGAGGACGAACGGGATGACCTGGAGCTGATCATCTACAGCCGCCAGGGTTTGACAGAGGACGATTTCATTCTTGCCGCCCGTGATGACGATGATTACAGCGCGGCCGGCCGCGGCTGAGGGTGCTGTTTGCAGTCAAGCGCGCAGACCCATGAGAACACAAAGACCAACGCGTAGGGAGAGTATAATGAAACAGAAACGCCACAAATCCGATAGACCGCCGGCAACAACTGCGCGATCAAGGGAAAAGGAACGTTCCTCATTTGGGCTGACCTCGCGCGTCGTCATCTCTGCACTTCTTGCCGGTGGTCTGGTGTTTGGCATCGGTGGGTGGGCAGCACAGGCCAAGCTTGCTGGTGCGGTGATCGCCCAGGGGCAGCTCGTCGTGCCAGATCAGGTGAAGACCATCCAACATCGAGACGGCGGCATCGTCGCGTCGATCCCGGTGACCAATGGTGACAAGGTGATGGCCGGAGACGTTCTCTTGCGTCTTGACGAAACGCAGACGAAAGTTGAGTTGGCGATTATCCAGAGCCAACTGTCGCAGTTGCGTGCCATGAAAGTTCGGCTTGAGGCCGAGCGCGATGGCAGTGCTCGTATACACTTTCTTAAAACCGGTCTTTCTGCCGATGTCGCACGCAGTGAGACCAAGCTTTTTGAAGAAAACCGTCGCATGATCCTCAACCAGAAACAGCAGATAGCGCTACAGGCCGGACAGCTGCGCGATCAGATTGCCGGATTGGGTTCGCAGCGCAAGGCCAACGAGGCCGAAGGCAGGATCGTTACAGCGGAAATTGCCGTGATGGAGAAGCTGGCGGGAAATGGCCTCATCAAGATGGCTGAATTCCGTGACCTGCAAAAACAGGTCGCACGTATCGAAGGAACCCGCGGAGACATTGATTCCCGCATCGCCGAGGCGCAGGGGCAAATCAGCGAGCTCAACGTCAAGCTGCTGTCCATCGATCAGACGACCAGATCGGAGACCCAGAAAGAGATCGTCAACATCGAGGCCAAGCTTGCGGAACTGAGCGAGCGGGAGGTTGCTGCCCGCGATCGGCTGTCGCGCATGGAGTTCCGCGCTCCAGTCGATGGTTTCGTCTACGATCTGCAGATCCACACCGTCGGCGGCGTTATCGCTCCTGGCGCGACCGTCATGTCCATTGTTCCAAGAGGTGACGAAATGAAGGTTGAAATCCGCATCGCCCCAGCTGATATTGACCGCGTCGCCTCCGGTCAAAGCGCCCGCCTGCGCTTGACCTCCTTCAATCAGGCGACGACCCCTGAAATTCAGGGCAGCGTCGAGGTCGTTGCCGGCGCCACAGTCACAGACCCCACGACAGGACAGCCCTACTATCTCGCAACGATCGCCATGGACCTCGACACCATCAATCTCGACAATAAAAAATTGATGCCGGGCATGCCCATTGAAGTGTACGTGCAGACCGACGAGCGGGCAGCCTGGTCCTATCTTGCCAAACCCTTCACAGATCAAATGATGAAGGCATTCAGAGAGGAATAGGGGCGAGCAGCGGGAGGTCGGCAACAAGCGAGCCCGCTCGTTCAGTTGGGAACACCACACAGAACATGATCGAATGGAGGAAAAAATGGTTGGCCGAATTCCCTCCGATGCCGACATACAACTGTTAAAACGTGCGCTCGCCAGTCGCTGTGAACGCCTCAATATTGTCCCGGAAGGGTGCGCGGCTCAAATTGCCGCAGAACAGATACTGGAGTTGTTTGACCTTGGTATTAGGGATGAACGCAGGTTGGCGATGGCACCGATTTTCATCTCCGTAGGAAATCGCCGGCAGTAATTCACGCAACAGCCAACGATACAGCATCGAGTTGAAGGTTGAACTGGCCGCTATTCTTGCTTCATGCCCCGGATACAAAGCCTCGTTGGAGATACAGGCAGGTCAACATTGTGAAGACGCAGGCTTGCATGACCGAGATCAGCAGTTTCAGTGCTGTCAAGGCAAGGGTCATGGCAAGTGGTCCGACAGCGCCGATAATTCCAATGTTCCTGCGCGCGATTTCGATAAAAGGTTGCGACCGGCTGATCTGGACCGGGTCGGGTGACGTCAGTGCCGCGCCAAGCCGGACACGGCCCGCAATCGACCGATTGTCGCGGTTCAGATCACCGCATGGGGCCTGAGCTGACGCCGATTGCCGTCCTGGCCGCGCCGCCGTCAGGTTGGCCGCGCATCGAGTGCGTGCAGAATACCGCGCAGCTCGGCGAGGCCCCGCAAGCGGCCGATCGACGGGTAGCCGGGGGTAACGCTCTTGTCGAGATCGTCGAGCATGCGGTGGCCGTGGTCGGAGCGGAAGACGATCGTGTCTTGGGCTGAGCGGTGGCGGTCTTCGGCGACGAGTTCCTTCAGCACCGCCACCATGTCGACATCCCCTTCAAGATGGGCGCTTTCGTGGAAGCTGCGGCCGTCGCCTTCACGGGTGGTGGCGCGCAGATGGGTAAAATGGATCCGTGATGCAAAACGGCGGGCAATCGCTGGCAAATCATTGTCGGGGCGCACCCCAAGGCTGCCGGTGCAAAAGCACATGCCATTCGATGGTGAGGGTACCGCATCAAACAGGGCGGCGTAGTCGCTGGCGGTCGAGGCGATGCGCGGCAGGCCGAATAGCGGGCGTGGCGGATCGTCCGGATGCAAGGTCAGTTTCACCCCGCGCGCCTCGGCCGCAGGGGTGACGGCCTCGAGGAATTCGATCAGATGCCGGCGAAAGCGGCTGGCGTCGACGCCACGATAGGCAGCGAGCCGTTCACGAAAGCCAGGCACCGTCATCGGTTCGGTGGTGGAGCCGGGCAGGGCAGAGGTGATGATGCGGGTGATCTCGGCCATTTCGGCTTCCGGCATAGCCTCGAAGACCGTTCTGGCGCGCGCGCGGTCATCGTCCGAATAGTTGTTTTCGGCGCCGGGCCGCTGGAGCACAAAAAGGTCGAAGGCGGCAAAACGCTCGTGGTCGAAGCGCATCGCGGTGGCGCCGGTCGGGGTGACGAAATCCAGCTCCGTGCGTGTCCAGTCGACCACCGGCATGAAATTGTAGCAGATGATCTTGATGCCGCAGGCGGCGACTGCCTCCAGGCTGGCGATCCAGGCCTCGATCTCGGCCTTGGCCTTGCCGCCGGTGCGCTTGACGGCATCGGGGATGGGGATGCTCTCGACGACGGACCAGGCGAGAGGCGAGCGGCCGGCCGGTGTGATTTCGATGAGAGCCTGGCGGTCGCGCACCTCGCTTTGCGTCCAGGCGCGGCCGATCGGCACCTGGTGCAACGCCGACACGATATTGGTCGCCCCGGTCTGGCGCACATCGTCCAGCGTCACCGGCGCATCCGGTCCAAACCATCTCCATCCCTGACGCATGCCTGCTTCTTCCTCCGGTTTATCCAGTGTGTTGCTGTTCAGCAAAAATAGTTGGGGTGCATGACGCGCAATTCGGCAACGTCGGGAATGACCGCACTCAAATGGTGCATCATCGCAGCCCGGGCGCCATCGACGTCGTGGGCGGCGATGGCATTGCGGATGGTCACATGCTCTTCGATGACGCTCTCCATGCGGCCCAGTGCCGGCAAGGTTAGGCGCCGGGCGCGGTCGATCTGGATCTTGACGGTCTTCAGGATGGACCAGATACCAGGATAGCCGGCGATGCCGGCGATCGTTTCGTGGAAGGCCTCGTCCTGCTCGTGGAACAGCGACGTCTCGTTATGGGCGGCATGGAACCGCTGGCGGGCAATGATGGCGTCGAGCTTGGCAATATCGGCGGGGGTGGCGACTGCTGTTGCTCTTTCCACCGTCGTTCCTTCCAGCGATTTACGGATCACCACGGCCTCGGGAATGGCCGATACCGGAACCAGCGATACGAAGGTGCCAGATTGCGGGAAGATGTCGACAAGTCCGGCCTCCGCCAGCCTCAGCAGTGCCTCGCGCACCGGTGTGCGGCTGACGCCGAATTCCTCGGCGATCCTTTTCTCCTGCAGCGGCATGCCGGGCGGCATTTGCAAAGAGGTGATCGCCAAATGAAGCCTTTGATAGATAGCCGACCCTGCCGTGACACGCTGAAGCTTTGCGGCTGCCGGCTCTGCGAGGAGCGGCGTGGCGATAATGCTGCGGGGGGATGATGGCATGAAGGTTCTCGAAGCGTTGACACTGTTGTGAATACTAGTATATCAGTTTCTCAACGTTGCCAAGACGTGAAGCGGGAGGAGCGACAAGGAATGGCATTGCACCCCGACAGGCTGTTTCCTGCCGATCCCGGAACGCGGGCGATCGCAAGGCAGCTTTACGAGACCGTTCAAGGCCTGCCGATCGTGTCGCCGCATGGCCATACGGATCCCTCCTGGTATGCCGAAAACAAGCCGTTTTCCGACCCGGCAGCGCTGTTCATTAGCCCGGACCACTATGCGACGCGCATGCTCTATTCACAGGGGGTGCGGCTGGAAGATCTCGGCGTTGCCCGGCGCGACGGTGCGCCGGTCGAGACGGACCCGCGCAAGATATGGCGGTTGTTTGCTGCGCATTTTCATCTTTTTGCCGGGACGCCGACGCGCATCTGGTTCGAGCATTCGCTGGAAACCGTATTTGGCATCACCGAGCGCCTGTCGCCTGTAACGGCAGACGCCCTGTTCGACCGGATCGCCGCTGCAATCCCGACACCGGATATGCGGCCGCGTGCGCTGTTCGACAGGTTCGGCATTGAAATCATTGCCACCACGGACAGCGCGCTCGACGATCTCAGGCATCATGATGCGGTGCGTCATTCGGGATGGCATGGACGTGTGGTGCCGACATACCGGCCGGATGCGGTGATCGATCCGCAGGCGTCTGGATTTTCCGGCAACCTGGCGCAGTTCCTCGGCCTGACCGGTGAGGCCGGCACCTGGGCCGGCTACCTGAATGCGCATCGGACACGGCGTGCCTTCTTCAAGCAGCGCGGCGCGACCGCAACCGACCATGGCCATGCCACCGCCCGCACCGAGAACCTGTCATCCGGTGATGCAGCGCTTCTGTTTGACAAAGTGTTGGCGGGTAGAGCTGATGCGTCAGAGGCGGATGCCTTCCGCGGTCAGATGCTGACGGAAATGGCGCAGATGAGCAGGGACGATGGGCTGGTCATGCAGATCCATCCGGGCTCCTGTCGCAACCACAATCCGTCGCTGTTTGCGGATTTCGGCCCTGACAAGGGGGCTGATATCCCGATGGCAACCGATTATGTCAGGGCGTTGAAACCGTTGCTCGACGCGGTCGGCAACGACCCGGCGCTGACGGTAATCCTCTTCACGCTCGATGAAACCGCCTATTCGCGCGAACTGGCACCGCTAGCCGGCCATTATCCGGCGTTGAAGCTCGGACCCGCCTGGTGGTTCTTTGATAGTCCGGAAGGAATGCGACGCTATCGCGAAACGACGACGGAAACGGCCGGGCTCAACAACACGGTGGGGTTCAATGACGACACCCGCGCCTATCTGTCGATCCCGGCCCGCCACGACATGGCGCGGCGCGTGGACTGCGCCTATCTCGCCCGGCTCGTGGCAGACCATCGCCTTGATGAGGAAGAGGCGTTCGGTCTGGCACGTGAGCTCGCCTACGGGCTGGCAAAAACCGCCTATCGACTGTGACTATCTGGCAGACGGGCGTGCAGGAGGCGCCCGCTGCACAACAAGGGAGGAAAACGACATGAACGTTACACGCAGGACTTTTGTCGGCGGCGTCGCCGGCTTAACCGGTCTGGGGCTTTTGCCTGGCCGTCTTTTTGCCCAGCTGAAGGCGCCGGCAAGCCCGGTCGCCATCACCGTGGTGGATGTTGCCGGCAATCTGGCTTTGACGCAGGGCATGCTTGAGGCCTATGCGGCGGCAAAGCCGGAATGGGTTTCGAGCTTCGCCTTCACCAAGGCCCCCGCACCGGAATTGCCGGCCAAGCTCAAGGCGCAGCAGGCCGCCGGTAAGGTCGATATCGACCTCGTTCTGACCGGAACCGATGTGCTTGCGGCCGGCCTCGATCAGGGGCTGTGGATCGATCTTGCGGCATATAAGGGCGACCTGCCCAATCTGGAAAGCATCCTTTTGCCGCAGGCATTCAAGATGCAGGCGCTGGCCAAGGATCAGGGTGTCGTCGTCACCTATTATCCATCCGGCCCGCTGATCGAATATATGCCTGACAGGGTTGCGACGCCGCCAAAGACGGCTCAGGAACTGCTGGAATGGTCAAAGGCCAATCCGAACAAGTTCATGTATGCCCGTCCGGCCAATTCCGGCCCCGGCCGTACCTTCCTGATGGGGCTTCCCTATATTCTCGGCGATAGCGATCCGCGCGATCCGGTCAAAGGCTGGACGAAGACCTGGGAATACCTGAAGGCTCTGGGTGAAAACGTCGAATACTACGGCACCGGTACGACGCAGGTGATGAAGGAACTCGGCGAAGGCACCCGCGACATCGTCGTCTCGACGACGGGCTGGGATATCAACCCGCGGGCACTGGGCATTGTTCCGGCCGAGGCCAAGGTCGGCAAGCTCGAAGGCTTCCATTGGGTGACGGACGCCCATTATGCGGTCATTCCGAAGGGCGTTTCTGACGAGAAGGTGGCTGTTCTGCTCGACATCGTCAACTTCATGCTGCAGCCGCAGCAGCAGGCGATTGCCTACGACCAGGGCTATTTCTACCCAGGTCCGGCAGTCAAGGACGTGACCATCGAGATGGCGCCGCAGGAAAGCCAGGACGCCATCAAGGAGTTCGGCCGTCCGGAATATGCCGACTGGATCGCCAACAATCCGCTCGAAGTGCCGCTTGAGCCTGCCCGGATCGTCGAGGCGTTCCGCATCTGGGACGAACAGATCGGCGCATCGAAGGGCTGAGCCTGACAGGACCTGAAACGGCAGCGGGTTTGCTGCCGTTTCACACTGCTGATCGACGTGGAGGAGACGACCTTGAATTTTCCGGTTCAGACCGCAGCGGCGGTGCTTTCGCCCAAACAGACGGCCCGCCTTGAACTGGATGGCCTGCGCCGCTCGTTTGGGGCCTATACCGCGCTCGACGGCATCGATCTTTCGATCGAGCCCGGCGAATTCATCGCCCTATTGGGTCCTTCCGGCTGTGGAAAGTCGACGGCGCTCAATTGCGTCGCCGGACTTCTCGCCCTATCGGGCGGCGAAATCCGGTTGGGCGGCGACCGTATCGACCACTTGGAGCCGGAAAAGCGCGGGTTTGGCATGGTGTTCCAGAGCTATGCGCTGTTCCCGCACATGAGCGTGCGGCGCAATGTCGGCTTCGGGTTGACCATGCAGGGTATTCGCGGCGCGCAAGCCGACCGGCGCATCGAACAAGCCCTGGCGCTGGTCAGGCTGGAAAGCCAGATCGACAAGCTGCCGGGGCAACTGTCCGGCGGACAACAGCAGCGCGTGGCCATTGCCCGCGCCATCGTCATCCGGCCTCCGGTGGTGCTGATGGACGAGCCGCTGTCCAATCTTGATGCCAAGCTGCGGTTGGAGATGCGCGCCGAAATCCGTGGCATCCACGATCAGATCGGTTCGACGACGATTTACGTGACGCATGATCAGGACGAGGCGCTGTCGCTGGCCGACCGGATCGTCGTGATGAACCAGGGACGGATCATGCAGATCGGCTCGCCGCAGGATCTCTACCAGCGGCCCAATCATATCGACGTCGCCGATTTCATGGGGTTTCGCACGCGCATCAATGGCCGCGTGACCGGTGTGTCCGGTGAGGAAGCCCGCATCGACGTGGCCGGGGCGCAACTGACGGGCACGATGCGCGAGCCGCTCCAGGTTGGCGATGCTGCAGTGCTGTCGGTGCGGCCCGAGGATCTTGTCGCCGTTGAGGACGGCAACGGTATGCCCGCGACCGTCGTCAACATGGAATACCGCGGCCGGGCTTTTTTCGGGCTGGCCAGGTCGGCGGATGGTTCCGATCTCTATTTCCGCGCTGAACAGGCCTTGCCGCGCGGTGCATCGGCGACATTGCAGCCGGCGCAGGGCCGGGCGCTGTTGTTCAAGGGAACAGGCGCATGAGCACGCCGTCGCTTCGCACCCGGCTTGCCGCACGCGGTTTCGACGGCACGACGCTTCTGGTTCTGCCGGGGCTTGCGGTCATGCTCGGGCTGTTCATCTATCCGTTCGTCTACGGACTTGCCGATTCGGTCATGCCGAAGGAAGGTCCCTGGTATGCCAACTATGTGGCCTTCTTCAGCGATCCCTTTCAATACCGCACGATCGCATCGACGCTCTGGCTGGCGCTGCCGGTGACGATCGTCAATCTCGCCTTTGCCGTGCCGATCGCTTTCCGCGTCCGGCTGATGTCGCGCCAAAGGCTTCTGACGACGATCCTCGTGCTGCCGATCACGCTCGGCACTGTTTTCGTGGCCGACGGGCTTTTGACGTTTCTCGGTCCACAGGGCTGGTTCAACCGCGTGCTGGTCCTGATCGGCTTGCTGGATGCGCCGGTGAAGCTGACCAACAACTATTGGGGTGTGTTCGCCTCGCTGGTCATCACCGGCTTTCCCTTCGCTTTCCTTTTGACGCTGTCCTACGTGACCGGCATCGATCCGGCGATCGAACAGGCAGCCGCCACCCTTGGCGCCAACGCCCGTCAACGGTTCACGAAAGTCTTCCTGCCGTTGCTGGTGCCGGGGCTTGCCGTGACCTTCTGCCTGGCTTTCGTTCAGGCCTTTGCCGTCTTTCCCTCCGCCGTCCTGCTCGGTGCGCCGGCGGGGCCGACGCGGGTGATCTCGATTGCCGCCTATCAGGCGGCCTTCGAGCAATATGACCATTCGCTGGGAACCGCGATCGCCATGATCATGGGGGCGGTGGAACTGGTCGTCGTGCTGGCCGTTCTGGGCGCGCGATCAATGTTCTATCGCGGCCCGACCGGGGGGACAAAGGGATGATGACGCTGACAAATCCTGCGCCTGACCACTCATGCTTCCGGGAGATGCCGCTATGATCCGTGATCAGGGCCTCGTGTCGAAAATCTGGCGTTATGCCGTCTGGGCGGTTGCCGGCCTGTTCATTGTCAACCTCGTCGGCGTGATCGCCGCCGTCGTAGTCAATTCCTTTGCCACCCGCTGGCTTGGCACCTGGCTGCCGATCGGCCTGACAACAAAATGGTATTTCAGCGCCTGGAAGGAGTTCCAGCTGTCCAGCGTCGTGTTTGTGACCTTCCAGATCGTCTTCACCGTGGTGCTGATTTCCGGGGTGCTTGGCGTGACCGCGGCCTATGCGCTGGCGCGGCGGGATTTTCCCGCAAAGCGCCTCGTGGTGCTGCTGTTTCTATTACCCCTGCTCATTCCGCCGCTGACCTACGGTATTCCGCTGGCGACGGTGCTCTATCAGCTCGGTCTTGGCGGTTCCTTCTGGGGCGTCGTGCTGATCAATCTCGTACCCTCGCTGCCCTTCGTCGTGCTGGTGATGATCCCGTTCATCGAACAGATCGACCCGCGCATCGAGGCGGCGGCGCGCGTCTTCGGGGCCGGTACCGGCAGCTTGTTCTTGCGCATCCTGTTGCCGCTTCTGCTTCCCGGCATGCTGGCGGCACTGCTACTGGTGCTGGTGCGCACGATCGCGATGTTCGAGCTGACGTTCCTGATCGCCGGGCCGACAAGCCAGACGCTGGTCGTTTCGCTCTATTACGCCGTCTTTGCCTCGGGCGTGCGGGCCGGACAGTCGATTGATGCCATGGCGGTGATCTACATGGTGACGACGCTGTTCTGGCTGATCCTTGCCCTGCAATTCGTCAATCCCTCGCAGATCGTCGCCCGCGCCAAACAGCAGCCCGCATCATGACCAGATTATCGAATGATACCCTGGCGCATCTGCCGGAAACGATTGCAAAGCCGGGTTACGACCGGACGAAGGTAAGCATCGGCATCGTCCATCTGGGGATCGGCGCCTTCCACCGCGCGCATCAGGCGGTTTTTACCGATGAGGTTCTGGCAGGTGATCCCTCCTGGGGGATTTGTGGTGTCTCGTTGCGCAGTGCGCAGACCCGCGATGCGCTTGCACCACAGGACGGGCTTTATACGCTGAAGGTTCAGGATGGCGCGGGCGAGACGCTGCGTATCATCGGCAGCGTTGTCGAAACCCTTGTCGCGCCGCAGGATCCGCAGGCTGTACTCGCGCGGATGGCTGACCCGGAAACCCGTATCGTCTCGTTGACCGTCACCGAAAAGGGCTACTGCCACAATCCGGCGACCGGTACGCTGGATGACAAACATCCAGATGTTCTCCACGATCTGCAAAATTCGGATAACCCCCGATCGGCCATCGGCTTCATCGTCGAGGCTCTGGCCCGCCGGCGGGCAGCGGGCGTGGCGGCGTTCACACTTTTATCGTGCGACAATCTTCCTTCGAACGGCCATGTGCTCAAGCGTGTCGTCAGCCGTTTTGCCGAGCTGCGTGATCCTGGACTGGCCGCTTTCGTTGCCGATGTCGCCTCGCCATCCACCATGATCGACCGGATCGTACCGGCGACGACGGATGCTGATCGTTGCGCCATTGCGGTTGCGCTTGGTGTTGACGATGCCTGGCCGGTGGTGACCGAGCCGTTCCGGCAATGGGTCGTGGAGGATCTTTTTCCGCTTGGCCGGCCGGTTTGGGAGGCGGCGGGCGTGGTGTTCGTCCCTGAGGTTTCTGCCTTCGAGACGATGAAGCTGCGGCTTCTCAACGGCAGTCACTCGACACTTGCCTATCTCGGCTTTCTCGCTGGTGCTGAAACCGTGGCGGACTCCATGGCTTTGCCGGGCATGCAGGCGCTGATCGAGGGACTGATGCGCGAAGAGGTTTCTTCGACGCTGCCGCCGCTTGCTGGTTTTGATCTGGCTGCCTACCGTCTGGCGCTGATTGGGCGTTTCAAAAATCCCGCGCTGCGCCATCGCACCTGGCAGATCGCCATGGACGGCTCGCAAAAGCTGCCGCAACGTCTGCTCGCAACGATCCGTGACCGCATGCGGGCAGCGACGTCCTATGATCGGCTGGCGCTCGGGGTTGCCGCCTGGATGTCTTATGCAAGCGGGGTTGATGAGGCTGGAAACGCCATCGACGTTCGTGATCCACTGGCCGGACGCATCGCGGCAATGACGCAAGGTCTGGATGATCCCGAAGAGATCGTCGCGGCCTTCCTCAGTCTGACGGAGGTCTTCGCCAACGATTTAGGCGGCGATGCCGGTTTTCGCTCGAGGCTGGTCGAGAGCCTGTCGCGTTTACGATCGGGTGGCGCCGCTGCAGCGCTGTCGGCCTGGGGGCAGCACGGCGTGTAACACCGGTATTTTCCGGAAGACCCGCACTTCACCTGATCGGCACAGGTGCCTAGAAGTCAACCAGCAGGTTCGCCCGTGCTGCGTTTGACTGCGATCCATCGGCAAATTCACCCGAATAGGTCAGGGTCAAACGAGCGGATTTGGAGAGTTTGGCAGAAATGCCTGCCTCGACGACCAAGGCATCGCGTGGCATCGTGACACTTTCAATCATGAACGGTGTACCTCCGGAAAAGGCGAGGCGGGAGGACGGTGTCAGGTCGCCGGCGGCGTGCTGCCAACCCAGCGTGCCGGTGACGGCGACGGGGAGTTCATCGGTTGGCAGATCAGACGAGAAGCGGATCCCTGCTGTCGATATCGTGATCGCATCCGAGCCGCCAGCCGCTGACAAGGCGGCCGCACCACCGCGCTCGCGGAAACCAGCGGTATTGAGGTGGATATAGGCAAGATTGGCGAATGGCTGGAGTTTGATGTCATCCATCTCCAGCGTCCAGGAAAGATCCGCGAAAACCTGCGTGGAGGCGCTGTCATAATCGGCTGTCAGTCTGTCGGTAAAGGTGCCAAAGGAAATGCCACGGCGGATTGACGTCTCGTTGCGCGAGTAAATGGCACCGCCTGTCAGGTCCAGCGGTCCGATACCGCCAAACGCATAGAGGCCGGCGTGATAGGACTCGGCTGTCGCCTGCGGCTGCATCGAAAGATGGCTATAACCGAACAGACCGCCCAGGCGCCATTGATCGGAAATCGCGGCATCGGCCCCGAAAATCGCGCCGCCAACACGGCCATCGACGCCCGTTGCATTTTCGT
>Ga0247813_10000521_pt1 | contig 35237 bp, 32 predicted proteins | sample UWRJL169409C1_FD_180719 | JGI IMG/M metagenome (GOLD analysis project Ga0247813, IMG submission 180719) | Plant litter microbial communities from Arlington Agricultural Research Station in Wisconsin, United States - UWRJ-L169-409C-1 | ecosystem: Environmental > Terrestrial > Plant litter >... | reverse complement strand
AATAAAATCCAGACCATTATAAGATATTTTTTAAATGATTTACAAAGATAAGTTTTGATGTTTAACTTAAAAATTAATTATTAGAAAATAACTGTCAATTTTAGTTAAGATTTAGCTGTTTGTTAACCAACCCTACGGTTTTTAAAACCTTTAGGATTTATTATATTGTATGTCACTTCTGAAATAACAAACTAAACAAAAATATCCTAATGAAAATGAATGCCCTAGCCCCGATAGTCCCGAAGCCTCGGGAGGAAATCCTTTTGTGGAATGAAATGGAGCAAAAGATTGAAACGGATAGGGGGATTAGCTCCTGAAAATAATTTTGGAGATCAAAATGACAAAACTGTAGACAAAAAAAAGTGCCATCAATTAAGATAGCACTTTCTAATATATTTAATCTTTAAATTATAAAGCTGATTTTACAGTTTTGATAATTCTTGCAGCAATTTTGTATGGATCACCGTTTGAAGCTGGTCTTCTGTCTTCTAACCAACCTTTCCATCCTTTTTGAACAGTCATTAAAGGAATTCTGATAGAACATCCTCTGTCTGAAACTCCATAAGAGAAATCGTGAATAGAAGCAGTTTCATGTTTACCAGTTAAACGTTGGTCGTTGTAAGCACCGTAAACTGCAATATGCTCAGCAGTAACAGGACGGAAAGCCTCACAAATTCTTTCGTAAGTTGCCTGGTCTCCACATGTTCTTAAAACTTCGTTAGAGAAGTTAGCGTGCATTCCAGATCCATTCCAGTCTGTGTCTCCTAGTGGTTTTGGGTGGTATTCAATATAGTAACCATATTTTTCAGTCAAACGATCTAATAAGTAACGGGCAACCCAAATTTCGTCTCCGGCTTTTTTAGCACCTTTAGCAAATAATTGGAATTCCCATTGTCCGCAGGCAACTTCTTGGTTAATACCTTCAAAGTTAATTCCGGCAGCGATACATAAGTCAGCATGTTCTTCTACTAATTTTCTTCCGTGAGTGTTTTTTCCACCAACAGAGCAGTAGTACATACCTTGTGGAGCAGGATAACCTCCAACAGGGAAACCTAATGGCAATAAAGTTTTCGTATCCATGATGAAATATTCTTGTTCGAAACCAAACCAGAAATCACCATCGTCATCAATAGTAGCTCTACCGTTAGAAGAGTGTGGAGTTCCATCAGCATACATAACTTCAGTCATTACTAAATATCCGTTAATACGTGTTGGATCAGGGTAAATTGCAACAGGAACTAATAAACAGTCAGAAGATCCACCTTCGGCTTGTTTTGTTGATGAACCATCAAATGACCAGTTTCCAAGTTCTTCTAATGTTCCTTTGAAATTTTCGTGTTCTTCAACTTTAGTTTTACTTCTAAGATTTTGAGTTGGTTCATATCCATCTAACCAAATGTACTCTAACTTAATTTTAGCCATAATAATATAAATTTATTTTTTTTGTTTTTTTCGCTGGGTCAAATATAGATTTATTTTTTTAGTCCTAAAAATTAGGGGGCTATTTTGTTTTACTGACTATAATTTTTTAGAGAAGCGCAATTTTAAATAGGGTATATTTTTAAAAAAGTAATTTTTAACACCATAAAAATGGAAATTCGTAAAAATTACCTCTTTTTTTTGAGTTTATAGGTTACGTAATTATGAAAAAATGTTTATTTAATGAATAATAGCGGGGTGATTTGTTATATTTTTTTAATTTAACTTCATTATTCTTTGTAAAACGGCTTGTATATTGAAAAATCTTCGCCGAAAAATCTATGATTTATCTTTCAGACAGGCTCTTTTATTGTTTATATTTGTCCTTCTTTTTTTAGTAAAGAATAGTACGAATTTTTAAAAATTATATACATGTCAACATTACGTTTCCAAGCTTTAAAAGAAGCTTCTACAAGAAAGCCGGTACATTTTGAAGAAATTGATAGAAAATCTAACATTTTTGGTGCAAATGTTTTTAATGAAAAAGCAATGAAGCAATTTTTAACTTCTGATGCTTTAAAAGGAGTTAGAGATGCCGTTCAACACGGAACTAAAATAGACAGAAAACTGGCAGATTATATCGCCATGGGAATGAAAGAATGGGCGTTATCAAAAGGCGTTACACATTATACACACTGGTTTCAGCCACTTACGGGAACAACAGCAGAAAAACACGATGCCTTTTTTGAAACTTCGTATGACGGAAGCGATCCTGTAGAAAAATTTGGGGGAGCGCAATTAGTACAACAAGAACCGGATGCATCAAGTTTTCCAAATGGCGGAATCAGGAATACATTTGAAGCCAGAGGTTACACGGCCTGGGATCCAACTTCTCCAGCCTTTATATATGGTACAACTTTATGTATTCCGACGGTTTTCATCGCTTACACGGGTGAAGCTTTAGATAATAAAATTCCGTTATTGAGAGCATTATCTGCAATGGATGAAGCGGCGACAGAAGTATGTAGATATTTTGATAAAAACGTAAAAAAAGTAACCGCCACTTTAGGTTGGGAACAAGAATATTTTTTGATTGATAAAGCTTTGGCAAATTCACGTCCGGATTTAATGATGACAGGAAGAACTTTATTAGGACATACCTCTGCAAAAGGACAACAGCTTGACGATCATTATTTTGGATCGATTCCTACGCGAGCCTTAACGTATATGAGAGATTTAGAGCAGGAATGTATGTTGCTAGGAATTCCGGTAAAAACGCGTCATAACGAAGTAGCGCCAAATCAGTTTGAGTTGGCACCTATCTTTGAAGAAACCAATCTTGCCGTAGATCATAACTCTTTATTAATGGATGTAATGCAAAGAGTGGCAGAGCGTCATGATTTTAAAGTGTTATTCCATGAAAAACCATTTAAAGGAGTAAACGGATCAGGAAAACACAACAACTGGTCGTTGGCAACAGATACGGGAGTTAACTTATTGAGTCCGAGTAAAACGCCAATGAGCAATTTACAGTTTTTGACTTTCTTTATTAATACGATAAAAGCAGTTAACGATTACGAAACTTTATTAAGAGCGTCGATTGCAACTGCAAGTAACGATCACAGATTAGGAGCAAACGAAGCGCCGCCGGCAATTATCTCTGTTTTTATTGGAGCACAATTAACCAAAGTTTTATCAGAATTAGAAAGTGTAACAACCGGTAAATTATCTCCTGAAGAAAAAACAGATCTAAAACTAAACGTAGTAGGAAAAATTCCGGATGTACTTTTAGACAATACTGATAGAAACAGAACGTCTCCGTTTGCCTTTACGGGAAATAAATTTGAGTTCAGAGCTGTTGGTTCAAACGCAAACTGTTCAAACGCAATGACAACGCTAAATGCAATTGTAGCGAAACAATTGAAGGATTTTAAAATAGAAGTTGATTCTTTAATCGAATCGAAAGACATGAAAAAAGACGATGCAATTTTTAATGTTTTAAGAGAGTACATCAAACAATCTAAAAAAATACTTTTTGAAGGTGACGGTTATAGCGATGCCTGGGAAAAAGAAGCGGCTAAAAGAGGATTAAGCAATTTTAAAACCACTCCTGAGGCTATTAAAGCTAAAGTTTCGAAACAAGCTTTGGACTTATTTAGCGAATTAGGGATTCTAAATCACGTTGAAGCCGAAGCGCGCTACGAAATAGAATTAGAAGAATACACAAAGAAAATTCAGATTGAAGGAAGGGTTTTGGGCGATATCGCAAGAAATCATGTAATTCCAACAGCGATTCGTTATCAAAATACTTTAATTGAAAACGTAAAAGGATTAAAAGAAATCTTTGGGAAAGAGTTTGAAACAATCGCCAAAGAACAAATCGTTTTAATTAAAGAAATTTCAGGTCATATTGAAGGAATAAATTCTAAAGTATTAGCAATGACCGATGAAAGAAGAACAGCAAATCATTTAACTGATGCTCAGGTTATGGCAGAGGCTTATTGCAATAAAGTGAAACCCTATTTTGAAGAAATTCGTAATCATTGCGATAAATTAGAATTATTGGTAGACGACGAAAGCTGGACATTAACTAAATACAGAGAATTATTGTTTACGAAATAATTTTTTTGCCACGAATTTCACAAATTTCACGAATTTATTTTCAGTTATTCGTTAACTATAAATACTCAAAAATCATCCGGTAAGGATGATTTTTGCTTTTTAAGAGAAAAATTAGTAAAAATTTGTGCAATTCGTGACAAACTTTTTTGGAATCAAACATTCTAATAAACGATAGAATTAAAAAAAGGGATTATCTTTGCACCACATCAACACAAACTAATTTTCATGAGTTCAGATTCTAGCAAAAGGTACGCACAAAGAGGTGTTTCGGCATCAAAAGAAGACGTACACAACGCCATAAAAAATATTGACAAAGGTTTATTTCCTCAGGCATTCTGCAAAATCGTTCCTGATTATCTTACACAGGATTCAGAACATTGCTTGATTATGCACGCTGACGGAGCCGGTACAAAATCGTCGTTGGCATATATGTACTGGAAAGAAACCGGCGATATTTCTGTTTGGAAAGGAATTGCTCAGGATGCTTTAATCATGAATATTGACGATTTATTATGTGTTGGGGCAACCGATAACATCTTGCTTTCATCGACAATAGGAAGGAATAAAAATTTAATTCCCGCAGAAGTTATTTCGGCAATCATCAACGGAACCGAAGAATTAATCAACGAATTAAAATCTTTCGGTGTAACCATTCATTCAACAGGAGGAGAAACTGCCGATGTTGGAGATGTAGTTCGAACTATTATTGTAGATTCTACTGTAACTGCTCGTATGAAACGCAGCGATGTTGTTGATAATGCCAACATTAAAGCAGGAGATGTAATTGTTGGTTTGGCTTCTTTTGGTCAGGCAACTTATGAAAAAGGTTATAACGGCGGAATGGGAAGTAATGGATTAACATCGGCGCGCCATGACGTTTTCGGAAAATATTTAGCTAAAAAATATCCGGAAAGTTATGATGCTCTTGTTCCTGAAGAATTAATTTATTCAGGTCAGGTAAACTTAACGGATGAAGTTGAAAATAGCCCAATAAATGCAGGTCAGCTGGTACTTTCTCCAACAAGAACTTACGCACCAATTATCAAGAAAATTTTAGATAAATATACTCCAAACGATATTCACGGAATGGTGCATTGCAGTGGAGGAGCACAGACTAAAATTCTGCATTTCGTTCAAAATTTACATATTATAAAAGATAATTTATTCCCGGTTCCGCCTTTGTTCAAGCTAATTCAGGAACAATCAAAAACCGATTGGAAAGAAATGTATCAGGTTTTCAATTGCGGTCACCGTATGGAAATCTATGTTCCTGAAAATATTGCTCAGGATATCATTGCGATTTCTAAATCATTCAATGTTGATGCTCAAATCGTCGGTAGGGTAGAAGCGGCAGATGCTAAAAAGCTAACTATTACAAGCGAATACGGAACATTCGAATATTAATATTTAAGTTACAAATGTTCAAAGGTTCTTAGTTACAAAGTTTTTTTTACACTAGAGTTTCGACAGAACTTTTTTATTAATAATTAGCTTTTCAGGAGCTAATCCCGCTATACGTTTCAATCTTTTGTGCCGAACACCGGCACAAAAGGATTTTCACTACTATCGGGGCTAAAAAATACAAGGCTATGTACGAATTACTTTTTTGGAGATATTTAGAAGAAATTTACTTAAACCATCAAGAAGTTTACGAAGCTCTTGTTGAAAAAGAAGAAGTAGACGGACTCGAAACACTTCCTGTTCAGGTTATTTTAAACAGAATTGCTTCCGTTTTTTCTCAATGGGAAAAAGTTGATGAAAACAGCTGGCAAAACACTTCAGGAAAAGGAGCTTTTCAGGTTATTACAACTCCGCAAAGCATCAAAATCGATTGCTATGGAACCGAAGGAAAAACGATGAACAAGTTGGTTGAATTGATGGAAGAATTCAAATGTCCTTTATATGATCCGCAAGTTCCGGAGCGCTATGATGAAATGAGTGAGTAATTTTCTTTGCGCAGCTTCGTGACATTTTATCGAATATTTGCGAAATAAATTATTACACAAGGTTGCACAAAGTCTACACAGAGAAACTCAAAAAAAGACAATATGGCTACATCAAATTTCAATTTCTCAGACAATATTATTTTAGAAGATGATTTTGTTTTATTACGTCCTCTGCAAGAATCAGACGTTGAAAATCTACTGGAAATATCGATTAATGAACCAGAAACCTGGAAATTTTCATTAGTTGGTGCTGATGGAAAAGAAAACCTGATCAATTACATTCAGTCAGCTATAAAAGCAAGAGAAGCAAAAAAAGAATTTCCTTTTATTGTTTTTGATAAAAAATCTCAGAAATACGCTGGTTCAACACGTTTTTATGATATTCAGCTCGAATATAAAACCGTGCAATTAGGATATACCTGGTACGGATCTGCTTTTAGAGGAACCGGTCTGAATAAACATTGTAAATTTTTATTACTTCAATTTGCTTTCGAAACCCTTGGGTTAGAGAGAGTAGAATTTCGTGCTGATAATAATAACGAAAGAAGTATCGCTGCCATGAAAAGTATCGGCTGTAAAGTAGAAGGTATTTTAAGAAGTCATATGCCAACAGCAAATAGTGAGGCGCGTCGTGATTCTATTGTTTTAAGTATTCTGAGAAACGAATGGTTTGACCAGGTAAAAGAAAATCTAAAGCAAAAGCTATAAAAAGAGCCGTAGGCTCGACCAATATCGTAGGGCTGGCTTCAGTCCAATTTAGCAAGTTAAGCAATCAATTTTTATTATTTAGCATTGAAATTAGTATTGATTTTTGATATTAATTTTGTTATTTAATACTCTAACCATCTTTCAAAAGCAAACCCTGTTCCTTTCTAATTTTCACAATCAAATTATCAATGTAAGTTTTTATTTTCTGCGGCAGCATATTCCACTCTTTGTCTTTCTTAAAACTTCTGCAAATGTCCAAGTCACATTCTACCGCGCGAATTGCATATTTTTTATTGCTATAAACCGTGATAATTTTTACACGTCTTATCTCACCATATTCAGTTCTTGTTCCGTAAACAATTATGGGTTCAGCATAACCGTCGCCATCAATATCTTTGGTGCTGCAATATTTTGTCCAGAACCAAATATTGGTTTCTTTTGGAACATAGTCTTCAAGTAAATCATTAATTCTTCACTTTTCAAGAAAACCACCGTGGTCGCTCATGCCACAAATTGCCTGAATCTTAGTATTTAAAGTATCTTTCTTTAAACTATTTTTTTTATTTTCGCATAAAACCAATTCAAAAACACCGCCTTTATCCTTAAACTCGTAGGCTTTGTAAATAGGAAAATCAGAGAGGTTTTGTAATTCTCTTTGTGTTATTTGCTCTTTATCTAAAATTGAACTTTCTACTTTTTGCGAGAAGCTAAAGAATGAAAATAAAATGAAAAGGAATAAAATAAATCGTTTCATGGCGTATATTTAATTAAACCAAAGATATTCAAAAGCTTTTCAGTTTAATAATTTTTATATTTTTTTAATTCCATTTTTGTCGTAATTTTCTAACGTGAAATTGACATTAATTCAGTTTTACAGTTAATGTTTAAATAGAGACGAATGAATATTGTAAAAACAAAATGGCTTCTTTTTGGAATAACATTTTTAATTTTTGGCTTAGCCAATAAAATAAATGCGCAAAAGAAAACAGATAAATTTAAAAATCTGATTCAATACGTTGATCCAATGATTGGTACAGCTAAAATGGGTCACACTTATCCAGGGGCAACAGTTCCTTTTGGAAGCGTTCAGTTAAGCCCCGAAACAGACACGATTGCTTACAGTTTAAACGGAAAATACAATGGCGAAGTTTACAAATATTGTGCAGGATATCAATATGAAGATAAAACGATTGTTGGTTTTAGCCACACCCATTTTAGCGGAACGGGACATTCTGATTTAGGTGATTTCCTGATTATGCCCACAATCGGAAAATTACAATTAAATCCCGGAATAGCTTCAAAACCATTATCAGGTTATCGATCTGTATTTTCTCATTCGACAGAAAAAGCAGAACCGGCTTATTACAGCGTTATTCTGGAAGATCATAAAATTAGGGCGGAACTTACAGCAACAACGCGTGTTGGAATGCATCAATACACTTTTCCGAAATCAGATGAAGCGCATATTATTCTGGACTTAACGTCGGGAATTTACAATTATGATAAAAAAAATGTCTGGACATTTGTTCGGGTAGAAAACGATACTTTAATTACCGGTTATCGCCAGACAAATGGTTGGGCCAGAACAAGAACCGTTTATTTTGCAATGTCCTTTAGCAAACCTATTAAAAGTTACGGACAGGCAGCACAGGAAAAAAGTGTATACAGAGGTTTTTGGGGAAGATTTGATCAAGCCAAAAACTTTCCCGAAATGGCAGGTCAAAACTTGAAATTGTTTTTTGATTTTAATACCGAAGAAGGAGAAAAAATTAAAATTAAAATGGCGCTTTCTCCAGTCAGTTCAGCAGGTGCACTTGAGAATATGAAAAAAGAAGTTCCGGATTGGGATTTTGAAAAGGTAAAAAAACAAAGTCAGGAAATTTGGAACAAAGAATTGAATAAAATTCAGATTGAAACCATTGCGAAAGAAGATTTAGTCAATTTTTACACGGCAATGTACCACGCCTTTTTAGGTCCAACAGAATATATTGATTTAGACGGAAATTATAAAGGCTTGGATATGAATGTTCATAACGCCGAGAATTTTAAAAACTACACCAGTTACTCGTTATGGGATACTTACAGAGCTTTACATCCGTTATTTAATATCGTTCAGCAAGAGAGAAACTCAGATATGATTAGTTCTATGCTGGCACATTCTGATCAAAGTGTACATAAAATGCTGCCAATCTGGTCACATTATGCCAATGAAAACTGGTGTATGATTGGATATCATTCTGTTTCAGTCGTAGCGGATGCGATTGTAAAGGGAAATACTAATTTCAATTCTGAAAAAGCGCTTCAGGCTTGCGTAAATACGGCAAAAGTTCCGTATTACGATGGATTGGAATATTATATGAATAAGGGATATGTTCCCGAAGATAAAAACGGATCTTCGGTTTCTAAAACTTTAGAATATGCTTATGATGACTGGACGATTGCTCAGGCAGCCAAAAAATTAGGTAAAACCGATATTTATAATGAATTTATCGAAAGATCTAAAAACTATAAAAATGTTTACGATGTAAAAACAGGTTTCATGCGTCCTAAATTAGACGATGGAACTTTTAAAAAAGAATTTGACCCGTTAGACACGCACGGACAAGGTTTTATCGAAGGGAATTCATGGAATTATAGCTTATATGTTCCGCAGGATCCGGCAGAAATGATTAAAATAATGGGAGGAAACGACAAATTTAATGTTCGATTAGATTCGTTATTCAGCATGCATTTGCCGGATAAATATTTCGAGAATACGGAAGATATTACAAGAGAAGGAATTATTGGGAATTATGTTCACGGAAACGAACCTTCGCATCACGTTGTTTATCTGTACAACTGGACAAATTCTCCGTGGAAAGCGCAGGACAAAATCAGAATGATTCTTAAAAAGATGTACAGAAACGGTGCTGACGGTTTAGGCGGAAATGATGATTTCGGACAAATGAGCGCCTGGTATATTTTTAGCAGTTTAGGATTTTATCCAGTTGCACCGGGTTCTGACGAATATGCTTTAGGAAGCCCATTAGTTACAAATGCTGTTTTCAATTTAGAAAACGGAAAGAAATTCGAAGTTGAAACCGTAAATCAATCTGATAAAAATATTTTTGTGAGTAAAGTTTTATTGAATGGAAAACAACTTTCAACACCTTTCCTGAAACATGCAGATGTTATCAATGGCGGCAGGATTACTTTTTATATGAGTGCTAAACCCAATAAGAACAATTATTAGATAGCGCGCTAAATCTGACAGGTTTTAAAAACCTGTCAGATTCTGGAATGCCGAAACTTCAACTTCGCTCAGTCAGACAAAGCAGACTTAATTAATTCGAGAAAATTTGTGTAATTCGTGGCAAACAAAAAAGCCAAACATAACAGAGTTTGCAAAAACTTCCCGAAATTTGCACTTCAAATAAAGATATTAAATATGAAAATAAATTTAAAATCAGGAATCGATAAATTGCTTTTCGGAATGAAGCAAAATGATGTAACGGCTGCTTTAGGAAAACCTGATAAAAATTATAAAGACGAAGACGATAATGTGATTTTTGTATACAACTCACATAAAATCAGATTGACTTTTTATGAAGAGGAAGACTTAAAATTAGGATACTTAGTAGCTTCAAGCAATGATTTAGAAGTTCTTGGATTCAAATTAATAGGAAGAAAAATTGCCGATGTAAAAAAAGATTTTGCAGCAAAAGGAATTACAAAATACACTCAGGAAACTTTTGATACTTTCGAAAATTATTTTAATGAAGACAATTGGTTTATTCTTCAAACAGAATATGATGAGGTTGTGAAGTTTGAAGTTGGTGCTATTATCAATGATAAAGACGAATTTGACTGGAAATTTCCGGTAAAGAAATAATGAAGCAAAGACCTTTGTCAAAGTTTAAACTTCGACTCCGCTCAGTCTGACAAATAAAAAAGACATAAAAAAACCGACAATCACTTGTCGGTTTTTTTATGTTTATTGATCAAAAGAAATTAGCCTTTCAACCATGCAGTTTTAAGCTTTTCTTTTAAAGCATCTGTTGCTTTAAAAGTTTCTTTTTCTTCGTAAGGTAATTTCACAGTTCCCTTTATGGTTTGGTCTTTACCATCGCGTTTTATTTGAAGCGTAATTGAATCGTTTTCTTTCCAGTTTTCGCTTTCCCCAATTAAATCATAGATGTTATCTAAGTTATAAGCTTTACCGTTTATACTAGTAATACCGTCACCAGCTTTAAGATTTAAATTAGTAAAAAATACATTTAAATCTATATCAGGACGAACGCTTATTGCTTTGGTAGCTTTATCTACTGCAATATATGGATTTTGCCCTTTGATGAAAATTGATCCGGGCGCTTTTTCAATTGTTTTAGTTACACCAACTTTTGCCAAATAAAAATCATAAGGAATTGGTGTTGTTCCCGCAACATATTTATTTAAAAATTCTCCCACTTCAGGATAAGTCAATTGCGTGATTTTCGCAAAAAGTTCGTTATCATTAAATGGCTTTTCAACACCATATTCATTTGATAATTTATGCATTAAATCAAGAATTCCTCTTTCGCCGTTGCTTTTTTCTCTAATAATAATGTCAATACACATCCCAATTAGTGCTCCTTTTTGATATACATTTAAGTATTGATCTTTATAAGGCTGCTCTAATACATTTTTACTCATTAAAGTGAACGACATGGTATCATTTAAACCTTTAGCCTGTTCTATTTTATCAGCAAGACGAGTATAAAATTCAGCTTCGTCAATTAATCCCTGATTAATCTGGAAAAGGTTAGCAAAATATTCTGTTACACCTTCATACATCCATAAATGTTCTGACATTTTTGGTGCGTTATAATCAAAATACTGAATTTCTTTTGAGTGAATTGTCAGTGGAGTTACAATGTGGAAAAACTCGTGAGAAACCACATCTTTCATTGATTCTATTAATTTATCTTTGGGCATAGTTTCAGGTAAAACAACAGTAGTAGCCGTTGGGTGCTCTAAAGCTCCAAAACCATGCGCATCATCTTTTGCCATACTTGACAAGTATAATAAAACAGTATATTTTTTAGTTGCATTTACTTTTCCAAGAAAATTTTTCTGCGCTGTCATCATCGTTTTCATTTCCGGTGTAATGCTTTCAGCAGTAAACTTTCCTGTTGGGGAATAAACAGAAATCAAAATATCCATTCCGTTTACGTTAAAAGTAGTGTAATCCGGTTTAGAGTACATAATTGGATTTTCAACTAAAATAGCATAACGGGGCGTAGTAAAAACATCGGTTGTTTTGCTTGCATCTTCATCATTCATAGAAGTTGCTCCCCAAAGTGTTTCAGGGTGCGTAATGATAACTTTGTACGGAACATCTAATTTATCCTGAAAATAACCCACAAATCCATGTGTATTTACCATAAAGTTGATTTCGGCATTGATGTTTGTTCCCGCTGGAGAAAATACATCATCATTTCCAAAACCTGTTCCTTTTTCAGTATCAAAAGTATCTCCAACTAGATAAGTAATTTTTTTAAGTGTTTTTGCATTTGAAATAGACCACGAATTATCATCGATTCTTTTTACTGTCAAAGCATTTCCTTTAGCATCAAAAGCTTTAAAATCATCAGAGTATTTACCGTAGTTGTCTGTAGAATAAGTTCCTGGAACTGTTTTAGGAATGCTGTAAACAATTTCATCTGTTTTTATTACCGGAGGAGTCACGGTTACTAAAACTTTATCATCTTTTATATCAGTAAGATTAATATTAACCTCGACAGTATTGTTTTTTGCAGCTCCGGATGTAGTACCGGTTTTACAGCTCCAAAACGTAACGGCAAGAGCTAATGTGTAAAGTATTTTTTTCATATGTATATGTTTTGTTATGTGTATATGACTTATAAAATGTAATAATGTTACAGGAAATTGAAAATATAAAAAAAACTCCTTGTTCACAGGAGTTTTATGCTAGTCAAGTTTGTTCTTTATGTAATATTTTCCATCCAGATCTTCATCAAAATCATCTATTTTAACGGGTTTTGGTTTCGGCTTATTTGCAATTGCCTTCTTTTTCCACATTTCAAATTTTTCAAGTGGCATTTTCTTTTTCATGATTTCCAAAACTTCTTTTTCTGCCAATCCAAATTCTTTTTTTATAATTTCAAATGGATTTCTTTCTTCCAATGCTAACGAAACAAGTTTTTCCGTTTGTTCCCAGTTCAACTCTTTGCGGTTACTCTTTTTCATCTCGTGAAAATTAATTCAAAATAGGGGTTAATGATTAATAGATTGATTTTCAATTTAAGTATCAATATTAATAAAAAAAATAATTACTTGGTTCGATCGGTCGCATTTTTTTTAATGATTTTGCTTGTTTTTTATGGATCTTGATTTTTGAAACGGAATTTTTAATAAATTTTTAAGTTTGTTGTGCTCTTCCGGAGCCATATGTGTATCTACACCGTAAATTATTTTGTCTTTAGGTAGAGTTGTAAATGTGCCGAACAGGCGATCCCAAACCGAAAAAATATTTCCGTAGTTACTATCCGTATAGGGTAAAACGTAGTGATGGTGTACTTTGTGCATATTGGGAGAAACAATAAAGTAACTCAAAATAGTGTCTAATTTAGTGGGTAATGAAATATTAGCATGATTAAACTGCGTGGCAATTACTGATAAGGTCTGGTATAAAAACACCATCCACATGGGACTTCCTACAATTAAAACACCAAGTGTTGTAAATACAAAACGAATTACACTTTCTCCGGGATGATGTCGGTTTGCGGTTGTTGTGTCAATCCAGGTATCTGTATGATGGATAAGATGAAATCGCCATAAAAAATTCACCTTATGTTCTATAAAATGAACTAAATATGCTCCTATTAAATCTAATAAAAGCAAACCAATGATGGTGTAAAGCAAAATAGGCATTTCGGGCAGCCATTGCAAAATTCCAAAATCATTTTCGGTAGTCCAGCTTGCCGTTTTAATGAGAATAAAAGCAAGAATGAAGTTTACAATTATAGTAGTGACGGTAAAAAAAATATTGATTCCCGCATGCTGCCATTTTCTATATTGAAGCTGAAATAACGGAAACGTATTTTCGATAAGCCAAAAAAAAGTGATTCCCCCAACCAGAATTAAACTTCGGTGAGAAGACGGAATCGTACTGAAATAAGCGATAATATCGTTCATAAAAGAGAAATTTAAAATTTAGTATTCCGATCTTGAAAACTAGGTCAATAAAAAAAGAGAAAATCAAATATAAATATATCAGATTTTCTCTTCAAAAGTAAACTATGTGATAAAATATTTAGGCTTTTTTTATCAGGCTAATTATAAATAATAATACCCACGCACCTCCAGCTGCAATTAAAATTTGCCAAAGAAGTCCACCACCGCCGATGCCAAGATTACCTGCAATCCATCCGCCAAATATTCCGCCAATGATTCCAATAATAATATTACCAATTAACCCAAAACCTGCACCTTTCCAAAACTGACCGGCTAGCCAGCCTGAAATTGCTCCTATAAGTAAGAAATATAAAAATTCCATGTTGTATATTTTAATAATATTGAATGCAGTAATTACGCTGCAGTTTCTTCTTGTTTTTCTAGTAAATTCTTATAAATAAATCCGCCAACAATCCCTCCCAAAATAGGGGCAACCCAAAATAACCAGACCTGAGATAAAGGTTCTCCTCCAACAAACACCGCCTGAGACAATGATCTTGCAGGATTTACTGAAGTATTTGTGATAGGAATACTTATTAAGTGAATTAATGTTAATGCCAGACCAATTGCAATGCCGCAAAAATTAGTGTTTGCACATTTATCTGAAGCTCCCAAAATGATCAATAAAAAGAATAATGTCAATACAAACTCAGCAATAAATGCCGTTGCCAGAGAATATCCATCAGGAGAAAAAGCATCAAAACCATTTGAAGCGAATGCTCCTGCTTTTGTTGCATCAATAACAAAACCTGCTTTTCCTGATGCAATAATGTACAAAGTACCTGCTGCGGCTATAGCACCAATGCACTGTGCAATAATATAAGGTAAAAGATCTTTTGCCGGAAATCTTCCGCCTGCCCATAAACCAAAAGATACTGCCGGATTAAAATGACCGCCAGAAATGTGACCTACGGCATAAGCCATAGTTAGTACCGTTAAACCAAAAGCTAATGCAACACCGGCAAACCCAATTCCTAATTCAGGGAATCCCGCAGCAAAAATCGCGCTTCCGCAACCACCAAAAACCAGCCAAAAAGTTCCGAAAAACTCAGCAAATAATTTTTTCATAATAAAATAATTTAATTAATAGTCTGATTATTAACGGGTATATAAATATGCCCATAACACCAATACAATTTGTAAGGGCAAACGTATTAATAAAATAAATTTGAACCAAGAAAAATTACCTTTTTTCTTACAAAACATATATACATTGGCAGGGAATACAGCAATTAGTAAGGCGATAATTCCCCACGCTGCATAATGTGTTGCAAAAGGAACAAGCAAGAAGATACCCAAAATGATTTCGGCAGCTCCGCTTAAAATATTTAATAATTTGGGGTTTGGAAAAAAAGGAGGAATGATCCTAATATACATTCCGGGATTTTTGAAATGATTAATTCCGGCAAGTATATATAGAAAAGCCATCAGGTATAAATGCCAGGGTAGATTCATAATATGTTATTGTTTACTACTAAATTAGGAAAAAAATTAACAATAACAGATTTACAGATAAAATTTTGACAAAATGGTAATTGTTAATTTTTTCGTCTGAAATTTACATTCATGATGATAATGGCAAAGATGATTAAGACAATTCCAACCCATTGTAAAAAAATGACTTTTTCATTCAGTAAAATATATGCCATCATTACAGAAACGGGTAATTCAAGTGCCGAAACAATACTTCCTAAACCAATTCCGGTTAACGGGAATCCAACATTCATTAACATAGGTGGAATAATTGTTCCGAATAAAGATAAAATGATTCCCCATTTCATGAAAATGGCCATATTAAAAGTGGTTTCCTGAGTAGCAAAAGCAAAAGAGAAGACAATTACTGCACCGCCCAAAAGCATATATAAACTACGCTGAGCAGACGAAATTTCGGTTGCGACACGATTTGCTGTGAACATCGTTGTTGTAAAAGATGCTGCTGCCAAAACGCCCCAGCCAATTCCTCTCCAATCTAATTGCATATCATTATTTCCAATATTCGTTGCCAAAACAGTTCCGATTAAAACTATAATTACAGCAACAACCTTTTGCTTTGAGGGTAATTTTTTTTCCAGAATCATTTCAAGTAAAACGCCCATCCAAACTGTTTGCATTAGTAGAACAATACCAATGGAAACAGGAATGTATTTTACAGCCAGATAATAAAATAAACTTGTCATACCGAGTGAAGTACCGGCAAGCATCAGGTTAAAAATATTTTGTGATGTAGCTTTCACCACTTTTTCCTTATGTTTTATTTTTTGAAAAGCATTAATCACTAAGATACCCAAAATTCCTAAGACAAATTGAGATGTTGTCACTTCTGCAGTTGTATATCCTTCTGTATAAGCCATTTTTACAAACGTGGCCAACATTCCGTAACTTGTAGCTCCTAAGGCTACAAAAAATACTCCTTTTAATACATTGTTTTGTGACATCATAATTTGTTTTAAATTAAAAAAATAAGCCGGCAAAGGTAGGCTATTTTATTTAGGATTTAATGGAAAATCCCTATAAACATTATTAGAGTGGATGTTTTAGATCAGATTTAAATTCTAAAATTATGAATTTGATAGAATTATGCAGTTTTTTTTAAAATAAAAAACCCGTCAAAAAATTTGACGGGTTGAAATGTTATATTTGAATAAAATGATATTATTTTACGGTAGGTTGATTTTGATACGTTTCGATTTCAAACACTAAAGTTGAGTTTGGCGGAATTACGCCGCCGGCACCTTTTTCTCCATAAGCTAAGTTTGAAGGTAAAAAGAATATTGCTTTTTCTCCATCAGTCATCATAGCTAATGCTTCTAAGAACCCCGGAATCATACCGTCTTTTTTACCAACAGTAAAAGGAAAAGCCTGGTATCCTTTTTGAGCATCACGGTTTGCATCATACTTACCGTACGCTTTTGCTACACTTGTCATGCTGCTGTCAAAAAGATTTCCGTCTTCAAAATAACCTGCGTAATGAAAAAAGATATTAGATCCTTCAGCACCTTTTACACCAGTTCCTTTTTGTGTAATCACATATTTTAATCCGGAAGCAGTTGCAGTTGCTTTAGCTTTCATAGCGGCAAAATAAGCTGCTTTTTCAGTAACCACTTTTTGGCTTAATGCTTTTTTAGCTTCTTCCTTTTTTGCATCATCTGCAAGAACTTTTAAAGCATCGAATTTTTTAGCTGCGGCACCTTTGCGTGTAATCGTAATTTTTGTCATAATATCATCCTGAACAATTTTATTTACATTGTCCATTCCAGAAACTACATGGCCAAAAATAGTATGTTTTCCGTTTAACCATGGTGTTTCCTTATGAGTGATAAAAAATTGGCTTCCGTTTGTTGCAGGGCCAGAATTTGCCATTGCCAGAACACCGCCTTTTTCAAATTTTAATTCTTCAACAAATTCATCCTTAAAAGAAAATCCGGGACCTCCTGAACCGTTTCCGTCCGGATCTCCACCCTGAATCATGAAATCATTAATAACTCTGTGAAATTTTAATCCGTCGTAAAATGGTTTTTCCTTTAGTCTTTCTACTTTTACATTAGGATTTTTTCCTTCTGCCAAAGAAATAAAGTTAGCCACTGTAACCGGAGCTTTTATATATTCTAAAGACAAAACAATATCGCCTTTGGTTGTAGCAATTGTAGCAAAAATTCCTTCATTAGGATTTGCTTGTGCTACTGCTTTTGATGCAGTTGTTTTTTTAACAGCTGGCTTTTTTGTTTGTGCCTGAATGTTGATTATTGCAAGGCAAAATAAAAATAGAAATTTAAATTTCATCGTGTTTAGAATTTTAAGTCTGTAATAATGTTTCAAAAATAAGAATATTATTACGGTTTCTCTAATAATTGAACTTCAAAAATAATATTAGCATTTGGCGGGATAACTCCCCCGGCTCCGGCTGCTCCATACGCTAAATGTGATGGAATAAAAAGAACCGCTTTATCTCCAAAAGAAAGTTTTTCGATACCTTCTATAAATCCCGGAATCATACCGTCTTTCTTACCTGCCTGAAAAGGAATTGGCGAATACGCTTTTGCCTCAGCTCTTGCAGGATCATATTTTCCAAAAGCCTGGGCAATATCACCTAAACTTGTATCAAATAAAGTTCCGTCTTCTAAAAATCCTGCGTAATGTATATATAACTGAGTTCCCGCTGCAGGTTTTTTACCAGCTCCTTTTTCAGTGATAACATATTGTAAGCCAGAGGATGTTTTAGTTGATTTTGATTTTAAAGAAGTATAATAATCCACTTTTTCTTTTTGAACTCCTGCGAACTTCCCTTTTTCTTTTGCGATATCAGAAAAGTAGTCATGAAATATTTTTACAGCATCAAATTTTTTAGCGGCTTCACCATTTCTAACGATTTTAACAGAAATAATTTTATCACCTTGCTTTACCTGATTTACCACTTCTTGTCCCTTATCAACAACATGGCCAAAAATAGTATGTTTTCCGTCTAACCACGGCGTTTCAACATGAGTGATAAAAAACTGACTGCTGTTTGTTCCCGGACCATTATTAGCCATTGCCAGCACACCTGCTTTGTCGAATTTTAAATCGCTAAATTCGTCTTTAAATTTATATCCTGCATCTCCTGAGCCAGTTCCTTCAGGATCTCCGGTCTGAATCATGAAATCTTCAATAACTCTGTGAAAGTTAAGACCATCAAAAAACGGCTTGCCTTTTAGGTATTCTTTGGTCACAAATTCACTTTTTCCTTCGGCCAAAGTCACAAAATTTGCAACCGTAACTGGAGCTTTTGTATAATCTAATTCAACAATAATGTGACCTTTGGTAGTTTCAATATCTGCATATAAACCATCGGGTAAATTGCTGTGTTCGTCTTTACAAGAATACAATGAGGAAACGGCTAATAGTAAGAATAAAATACTTTTTTTCATTTTTAAAATATTGTTTTTATGGATTTACAGTGTCTTTTTTAATTTCAGTTGCTGGTTTTTTGACGGCAGGCTTTGTTGGCTGAACTGTTGTTGTTTTTGCAGCTGTTGTAGTTGTTCCGGTGGTTGTAGCGGTTGCAGGAGTTGTTGATTGTGCTGGTGCAACTGAAGGATCTGGCACAAAATTTCGAAGCGTAACTGTACAAATCAAAGATTCATTTGTTTCGATTTTTTTGTTATCGCCGTGATATCCGTAAGCAATATGCGATGGAAACAGGAATGTTACAGTTTCATTTTTATGCATCAGTTTAATTCCGTCACGCAATCCCATCATAATATCCTGCTTGTCTACATAATACGTTTGCGGACCAAGTTCTGCTTCAGAATAAATTACTTTGCCTTCAATATCTTTTATTTCTAAATTAAAATAAGCGATATCTCCTTTTCTTGGAGTTTGGATATCCGTTGTGTTTTTTTCATCATACGAAAGCCAATACCCTTTTCTAGTAGCATAATATTTTACTTTCGGATTGCTTTTGATGATTTTTTTGATAACATCTTCTTCGCTGGCCACCAGTTTTTTATTTCTGTCGGCTGATTTTTTCATGAAACTTCCCGAAGATCTCGAAATCGGTCTTCTTGCTTCTTCATGCTGTTTGCAGCCAACCAGTAAAACAGCAAAAAGTAGGGTGTAAATGCTTATTTTTAGGTAGTTCATTTGGGTTATATTTTTAGCTTTGTTACTAAATCTTCAAATTTTTTCACGGTTTCTTCCATCGAAAGTTCTGATCTTCCGCCGGCTGCGTTACTGTGACCTCCGCCATTAAAATGATCTCTGGCAAATTGATTAACATCAAATCCACCTTGTGATCGAAACGATATTTTAATAATATTCTCGTCTTTATTTTCGATAAAAATAGCAGTAAAATCGATCCCTTTTATACTTAAGCCGTAATTAACTATTCCTTCTGTATCGCCTTTTACATAATGAAATGCATCAAGTTCAGTTTGTACAAGTGTAGTGTAAGACGTTTTATTTTCTTCAAAAACTTTCAGGTTTTGAAGCGCTCGCCCCAATAATTGCAAACGGCTGTACGAACTATTATCGAATAACATAACAGGAATTTGGGTATTTTCAACACCCAAATCAATCAGCTCTGCAATAATTCTGTGTGTATTTCCCGTTGTTCCCGGAAAACGAAATGAACCTGAGTCCGTCAATATCCCGGTGTAAAGACAAGTTCCGATGGTTTTGTCTAAATCCTGTTTTTTATCTAAAAAGGAAATGAAGTTATACACCATTTCGCAAGTAGAACCAAAAGCAGTATCAGAATACATATAGGCGGCATAATCATCTGGTTTCTGATGATGATCGATCATGATAAACGGAGCGGTTAGTTTTGCTAAAGTATGCTCCATTTCGCCTGTACGATGAAAAGCGTTAAAGTCAAGCGTGAAAATTATTTCAGCTTCTTCTAGTATTTTAGTACAGTTTTCAGTGTCTTTTTCAAATATTTTTACAGTTTCAGAGCCAGGAATCCAGGCTAAGAAATCAGGGAAATCATTAGGCGCGATTACCGTTGGGTGATGATTGTTTTTTAATAAAAAGTGGTACAAACCTAACGTAGATCCCATGGCATCGCCATCTGGACCTCTGTGCGGAATTATGGCGATTTTCTTTGGGGTTGCGAGCAACAATTGTATCGCTTGAATGTCTTGTATTTTCATAGTGTGCGAATTTACATTTTTTTAATGTAAAGTTGAAATCATTTTACAGATTAACACAGTTTTATAAAGTTAGAAGTTTACACTTTCAGTTTTCACTGAAAGACTGTGACTGGAATTGAAAACGGAGACTGTAAACCGACTCTGGATTATAGCCATTTTTGATACAGCTTATACTTTGCACCTTTTACAATTTGCGACTTATAAATCCCAACAGAACCAGAAGAAAAATAAGCCACTATGCAGGCAATTGCAATAAAAATTCCGGGTTGAAGTCCGAATAATTCCAGTCCCATAATGGTGCAGGCGATAGGAGTGTGGGTCGCGCCCGAAAAAACGGCTACAAATCCCAAACCTGCTAAAAGTGCAATTGGCATAGGAATAATTGCGGATAATGCGCTTCCTAATGTTGCTCCTACGAAGAATAACGGAGTTACTTCACCTCCCTTAAATCCGGCACCTAAGGTAAAACCTGTAAATAAAATTTTAAGTAAAAAATCATACCACTGATTTGCATTAGAAAATGAATCAACAATTAGCGGAACTCCCAATCCAGAGAATTTTGTAAATCCAAAACCGGCAAAGGCAATCGCTAAAAAGATTCCGCCAATAAAAGGCCGTAAAGGCGGGTATTTGATTTTTGAAAATAGCGAACCCCAAAAGTGAGTACTTCTTGAAAATAGTAAAGCAGCAAATCCGGATAAAACGCCAATTATTAAAGTGTAAAATAATGTTGTAATCGAGATTTCGGGAATTTTGGAAATGAGGTAATGTGTATGTTTTACCTGCCAAAATTCAACCGTAAAATAAGCAGCGTATGCCACTAAAAACGATAAAAGAATACTTTTAAAATTAATTTTACTAAAATATAATACCTCCAAAGCAAAAATAGCGCCCGCCAAAGGAGTTCCGAAAACAGAAGCAAAACCTGCGCTGATTCCCAAAATAATCAGAATCTTTCTTTCTGAATTATCTAATTTAAAGATTTTTGAAAATTGATCTGCAATTGCGCCGCCCATTTGCACAGCCGTGCCTTCGCGACCTGCAGAACCTCCGAATAAATGGGTAATTAAAGTTCCGAAAAGAACCAAAGGCGCCATTTTTAATGGAATTAATTTTTGTGGTTTTTCATATTCCTCCAATAATAAATTATTGCCTTTTACGACTGATTCGCCCCAATAATAGTAAGTAAATCCAACCAATAATCCGCCGAAAGGCAAAAGCCAGATTATCCAGTCGTTGTGAATTCTAAATTGTGTTACAAATTCTAAAGAAAATAAAAAAAATGCCGATGCTGTTCCCGAAAAAAAACCTATCAACACACAGATTAAAATCCATTTGAAAATAGTCAGGAATATTTTTTTTAAGTTTTGGAAGGTCATTAATTTATTAGAAGTTTTTTTATGCCACGAATTTCACTAATTTTCACGAATTAATCTCTTTTTAATTGAAGGAAATAAAAAAGAAATCGTTTTGATCTTTTCAATCTGTGGCAAAAAATAATTTTTGAAAATTCGTCAAATTAGTGGCGAAATTTTTTATTGTACAACAGCTGTAAATTCAATTTCTACTAAATATTCAGGAGCAACCAATTTACTGATTTCATAAAAGCCTGTTGTTGGTTTTACATCTTTAAAAAAAGCAGAATGCGCTTTTGCAACATCTTCGAAAGTAGTAATATTAGTTGTAAAAATACGCGTTCTGATAACGTCTTTCATTCCCACATTCAAATCTTCCAGTACTTTTTCAACACGTTCAAGGATATTATAAGTCTGAGCATAGGCATCATCGGCTTTTACTTTTTTGCCATCAACAATTGCCACAGTTCCTGAAACTTCGATAATATTACCGATTCTTACGGCACGGCAATATCCCATTTTATCTTCCCATGGTGATCCTGTCAAGATGTTTTCTCTTTTCATTTTATTGTGTTTTTTTGAATCGTTTTTATCAATTTTAAAACAAATTCAGGTTAGTTAAATTCTGTTGCAATTTATAAATATGAAACTGAAAAAGAGATAATTTTAGTTGAAATCACACTGTAAAATATTCTTTTTTGTGATATTTTATTCTATTTGATACTGTTTGAAAAGTCGCAGCTTATTTTGAGTTGTATTCAAATCTTGTTGTAGTGTTTCAATTTTATTCAGCAAATGATAAATCGCATCGATTCCTTCCATATTAATATTGAGATCATAATGCAAACGAATCATTTTCTCTATAGCAGGTAATTGTTCCGAGTGCAGATATTCATCTTCTTCCTCAATAATAATTTCAACCAAACCATAATTATTTAATTCTGTTATAAAAGTATTTTCAATCTCGTGGTAGACACAAAATTGTTTTATCTGGATTAAATTTTTGCTATTCATGATTTTTTATTTTAGCTAATTCTGCAAATAAATCTTTTTCTTTTTGAGATAATTTTGTTGGCGTTTTTACCTTATAAGTAATGTATAAATCACCAAATTGATTGTCTCTTTTATACACCGGAAATCCTTTTCCTTTCAGTTTAACCTTTGTTCCGGTCTGGGTCTCTTCGGGAACTTTGATTTTTACTTTTCCATCAAAAGTATTTACGCTTATTTCTCCCCCTAAAATCGCAGTATACAGATCAAGATCAACATCAGAATACAAATTATTTCCTTCTCTCCTAAAATCAGAGTTATTTTCGATATTAAAAGTAATGTACAAATCTCCGTTTGGACCGCCATTTGCACCAGGTCCACCGTGTCCCGGAATTTTAATAATCTGACCGTTTTCAACTCCTGCCGGAATCGTGATTCGAATATTTTTTCCGTTGACAGCCAGATTTTGTTTTTGCGTTGTGTAAGCCGAAGCAAGATCTAATTGCAGCTCTGCATTAAAATCCTGACCTCGATATTTTGCCTGACTTCTCGAACTTCTTCCTCCGGACCCGTACATCGAATTAAAGAAATCAGAAAAATCCCTTCCTGAAAAGTCACCTCCGCCAAAATCTGAAAATTCTTGATTACCTTGTTGCTGTCTTGAATATTGCTGCTGGTTTGGGTCGTAACCCGCTTTCTCAAATTCGTCGGCATGTTTCCAGTCTTTTCCGTATTTGTCGTATTTTTTTCTATTTTCTGCACTGCTCAAAACTTCATTGGCTTCGTTGATTTCCTTGAATTTTTTCTCTGCTTCTTTATCATTCGGATTTAAATCAGGATGGTATTTTCTTGCCAGTTTTCGATAAGCTTTTTTGATCTCAGCTTCTGTCGCTGATTTTGAAACATCTAATGTTTTATAATACTCGATATAATCCATTTTCTATGTTTTTTAATGAAGTAAATTAAAGCATTGAATTTAGTAATAAGTTGTTAACTATCAAAACGATGTGCTTCTTTTAAACAAAAAAATAACTTATTTGGCGAAGTTTAACTTTTACGGCCTTCATTTCGGGATAAAAATCGCATTTAGAGCAATAATGTTTTTTGGCAGGTTTTTTGATTCTAAAATTTAGCCTAATATATTGTTATAAAAATCTTAAAGCTGTAGCTCCTAATTAAATTATGTTATTTTTGTGTAGCTGCCTTTTAGCTTTATACAATTTTAAAAGCCGATTCTATAATACTTTATCAATGAAACATATTTTATTTTTCATATTATTTTTTACTGCTGCAGCAATGTCAGCACAAACTGAATTTAGTACTAAATACAAAAGTATTCCTGCACCAAAATTTAGTGCAAAACCAAAAAAAATTCCGGAAGTAAAAGATCCTCAGGGCGAAAATTCAGATATTCCGAGTATAAAAACTCCAAATGTTTTTGATAATACCAGTATAACTCCAAAATCCAAATTTCAGATTGGAGAAGAAAAGAGCAAATTTACCATGTCTACAGAAACTGATTTTGCCAATCCCGGCGATCGTTATGTGCCGAAAATGGAGAAAGAATTAGACAAGGCGCTAAAAGATGCCGGATTAAAAGAGGGCAGAGGAGCATTGGTTAAGAAAAATATTTCGTTGGGAGATTTCAGAACCAAATCAGAATATTTTATTGTAAAATTCAGGGATTTTGGAGCAATTGATGGCGATTTAGTTAAAGTTTCGTGTAATGACAAAATTATCGCAAATCAATTATTTCTCGATGCCAGTTTTAAGCAAGTAAAAATTGACCTTACCAACGGTTTTAATAAGTTGGATTTTGAAGCCTTAAACATTGGAACATTGGGAGGAAACACCGCCGAAATTCAGGTTTATGATGATAAAGGCGCATTGATAACAAATGATTACTGGAACAATCTGGCAGCTGGTTTTAAAGCTTCGATTGTGGTTACGAAAGAGTAACTTAAGATACTAAGATTCTGAGATTCTGAGTTGCTAAGTTTTCTATTCTAATTTTTTAAAAATATTAAAAAGGTTCTGAGATGCTAAGATTCTTAGATTAAAAAAACTTAGTATCTTAGAACCTTAGCATCTTAACAACTTTTTCAAAGACCTTCCTTCAAATGTTTATAATTTGATTTAATAGTATCCAAAACTTCATCCATTTTACCCCCAAGCATTAGTCGTGTCATAGATTTTGCCATGCCTATAACTTGTTCCCATTCTACTTTTGGAGGCATCGCCAATGCATTAGGATTCGTAAATATATTTAATAAAACAGGACCATTATGACGGAATGCATTTTCGATTGCTCCCTGTACTTCTTCGGGTTTGTGAACATTTACGCCCTGAAATCCCATTGCCTGAGCAATTAATCCAAAATCAGGATTAGTCATATTGGTTTCGTTATCCGGCAAGCCCTGAACTTCCATTTCGAGCTTTACCATTCCCAAAGCACGATTATTAAAAACTATAATTTTGATTGGGATATTATATTGATGAATGGTTGCTAAATCACCCAATAACATAGAGATACCTCCGTCGCCACACATAGCAATGACTTGTCTTTCAGGATGTGCGAGAGCAGCTCCAATGGCCATTGGCATTGCATTAGCCATTGATCCGTGATTAAAAGAACCCAACATTTTTCGTTCTCCGGTTCCCTTAATAAAGCGAGCACCCCAAACACAGGTCATGCCGGTATCTACGGTAAAGATCGCATCATTATTCGCTAATTTATCGATTATATGGGCAACGTATTCGGGTTGAATTGTGTCTTCTCCGCCATTGTCATCGATGTAAATGTTCATGTTTTCTTTTACAGTCGCATATAATGTAAGCTGAGCCTGTAAAAAACTATCGTCTGTTTTGGCCTCCAGTAAAGGCAATAAAGCTTCTATTGTATCAGCAACATCTCCACATAATCCCATATAAAGATTGGCTCTTCGGCCTAAACGTTCGGTACTGGTGTCAATTTGAATAATTTTATTATCTGATGGCATGAATTTATCATACGGAAAATCAGTTCCTAACAATAAGACCAAATGTGATTCGTGCATACTATGATAAGCAGAAGGCTGGCCAAGTAAACCTGTCATTCCTATTTCGTTAGGATTATTTGGCTGAATGCTCATTTTTCCTCTAAAAGAATATCCCACAGGAGCTTTAATATGTTGTGATAATTGTACGACCTGATCGTGTGCTTTCTCAGCTCCAATTCCGCAGAATAAGGTGATTTTTGTACTCTCATTTATGGCTTTTGCCAAATGCTGTAATTCGTTATCAGAAGGGCGGATAACGGGATTGCAATTAAAATACTGAGTTGAAATATTGCTTTCAACCGCTTTTAATTCAGAAACATCGCCGGGCAAACCAATAACAGCAACACCTTTTTTGCCTAAGGCATGTTGTATGGCAGTTTGTATGATTCTCGGCGCTTGCTCAGCCGTCATAATCATCTGATTATAACAACTGCAATCGTCGAAAAGTTTAATGGTATTGGTTTCCTGAAAATAATCCATTCCCATTTCGTTTGTATTTATTGTTGATGCAATGGCCAACATAGGTACGTGTGACCGATGGGCATCATACAAACCATTTATTAAATGAACGTGACCAGGGCCACAACTTCCGGCACAAACAGCAAAGCCGTCTAATTCGGCTTCGGCAGCAGCAGCGTAAGCGCCCACTTCTTCATGGCGAACATGAATCCATCTTATTTTCCCGTTTCTTCGTATCGCATCATTAAAATGATTTAGACTATCACCGGTGACCGCGTAAACACGTTTTACTCCGGCCTCTACCAACATTTCAACTAATTGTTCTGCAACTATTTTACTCATCGATTATTTTTTTAAATTAATATTTAGATTGTCATAAACATTGGTACGGTTTTACTTTCTAATGATTATATTTTAGAAACATCTGGTTATGATGCAAAAAAAGGGTTTGGTATAGTTTTATAAATTTAGGGAAAAGAAATGGTTTTTTTGAGCTTCAAAGGGACAAAGGTTCAAAGGGACAAAGGTTCAAAGGGACAAGGTTTTTTTTTGGGGATTCAAAGTAGTAAACATCAGAGCGAGAATTTTATAAGAATAGAGAATAGCTTAGAGGGATAATTTTAAAAAAGAAAAGGAACAGAATTAAAAAAGCCACTACACTTTTGAGAACCCTGAACCTTTGCTGCTTTGTAACTCTGTATCTTTTAAAAAAAAGTTTCAAAGGAACAAAGCTCAAAAAAGCCACTACACTTTTGAGAACCCTGAACCTTTGTCGCTTTGTGTTTTTAAAACGGATCTGCGGTAACCCCAAATTTCATATCCGCTTTTACGGTTACATCTTTTGTTAAAGTTTCTTTTAAAGTTACCTGTGTTCTGATTTTGTATTTATCTGATTTTATGTATTTGTCTAATTTAGCGTTGGAGCTTAGTAATTGTATTCTATTAGTTGTCGAGTTGATGTCATCAAGATAGGCCAATTCTATTTCGTCAGATTGTGTGGTAGATATATAAAGGTGAATTGATTTTAAAAAGGTAAAATTTTTTCCTTCCGGATTTGTAATTGATAGGTTTAAAGATTTTAATTTTACATCTTTTACCAATCCAGCCTCTGTTTTGTTGTTTTTAAATTCAGATGATGAATTTGTGGTAACATCCGGTGTCAGAACTTCGGTAGGTAAATTTATGGGTGAAGTGCTTTTTATCTTAATAGAAGTTTCATTGGAAATCGTAAAAGACAATAAATCTTCAATAGCATCACAGGAAGTTAAAAATAAAGATAATAGAAAAGTTAATGCAATTAGTTTTGATTTCATATCAGGTGGGTTTTCCTTAGATACGAAGTTTTTTGAATGTTGGATTGCTGAAGATGCTAAGATTCTAAGGACGTAAGTTTTTTTAAGCAGCGAAAGACTCAGAACCTTAGTAACTTAGAACGTTAGAGCCTTTTAAGAAAAAAAATCAAAATTCCATTTTTCAATTTCGAATATAAAAAGTATTTTTGCGCATGCAACACAACGTACTTATTTTAGATTTCGGATCGCAATATACTCAGCTTATTGCGCGTAGAGTTCGCGAATTAAATATATTCTGCGAAATTTTTCCTTACAATCACTTTCCTAGTGATTTATCACCTTATAAAGCTGTAATTTTAGGAGGAAGCCCATTTTCTGTTCGTGCAGAAGACGCTCCACATCCTGATTTATCTCAAATTCGAGGCAAACTTCCTATGTTGGCAGTTTGTTACGGAGCGCAATACTTAGCTCACTTTAGTGGAGGTGAAGTAGCAGCTTCAAACACCAGAGAATATGGTAGAGCTAATTTGTCTTATATTAAAGACAATGAAACTTTCTTTGAAGGCGTTTCAGAAAACAGTCAGGTTTGGATGAGCCATAGCGATAGTATCAAAGCTTTGCCAACCAATGCTGTGAAATTGGCCAGCACTCACGATGTAGAATATGCAGCTTATAAAATTGATGGCGAAACTACTTATGCTATTCAATATCATCCAGAGGTTTTCCATTCTACAGATGGATCAAAAATGCTGGAAAACTTTTTAGTAAAAATTGCCGAAGTTCCTCAAAACTTCACACCAAATGCTTTCGTAGAAGAAATGGTGGGAGAATTAAAAGAGAAATTAGGAAACGATAAGGTTGTTTTAGGACTTTCTGGCGGAGTAGATTCTACTGTTGCTGCAGTTTTATTACACCAGGCAATTGGATAAAACCTGTATTGTATTTTTGTAAATAACGGTTTGCTTCGTAAAAACGAATTCCAAAATGTATTAGACCAATACAAAGGAATGGGATTGAACGTAAAAGGAGTAGATGCCGGAGATCGTTTTCTTGGTGAATTAGCCGGAATCTCTGATCCTGAAACCAAACGTAAAACGATTGGTCGTGTATTTATTGAAGTTTTTGATGATGAATCACATTTGATCGAAGATGTAAAATGGCTGGCGCAGGGAACAATTTACCCGGACGTTATCGAATCAGTTTCTGTAAAAGGACCATCGGCAACGATTAAATCGCACCACAATGTTGGTGGATTGCCGGATTATATGAAATTAAAAATTGTAGAACCACTTAGAATGTTGTTTAAAGACGAAGTTCGTAGAGTGGGTGCTACTTTAGGAATAGATCCTGAATTGTTAGGAAGACACCCTTTTCCGGGTCCAGGATTATCAATCAGAATTTTGGGAGATATTACTCCGGAGAAGGTTCAGATTTTGCAAGATGTTGATGCTGTTTTTATCGACGGACTAAAATCTTGGGGATTGTATGATAAAGTTTGGCAGGCTGGAGCTATTTTGCTTCCGGTAAATTCTGTGGGTGTGATGGGCGATGAGCGTACTTATGAAAAAGTAGTCGCGCTTAGAGCTGTTGAGTCTACAGACGGAATGACTGCTGACTGGGTTCATTTACCTTATGAGTTTTTAATGAAAGTGTCAAATGACATTATCAATAAGGTAAAAGGCGTGAATCGTGTAGTTTATGATATAAGTTCAAAACCACCTGCAACAATTGAGTGGGAATAGTATTATTTATAAAATTAAGGCGTTACATTTGTAACGCCTTAATTTTATAACCTACTATTTATGAGAGAACTTTTAACAATTTCTCTTGTGTTTATTTTGTCTTTTAACAAAATAGCTGCGCAAGATTCAATTATTGAACACAAAATTCAAAAGGGAGAAACAGCTTATTTTATTGCCCAAAAATATAAGGTTTCTGTTGATGAAATTTACAAACTCAACCCCGAATCGCAAACCGGAATCAAAGACAATCAGGTTCTTAAAATCCCAGTTCATTCCGCACAAAAACAAAATCCAAATCAACAAACAACTCATATTGTTGGTGCAAAAGAAACCGTTTACGGCTTATCAAAGCAATACGGTATTTCTGTAGAAACGCTTCAAAATGCAAACCCGGTTCTTGCCAACGGACTTCAGGTTGGTCAGGAATTAGTTATTCCGCAAAATGCTTCAAATATTTCAAAAACTGAAATTACAAGTTCTTCAAAAGCAACCCATTTGGTTGTGGCAAAAGAATCGCTGTTTAGCATTGCCAGACAATACAATGTTTCTGTTCAGGATTTAGAAACTTTAAATAAAGATTTACTACAAAACGGATTGCAGATTGGTCAGACAATTGCAATTCCGAATAAAAGAAAAACCCTTGACGGCAGAGTTCGTGTAATTAATCAGGAAACTGTTTTTCATGTGGTTGAACCAAAGGAAACCAAATTTTCGATTGCTAAAAAATATGGAATTTCAATTGATCAGTTAGAATCTCAAAATCCCGAAATTGTAAACGGATTGGTTGTTGGCAATAAATTGGCCATCAATACAAAAGAAATAAAACCGGCAAACGAGAGTGAAGAATTGATGCTGGCTCTTGCCGAAAAACAAGTTGTTGTCGAAAAAACAAAAGCCAAAACGGTTGAACTGGAAGATTTAAAAGACAGATTGGTTGTTCAGAAAGAAATGAATCAGAAAATCATAAAAATTAATGATCTGAAACTAAATCTGGATGGTATGAGCGGTTCTAAAGATAATTCGGTTGAAAAACTGAGATTGGTTTTGGAAGCCAATAAAAATGTGCAGGATATTTTAATGGCAAAACTTGATTCTTTGGTTGATACGATGAACAATGATTTGGTCGAATTAAAAAGAATGGATGTTTTAAATATTGACCAGTCCAAACGCCTGGAAAAACAATCGTATGAAAGTATCGGGAAAACGAATGAATTATCTTCTCAACTGAAAAAAGAACTGGCAGAAAACCGAAAAGCATATGCCGGATTAATGAATAAAGTGGAGAAAATAGCCGTTGAAGAAAATCAGGAATACAAGAAGAAAATCCGCGAAAGCGAAAAAAATACAAACAAAACAGGATTGCAGCAACGACTTTCGCTTGACGAAATAAAACGCTATAAAATTGAGCAGGAAAAAGGAGATGCGCAAAATCAATTGCTAATTTCCAAAATTGATTCGCTTGATACTCAAAAGACAATCGAAATAAAACGTCACATTAGCAAAGCTTCCTATTATAGTATGGAAGCCAGGAAATTTGATGATAAAGTGGCTTTGATTAAACTAAAAAAATATCAGGACGAAGCAATTAAAAATCAGAATAAAGATAATTCAGCTGCGGTTTCTAAATCAGTTTCATTAGAAGAAATGAGAAGAGAACTGAAGGAAAATCCGTTTAAAAACGAAAAAAATGTTAAGATTGAAGTTTTTGATAATCTTAAAGAAGTTTCAAATGGCTATTACTTAGTTTTAGGTATATTTACAGATGCAGTACCCAGAGATAAGCTTATTATGCAACTTATTGATTCTGGTGATTTTAATGCTAGTTTTTTCTTTAATATAAACAGTCTTTCGTATTATGTATATTCAGATAAGTTCGAAAATATGGAAGAAGTTTTATATCAATGCAAGAAAAACGAAGAAGATGAGTTATATAAAAGCATCATTATTGCAAAGGCTGAAATTGATCTCAGATAATTAATTATTGTCTAAAAAATTAACAATGGCCTGAATCTTGCATTAATCAAAATTAGTATCTTGTTTTTGAATTAAAAATTAAATTGTTTAGCCACATATTATGAAGTATTATTTAGCATTATTATCTCTTGTTTTTTTTATTACTACTTCGGCCTTTTCGCAGGAAAAAGTAGTAAAATATAAAGTTTCTGCAGGAGAAACTATTAATCAGATTGCAGAGAAATTTAAGGTTACCCCTTATGATATTTACTCATTGAATCCTGATGCACGTGCCGGAATTTCTCCAAATTCTGTTTTGTTGATTCCAACAAACGGTGGAAAATCAGTGGCAAAAGCAGAGAAAAGCAGTTCTTCTGATAAAGCCAAAACACACGAAGTTCAGCCAAAAGAAACTTTATTTGGCATTGAAAAAAAATACGGTGTTAGCGATGAAGCTTTAAAAGTGGCAAATCCATTTTTAGTTACTAATGGTTTACAAATTGGACAAACCCTTGTAATTCCTGGAAAAGGTACTGCAGTAAAATCAGTTACAGCAAAAACAGAAAAACCGACAAAATCTTCGGGTCCTGAAAAATATGTCTATCATGATGTTGTAGCAAAAGAAACCAAATATTCTATAGCAAAACAATACAATACTACAGTTGAGGATTTAGAAAAACGTAACCCGGAAATTGTAACAAGTTTGCCTGTTGGATACCGATTAACTATAAAAGGAACGGCACCGAAAACAGAAACTTCCGCTTCGGCGGCTGTGACTACTGTTGCGAAACCTTCTGAAATGGCTAAAAAAGGTACGACTTATATGGATTATCAGGTAAAACCAAAGGAAACTTTTTATAGTTTAACACATACTTTTCACATCACTCAGGAAGAATTAACGGAATTAAACCCGTCGCTTTCTGAAGGTGTAAAAGAAGGAATGGTTCTAAAAGTGCCTTCAGGTTATGTTGCTGCGGTTCCAATTGTTGCGCAACAGCCCGTAACTGAAAAACCAATCGAAAAAGCAGCGGACAAAACAGTTGAAACTACAGGAGGAGGAATTAAAATTATTGAAAAAGTAAAATCTGAAGAAGTTTCTGCAGATCCTGAAGTAGTGGAATTAACTAAAAAAAGAGGGCAGACAGAACGTAAAAAAGTTGTTTTGTTATTGCCTTTTAATTTAGCTAAAATGCAAAGCGATACGGCAAGTACAAATACCAGATTGAAAAAGGATAAGTTTTTGAATATGACACTTGACTTTTATTCAGGAGCTTTAATGGCGATTGATTCGGCGAAGACCTTAAAATTACCTATTGATGTTGCTATTTACGATTCGCAGGAAACGAAAAATACATCAAATGTTTCGGGTTTAATTGCTCAGAATAAATTGCAGAATGCAAATGCGGTTATTGGACCATTTTATCAAAGTAATGCTGAGGCTACGGCAAATTCATTACGATTATACAATGTACCGGTAATTTCGCCATTGTCAAAAGATAGTGCAAATCCAATCGATAATTTATATCAGTCTATTCCAACAAATGATGTAGTTCGAAATTCTGTTTTTGATTATATGCGTGCTAAAAACGGAAACATTGTAGCTGTTGTTGACAAGAAAAAAGAGTCAGTTATCAGCTATATTAAACAAAATCAAAAAGGTGTTGCTTTCGCTGCTTTGTCAGAGACGGGAAGCGTTGATGTGGCGAATTTAAAAAGTTTACTATTGCCAAATAAACAGAATTACGTTGTAATGGAAACAGGTAATACTGCGATGATTAAAACGATAGTAAAAGCTTTGACAGATGCTCAAAAGTCATGTCAGGTTCAATTGGTTATTTTAGAACCAAACAGTACGCTTGATACAGATGAGATTAATTTTGAAAATTTAGTAAAACTGAATTTAATGTACCCTTCGGTAACGCGTGAAAGTGATCAGCAACCGGTTTTAATTTTTGAAAAAGAGTACAGATTAAAAAACAAGGTTAATCCTAGTACATATGCAACACGTGGTTTTGATGTTACTTTTGATACAATGATGCGTTTGGTACAAGGCAAAACATATCAGGAAACCGCAGATTTAATGACAACAGAGCAAGTTGATAATAAATTTCAATATTATAAAAAAGAAGATGGCGGACACGCAAACAAAGGTGTTTACATTTTATATTACGACACAGATTTAACTTTAAAAGTAGCAAATTAATGACATCGAAAGTAACCTATTTAGGCGATTTAAGAACAAAATCAATTCATGTGCAATCAGGAAGTGAAATCATTTCTGACGCGCCATTAGATAATAACGGAAAAGGGGAAGCATTTTCTCCTACCGATACAGTTGCCAATGCTTTAGCAAGCTGCATGATGACTATTATGGGAATAAAAGCCCGAGATATGAATGTTAATATTAATGATTCAACAGCTGAAGTAACGAAAATAATGAATGCAGAACCAAGAAGAATTGGTGCAATAGAAATTGTTTTTGAAATGAAAGGTGCATCAGATGAGAAAGATAAAACGATACTAGAACGCGCGGCAATGACATGTCCTGTATTTTTGAGTTTGAATTCGAATATTGAAAAACGAATTACTTTCAATTGGAAATAATCTTATAATCTATATCTAAAAACCATCAGGAAATTGATGGTTTTTTTATGTCCGAATTTTAATTTCGATTAAGAAATTAATATTAACAAAAATTTGATAGCAGGATAGTAGTGATAAAGAACAAATTGGGTTAAATTTGCTTGCAAATAAAACGCATTTTATTGCGTAAAAAATGCAAAATTTACACTTATTAATTTTTGTTTACAGCATTTCTTTAGGGTTAAAAAAATTGGAGAATATTAATCGTTTGTAATTCAATTATAAAGATGTTATCTTTATAATTAATTGATTATGAGTATCTTATTTTTTATAAAAATTAGAAAAGAATTAAAAAAAAAAATATATCATGTTAAAAAGTAAAATCGACAAGGCAACAGGATTCGAAAAGCGATTCGAAAACATCAATACTGTTGTTTTTGAAAATTCAACTGAAGCTTCAAAAGCGGTTGCCCAACAAATTGCATCTTTAATTCAGGAAAAACAAAAAGAAAACAAGCCTTGTATTTTAGGTTTGGCGACAGGATCTTCTCCAAAAGGATTGTATGCTGAATTGGTGCGTCTGCACAAAGAAGAAGGACTGAGTTTCAAAAACGTAATCAGTTTTAATCTGGATGAATATTATCCGATGGAACCCAATTCGATCAACAGTTACGTTCGTTTTATGAAAGAACTGCTTTTTGATCACGTCGACATTTTACCTGAAAACGCCCATGTTCCCGATGGGCTTTTAACCAAAGAACAAATCGCGGATTACTGTCATGAGTATGAAGCAAAAATCGAAGCTCTGGGCGGAATTGATCTTCAAATTCTTGGAATTGGTGGTAACGGACACATTGGTTTTAATGAATCAGGCTCGCTGCAGAATTCAAAAACACGTTTAGTCGCTTTAGATCACATTACAAGAGTTGCGGCAAGTAAAGATTTCTTCGGATTAAGCAATACTCCAAGAACGGCAATCACACTTGGAGTGAAAAAAATCATGGAAGCCAAACAGGTTATTCTTTTGGCTTGGGGAGAAGGAAAAGCCAACATTGTAAAAAAATCTGTAGAAGATGAAGTTACCAATCGTGTACCGGCTTCGTTTTTGCAGGAACATAACAATGCGGTTTTTGTTTTGGACAAGGAAGCTTCTTCAAAACTCACCAGAATCAACAAACCCTGGCTGGTGGAAAAAGTGACCTGGACAGATAAACTAAGTCGTAAGGCAGTTTTAGGGTTGGCACTTCAGCTTAAAAAACCAATTTTAATGTTGACCGATGCTGATT
>Ga0247813_10000520_pt1 | contig 35279 bp, 25 predicted proteins | sample UWRJL169409C1_FD_180719 | JGI IMG/M metagenome (GOLD analysis project Ga0247813, IMG submission 180719) | Plant litter microbial communities from Arlington Agricultural Research Station in Wisconsin, United States - UWRJ-L169-409C-1 | ecosystem: Environmental > Terrestrial > Plant litter >... | reverse complement strand
AAATCAAAATTTACTTGTCTTTTTCAGTAAAAAATTTATTTTTGCACAAACTAAACAGATAACAGATGTATTGGACATTAGAATTAGCATCTTATTTAAGTGATGCGCCATGGCCTGCTAACAAAGATGAACTTATAGACTACGCCATTAGAGCTGGTGCTCCATTAGAAGTAGTAGAAAACCTTCAATCTATAGAAGATGAAGGAGAGATATATGAATCAATGGAAGAAATTTGGCCTGATTATCCAACAGACGAAGATTATCTTTGGAACGAGGATGAATATTAAAAAATAAACCAAAGAAAAAAGTCTCATCACCGAGGCTTTTTTTTTGGTTCAAATACACATTTACATAAAATAGAAATACAATAAATCATGAGTTTCATAAACAGTATTATTAAAGTCTTTGTAGGTGATAAATCACAGAAAGATGTCAAAGCTTTACAGCCCTATTTAAACAAAATTAAAACATTCGAAACCAGCTTAATGAGTTTGTCTCACGACGAATTGAGAGCCAGAACCGCGTATTTTAAAGAAAAAATAAAAGAAGCAAGAGCTGATAAAGATGCTAAAATTGCTGCACTTAAAGCAGAAGTTGAAAACATCGAAGACATCGACAAAAGAGAAGATCTTTATGATGCTATCGATTCTCTTGAAAAAGAAGCATACGAAATTTCAGAAAAAACTTTATTGGAGATTCTTCCTGAGGCTTTTTCTGTTGTTAAGGAAACAGCGCGTCGTTTTAAAGACAATTCATTTATTGAAGTTACTGCAACGCCAAAAGACCGCGAATTTTCAGCTAACAAAACGTATATCACTATAGAAGGTGAAAAAGCAATTTGGGCTAACAAATGGAATGCTGCCGGAAAAGAAATTACATGGGACATGATTCACTATGATGTTCAGTTAATTGGTGGTATGGTATTGCACGAAGGTAAAGTTGCCGAGATGCAAACGGGTGAAGGAAAAACTTTGGTGGCTACATTGCCGCTTTACTTAAACGCTTTGACCGGAAACGGTGTTCACTTAGTAACGGTGAATGATTACTTGGCAAAACGTGATAGTACATGGAAAGCACCTTTATTCGAATTTCACGGTTTAACTGTTGATTGTATCGATAATCACCAGCCAAGTACAGAACAAAGAAAAAAAGCATACGACGCTGATATCACTTACGGAACCAACAACGAATTTGGTTTTGACTACTTAAGAGATAACATGGCACATTCGCCAAACGATTTAGTGCAAAGAAAACACAATTACGCTATTGTCGATGAGGTCGATTCTGTATTAATTGATGATGCAAGAACGCCGCTTATTATTTCAGGACCTGTTCCTCAGGGAGATCGTCATGAATTTAATGAGTTGAAGCCAAAAATCGAAAACTTAGTAGCACAACAACGTCAGTTAGCAAATGGTTTCTTAGCTGAGGCTAAAAAATTAATCAAAGAAGGAAACACTAAAGAAGGTGGATTCTTATTGTTAAGAGCTTACAGAAGTTTACCTAAAAACAAAGCATTAATTAAATTTTTGAGTGAAGAAGGAATCAAACAATTGCTTCAAAAAACCGAAAATCAATACATGCAGGATAACAATCGCGAAATGCATAAAGTGGATGAAGCTTTGTATTTTGTAATTGAAGAAAAAAACAATCAGGTTGAATTGACTGATAATGGTATTCAATACCTTTCTGGAGATACAGATCCTGACTTTTTCGTACTTCCGGATATTGGAACTGAAATTGCAGCGATCGAAAAACAAAAACTGGATAAAGATGGTGAAGCTGAAGCTAAAGAAAGATTATTCCAGGATTTTGGAGTAAAAAGCGAGCGTATTCACACTCTTACTCAACTTTTAAAAGCGTATGCTCTTTTTGAAAAAGATGTAGAATACGTGATCATGGACAACAAAATTATGATTGTCGATGAACAAACAGGTCGTATTATGGATGGTCGTCGTTATTCTGACGGTTTACACCAGGCGATTGAAGCTAAAGAAAATGTAAAAATCGAAGCTGCTACACAAACTTTTGCAACTGTTACATTACAGAATTATTTCAGAATGTACAGCAAATTAGGTGGTATGACAGGTACAGCAGTTACTGAAGCTGGAGAGTTATGGCAGATTTATAAATTAGACGTTGTGGAGATTCCAACCAACCGTCCGATTTCAAGACAAGACAAAGAAGATTATATCTACAAAACTACACGTGAGAAATTCAACGCTGTAATTGAAGATGTTACTGAATTATCAAACGCAGGAAGACCAGTATTGATTGGAACAACTTCTGTAGAGATTTCAGAATTATTAAGCCGTATGTTGAAAATGAGAGGCGTTACACATAACGTTTTGAATGCTAAAATGCACAAACAAGAGGCTCAAATCGTTGAAGAAGCAGGTAAAGCCGGAGTTGTAACTATTGCAACGAACATGGCTGGTCGTGGTACCGATATTAAATTATCTGCAGAAGTTAAAGCTGCAGGAGGTTTAGCAATTGTGGGTACAGAGCGTCATGATTCCCGTCGTGTAGACAGACAGTTACGTGGTCGTGCAGGACGTCAGGGAGATCCGGGAAGTTCTCAATTCTATGTTTCTCTTGAAGATAACTTAATGCGTTTATTTGGTTCTGAAAGAGTTGCTAAAGTTATGGACAGAATGGGATTGCAAGAAGGTGAAGTTATTCAACATTCAATGATGACTAAATCTATCGAGCGTGCTCAGAAAAAAGTAGAAGAAAACAACTTTGGTGTTCGTAAACGTTTATTAGAATATGATGACGTTATGAACTCGCAACGTGAAGTAGTGTACAAACGTCGTCGTCACGCCTTATTTGGTGAGCGTTTGAAACTGGATATCGCGAATATGCTTTATGATACTTGCGAATTGATCGTAAGCAACAATAAAATAGCAAATGATTTCAAAACGTTTGATTTTGATTTAATTCGTTATTTCGGAATTACATCTCCAATTTCTGAAGCAGATTTTACAAGATTATCAGATATTGAAGTTACAGGAAAAGTATACAAAGAAGCATTGGCTTTTTATACTGAAAAAACAGAAAGAAGCGCAAGAGAAGCTTACCCAATTATTCAGGGAGTTTACGAAGAGCCAAACAACCAATTCGAGCGTATTGTAGTTCCGTTTACTGATGGAATCAAAACTTTGAATGTTGTTACAGACCTTAAAAAAGCGTATGACAGCCAAGGTGCTCAGTTGATTGCTGATTTCGAGAAAAACATCACTTTATCAATTGTTGATGAAGCCTGGAAAAAACACTTACGTAAAATGGACGAATTGAAACAATCTGTTCAATTGGCCGTTCACGAACAAAAAGATCCATTGCTTATTTACAAATTAGAAGCATTTAATTTGTTTAGAGGAATGTTAGACAACGTTAATAAAGAAGTGATTTCATTCTTGTTTAAAGGTGATTTACCAGCTCAAAACGTTCCTGAAATCCACGAAGCAAAAGAAGTTCGCCAAAAAGAAAACTTCAAATTGAGCAAAGACGAAATTGTAAACAGCGAAGACATCAACCGCGAAGCTGGAGAAACACAACAACGTCAGGTTACAGAAACTATCGTAAGAGACATGCCGAAAATCAACCGTAATGATACTGTTACAGTTCAGGAAGTTGCAACAGGCAGAACTGAAGAAATGAAATTTAAAAAAGCAGAAACTTTAATCGCTTCCGGTGCTTGGGTTCTTGTTAAATAAGTTACAGTTCACAGTCGCAGTTTTGAGTTTCTAAACTTTGACTATAAATTACATCAAACCCGACAAGTTTTAAAAACTTGTCGGGTTTGTCGTTTTACAAAGTTCCGATTCAGATAGAGACTGAAAAACAAAAAAACTCCAACTATAAATTTATAATTGGAGTTTCTTATCTAAAATGCCATTATTTTATTATTTCAGATATTATATTTCGCGCTCGAATTCAAGTGTATAGGTAAAACTGTCCGCTTTATAATATCCAACATTCCATTCTAAAGGTCTGCTGCCCGGATCAAATACAAATCTTTTACGCTTTAATATTGGATCTCCTGCCTTTATTTCCAGCTTTGCGGCCAAATAAGAATCTGCACTAATGGCACTAATCTCTTCTTTAGATAATTTTACAATCGAATTAAAATCCTGTTCAAGTATTTCGTACAATGGGCGCGAAAAATCCTCGTTCCCGGTTAATCCTATTCGCGGATTAAAATAGGAAATAAAATAGACAAACGGATATTCTGCTTTTCCTCTTAAGCGTTCTAGTTTCAAAATCCTTATATCTTCTTTTATATCAAAAAACAAGCAAAGCTCTTCAGTTGGTTTTACCCAGCTTAAATGCAATTCATAATTTTTGGTCTCTATGCCTAACGCTTTCATTTCTTGCGAAAAGCTCAACCAATTTTGAGCTTTAGAACTAATAGAGGATTTCTTTACAAATGTACCTACACCCTTTTTTCGCATTAACAAACCTTCATAAACTAGCTTATTGATAGATTGACGCAAGGTTGCTCTTGATATACCTAATTGTTTAGACAAAGCGACCTCATTAGGCAATTTCACTCCTTTTTGATACTCCTCAGACTTAATTGCTACTCTTAATTGCTCTTCTATCTGAACATGCAGAGGAATAGAACTGGCGTGATTTAGTGTTATTTTCATAGGTATTTAATAAATTCTTTGAGAATTACTCATTTTTATAAAACATTTAAAATCAGCTGTTTTAAATAAAAAAAATCAACATAATAAGGCAGTAAAACCTATTTATTCAAGTTATTACAGGCAAAGTTACTTTATTTTTTTGACAAAAGTAACAACCTCCTTTTGTAGTTTGATAACAATTTATTTACTTTGCTATAACGATATTGTACATACATATGTACATATCAAATTTAAAAGCTATTTATCTTAACCTTAAACCACATGAAACTTTATTATTTAGGAATAGACATAGGAGGTTCGCATTTATCAGGAGCTTTATTAAATTCTCAGACCGGAGTACTACTCGCAGATTCATATCAAAAAAACCTTTTAGATTCTAATGGCTCTTGTGATGATTTTATAAAATCTTTTGAGAACCTTATTGATAAAATAACACACAATACAAACATTTCTTTAAATCAAATTGCTGCCGTAGGTATTTCTATGCCAGGTCCCTTTAACTATGAGGAAGGTATCTCAGAAATCAATGGTGTAAAAAAATACGATTCATTATTTGGATTGAATGTAAAACAAGCAATCAAAAAAATTGTAAAAAATAGTCCGGTGTACTTTTTAAACGATGCCGAAAGTTTTGCAATGGGAGAATATCATGCAGGCGCAGCAAAGAATAAATCCCGATGCCTTGTACTAACATTAGGAACCGGCTTTGGAAGTACTTATCTGATTAATGGCAAGGTACAATCTGGAGAAAAAAACGGTGTTGCTCCCAATGGTTATTTATATAATATCCCATTTAAGAAAGGAATAGCCGACGATTATTTTTCGACGCGCTGGTTTGTTAAGAAATGGAATAAATTAAATCGGGAACAAGTGGTTACCGTAAAAGAGATAACAGCTCTGGCAGACCTTAACGACTCCGATGCTATTTTTCTATTTAATGAATTTGCCCAAAACTTTATCCGGTTTATGACTCCATGGATTAATAAATTCCAGCCAGAAAGCCTTGTTCTGGGAGGAGGATTAGCAAAAGCATCTCATCACTTTCTAGATACAATTAAAGAAGAAATTAAAAAAATAAATAAAACTGAAATTAATATATGCACACTATGGGATAAAGCTGCCATCATGGGAGCTGCCCTATATGCGAATAACTCTTTAAAAATGCAAGATTTAAAAAAGAACAACGACTGGCGTAAAACGCAGCAATTTTTAGCTCCCGAAAAGAAAAACAACATTAAAAACAATTATGAAGCCTACCCTTCATATCCGCTTGGAAAAAATAAGATAAAAGCCGGAATAGAAGAATTTGCTACATGGATCGAACAGCACAAAACCATTACAATTGATGGTTATATTGGTGTTTTTTGGCAGCACCTCATAGAGAGCCTGGACGAAGAGCTAAATAAAAGAGGCAAAAGTGTACGCTGGTTTCATGTAGATGCCGCAATGAAGTCATCGGATGAATTAGATGAAATGTTAGTACCTTATTTAGGTGGTGATGATCCTCTTTTTGGAAAAATAACAGATAAGAGTTTAATTGACTGGTTTGATACCAAAAAACTACAATTAATTAAACCAGACACTGCTGCCGATATCAATATTATTATTGGCTGTGGTGCTTCTCTGGCCAACTGGCAAGCTCCATTAGTCTATTTTGACTTACCAAAAAATGAACTACAGTTTAGAGCCCGTGCCGGAATGGCGAATAATTTAGGTGCAGCTAATCGTATTGACAACCGCAGAACATACAAACGCTTTTATTTTGTTGATTGGATTGTTTTAAATAAACACAAAAATGAAATACTTCCTGCTATCGACTTAATTGTAGACGAACAACGACCAGACAATTACTTATTCATGTCAGGCAACGAACTTCGTGAAGGCCTTAACCAAATGGCAAAAAATGTTTTCAGACCAAGACCATGGTTTGAGCCTGGTGCGTGGGGAGGAACATGGATGAAAGAAAAAATGGAAGGTTTAAATAAGGATGTTGATAATCTAGCGTGGTCATTTGAACTTATGGTTCTCGAAAACGGAATAATGTTCGAAAGTAACGAATATTTATTAGAAGTTTCTTTTGACTTTTTGATGTTTAACAATTACAAAGAAGTACTGGGAGATTGCGCAGAAAAATTTAAATATGATTTCCCAATCAGATTCGATTTTCTAGACACTTTTGATGGAGGAAACCTTTCGATTCAGTCCCATCCAAGTCCTCAATATATAAAAGAAAATTTTGGAATGCCATTTACGCAGGATGAAACGTATTACATTCTGGACTGTAAAGATGAGCCATTGGTTTATTTAGGGTTTCAAGACGATATTCAGCCAGAAGAATTTCATCAGGCATTGACAGACAGTCAAAAAAATGTAAAAGAACTGGATGTAGACAAATACATACAGAAATTTATAGCCAAAAAACATGATCTGTTTTTAATTCCAAATGGTACTATTCATGCGTCCGGAAGCAACAATTTAGTTTTGGAAATTAGCAGCGCACCTTACATTTTTACTTTCAAAATGTACGATTGGCTTCGTCTGGATTTAGATGGAAAACCGCGTCCGATTAATATCGAGCATGGTATGAAGAATCTAAATTTTGAAAGAAAGGGAGCTGCTGTCGTTCCTGAATTAATTTCGGTTCCTTATACAATCACAGAAACAGAAGACTACAAATTAGAACATTTGCCTACGCACAATGAGCATTTCTACGATGTGCATCGCTATACATTGCACAACAAAATTACTATTTCGACTCATAACAAATGTCACGTTTGGATGCTTATCGAAGGAACATCAATCATTATAGAAACTAAAAATGGCATTAAACAACGATTCAATTATGCAGAGACATTTGTTGTTCCTGCTTCTGCTGAAAGCTATACAATATATAATGAAAACCCAAATGACAAATCACTTTTGATAAAGTCTTTTATAAAATAACAATCTCTGCTATTAATTAACCAAACAAAAAAATAAAAAATGATGTATTTATGAAAAACCAGAAAACACCCAGTCCGCTTTTTGGGATATGCATATCCCAAAAATCAATGCTGTTCTTATCATTATTTTTGATAATTAACCTTGCCGTGTTGCATGCCCAAAATTCAATTTCCGGAACTGTCACAGACAGCAGGACATCCGAGACTATAATTGGAGCAACAGTTAGCATCAAAGGAACTAAGATTGCTACCATAACAAATGCTGATGGAGTTTATACATTAAAAGCGCCCGGAAATTCAGTAATAATAGTCAGTTACATAGGTTTTGAAAGTGTCGAAAAAGAAGTAAAAGGCAATACGACACTTAACTTCATTTTAAAAGAAGAACAAAATCTTTTAAAAGAAGTTATTGTCGTGGGTTATGGAACTCAAAAAAAAGCCAATCTAAGTTCTGCAATTACTAATGTACGTTCAGACGTTTTTGAAAACAAACCCGTAACATCTGCATCGCAAGCTTTACAGGGTACAATTGCAGGCTTAGTGATACAACAAGGTTCAAGTGAACCCGGGCAGGGAACCAATATAAACATACGTGGAATTGGTACTTTTCAATCAGGCACTTATCCATTAATCTTAATAGATGGTTTGGAAGGAAGCATTGACAATATTAACCCAAATGACATTGAAAGTGTATCCGTTCTTAAAGACGCATCCTCTGCTGCAGTTTATGGTTCCAGGGCCGCTAATGGTGTAATCCTGATTACTACCAAAATGGGGAAATCAGGAAAAACCAGAATATCCTATGATTACATCTATGGTTTACAACAGCCAACCAATATGCCTAAATATGCAAAGGCCTGGGAATATGCAGAGCTGAGAAATGAAGCCTTGATTAACTCCGGATTACCTGCAAAATTTACACCTGATGAAATTAGTAATTATAAAAAAATAGGTCAGGGAACGGTCTGGCTAAACGAAATTTACAGAGACAAAGCACCGCAATCTACACAAAATCTTTCTGTAGAAGGCGGCGGAGAAAAGATTTCTTATCATGTTTCTATAGGTCATATTAATCAAAAAAGCTTATTTGAGGGAAATGACAATTATGGTCTGAAAAGAAATAATGTGAGGATTAACATTCACTCCAAATTATCTGAGAAATTAAATATAACAGCCAGCGGAGCCTATAATGGTTCAGCGATAAAAGAGCATGCTTACTGGACAAACTGGCTTATCGAGCAAGCAACCAGAATACCTCCAATTTATCCCGTAAAAGATGCAAACGGTAATTTCACCCTTCCAAGTGGCAGTAATTCCAACGGATTGGCACGTTTAACCAATGGCGGAATGCGAACTTATCAAAATGATGGTTTTTCAGGAGGTCTTACAGCCGAGTGGTCTATCATAAAGGATTTGAAACTGAAAGGATTTTTTGGAGCTAATCTTGCCGATAACAACAATCATGAGTTCAGAAGATCAATTGATTATGCTCCTTATTCAGGAGGAGGAGATAATGAAAGTTCGGTTATGGACCGTTTCGACAGGACGTTATTACTCAATTCGACTCTTACACTTAATTATAATAAAAAATTAGGCGAAAATCATTCTTTTAGCGGTTTGCTAGGAATATCTGAAGAAAATAGCGACAGAAGATGGTTTCAGGCCAGAAAGATAGGAATTCCCGGTAATGAATTTGGGGTTCTAGGTAATGGAGAACTGACTGATGAAAAAAACACTTATGGCAGCGGGGAAGAATGGGGAATTCAATCTTATTTTGGAAGAATAAATTACTCTTATCAAGATCGTTATCTTCTTGAAGCAAATGTTAGAGCCGATGGTTCTTCCCGATTTGACAGTGAGAAGCGATGGGGAGTTTTCCCGTCATTTTCTGCGGCATGGCGTATCTCCAAAGAAAATTTCATGAAATCAGCAGATTATTTAAGCAATTTAAAAGTTCGTGCTTCGTGGGGACAGGTTGGTAATCAGGATATAGGACTTTACAAATATTTGAGAACAGTATCCATCAATACGCAGGCATATTCATTTAATGACAATCTTGCCAACGGTGCCTATTTTAGTGAGGCAAATCAAAATTTGAGTTGGGAAACCAGTCAAATGCTGGATTTTGGAATTGATGCCGGTTTTTTTAATAATAAACTATCCTTTACAATTGATTTATATAGTAAAGACTCAAAAAATGTATTGGTAAATAATCTGCCTGTTCCCGGTATTTACGGGAGCGGATCCCCTACTCAAAATATTGGTTCTGTTAACAATAAAGGCTGGGAATTTAGTGTGAATTATGCATTCGAAACAGGTAAGGTAAAACATACTATCAATGCAAATATTGCCGACAATGTAAATGAGGTTACCAATGATGGCGGAAGAACTCTTATTTCCGGAACCGATGTTGTTACTATTTTGAAAAAAGGATATCCAATAAACTCCTACTACGGATTAAAAAGTGATGGCTTTTTTCAAAATGCAAATGAGGTGAGCGCTGCTGCGAAGCAAAACTTTAATGCTGCAGGAGCAAAACCGGGAGACATAAGATACATTGACAGAAATGGAGACGGCGTAATTAAAGAAGAAGACGACCGATTTATTTTAGGAAATCCATATCCTCGTTATACATACGGTTTTACCTATACAGCGAATTGGAAAGGACTCGATTTAAGCATTTTTATTCAAGGAGTTGGAAAACGCAGCATGTGGATTCGTGGTGAAGGAGTTGAGGCTTTTCATAACAGCAACGAAGGCCCTGTAATGGATTATCATATTGACAGATGGACTCCCGCAAATCCCGATGCCTCCTATCCACGCTTAACTATTGGTACTGAATCAGCAAATAATGCTGCCAAATCAGACTTTTGGATAGAAGACGCCTCATACCTGCGCTTAAAAAACATACAACTGGGATATACAATTCCTTCCCGATTTACAGATCAGTTGGGAGTTAACAAATTCAGAGCTTATATAACGGGGCAAAACCTACTGACATTCACCAAACTAAAAGCGGGATATGATCCTGAAGTGAATTCCAGCGAAGCATCAAACGGCCGCGTGTATCCAATAACCAAAGTTTTAGCCATTGGGCTAAGTGTTAACTTCTAAAATATTTAGATATGAAAACAAAACATATAGTAATCGCACTTATAATGTGTGTTTTTTGGGGATGCGAAAGTCTCGACACACCATTATTAGATAAAGAATCGGATTTATCTTTTTGGGACAAACCCGACGATGCTCTTAATGCTTTAAACAGCTGTTATCCTGACCTGTACAATGCAGATCAATTTATATTTAATGAATCGCTTTCTGATAATTCATACACAAAAAGCAATAACGGATCACTTGTCAGAGATGTAGCAAATGGCAGTTACGATGCATCATCGCCATTAATTCGTGATGTCTGGAATTCCAGATATGTAGGAATCAAACATTGCAATATTTTATTAGATAACATTAATAAAATAACCAACTTAAATGCTGACTTAAAAAACAGATACATTGCCGAAGCGAGAGCCATCCGTGCCTTCCATTATTTTATATTAATGAATAATTACGGAGATGTACCTTTAGTTACAAAGGAGATCAGTATCGAAGAATCAACAAGAATTAGCAGAACACCCAAGGGTGAAGTGCTGCAATTTATTTTGGATGAACTTGATGCTGCTAAAATATTACCCAACTCATATGGCGCAAAAGATAAAGGACGTTTTACCAAAGGTGCAGTAATGGCACTAAAAGCAAGAGTTTTACTTTGTGAAAACCGTTGGCAGGAAGTGGCAGCAATCTGCGATGCACTTATAAATAAACAGGAAGCGGGATTTTTAGATCTATTTTCAGGGACGTACTCTGATTTATTTAAACCTCAGAATAAAAATAATATAGAAGTTCTTTTAGATGTTCAATTTATGCCTGTAAACAGAGAACAGGGCACTCAATATTATTTAATTCCGCCTTCTTTTGGCGGCTTCGCGGCAATTTCTCCAACACAAGAACTGGCTGACAGCTATTTGTTATTAAACGGGAAAACTATTTCAGATCCAAGTTATAATGAACTAACACCATATAACAATAGGGATCCACGTTTAGACGCGACACTTATCAGACACGGTTCTCAATTAGAAAACCCCAATGGTACTTTTACGACCATAAACACCGCTTTGGGAACTGGAGATAATTCTATAAATAATTCATCAAATGCTACTCCAACCGGATATTACGTCTCTAAATTTTATGATAAAACAGCTCGTAATATGCTGCAATCTGGCTCCAATTTAATTTTGATTCGCTATGCTGAAGTACTGCTAATGTATGCTGAGGCAAAAGCAAAACTAAATGATTTTGGTCAGACAGAATGGAATATGACAATTAAAAAATTACGTACAAGGGCAGGATTTACAAATACAAATGCCCTGGATTATCCTACTGTTTCAAATGCTGAAATGGAAGAAATTATCCGTCGCGAACGTCGTTCAGAGCTTGCAATGGAAGGATTAAGATTAATGGATTTACGCCGTTGGAAAACAGCCGAAACAGCTTTGAATCAATGGGTTCACGGAATAAAAACAAATGAAGCTATACTTATCGATAATGGATACATCCGTGTTGAAAAAAGAATGTTTGATCCTGGTAAAAACTATCTGTGGCCAATACCGCAATCAGAAAGAGATTTAAATAAAAACTTAACTCAAAATCCAAATTGGTAAAACCTAAAGCTATGAAAAAGATATATACTAGACTTTTTAGTCTGATAGTCCTCCTTGTTTTAGGAAGCTGTACCGACAATTATGAATTAGAAGTTGGTTTTGATGCACCGGAATCATTAATAAGCCCTACGGCTAACCAACTTCTGGCAATAGATTTAGAAAACGGATCTCCAACTGTATTCGAATGGACAAAAGCAACATCCTATTATGGAGGTGTTGTGTTATATGAAGTTGTATTTGATAAAGAAAATGGGAACTTTAGCAGCCCCATCTATAAAGTGGTTTCTAATGGCGGAGGCAGTGATAATTGGTTATCACTAACACCAAAACAGCTTATCATTCTGGCCAAAAACGCTAACATAGGCATTGATTCTGAAGGAATTGTAAAATGGAAAGTAGTGGCTTCTCAGGGAGGCGAGAAAAAAGACACACAAGAAACCCGCATTTTAAGATTAAAGCGCCCAGCCGGAATTGCCGAAATTCCAACTGAATTGTATATCTACGGAAAAGGATTTGAAGCACAAAGTATCGAATCAGCAATGAAATTTAAAAAAGTTGAAGATGGTGTTTTCGAAATTTTTGCGTCTCTTAACAATGGTGAAATAAATCTATGCAATTCACTTTCGGATCCAAAAATTTACTACAAATTAAGTGCCGATAAAAAGTTGATCGAGTCTGAAACAGAAGCGGGTACTGCAATTACGGGAACCGGAAATGCTTATAGAATTATTGTCGATTTTAATTTACTTACCATTAAAACCACAGAAATTCAGTCGATTCAAATGATCAGAACATGGCAGTACAATCTTGGAGATTTAACATATATTGGCAATCACAAATTTGAAGTAAAAAATATTGCCCTGCCATTTTACCACGATTGGGGTTATCCTGAAGAACGTTATCGTTTTTGGATTACTACCAATGAAGGAAAAGAAATTTGGGGAAGTTATCATAATGATCAAATGAACGGTTCAAATATTCCCGGAATACCGGCATTTGGAACCCCTCCAGACGGCACTCAACCTGCTCAATATTATAACATTTACAATCTGGCAGACTTGCCAGCTCCGGGTCAAAGTCAAGACTGGATCGGGATGTACAAACTCCCTAAGGATTCTGAAAACAAACATGCAAATGTAGTTATCGATATGTCACCTAATGGATATTATAAACATTCGGTTATTATAACTAATTAAAAATAACAGGCTGTTTGATGCATTCAAACAGCCTGTTTAAAACTTTATATTATGAAAAATATTCAAAAAACAGGTCTCTTGTTAATTTCAATACTTTTTTTTTCCTGTCAGGAAAATCAAGACAATGAATTAACATCTCCAGACCCCACTGATCCGGTTGTCAGCATTAGTTATAAAGAAAAAGCAAAACAAACATTTGATTTGATTCAGCAAAACTATAAAATCAACAGCAGTGGACTTTATCTCGAAAATTTCCCTAAACAAAGTGATGACAGGCAAAGTTCCTTTCTTTGGTCACTTGATGCTCTTTTAACTGGCGTAAACCAATTAAAAGCAATAGGATATAAAGATCTGGCCTTAAGTGACCCGTACAATGCGCTCGACAAATATTACGATTCCCAGCGTTTGCCCAGTGCCTATGCTGCATTTCCGGTACAGTACAGTTTAGATGATCGTTTTTACGATGACAACGCCATTATTGCACTTGAATTAATTGAAGATTATGAAATCAATAAAAATCAGGCATCCTTAGACAGAGCAATACAACAGGTTGATTTTAGTATAACTGGCGAAGACAGTAAAGCTGGCGGCGGAATATATTGGGTAGAACAATATAAAAATAAACCAGAAAGTGATCTTTGCAACAAAGCAGTCTGTGCAACTGCTTTTACAACCACTTATCTCCTTAAACTTTATCAACATACCAAAAACGAAGAATACCTGAAATTTGCTAAAAGATTATATCTCTGGCTCAATGCAAATACACAAGATCCGGTAGATCATCTTTTCTGGAACGATATCAGGGTAAGGGACAACTTTGTAAACAAGACCAAATGGACCTATAATTCCGGTGCAATGATTACCAATAACATTTTATTGTACGAAATATCTAAAGATCAGATCTATCTTAATGAAGCCAGAGCAATTGCATCATCTGCTTATCGCGTTTTCACAAGAACAGTCGATGGTAAACTCTTTTTCCCAGATCATGATTCCTGGTTTAATGTATGTCTTTTTAGAGGATATCTGGATCTTCTTAAGCACGATCCCAATGCGCAAAATTATGTAAACACCTTTATTAGCAATGCAGATTATGCATGGGAAAAAGCCAGAAACAATTACGGATTATTTTATGAAGATTGGTCAGGAATTAAGCCCAGAAGAGACAAATGGTTGTTACAACAAGCTGCATTAGTAGAGATTTATGGCCGCATCGCCTTACTAAAAGGAGAAAAACAGTTATGAAAAAATTAATCCTTCTTATTACCTTTTGCCTGTTTGCTGTACAAGCTGATAGCCAAAACAAAGAAAAAGACTCTTACAAAACGTATAAAAACAGAGCAGAATCGTTTTATGCTTTAGTTTACGGATTGTATTATTTACCTCAGCATAATTTATTCTCTGAGTATTATCCCAATACAAATCAGCCAAATATCAGTTATTTTAATGATGGAGAAAAATCGGCAAAAGAAGTTTCTTTTCTTTGGCCTTTTAGCGGTATGACATCTGCTGTAAATTTGCTTTACAAAATTGATCAAAAAAAATACAGTAAGACATTGGCCAATTTAATCGAAGCCCAAAAACAATATCGCGACACAATTAGAAAACCAATAGGTTATCAGGCATATCCCGTAAGATTTGAAAAATCTGATCGTTATTATGACGATAACGGATTAGTGGGGATTGATTATATCGAAGCTTACGCTAATACAAAAGAAGCTCATTATCTAAAAGATGCCAAAGAAGTTTTTGAATTCATTATCAGCGGATGGAATGATGATCTTGAAGGGGGAGTTACCTGGCTTGAAGGTGTTCACAATCAAAAACCAGCCTGTTCTAACGGAAAAGCAACTGTCTTAGCTTTAAAAATTTATGAGCAGACAAATGACAAATATTATTTAGATTGGGGTTTAAAATTTTACAATTGGATGCACTCTCACTTACGGGCAGAAGAAAACATTTACTGGAATGATATGAAAACGGCCGATCGTTCAATTTTAAAAACTGCCTGGACTTATAATACCGGAACAATGCTTCAGGCAGCCGTAAGCTTATATAAAATTACACGCAATAAAGAGTATCTTACAGAAGCGCAGTCATTGGCAGAAGGATCTTATTTGTATTTTGGAAAAAAACAAGCCGATGGCCGTATCTCAATTTTAGATGACCCGTGGTTTACTGTCGTATTATTTCGCGGCTATCAGGATTTATATGAAGTAGATCACAACTCAAAATATGTAGATACAATTATTACAAACATCAATTATGCCTGGAAAAATGCCCGCGACAATAAAGGTTTGGTTTACAGCAATTGGAATGCTGAAAAGGATGAATCAAAAACACCAAAATGGCTGCTTAATGAAGCCGCAGTAATTGAACTTTATGCCCGAATTGCATTAATAAAAAATAAAACACTTTAAATTATTTTATAATGAAAAAGATTTCAAACCTATTATTTATACTCATGAGCTGTATATTCAGTACAGTTTATAGTCAAAAAGAACAAAAAAAATTATCTGATTATGTACATCCAAACATAGGAACAGCCCATAGCCGATGGTTTTTTTATACTCCCGCTGCTGTACCTTTTGGACTGGCGAAATTAGGTCCTTCTACCAATGCCCATATTGGTAATGAACATGGCTGGGAAGCAACAGGATATGATGACCGTGACACCTCAATCGAAGGTTTTGCCTGTCTGCATGAATTTCAGGTTGGAGGAATTGTTCTCGCACCCTCTGTTGGTAAATTACAGACAATTCCCGGAACTCTTGAAAATCCGGACGAAGGGTATCGTTCCCGATTTGACAGAAAAGACGAATATGCTACTTCCGGATATTATTCGGTTCTACTAAAAGATTATAAGATAAAAGCAGAACTTACCGCTGCAAAAAGAGTCGGTTTCCAGCGTTATACTTTTCCAAAATCAAACGAATCTCATATTATATTTGATATCGGAAACAGACAAGGCGAAAGCGGTGCAGTAAAAGAATCAAAAGTAACCATGACCAAAGATGGCCGCATAGAGGGTTATGTAATTACTACTCCGGAATACGTAAAAAAATATCAGGCAGGTGCCGAAGTGGCCATGTACTTTTCTGCCGTTTTAGATAAAAAACCAAAGACTTTTGGTGTATTCAACAAACAAGAAACACAACCTGACAAAAAAGAAATTTCGGGAATTGGAGCTGGTTTATATTTAACTTTTGACACGAAAGAAAATGAAACAATTACTGTAAAAATTGGTCTGTCGTACACTTCAATTGCAAATGCCAGATTAAATCTTGACACCGAGGCAAAAAGCACCAATTTTGATAAAGCAAAAAAGGAAGCACTTGCTACCTGGAATGAATATTTAGGAAGAATCACTGTTGAAGGTAAAAATGAAACCGATAAAATAAAATTTTATACCGGTCTATATCATGTTCTTTTAGGAAGAGGATTGTACAACGATGTGAATGGAGCCTACCCTATGAATAACGGGCAAATTGGTCAAATTCCATTAAATAGTGACGGAACTCTTAAACACAATTGTTACAATACAGATGCAATTTGGGGAGGATTTTGGAATTTAACCCAATTATGGGCTCTCGCCTATCCGGAATATTACGCTGATTGGATACAAGGACAACTACTGGTTTACAAAGATGCGGGCTGGCTTGGAGACGGACTTGCAAATAGTAAGTATGTTTCCGGCGTTGGTACTAATTTTACAGGTTTGGCAATTGCCTCTGCGTACAATTCAGGTATCCGAAATTTTGATGTAGCATTAGGTTATGAAGCTGCCTTAAAGAACGAAATTACCTGGAAAGACAGGATTGAAGGTGCAGGAAAAATGGATGTAAAACAATTTATAGAACATGGCTATTCACCACAACTGGACGACATAGGTTTTAATACCGTAACAGAAGGCTCCGGATTTTCAGCTTCGCACACATTAGAATATTCATACAGTGCTTTTGCAGTAGCACAATTTGCTAAATCATTGGGAAAAACCAAAGATTATGAACAACTAATAAAATTATCCAAAGGCTGGAAATTGTTGTATGATAAAGAGACTAAATTTATTCGCCCTAAATATGCCAACGGAAAATTTGTTGATAATTTTGATCCTTCACAACCATGGAGAGGGTTTCAGGAAGGCAATGCATGGCAGTATACTTTTTATGTTCCTCATGATATAGATGAATTAGTGGCAACACTGGGAAAAGACACCTTTAATGACCGATTGGAAACTATTTTTGAAAAATCTCAAAAAAACGTATTTGGCGGCGGTACTAAGATCGATGCATTTGCAGGATTATCAGGATTTTACAATCACGGAAATCAGCCCAACCTGCATATTTCATGGCTGTTTAATTTTTCAGGAAAACCCTATCTCACTCAAAAATGGGTACATGCCATTTGCGATGAATTTTATGGAACAGAAGGAATACACGGTTATGGTTACGGACAAGACGAAGATCAGGGACAATTAGGTGCCTGGTACGTAATGTCATCTATAGGTTTATTTGATGTTAAAGGCCTAACCGAAATTAATCCGTCATACCAAATAAGCAGTCCGTTGTTTGATAAGGTAAGTATTAAATTACCTAAGTCATTAAACAGAAAAGATTTTACAATTGAAGTGACTAATAATTCTAAAAAGAATGTTTATCTGCAAGAAGCCGCTTTCAATAATACAGATTTAAAAAATTTAAAAATAAATTTGGATGAGATAAAAAAAGGCGGGGTCATGAAAATGACTGTTGGCGATAAACCAAGTCAAAAATGGTCTAACTAATTTTATTTACTAATAAGAACTTAAATAATAAATCATGCAAAAAGAGCACACTATTTTTAAACTCTTACCAATTTTACTGGGATTTTTTATCATGGGATTCTGTGATTTAGTAGGTATTTCGGTTACCTACGCACAATCTCAATTCAATTGGAGCGAGACCCAGGCCGGTTTTTTACCCTCTATGGTTTTTTTATGGTTCTTCATATTATCAATTCCCGCTGCAATGGCAATGGACAAATACGGTAGAAAAAATCTAGTTTCAGTGGGGTTGCTTATTACATTAATAGCTACTGTTATTCCTGTTGTTTCTTTTAATGAAACAAGCTGTTATATTACCTTTATTTTATTAGGAATAGGCAACACGATTTTACAAGTTTCATTAAATCCGTTGCTTACAAATATTGTCAATGGTAAACAACTCACCAGCTTTATTACCGGAGGACAATTTATTAAAGCAATCTCCTCTTTTGCAGGACCATTATTAGTTGGTTATTTTTCTTTAAAATATGGATCTTGGGAGAAGAGTTTTTACATTTACACCCTAATTACTTCTATTTCATTGGTCTGGTTATTTTTTACCAAAATAGAAGAAGTTTCATTTGAAAAGAAAACGGCCAGCTTTTCAAAAACAATTGGTCTGTTAAAAGACAACAATATTTTATTGTCATTTCTCGGTATTCTGTGTATTGTTGGTCTGGATGTAGGCATGAATACCGTAACGCCAAAACTACTAATAGAAAGAGCTGGTTTAGCCAAAGAAGCTGCCACATATGGTTCAAGCTGGTATTTTGCAGCCCGTACAATTGGTACCGTATTTGGTGTGTTTTTATTGAGTAAATTCTCTGAGAAATCCTTTTTTAAAATCAATATGATTGTAGTACTGTTGGCATTAACAGGCTTAATTTTTGTGCAAAATCAATCTCTAATTCTCTTATTGGTTTGCATAATTGCATTTGGGTCATCGAGCATTTTTGCTGTAATCTATACTTTAGCCATAAAATCACAGCCATCCTTAACAAATGAAATATCAGGATTAATGGTAACGGGAGTAGCAGGCGGAGCTATAATCCCTCCTTTAATGGGATTTGCAACAGATTACATTGGCACTCAGCAAGGTGCCGTAGGCATAATTATATTATGTGCAGTTTATCTCGTTTATTGCTCGTTTAGACTAAACAATTCGATAATAGAAGCGAAATAAAAGAACTGCCAAAACGCATAAAAAACATTTCTTATTCCGTAATTAATACTGGAAGCTTTATAAAATTTTATTACTTTTTGCTCTAAAAGATCTTCAATTATAATTTATAGTTGGAGATTTTTTTTAGAAAAAACTCAAAATCATTCGTTATAAAACGAATAAAATGTATTTTTGCTGCCGAAACAAAGAAAATCAAATCTTGAAGAAGTTTATTATCATAGTACTTTCTTGTATGCTTTTAGTGCCATCCTTTGGCAGTTTCTTTGTTTATACCTCTTTCAAATTAAATCAGGACGAAATCTCGAAAACTATTTGTGTACAGCGCAAAATGCTTTTTAACTCCTGTAACGGCCGTTGTGAACTTCAAAAAAGTTTAAAAAAATACGCCGACAATGAAAAGAAAATGCAAAACAATCTCAAAGAAAAAGTAGAGGTTGTTTACATTCAAAATACAACTACAAACGAATTCAAATTAGTGAGTCCAATAGCCTCTCAAGTAGCATTTTTTGCTTCTTTAGATCAAAAACCTATTGCTGTTGCGATAACTACTTTTCGACCTCCATCCTATTTTATATAATTTTTAAAATCACATTTTCAAATTAGTATTGAGATGTATTTCGTTGTTCGCCAAACAACGAAACCGTGTTTACGCACATTTTAAATTTAAAATTATATAAAATTCATAAAATGAAAAGACATTCCAGCAGGAGATTCCGCAAAGCTGGTTTGTCGGGCGAAGTTTACCAAACGAATAAACAGCATAATTTAGATTTACCCAATACAGCGGGTGATATTTTATTTGGAAAATTTGGCATTGAAGCCGGATTTGCATTAAAAATAAAAAAACACAAAACAACGAAACAAGCTTTGAAAAAAATCATAATCATATTTCTTTCCTTTATGCTTTTGATGCCATCATTTGGCAGTTTCTGCGTTTATACTACATTCAAATTAAATCAGGATGAAATTTCGAAAACCATTTGTGTGCAGCGCAAAATGCTTTTTAATTCCTGTAATGGCCGTTGTGAACTTCAAAAAAGTCTTAAGAAATATGCTGACAACGAAAAAAAAATGCATGATAACCTGAAAGAAAAAGCAGAAGTCATTTATATTCAGACTATTTCGTTGAGTAATTTAAAATTAGTTGTACCAGTAACTACACGAAAAGCCATTTTTACTTATTTCGATAAAAAGCCAATTTCGGTTTCAAACTCGACCTTTCATCCACCATCTTACTTTATATAAATTTTAGTCCCGCTTTTCAATTCTTTTGAGAAGCCTTTCCCGTATTCTGCCAAGAGAATACTGGTTGATTTTTTAAAATTTATATCATTTAAAATGAAAAAAATATCCCTCATCCTATTATTACTTATAGGACAATGTGTCGCAGCTCAGAATAAAACAGAAAAAGACACAACAAAATCTCAAGAATTGGAAAATGTTTTTATAACAGCCAATCGTACAGCCACTTTACGCAAAGAAACTCCGGTTGCAATAAGCAAAATCACGGCCAAAACAATCAACGAAACCAAAGCTACGGCGGTTTACGAAATCATCAATAAAACACCGGGAGTACTAATGGTGAATTTAGGAAATGAGCAGCACATGATGTCTATTCGTCAGCCAATGACCACCAATGCTTATTATTTATACCTCGAAGATGGTTTGCCAATTCGCCCAATGGGAATTTTTAATCACAATGCTTTACTGGAAATTAATCAGTTTAATTTGCAAAGTATCGAGGTCGTAAAAGGCCCTGTTTCTTCGCTATACGGACCTGAAGCGGTTGGAGGAACTATCAATTTGATTTCGCTAAAACCACCAGTTGATCCGGAATTTAAATTTGGTGTTCAGGCCGATAATTATGGTTACAGAAGATTTCAGGCTGCCGGCGGAGCAACAATTGGCAAAGTTGGTTTTCATATTGCGGGAATTTCCAGTTTGCAGGAAAATGGCTGGATGGCTTATTCTGATTATAATAAAGACAATTTGAATGCGAGGATCGATTACAATATTTCTACTTCTACCCGATTGATCAGTAATACGATGTACGGAAAATATTATTCTGACATGAGCGGAACGGTTAACGAAGATGCTTTTAACAACAGAACATACAAAAGCACTTCTAATTTCACGTATAGAAAATCTGATGCTTTACGAACACGATTAACATTAGAACACGATTGGAATAGTAATTCGAGTAGTTATATTACAGGATATTTACGAGATAATAAACTAGGTCAAAATCCTTCGTACGGAATAAGATGGAGCCCGACTGTAAATCCTACAACGGCAAAAGGCGAAGTAAATTCGAATAACTTTAAAAGTTATGGGGCGATTGGACAACATACTCAGAAGTTTGATTTTTTAAATACCAAACTTGTTGCGGGTGCTTTATACGATTATTCTCCAGTAACCTACTGGTCTTATGTTATTGATCTAAAGGCCAATTTGAATCCCGGAGAGGCCGGAAAACAAACCGTCGATTCTTATGAAATCATTGCACAACATCCGGACTCAAAATTAGCCGATTATACTGCAGACATTTATAACGCTGCAGCTTATGCGCAAGTAAGTTTTAATCCGATTGAAAAACTGATTCTTACGGTTGGCGGGCGTTATGACAATATGAAAGTGAATTATGACAATGCTCTTGACAATTCTACCGGAAGTAAACTTTATGATAAAGTAACCTTTAAAGCTGGTGCCAATTACAATCCAGTTGAGTTTGCCGGATTTTATGGCAATTATTCACAAGGTTTTGCGCCTCCCGGAATCACTTCTATTTTTAGAACCAAACCCGGAACAGGCGGAACAACTGGCGTTCCTGCTGATTTTTATTATAATCTGGAACCTGCCACTTTCAATAATTACGAAATTGGCGGCTGGCTTTCTTTCTTTCAAAATAAATTAAATTTTGATTACGCTTTGTATTATATGGAAGGTAAAAATGAGTTACTAAACATTAAACTCGCTGATAATTCAACGGATTATCGTTCGGCTGGAGAAACACGTCATAAAGGAATTGAGTTTGGCGCTTCGTATCGTCCCTCAAAACAATTCAATATTCGTCTGGGCGGAACTTACGCGCAACACACTTATATCGATTTTAAACTTTCGGACAAACCAAGCGACCCTGTTCAGGATTTAAACGGAAAAGAAATGCCTGCAGCACCCAAATGGTCCGGAAATTCTGAGGTAAGTTATTATCCAAACTGGCTTCCAAATCTTAGAACTTCTGTAGAATGGCAGCTTGTTGGAAGCTACTACCAGGATCAGATAAATACTGTAAAATACAGCGGATATAATATATTCAACGCCAGAGTGGGTTATCAATGGAAAAAAATTGAAGTATACGGAAACGTGCTTAACCTAACGGATAAATTATATGCTTATAATGTTTCGAGAGCCAATACAACAAATGCTCAACCTACTTACACAGCAGCCGCACCAAGAACATTTGTATTTGGAATACAGTATAATTTTTCCTTAAAAAAATAAGTTTTTGCCACAGATTAAGGGATTAAAAAGATTAAGGAAGTTTAAATTTTGAACCATTAAGATATTAAGTTTCATTAAGATTAACTTTTCTTAATCTCTTAATGGTTCAAAAATCTTTTTAATCCTTTTAATCTGTGGCAAAAAAAAATGAAGCAAATCATAAATACTCAAAATATGAGCAAAGAAATAAATCAAGCCAAAAAATCTAAAAAGAAAGATTCTAAATTTGTCAGGAAAGTCAAACAGCACATGTACAAATGGCACCGTGTGATTGGGTTAATCACCATTATTCCAGTAATTTTCTGGACACTTTCAGGATTGATGCATCCGTTTATGGCACATTTTTTTAAACCTGAAATTGCACACGAAAAACTCGAAACGCAAGTAATTGATAAAACGCAATTGCACTTTTCGATTCAGGAAGTTTTACAAAAAAATGAACTAACGCAATTCAAAAATTTCAGAATTGTCACTTTCAACAATAAAATCTATTATCAGCTGAAAACTATAATTGGTGAATTGTGGTATTTTGATGCTTCGACTGCTGAAAAACTGGAAAACGGAGATCAAAAATATGCAGAATGGCTTTCGCGTTATTTTCTGGACGATCAAAAAAGCGCAGTAAAAAATAGTGAAGTTGTAACCGAATTTACTTCGCAATACAAATATGTCAATCGTTATTTGCCGGTGTACAAATTAAGTTTCGATCGCCCTGATGCCATGCAGGTTTATGTAGAAACATCTTCTGGTAAATTGGCCACTTATAACCCAACATCAAGACAAGCGTTTATCTGGTTCTTTGATACTTTTCATAACTGGTCTTTTATCGATGCCATTTCAAACAATAGCATCCGAATCATTACGATGATTTTCTTATTGTCAATCATTGGCTTTTCTGCCTTGAGCGGAATTTTAATTTATGGTTTACTATGGAAACAATTTAAAAAAACAGATAGTTTAGCTCCTAAAAAAGGCCTTAGAAAATACCATCGTCAAATTGGAATTTGGGTTTCGCTTTTTACTTTGACATTTGCTTTTAGCGGAGCCTATCACGCCACAACAAAATGGAATCCGTATACTTTATCGCAAATGGTTTACGAACCCACATTCGAAACAAAAGAAATTCCGGTGGCCAGTAATAATCTGGATTTAGACTGGAGCCGTTTTCAGAATGCGAGTATTATTTCTTTAAACGACACCACATATTTCCGTTGCGAATTGCTTGAAAAACAAAAATTCAAAACATCGAAATTAGATTCTAATTCAAAATGGAATAAAAAAGATGATCCAAAATCTGAGGTAATTTATATTAATGCTGCAACCAATAAAGTTGTGCCAAATCTGGACTTTAAATACGCTGAATTTCTGGCTTATTATTTTACAGATGGAGCGCCTAAACTTGCTTGTTGCGAAATGGATCAAGGTTCAGATGAACCTCATGTTTCTTTAGAAAACGTAAAATTATTAGACTCTAAACTCTTAACCGATTTTAGCAGTCGCGAATATGGCTTTGTCAATAAAAGATTGCCTGTTGTAAAATTGGCATATGACACGCCGGAAAAAACAACGTATTTTATCGAAACTGCTACTTCGAGATTGGCAGCTGTCGTTAAAAACTCTGATATGGTCGAAGGTTATTCTTTTGCTATTCTCCATAAATTTTTATTTATGGATTGGGCAGGAAAAAACATTCGTGATCTTACAATGGTTGTAGCCGCATTAACCATTTTGATTGTTAGTATTTTGGGATTTATTTTGTTTTTGAAGAAATAGCTTCAAAGATACTAAGGCGCTAAGTTGCTAAGGTTCTAAGTTTGACAACTTGTGTGAATTTTACTCAAAATTTCTCGCAATCCCGATAGCTATCAGGAGCGAAGCTGCAAAGTTTTTTTGCATAGCCCCTAGCTTCAGCTAGGGGAATACGATTTAAATAGAAAAAAGGCTTTAGCCAAACTTTATTGGTTTGGCTAAAGCCTTTTTTTTCCGTTACTATTTACATCCAGCTAAAGCTGGACGCTATTTAATCTTAATTTTTAAAATAAAACTTCCGAGTTTGCTCCCAATAGCTACCGGGATTGCGAGATTAAATCTACAATTATTACTCACCTGTCAAACACAAACTATATTCTTAGCAACTTAGTAACTTAGCCTCTTAGCAACTTATCTAGGATTCTCTTCAAAATAACGCGCTTCAATTCGTTTAATATCTTTAATCGAATTTTTAGCCCAGGCCAAACGTTTCTCCAAAATTTCTTCTTCGGATAAATGCCAGTTGATATCTGATTTTTGTAATCTGTTGGTGAGGTTTTGAATGATGATCGCGGCAGAAACAGAAATATTCAGACTTTCTGTAAAACCAACCATTGGAATTTTAAGAAAACCATCTGCTTTTTCGAGAATTTCTTCTGACAATCCGTCTCTTTCTGTTCCAAAAAATAAAGCACTTGGTTTTGTAATATCGAAATCCTCAAGCAAACAATCATTTTCATGAGGCGTTGTGGCAATAATTTGATATCCCTGATCTTTTAAAGTCGAAATACAATTCGTAACCGAATCAAACTGATTAATGTCTACCCATTTTTGAGCGCCCATTGCAATTTCTTTATCAATCTTCTTTCCGTAACGCTGTTCGATAACATTCAGTTCCTGAATCCCGAAAACCTCGCAACTACGCATAACAGCGCTTGTATTGTGCATCTGAAAAACATCTTCTACAACAACCGTAAAATGTTTGGTACGATTTCCGAGTACTTTTAAAAATTTTTCTTTGCGGTTATCAGTCAGTATATTTTCAAGGAAAGCGAGGTAATCTAAATCAATCATTTTATTCGTGTTTGCCGCAAAAATACATCATTATTAAAACAGAAAGAAATTTCATCTCCATTTTCAACTCTATCAATACGCAACTACGCTGTTATTCAATTTTTCATGCAAAACATCGAGCCTCGAAAAATCGATTTGCAAAGTTTCTTCTTTAAACTGATCTCCGGCAAAAACCGCGCTTTCATTTTTAGAATGTCTTTTTAAACGATCGTACATTTTTTCTAATTCAGCATTTGAATAATCCACCTTTATAAAGCCTATGAATTTTTCAACAACAGCTTTCATTCCTTCATTATAATTTAGCATAACCACGTTTTGATCTGTTTTGTAAAAATCAAGAAATCCCTGAAAATATTTTTCCAATACCAAGGCGCCATATTGTTCAAAACTTACTTCATTAATCTCCTTAGGAGAAATACCAAAAACGTTAGAAGGCAATACATTTGGAACCATATGCATTCCCATCATTTTCTGATGTGATTTTAAAACTTCTGTTGGATTTCTATAAAGTAAAGCAAAAGGTAATTCAGGAAAAATGGATCGTAAATAAGTCGAATTAAAAATATGCCAGGCATCAAGTTTTATGATTAAATGCTGTTGTTCAGGAAATCTTTTTTGTCCCAATAATTTTATTATTGATTGTATTAGGATTGTTTTTTTATCCAAACTAAAAAGATCGCTTCTTAAAATTTGATCGATAATTGGTGCTTCAGAAATCATTACATTTTCTGAAGAACTCGCCAAAGACTGGCTCAACATTGTAGAACCGCATCTGGAGACATGAAAGACTAATGATTTTAGTTCGACCGAAATCAGTTCATTAGACCAATCTATAAGATTTTCTACCGTACTTATTACTTTAAATGGCTTTGAATTATAAGGATGACTTTTACACTTTGCAAGCGTTTCATCAAAAAACGGATCGGCATATTTTAGGTCTGCCAAATAAATCCATTCAAAATAAATTTCATTGTCTTTTTCGATTAAGGTAACAGGAATCCAGTTGAAAAGTGGATGATTTATGTTTTCCATTTTACGATTTTATTTTTATTGCAGATCTGCAATGATTTTAGCTCCGGCTTCTGATGGATTTCGGGAAAGCTCAGCAATAATCTGCTGTTTTACTTCATCTGAATATTGATTCTCCTTTGGTGATTCATTTACATCAAAACCCATCTTAGTAAACAATTCGTCAGACCAATCATTTCTTATACAATCAAGTGTAAAATGAATACGTGGCTCAGTACTTTTATTTTCTACGCTATGCGGAAGCTGGAAATTGGCATACCAACATTCTCCCATTTTCATAGGAACACGTTTTTTATCTACATAAAAAAATACATTATCGTTGGTTACAATAGGGATATGAATTCTAAAAAAACCATCTTCATAAGAGGTATCATTATCTACATGTTCTTTAATTTCACTTTTGGGATCTAATCGAAGTAATCTCACAGCTTCTTTTTCGCATTGAAACCAATCCATAATCGCTTTAAAATAATGACAGCGATCCAGTAAATTGGTATTTAAGTATTCTTTGTTTGGAAAAGAGGTAATATCATTTACCAAACCCGATTGCGACCTGAGGGAAACGCTTGTCCAGTTTCCTTCGTATCGATTGGTATTAAAATGTGGTGTCCACAAATCATTTTCGCATATTACAAGATCTTCTTGCAATTTATCTATTGAAAAAGAAACCGGAAGTTTACTTGAAGAAGGATTCATATACTGTAAAAAATTAAATTATTCAGATAAATTTTTAATGATGAAATCATATAGTTTATTAGTGGAAAAAACCTCCGTTTCCAAATCTGTTTTCAGTACTAAATCTGCATGGCACGGAATTTCGAAAACATCGCTTATTCCGGTAAAATGATTAATTTTATTAATGTCGTGATCCGGCAGCAAAGCTTTCTGATACAATCCTTTTGGATCTCTTTTGATAAGGTTGGCTATCGAACAATCTAAATATACCGTTCTCACAAATTCATAGGTTCTTAACTCGTTACGCAGATTTTCATAAGGATTAATGACTGACATTAAAACAATTGTATTTTCTTTCACAAAATTTTGTCCTACCTGAAACAAACGTCTGATATTTTCGTATCTGTCTTCTCTCGAAAATCCTAAATCACTACAAATAGTTTTACGATACACATCTCCATCAACAATCTCGACACTATAACTTTTATCCGCTAACAAATGGCGAACATTCTGAGCCAATGTTGTTTTGCCTGAACCTGATAATCCTGTAAACTGAATTAAAATCATTGAAAGTTTATTTTACTTTACTCCACAATAAAAATAAGCCTTTTGTAAGACTCTTACAATAAGTATAATTACGCTTTTTTTCCTGTGAAAAATCAAAGTTAAAATGTGCCTTTAGGTACATAATATTGGTAGACATCAGATTCATGATATTGATTGGCGTGTCGTAGGTACGCAACAAAACGATAGCTATTGCATACCTATGGCATGCTAAATTTATTTTAATTCTTTTTCTATCAATATTTAAGTGCGTAATGGCACAAAATATTGACTTTAACTTTTTTATTCCCATAAATCACTATTTTTATCCTTCAATTGAATAATAATGAAAAAGAAATTGGTTGTTTTAACCGGAGCCGGTATAAGTGCCGAAAGCGGTATTAAAACTTTTCGCGACAGCGATGGTTTATGGGAAGGACATGATGTGATGGAAGTGGCAACTCCTGAAGGCTGGAGAAAAAATCAGGAATTGGTTTTGGATTTTTACAATAAAAGACGTCAACAGCTTAAAGAAGTAGAACCTAATTTAGGTCACAAAATCTTAGCCGAATTAGAGCAGGATTTTGATGTGCACATTATTACCCAGAATGTAGATGATTTGCACGAACGTGCCGGAAGTACAAAAGTTTTGCATTTGCATGGAGAATTATTAAAAGTACGAAGCACGCGAAATCGCGATTTAATTCTGGATTGGCCGGACGATTTATATACGGGCGATCTTGACGCAAACGGACATCAGCTTAGACCCCATATTGTTTGGTTTGGAGAGGATGTTCCCGCACTTGAAGAAGCTATTGAAATTACAGAAACTGCAGATTATTTTGCCGTTATTGGTACTTCTTTACAAGTTTATCCTGCAGCGGGATTAATCTCTTACACGTATAGTATTACGCCTGTTTTTTATATTGATCCTAAACCAATTGCCATCCCTAATATTCAGAATAAAGTCGAAGTTATTGCTAAGGTTGCCTCTGAAGGTGTTGCGGAATTAAGAGAAAGATTATTTGAAATAGAAAAAGCACCATGATATTCGAAAGCTGGTTACAGCAATTATCTCAGTTCAATTTACTTAGTTTATTTTTTTTCTTTTTAATCGAAAATTTTATCCTGATAATTTTTTCTGTTATTCTGGCAAAAATAATCGAATATGATAATACCAAATTAAATAACAGAGATCGCAAGTGGGTACTGTCAACCTTGATCTGCAATACCTTTATAACGCTGTTGGGTTTTGAATTATATGATTTTGGAGTTATTAAAATAGATTTTTCGCCATCGTTTTTTTCAATAATAACCGACACTTTATTGTTGATTGTTGTAATGGATTTTTTTATGTTTTGTTTCCATTTTCTGGCGCATTATTTAAAATGGTTTTCCCCTATTCACCAACTTCATCACACGCATGTCGAAACAAGTGTTTATAGTTTGTATGTGCTGCATCCTGTAGAAACTTTAGGATTTGGCATTATCTGGTTATTATCAATTACAGTTTTAGACTTTAATTATCTTAGCATTATTATTTATCTTATTTTAAATCTCATGTACGGAATATTTGGTCATTTAAAAAAAGATCTCTTTCCTGATTTCTGGTATAAAAATTATGTTACAAAATGGATATCTACAACCAAATTTCATTCTGATCATCATAAAAATGAATCGCATAATTTTGGTTTCTATTTTACCATTTGGGATAAAATTTTCAAAACAATAATTTAATTTATTAGTTTCTATCATAATAACTCTTCGGTAATTTTCAGAAGTTTTAACAATAGCTTATATTTGTGCCTTTCGAAAAACAACATAACAATGACTACTTTAAACGAATTGAATGCTATATCACCAATTGACGGACGATATAGAAGTAAAACCCTTTCATTAGCACCATTTTTCTCTGAAGAAGCTCTAATAAAATACCGTGTATTAGTTGAAATTGAATACTTCATTGCCTTGTGCGAAGTACCTCTGCCACAACTTGCAGATGTCAATCCAAATTTATTTGACAGCTTACGTGATATCTACAAAAATTTCTCTACAGAAGATGCTCTTTGGATAAAAGAAACGGAGAAAGTAACCAACCACGACGTAAAAGCGGTAGAATACTTTATCAAAGATGCTTTTGAAAAATTAGGCTTATCTCAATACAAAGAGTTCATTCACTTTGGTCTAACGTCTCAGGATATTAATAATACTGCTATTCCTCTTTCTACAAAAGATGCGTTTGAGCAGGTTTATATGCCATCATTAATTTCTTTAATTTCTAAACTAAAAGAATTAAGCGTAGAATGGAAGGACATTCCGATGTTGGCGCGTACGCACGGACAACCGGCTTCTCCTACTCGTTTGGGTAAAGAGATTCTGGTATTTGTAGAACGTCTTGAAGAGCAAATGCGTTTATTATTTAATATTCCTTTTGCTGCTAAATTTGGTGGTGCAACAGGAAACTACAATGCACATCATGTTGCTTACCCACAAATTGACTGGAAGAAATTTGGAAATAAATTTGTTGAAACAGATCTTGGTTTACACCACTCTTTTCCAACCACTCAAATAGAACATTACGATCATTTTGCTGCATTTTTTGATGCTTTAAAAAGAATCAATACCATTGTAATCGATTTAGATCGTGATATCTGGACGTATGTTTCGATGGATTATTTTAAACAAAAAATCAAAGCGGGAGAAATTGGATCTTCGGCAATGCCTCATAAAGTTAACCCTATTGATTTTGAAAACTCAGAAGGAAACTTAGGAATTGCAAATGCTATTTTTGAACATTTGGCAGCTAAATTACCGGTTTCAAGATTACAACGTGATCTAACTGACAGTACTGTTTTACGTAATATTGGTGTGCCAATTGGACATACTATTATTGCTTTTGAAGCTTCTCTAAAAGGTTTAAACAAATTGCTTTTGAATGAAGGTAAATTTGCTGAAGATTTAGAGAGAAACTGGGCTGTTGTGGCCGAGGCTATTCAAACTATTTTACGTCGTGAGGCTTATCCAAACCCTTATGAAGCTTTGAAAGGTTTGACAAGAACAAATGAAGCTATTGATAAAAAAGCAATTCATAATTTTATTGCAACCCTGGAAGTTTCTGATGCTGTCAGAGCTGAATTAATGGCAATAACTCCTAGTAATTACGTAGGAATTTAAAGAAAACCTAAAATATTTTCTCAAAAAAAGCTATCTTTATCGAGATAGCTTTTTTTTATTTAAACCAGGAAATAGCCCAGATTACTTCACTTAACTTTTATTGTCTTAGGAGTTCAGTGAATTTCATTTGAAATGAAAAGCTGGATTAACCTCCTTAATATAAAATACCACTTTATGATTGCCTTAAGCGCCGCTGCAGAGACTACACACCACCTACAACCACTTATTAGCGACTTGGGATTAATCCTGATGACCGCCGGAATTGCCGTTTTGATTTTTAAAAAAATGAAACAGCCTCTGGTTTTAGGATATTTAATTGCCGGATTTTTAGCGGGAAACCATTTTGATTTTTTCCCGTCTATAACTGACATGAAAAGTGTAGAGGTTTGGGCAGAAATTGGGGTGATCTTTTTATTGTTTAGTCTGGGGCTCGAATTTAGTTTTAAAAAATTAATGAAAGTTGGAGGAACGTCCTCGATAACCGCCATTACCCAGATTTTATTCATGACGCTCATTGGTTATTGTGTGGGGCAATGGATGGGCTGGGGCAAGATGGATAGTATTTTTCTTGGTGCCACACTTTCAATTTCATCAACAACCATTATTATTCGGGCATTTGATGAATTGGGTGTTAAAGGAAAAAAGTTCGCCGGGATTGTTTTTGGCGCCTTAATTGTCGAAGATATTGTTGCGATTTTAATGTTGGTTTTATTATCTACAATTGCCGTTAGTGATCAGGTTTCAGGAGGCGAATTATTACAATCTGTTTTAAAATTAATATTCTTTCTAATCATATGGTTTTTGGGTGGAATTTTTATTATCCCCACAATCCTTAAAAAAGCAAAACATCTTTTGACAGACGAAATGCTGCTGATTATTTCCCTGGCACTTTGTTTAATGATGGTGATGTTTGCTGCCAATGTAGGCTTCTCTCCTGCTCTTGGGGCCTTTATCATGGGTTCTATTATTGCAGAAACTACTCAGGCAGAAAAAATCGAGCATTTGATTCAGCCTGTAAAAGATTTATTTGGTGCCGTTTTCTTTGTATCAGTCGGGATGTTAATCAATCCGGAAACATTGGTTACTTATATGTTGCCGGTTGCGCTGATAACACTGCTGACTATTTTTGGAAAAGCATTTAGTTCTTCTATCGGTGCTTTGTTATCAGGTCAGCCGCTTAAACAATCTGTGCAAACGGGTATGAGTTTGGCGCAAATTGGTGAATTCTCTTTTATTATTGCGACTCTTGGTATGACGCTTAAAGTAACGAGTGATTTTTTATACCCAATAATTGTGGCCGTGTCTGCCATTACTACTTTTACAACTCCATTTTTAATTAAATATTCTGATCCTTTTTCAGGATATCTGGAACAGAAACTTCCTAAAAAATGGATTAAAAATATCAACCGTTATAGTGTCAATGCACAAGCGATAAAATCGGTTAGTACCTGGCAAATTGTACTTCGTGCTTCGATCACACAAATCATTTTACACACTATAATTATTACGGCGATTATATTATTATCGGCTAAATTTGTGGCGCCTTTAGTAGCTGATACCCGTTTTGGAAATACGTTGGCCGCTTTGATTACCCTTGTCATAATTGCTCCTTTTTTATGGGCGCTTTCGTTACGCAGAGTAAAAGTTACTGAAGTCGAAGAATTATGGGAAGAACGAAAATATCGCGGTGCGCTTTTGATGCTAATTTTAATTAGAATGAGCCTTGGGTTATTTTTCGTTGGATTTTTATTGAATATTTTCTTCTCGCCTTTGGTTGCTTTTGTTGCCCTGATCATTGCCATTGGAGCCTATCAACTGTTTCCTAAAAAATTAAACGAGCAGTATCATAAAATTGAAACTCATTTTTTAAAGAATCTAAACGATCGCGAAAACAAAAAAATCGACAGAAGATACGCTAATTTAATGCCTTGGGATGGTCACATGTCTATTTTTGATATTGGTAAAGAATCTAATCTTGCGGGTAAAACTCTGGAAGAATTACGCATTCGTGAAAATATGGGAATCAATATTGCATTTATTCGTCGTGGTGAAATTACAATTCCTATTCCCACTAAAAATGAACGCTTGTTTCCGGGCGACGAGATTTGTGTTATTGGTACAGATGAACAAATTTCAGAGTTTACCAAATATTTACAAAATGAGGTTGAGGCCGCTAACAACTCGCAGGAATCTGATATTGTGTTGCGCCAATTAGAGATTTCGAATGATGATTTTATACAAAAAAGAATAGGTCAGTTTAGAGAAAAAACCGGTGGTCTTGTTGTGGGAATTGAAAGAAATGGTAATCGGATTTTAAACCCGGAATCCCATTTGACTTTAGAAAAAAATGATATTATCTGGGTCGTTGGAGACAAAAAACGAATGAACGAACTCATGAAGAAAAGCGTTCCCGTTGAGTTATAGACTAAGATGCTAAGGGGCTAAGATACTAAGTAACTGAGTTTTTTCTCAACAATCTTAGAATCTTAGCCCCTTACTATCTTAGCAACTTAGAACCTTACTTATTAGGTTGCGGTGTCATTCGCAAATAAGGTTTGATCGGTGTATGACCTTTTGGAAATTTAGCCGGAATATCACTATCAGGAACGGCTGGTGTAATTACAACATCCTCTCCGTCTTTCCAATTCGCCGGAGTTGCTACACTATAATTTGCAGTTAATTGTAAACTATCGATAACACGTAACAATTCTTCAAAATTTCTTCCTGTTGAAGCCGGATATGTTAGTGTTAACTTTATCTTTTTATCCGGTCCAATAACAAAAACCGAGCGTACCGTAAATTTCTCGCTTGCATTTGGATGCAGCATATCGTATAGTGTTGCTATCTTTTTATCTTCGTCAGCAATGATCGGAAAATTAACGGTTGTATTTTGGGTTTCGTTAATGTCTTTTATCCACAATTTGTGAGACTCTAAACCATCAACGCTCAGCGCTATAACTTTTGTATTTCTTTTTTTAAATTCAGGAACATAATTGGCAACTGTTCCTAATTCAGTTGTACACACAGGGGTAAAATCTGCAGGATGCGAAAATAAAACACCCCAGGAATCGCCTAACCATTCATGAAAATTAATTGGGCCTTCGGTTGTTTCTGCATGAAAATCTGGAGCAATATCTCCTAATCTTAATGTTGACATAATTATATTTTTTTAGTTCATCTAAAATTAGTCAAAAAAGACATAAGGAAAACACGATTTTTTAAAAAAAAAGTTAAAATTCTATTTTTCCTATCTAGTTAATATTTATAACTAAATAAAGCTTACTATAAAGTACCAAATGGCAAGTGTTACAAAAGAAATTGGGATTCCAAAACCAATCATCATGCTGCTTAATTTTGGTTTTAAACCATAGGTCGAAGCTAAAATTGCACCTGTAATCATGGGTGCCATCGCCATTTCCATAATGGTTATTTTTATGGCTTCAGAATGTTGGTTGAAAACAAAAACATACAAGACGAAAATGATAGAAGGCGTTACAATAAGCCTAAAGAAAAGTCCAAGTCTAAGAAATCGCCAATGCTGGCTTTTTCGATCAAAAGTAAGTTGCAATCCTACCGAAAGTAAAGCAAGAGGAGTTACTAAACTTCCTATTTTTAATAAAGCAGTCTGAAGATTTAAATCTAAATCATATTGAAAGACATTCATTAAACAAGCCACCACAAAAGTAATAAAGGGCGGAAAAAAAATTATTTTTTTGAAAATACTAAAAGCATCCGGACTTCCTTTTGAATAAAAAGCAGCTACAAAAACACCCAAAGTTGAAACCACCACAAAAGTTCCCGGCTGATCGACAAGAATAGCAGTTTCTAAACCTTTTTTGCCAAATAAAGCTTCTATTATAGGATATCCCAAAAAAGAAGAATTACTTAATCCCGCTGTCAGAACCAAACAGCCAATGAGTTTATTAGACCAGCCTAACCTTTTTCCTAAAAAATGAAAAAATACAAAAGCCAGTATAAAACTAATCCATCCTGAGGCTATTGGAAATAATAATTCGTTACTCCACTTTATTTTAGGAATGTGATA
>Ga0247813_10000519_pt1 | contig 35306 bp, 30 predicted proteins | sample UWRJL169409C1_FD_180719 | JGI IMG/M metagenome (GOLD analysis project Ga0247813, IMG submission 180719) | Plant litter microbial communities from Arlington Agricultural Research Station in Wisconsin, United States - UWRJ-L169-409C-1 | ecosystem: Environmental > Terrestrial > Plant litter >... | reverse complement strand
AACAGGGCTTTTATTGGTAATATCGGCTATCCGGCTACGCCTTATGGAAAAGTAAAGATCTTCTCAGATGAATGGTGGGAAATCCTTCATACTGCTTTAAAAACCGCTACCGCATTAAATATTGAGATCGGTATTTTCAATAGTCCGGGCTGGAGTCAGTCGGGCGGACCATGGGTAAAACCTGCACAGTCTATGCGCTACTTGTCTTCATCACAGGTAAGGCTAAAAGGCGGTCGGCTAATTACGCAGCAGCTTGCAAAACCAGACGAGCAGTTTCAGGATGTAAAAGTGATTGCTTTTAAAGCCCCGGAAGAATATCAATATCATTTATCGGCCTTAAAACCAAAAATAACGACCAGTGGGGCAATTAAAAACAGCGCTGCGCTAATTGACGGCGACTATTCCTCCGGAGCGTCTTTTTCTGCTGAGACTCCTTTCTGGATAGACTTTGCAACAGCCAGTGAATTTACGGCAAGAAGTATAGTCATCTACCCTGCCAGACAGGCCATGAAGCTCAATGCAGTCCTGCAGGTCATGACATCAAAAGGCTATGAAACCATAAAGGAATTTGTTATCAACCGCAGTAACCCGAGTTTGAATGTGGGTTTTGATCCATATGGGCCAGTTGCGGTGTCTATCCCTGCAACAAAAAGTAAACACTTCCGCATTGTTTTTAGTGATGGTCCGGCAAATACTGGTATTGCGGAAATTGAAATCTCCGCTTCACCAAGGGTGGATAGTTATATTGAAAAAACACTCGCAAAGATGTTTCAGACACCACTGCCCTATTGGAAAGAATACCAGTGGAAACCGCAGCCCGTGGTAGATGATCAGCGTCTGGCGATAGATCCGAAAACAGTAATTGATATTTCCTCATCACTTTCTGCAAATGGGCTGTTAAAATGGAATGCGCCGGCGGGCGATTGGATAGTGATGCGTACAGGTATGGTGCCTACGAAAGTAACTAACAGTCCGGCCTCTCCGGAGGGTACCGGACTGGAAGTGGATAAGATGAGCAGGGAACATGTACAAAGTCATTTTGATGCTTTCACAGGAGAGATTTTGCGAAGGATTCCTGCTGAGGACCGTAAAACATGGCGGGTAACAGTGCAGGACAGTTATGAAACCGGCGGACAGAACTGGACGGATGACATGCAGGAGAAATTCAGACTGGCTTTTGGTTATGACCCCCTGCCTTACCTTCCTGTATTGAAGGGGATGGTAGTAGGCAGCCAGGAAATAGCTGACCGTTTTTTATGGGATCTTCGCAGGTTTATTGCAGATAGGGTAGCTTATGATTATGTGGGTGGCCTGAGAGACATCAGTCACAAACACGGACTGCATACCTGGCTGGAAAATTACGGACACTGGGGTTTCCCGGGAGAGTTTTTGCAATACGGCGGACAGTCGGACGAAATAGGCGGGGAGTTCTGGAGCGAAGGTGAACTGGGTGATATAGAAAACCGGGCGGCCTCATCTGCAGCACACATCTATGGGAAAACTAAAGTGTCGGCAGAGTCATTCACTGCAGGTGGAAAACCTTATCAGCGCTATCCGGCACTCATGAAACAGCGCGGCGACCGCTTTTTTACGGAAGGAATTAACAATACGCTGCTCCATGTTTTTATTGAGCAGCCTACAGATACGCTTTTGCCTGGAATAAACGCCGACTTTGGTAATGAATTTAACCGCCATAATACTTGGTTCAATTATCTGGATCTCTTTACCAGCTACCTTAAACGGTGTAACTTTATGCTGCAGCAAGGCAAATACGTAGCAGATGTAGCTTACTTTATTGGTGAAGATGCACCGAAGATGACTGGAATAACAGATCCGGTTTTACCACGTGGTTACTCTTTCGATTATATCAATGCGGAGGTGATCATGAATCGCGTAACCGTAAAAGACGGCAGATTGGTTTTGCCTGATGGGATGTCGTACAGCGTATTGGTATTGCCTAAACTGGAAACCATGCGACCGGAATTGCTTGAAAAGATTAAAAGTCCGGTAGAGCAGGGTGCGACCATTACAGGACCTGCACCCACGCGTTCACCAAGTTTAACGGGTTATCCTGCTGCGGATCTGAAAGTCAAAAAGCTGGTAGCAGAACTGTGGAATGGCGCGCATAAAATAATTCCGGCTACGGATATGCAGTCGGTTTTAAACAAACTGAATATCATTCCGGATTTCGAGTCGAATACAAAATATCCTGTATTGTTCATACATAGAAATACTGCAGAGGGAGATATTTATTTTATCAGTAACCAGACAGAACAGACTATTCAGTTTTCACCCGCTTTCCGCATCAAAGGTAAAAAGCCTGAACTATGGGATCCTGTTGCAGGAAGTCACCGTCTGTTGCCAGAGTTTAAGTTAAAAGAAGGAGCGACAGAAGTTCCCCTGACCTTAGCACCGCTGCAAAGTATGTTTATTGTTTTCAGGGAGCCGGTCAGCTTGCTGAAAGCAGGGCCGAAAAATGGAGAAGTTCCCATTAATTTCCCGCAACAGCAAGTAATACAAGCTATAGCTAGTCCCTGGGAAGTTAGTTTTGACCAGCAAATGCGTGGCCCGGCAAAACCTGTCCTGTTTAACACATTGACCGACTGGACGCTAAGGCCGGAAGAGAATATCAAATACTACTCTGGCACAGCAATCTACCGCAATTCATTCAAGGCAGCTAAACCTGCAGATGGAACGCGACTGATCCTTCAGCTTGGTGAGCTGAGTGTAATGGCCAAAGTAAGCGTAAACGGAAAGGATGTTGGTGGGGTATGGACCGCCCCATGGCAGATAGACATTACAGATGCCGTTAAACCAGGAGAAAATAAGTTGGAAATCAGCGTGGTAAATACCTGGGTAAACCGGCTCATCGGTGATAGTAAGCTGCCATTGGCAGAAAGAAAGACCTGGACCAGCGTAAATCCATACCATCCCGGCAGTAAGCTGGAACCCTCCGGTTTAAGAGGGCCTGTAACAATCAGTACTATAAAATATTAGCCTTAACCAATGATCAAGATGAAATATCCTCTTTTATTAGCTTGCTTTTTATATTTAACCACCACCGTATCTGCACAGAAAGATCCACGCGTACGTGAATATCTTTCTCCCCAACGCATCCTGTGGCAGTCGGACACCACGGGCAAATACATCCAGAATGCACAGCAATTACTCAAAGCAGGAAACGGGCAGGCAGAGCTGGTCAATAAAGATATGATCACCCTAAAAAGCGATAACAACACAAAACCGGGGATCCTGCTGGATTATGGCAAAGAACTCCACGGAGGTTTGCAACTCGTTACCGGATTGATGAATAAACCTGGCCCGGTTAAGGTACGCATTCGTTTTGGGGAATCTGCAAGTGAGGCTATGGCGGAAATAGATACGCTAAGCGGGGCTACAAACGACCATGCCATTCGTGATTTTACTGTAGAATTGCCCTGGCTGGGGGGACTGGAGTTGGGGAACACAGGCTTTCGTTTTGTGCGGATAGATCTGGCCGATACAAATACAGAACTGTTATTGAAAGAAGTGCGGGCAATCGCTACTTACCGTGATGTGCCTTACCTGGGATCGTTTCACAGTAGTGATGACAGGCTTAATAAAATCTGGGCTACCGGTGCCTATACTGTTCATTTAAATATGCAGCAATATTTGTGGGACGGAATTAAAAGAGACAGGTTAGTTTGGGTAGGGGATATGCATCCTGAAGTCATGACCATAAATACTGTTTTTGGCTATAATGAGGTGGTACCTCAAAGCCTTGATCTGATCAAAAAGGTGACGCCAATACCAGAATGGATGAATGGGATCAGTTCCTATTCTATGTGGTGGATCCGGATTCAGCGCGACTGGTATCAATACCAGGGGAATCTGAATTACCTGAAAGCGCAGCGGAGTTACCTGGTTAGCCTGCTCAATCACCTCATGACCAAAGTTAAAGGCAATGAGGAAGATCTCGATGGCATGCGCTTTATGGACTGGCCATCTTATGCCAATAAACCGGCAGTGCATGCTGGTCTGCAGGCCATGATGGTACTTACCTTAAAAGACGGTGCAGAACTCTGCCGTATCCTTGGCGAAGAAGCCACAGCACTTAAATGTGAGTCGACCCTAAAGCTGTTAAAGAAAAGCGTTCCTGACGCGGCAAACAGTAAGCAGGCAGCCGCATTGTTGGCTCTGGCAGAATTAATGCCAGCTGAAAAGGCAAACAAAGAATTTATTTCAGTAGGCGGTACAAAAGATTTCTCTACTTTTTATGGTTATTATATGCTGCAGGCGAAAGCTAAAGCTGGAGATTATCAGGGAGCAATAGCGAATATCAGGGAATACTGGGGAGGGATGCTGGACATGGGGGCGACTACCTTCTGGGAGGATTTTGATCTTTCCTGGAAAAAAAATGCCGGCCGGATCGATGAGCTGGTGCCCGCAGGTAAAGTAGATATCCATGCTGCCTATGGTGCGTACAGCTATAAAAAATTACGGCATAGCCTTGCTCATGGCTGGGCATCCGGACCTACTTCATGGCTTACAGAACATGTTCTGGGTGTGCAGGTCATTGCGCCCGGTTGTAAAGTAATTAAAGTACAGCCACATTTGGGGGACCTGGATTTTGTTGAAGGTATATTTCCGACCCCGTATGGCCTTGTGAAAATTAAGCATACTAAACTAGCTAATGGCAAAGTGAAGACGGTAATTGATGCACCGAAAATGGTGAAGGTGATCCGGTAATTTCCTATTTATGCTAAAAGGTTTTAAAAAGATATCATTATGATCAAGACAAGCGATTTTTTCAAATTCATTCATGTGGATGAATATTCTGCTACGCCCAAGTATTTACAGCTCAGTGATTCGATCATTGAAGCTGTGGAGGAGGGGATATTGAATAGAAATGATATTCTGCCTTCTATCAATGAATTGAGCAGTGTACTCGAAATATCCAGGGACACCGCAGAAAAAGGCTATAAATATTTAAAGAAAAAAGGCGTTATTTTGTCCGTACCCGGTAAGGGATTTTATATAGACAATACTGAGTTCAAGAAGAAGATTAAGATCTTTCTATTGTTTAATAAGCTGTCTGTACACAAAAAGATAATTTACGATTCTTTCGTATCTGCATTAGGGGAAGATGCGCTGATCGATTTTTATATCTATAATAACGATTTCGCTATCTTTAAGAAGCTGATCTTGAACAAGCGAACCGAATATTCTCATTATGTGATTATTCCACATTTTGTTGAAGGTGGTGAAGATGCCTATAAAATTATCAATACGATTCCTTCGGATAAGTTAATCCTGCTCGATAAAAAGGTTCCGGGCGTAACTGGTCACTATTCCGCGGTATATGAAAATTTTGAAAAGGATATCTACAGGGCACTCATACAGGCAAAGGAACAATTGGAGAAATACCATACCCTGAAGCTCATCTTTCCTAAAAAGAGCTATTTTCCAAATGAAATTATAGATGGATTCAGGAGGTTTTGTCAGCAATATGCCTTCAATCATGTGATTGTGAGTGATGTGAGCAATGAGCCGATAGGTCCTGGTGAAGCCTACATCAACCTGATGGAAGACGATCTGGTGGTGCTGATTGAGCGGATCATGGCTATGGAATTAATCATGGGTAAAGATGTAGGGGTGATTTCCTACAATGAAACTCCGCTGAAAAGATTTTTGTTGAATGGTATCACCACCATCTCCACTGATTTTAAGATGATGGGCACTATTGCTGCAGAGATCATCAAGAGCCAGAACCATCAGGATCAGGAAGCACCATTTTATCTTACACTACGGCCATCTTTATAAAGATTTCATCATGATTACCTTATTTTGCTAAATCACCTGAATTGCTAAATCAACAATCTGCCAGTCGTGAGGCTGATTTCCCGCTGTCTGTAAGCACTGGGTGTGATCCCGGTTTTATCCTTAAATAATTTGGAAAAATAGAAGCTGGACTCAAATTTCAGCGCATAAGCAATCTCTTTCACAGAGAGATTGGGGTCAGACAGCAGAGACTTTGCTTTTTCTATTTTAAGCTGGATAAAAAACTGTCCGGGGGACAGGCCTGTATAGCTTTTAAATACTTTTCTGAACCAGGAATATCCTACTTGTAATTCCTCCGCGGCCTGTTCAGGGGAATAGGACTTATCTATATTTGACCGGAATAGAATTCTGGCTCTGTTTACGATGAGTTCCCTGTCATCATGTACCCTGGAATTTTCTTTTATTAAAGCACGCAAGCTGCCCAATAAGTGAAGTACTGCGCCTGAAATTTCTGGCTGGTAACCGGTAATCTCCGTTTTGGTCTTTTCAATGATCGACTCAAAGATGCCGAAGATCTGTTCATTAAAGCCAATATAAAAACAAGGCTGTGCCGGAGTAAAAAAGCTATTGCGAACAAGGTTATTCATTATTTCTCCTTCAAAACCTATCCAGTATTCATCCCAGCCCGTTTCTTCTGCAGGTTTATAGCGATGCCTTTCCCCGGGGAAAAGAATGATAATTGAACCTTCTTCTATTTTCCTGTAACTGCAGTGATCCGATTCGAAATATCCGGAACCTCTGGTGATATACAGGAGCTGATATTCGTCTAAAATACGGCCATTATTCCAGTTGAAGTAATGATGCGAAGGATGAGTATTTACCGGGTACACCGCTTCAGGACCTGTACGAATAGTTCCTGCATTGAGCACGTATAGGCCCCAGTTTTTATCTTCAGCACTGACAGGCAGGTATTTATAGTAATCGGTCATTGGGCTATATAGGGTTTGCTCACAGGATGGAATAAAAATACTAAGAAATAATGAATTTGTTTTCCGGGAAGCAATGCCGGTTAATTGTACGGGACTGTAATTAAAACACGCGATTTTAGTAATTAAATAGCTATTTTATTTGCTTTGTTTAATTCATATAGAAATTATTTTTTATTTAAAATTAAATAAGGTAATTTTGAAATACTAATACAAGATTTATGGAAGTCGTTAACAAAAGGTTATTTGAAATTGAAAAAACAAGTTTTGCACTGTTAAATCTTTTCCAGGAAATGAGCGTTGCCATGGAAGCGGGATTTGACAGAATTTCCGGGAGGATCAATAAGTTAGAGTTACGGCTTACAAATATTGAAACGAGACTGGATAAGGTTGAAATGAGACTTGATCAGCTTGAAACGAGGATGGATCGGTTGGAAACAAAGATGGAGAACCTGGAAACGAGGATGGAGAATCTGGAAACAAAGGTTGAAAATCTGGAAATACAGATTATCGATGTAAGAAATGATCTCACTGGACAAATCAATGCGATAAGAGGTAACTCAACAGCTAGTCTCGAAACGATTGACAGCAGACTGGCAGATCTTACAAAGGAATTAATGAAGGTAAATGAAGTAACAAGTTACGAGGGTATTTATGAAAATACAATGATGATTAATGAAGGAATGAAATCTATATCTGCCGGAAAACGCAAATAACAATGCCAAAAAGTATAGCTTAAATATCAAATCATATAGGTGGCTTATTTTCTTTAGTGATAATTTGGCTATACCAAATATATTCCATCTTATGATTGATCAAAAAAAATTCAAGAGTATCCCTAAACCCCTTTTTGCGGGTTCGCATCAACGTGTTATGAAATTCCGGAGCAGGACAGTAAATAACAGTTAAAACATTTCAAAGCATTATTATCGCTTAATTATTCTAACCAAATACATAAACACGTATGCAAATCATTTTTGGAGTTATATTCCATTTCATTGGCGGTTTCGCCTCCGGTAGTTTTTACATCCCTTATAAAAAGGTTAAGGGCTGGGCCTGGGAAAGTTACTGGATTGTTGGCGGTATTTTTTCCTGGCTGATAGTGCCACCATTAGCGGCATATCTTACGATTCCTGACTTTTCTGCAATTATCAAACATACTGATGGTGCAGTGATCGGCCTGACTTACTTCTTTGGTGTTTTATGGGGGATAGGGGGACTTACCTATGGTCTGGGTGTGCGTTACCTCGGTGTTTCGCTGGGGAGTTCTATCATCCTGGGCTTAAGTTCTGTATTCGGTGCCCTGCTGCCTTCCATCTATTATGATATCTATCCAAAATCAGGAAAAGATACTTTTACTGATATCATTGGCAGCTCCTGGGGGCAATTGGTCATCGTTGGCCTGCTGGTTTGTGTAGTCGGGATTTTCATCTGCGGGAAAGCGGGAATGATGAAAGAGAAAGACCTGAATGCACAAGAGAAAAAAAGGAAAGTGCTGAGTTTAAGATTGGACTGGGGCTTACCGTTGCGATTATCTCTGGTATCCTGAGTGCCTGTTTTGCTTTTGGGATTGATGCAGGTAAGGATATGGCGCATGAAGCTAATAATTTGTGGAAAACGCTTCATCCGGGACAGGGAGAGTTTCTCTACCAGAATAATGTTACCTATGTGGTAATCCTGTGGGGCGGACTTACAACCAATTTTCTCTGGTGCATGTTGCTGAATGCGCGTAATAAAACATTTAAAGATTATACAAACAAAAAGACACCATTATTGGCCAACTACATTTTTGCTGCGCTGGCAGGAACTACCTGGTTTCTACAGTTCTTCTTTTATGGTATGGGCGAAAGTAAGCTGGGCAATGGTGCCAGTTCATGGATCCTGCATATGGCCTTTATAATCCTCGTGGCCAATGTATGGGGATTAGTGCTGAAAGAATGGACAGCCGTAAGCAAAAAAACATTCCGTACAGTGCTTGTAGGGATCGGTTTCATTATCGCATCTATCCTGATTGTAGGATATGGAAATTCAATTAAATAGTCACAAAAAATATTAAATCATATGTTCGAAAGAGACCGTTTTAAGCACGTAAGTTATTTATGGGACGAAGCCGAAGCCGCTAAACTGGCAGGAGATGAGGTGGCCTTATTACTTTACCGCTCCAATTTACTGGGTGCAGATCTACGCCTGACCAATTATGGCGGAGGAAATACTTCCTGTAAGGCAGACGCTATAGATCCGCTGACCGGTGAAACAGCAGAAGTAATGTGGATCAAAGGTTCCGGGGGCGATATAGGTACATTGAAGCGTAATGGACTGGCTGCACTGTATGTAGAGCGACTAAGAAGCTTGAAAAAGATTTACAGAGGCTTGGATCAGGAGGATGAAATGGTAGAGCTTTTCAACCACTGTATTTATGACCTTAATTCTAAAGCACCTTCTATTGATACGCCACTGCATGGCTTTCTGCCATTTAAACATATTGATCACTTACATCCGGATGCTGCCATCGCCATTGCTGCGGCAAAGGACGGCAAACAGATTACGCAGGAACTTTTCAACGGTACTATTGGCTGGGTAGACTGGCAAAAGCCTGGTTTTGATCTGGGACTGCAGTTAAAGGCCTGTCTGGATGAAAACCCCGGAATCCGGGGGATTATGCTGGGTTCGCATGGTTTATTTACCTGGGGAGACACAGCCTATGAAAGTTATATCAATACGCTGGAAGTCATAGAAATCTGCGCGACTTATCTGGAGGAGAACTATGGTAAAAAAGGACCAGTATTTGGTGGTCAGCAACTCAGCTCACCGGAACAGTCTGTAAGGACAGCACAAGCCGCATTGCTGGCACCGGTATTACGTGGGTTCTGTTCAAGTGAACGCCATATGGTAGGGCATTTCACCGATGATGCGAGAGTGCTTGAATTTATCAATTCCAATGACCTGGATAGACTTGCCCCTATGGGGACCAGTTGTCCTGACCACTTTTTACGTACCAAAATCAGTCCGCTGGTACTGGAACTTGATCCTTTAGCAGATCTAACTGATCCTGCGGTGATCAAAGAAAAACTGGCACCTGCTTTTGTGGCTTACCGGAAAATGTATGCTGATTATTACGCAACCTGTAAACATGAAAATAGTCCTGCAATCCGTGATGCTAACCCTGTAATTATCCTTTACCCGGGTATCGGACTTTTCTCTTTCTCCAAAGACAAACAGACTACGCGTGTGGCAGCAGAATTTTATATCAACGCCATCAATGTAATGAAAGGGGCTGAAGCCATTTCGGAATATACTTCATTGCCACGTCAGGAAGCTTTTAACATAGAATACTGGTTACTGGAGGAAGCTAAACTGCAGAGAATGCCTAAACCAAAGGCGCTGTCCGGTAAGATTGCCCTGGTTACTGGTAGTGCTGGGGGAATTGGTAAAGCTATCGCAAAGAAATTCGTAGAAGAAGGTGCGGTGGTCATTATTAATGATAACGATGGTGGCAGATTAGAGCAGGCAGATCAGGAGTTTAAAGGTTTATATGGAAAAGACGCCTATACTACAGCAGTGCTGGATGTGACCAGGGGTGATGATATTCAGCAGGCTTTTAACATTGCTGCGCTTGCTTTTGGGGGGATTGATATTGTAGTGAACTGTGCGGGTTTGTCCATTTCCAAACCTATCGAAGAGCATACAGATAAAGACTGGGACCTGTTATATGATGTGCTGGTAAAGGGTCAGTTTAAAGTTACACAGGCGGCAGTCGCGGTCATGCGCAAACAGGCAATTGGTGGTGATATTTTGAATATCGTCAGTAAAAATGCTTTGGTATCGGGACCTAATAATGCAGGTTATGGCTCTGCAAAGGCTGCGCAGTTACACCTGAGCAGATTAAATGCAGCAGAACTGGGGGCAGATAAAATTCGTGTAAACGTGGTAAATCCGGATGCTGTTATTTCTGACAGCAAGATCTGGGAGGGCGACTGGGCAGCTGGTCGCGCGAAGGCTTATGGGGTGAAGGTAGAAGAACTGCCGGCATTCTACGCGAAGCGTACCTTGCTGGACAAAATTATCCTTCCCGAAGATATCGCAAATGCCTGTCTGGTATTTGTTGGCGGACTCTTAAATAAATCAACTGGTAATGTATTGAATGTGGATGGTGGTGTAGCCATGGCATTCGTAAGATAAATTAAAGACATGGAAATAGAGAAATATCAGATAGATGCTCATAACCAGCAGCTGGAAGCTGAGCATCGACGCAGATTCGAATTTGCAGCAGCAGAGCATACGCAGATCGAAGAAGTGATCAGTAAATTGATAAAATTTCAAATTGCCATCCCTAGCTGGGCTTTAGGTACGGGCGGAACACGCTTCGGCCGTTTTTCCGGCGGAGGGGAACCCCGTAGCCTGGAAGAGAAAATTCAGGATATCGGATTATTGCATCAACTGAACCAGTCCAGCGGTGCCGTATCACTCCACATCCCATGGGATATCCCACAGGATTACGATGCGATTAAAAAGCTGGCCGAGCACCATCACCTCCGTTTTGATGCGATGAACTCCAATACTTTCCAGGATCAGGCAGGACAGGCACATAGTTATAAATTCGGCTCTTTACAGCATGTAGATAAGGCGGTGCGCAAGCAGGCTATCGAACATAATATTGAAGTGATTCGTCAGGGTGTTGCCTTAGGGTCTGATGCGCTGACGGTTTGGCTGGCGGATGGCTCGTGTTTCCCCGGACAACTGAACTTCAGAAAAGCATTCCAGAATACACTGGAAAGCCTGGAAGAGATTTATGCTGCATTGCCGGAGCAATGGAAGGTATTTGTAGAATACAAAGCATTTGAACCTAACTTTTACTCTACTACGGTGGGCGACTGGGGTCAGTCGCTATTGTATGCAAACAAGCTGGGACCGAAAGCCTACACGCTGGTAGATCTTGGGCATCATTTGCCGAATGCCAACATTGAGCAGATAGTTTCCCTGCTACTGATGGAAGGTAAACTGGGCGGTTTCCATTTCAACGATTCCAAATATGGCGATGATGATTTAACTGCCGGAAGCATGAAGCCTTACCAGCTGTTCCTTATCTTTAATGAACTGGTTGAAGGAATGGATGCTAAAGGGATAGATCACGCTAGCGGATTAGGCTGGATGATTGATGCTTCCCATAATGTAAAAGATCCTTTGGAAGACCTGCTGCAGTCGGTCGAGGCCATCATGCTTTCTTATACACAAGCTTTATTGGTAGACAGGGCTGCACTGGCCATTGCACAGCAGGAAAATGATGTAGTTCGCTGTCAGGAAATTCTGCAGCATGCCTTCCGTACAGATGTTAGGGCTATTGTGCAGGAAGCAAGACTCAGAAGCGGTGGTGCGGCAAAACCTGTAGCATTATACCGTGAGCTGAAAGTCAGGGAAAACCTGATTGCCGACAGGGGAATGAAAACCGTAGCCACAGGATTATAATGAGTGCGCTGCCGGTTATAGTAGTTTTCGATGTCGGGAAGACCAACAAAAAGATCTTCCTCTTTGACGAGAACTATAAAATAGTTTTTGAGCGTTCTGCCCGTTTCATAGAAACCTACGATGAAGATGGTGATCCCTGTGAGAACCTGGAAAGTTTGCGGCTCTCGATTTTTGATTCTTTGCGCGAAGTACTGAAGCGCAAAGAATTTGAAATCAAGGCCATTAATTTTTCTACCTATGGTGCCAGTTTCGTCTATATCGATGCCTATGGGAAACCACTGGCACCCTTATATAACTATTTGAAAGCCTATCCTGAGGAGCTTAAAAAAGAATTCTATGCAACTTACGGCGGAGAACAGGCCATTTCTGCCGCAACGGCATCACCTGTATTGGGCAACCTGAATTCGGGTATGCAGTTGTACCGGATTAAAAGAGAGAAACCTGAACTGTACAAACAAATTAAGTATGCCCTGCATCTCCCTCAGTACCTGAGTTACCTCGTTTCCGGTGTGGAATATTCAGATCTGACCAGTATAGGTTGTCATACCCAATTGTGGGATTTTAGCGCTAATGACTACCATCAGTGGGTAAAAAAAGAAGGTTTAGATCTTAAGCTGGCACCTATTGTAGATGCCGACCAGGTATTTCCTTCAGAATTTCCAGGCAATCAGTATAAAGTAGGTGTTGGTCTGCATGATAGTTCTGCCGCGCTGATCCCTTATCTGATCAATTTTCATGATCCTTTTATATTGATCTCTACCGGAACCTGGTGTATCACCATGAATCCTTTCAACCACTCCCCATTAACCGTGGAAGAGCTGGAACAGGATTGTTTGAGTTATATGCAGTTCAAAGGCAAGCCCGTAAAGTCTTCCCGTATTTTTGCCGGTTATGAACACGATCAGCAGGTGAAACGCATTGCTGCCCATTTTAAGCAAAGTGCAGGCCGGTATAAAACGATGAGATATGATGCTGGTATTATTGAGGAATTGCTGAAGGGAATGGCAGAAAGAAAAGAACTCAATCCTCCGGCCAGTAAGGCATCAGCTTTCGCAGCGCGTGACCTGTCTTCTTTTCCCTCTGATAAAATTGCCTATCACCAGTTTATGCTCGATATCGCTGTTCAGCAACAGGCTTCTTCCAGGCTGGTTATCAATGGTGCTACAGTTAAAAGGATTTTTGTAGATGGGGGTTTCAGTAAAAATGCCATCTACATGAACCTGCTTGCATTGCTTTTTCCCGATATGGAAGTTTTTGCCGCATCAATGGCGCAGGCCACCGCAATCGGTACTGCCCTGGCCATTCACCAGTGCTGGAACAGGAAGCCAATGCCAAATGATATTATTGAATTGAAATATTACGCAACGAATAACGATATTGCGGGTAAAACCAAATAATTCTAATGAAAGTCGGATTGTTCATTCCATGTTATGTAGATCAATTTTATCCCAATGCGGGTATTGCCACTTATCAGCTGCTCGTTAAACTGGGGGTAGATGTGACTTATCCCAGTGGTCAGACCTGCTGTGGTCAGCCTATGGCAAATTCAGGCTTTGAACACCTGACCAAAGACTGTAATCAACTGTTTGTAGACAATTTTGCGGAGTTCGACTATATCGTTTCCCCTTCAGGAAGCTGTGTGCTGCACATCAAAGACCATTTACATACAGATAAGGATGAGCATAAAGCACTTGTGGTGCGGACTAAGGTTTACGAACTGGTAGAATTTCTGGTAGACATTTTAAAAGTAGAAAATCTGCAATCCAGCTTCCCGCATAAAGTAGGATTACATCAAAGCTGCCATGGTCAGCGTGGTTTATTCCTTACCCAGATGACTGAGCTCGTTGCCCCATATTTTTCCAAGCCCCAGCAATTGTTATCACAAGTGAAAGGGCTAGAACTGATCGAATTGAGTCGTACGGACGAATGCTGCGGCTTTGGCGGAACTTTTTGCGTAGTGGAAGAAGCAGTTTCCTCCAAAATGGGTAAGGATCGCGTTAAAGATCATCTTGATCATGGCGCAGAATATATTACCGGTGCTGACATGTCCTGCTTAATGCATATGGAAGGGATTTTAAAAAGAGAGAATAGTAAAGTGAAGGTGCTGCATATTGCAGAGATACTCAATGCAGAATAACCCGAGATGACAGACGAAGCTATAAAAACACATCCCGAATTATCGGAGACTTTTAACCAGGATGAAGCAAGGGTAGACTGGCATGATGAAACCTTGTGGTGGATCAGACAGAAAAGAGATAAGTCGGCCCACAGTATTCCCGAATGGGAAATGCTCAGGGAAACTGCATCACAAATTAAAAATAATGTATTGTCTGATCTTGGGAATTACCTGGTCAGTTTTGAGGAGAAGGCATTAGCTAACGGGATCGTTGTACACTGGGCTGCAGATGCAGCAGAACATAACCGTATTGTGCACGGTATCCTGCAGAAAAACAGCATCGGTCAGATGGTTAAAAGCAAATCCATGCTGACCGAGGAATGCCACCTGAACGAATACCTGGAGCAACATGGTATTGATGTTATTGATTCTGATCTTGGGGAACGTATTGTGCAGCTGGCCAAAGAGCCGCCTAGCCATATTGTATTGCCATGTATCCATAAAAAGAAAGAAGAAATCGGCGAGTTGTTTTATCAGCATCTGGGCGTGCCCGAAGGTACTTCAGATCCGCAGATATTGACAGAAGCCGCCAGACAGCATCTCAGGGAAACCTTCCTGACCAGAAAAGCGGCACTGACAGGTGTAAACTTCGCCATTGCCGAAACTGGTGAATTTGTGGTTTGTACAAACGAAGGGAATGCCGATATGGGCGCGCATCTTGCAGATGTGCATATTGCCAGTATGGGCATGGAAAAGATCATTCCTGAACGCAAACATTTGGGGGTATTCCTGAGATTACTCACCAGGAGTGCAACCGGTCAGCCGATTACTACTTATTCCAGTCATTTCAAAAAGCCCAGACCCGGGCAGGAAATGCACATTATTATTGTAGACAATGGTCGTACCATCCAGATGGGGCGTGAAGATTTCCGTGCCTCATTAAAATGTATCCGCTGCGGAGCTTGTATGAATACCTGTCCCGTATACAGAAGGAGTGGTGGCCATAGTTACCACAATGCCATATCAGGACCTATCGGGGCTATTTTGGCACCAAATCTGGATATGAAAAAGTATGCGGATTTACCATTTGCTTCTACACTGTGCGGATCATGCTCTAACGTATGTCCGGTTAAAATAGATATTCATCAGCAACTCTATAAATGGCGACAGGTCATAGTCAAAGAAGGATACGCAGATACCTCGAAGAAGATTGGCATGCAGCTGATGACCTTTACCTTGTCTTCGCCGGTGATCTACAGAACCGCGGGTAAAGCAGGACGCTGGTTTTTGAAACACGTGCCTTTTGCCGTAAATAATAAGTTTAATCCCTGGTATAAACACCGTGATATGCCCGAAGCTCCTGAAGAGTCGTTCGGCGAGTGGTATAAACGAAATGTGAAGCAGAAATAAAGATGAGCAGAGAAAAAATACTGGCTGCTTTGCAGCAAAACCAACCGGAACTGAGTGCCTTACCATCGATCCCGGTTTTTGAAAGAGATCAGGAACTGAGCCTGATCGAAAAATTTAAGGCCATGGCCGAAGGTATAGGCAGCAAAGTATACCTGGTCAGCTCTCTGAAAGAGGTTCAGGAGCAGATCAATGCAGATTTTGCCGGTGAAAAACGGATGGTATCGACTGTAGCGTCATTAGTTTCAGCAGAAATACCTGCTTTTGAATTGAATGCTGATCCGCATACTTATGCCGATGTGGATGTCGCAATTTTCGAACCCTTATTTGCCGTTGCGGAAAATTCAGCCGTATGGATTACTGAAGATAGAATGGGAGTAAGGACTTTGCCTTTTATTACCCAGCATATTGTAATGCTGGTCAACAGTAATATTCTTGTTCCTGATATGCATGCCGCTTATGAGCGGATCGGTATAGCAGATTATGGTTTTGGATCTTTTATCGCCGGTCCTTCTAAAACAGCTGATATAGAGCAATCGCTTGTCCTTGGGGCGCATGGCCCGAGAAGTATGACGGTATTCCTGATTAATGAATTATAAAGAATACTGGTAATTGAAGAATCTTCTCATAATAGCCACTATTTTATTGATATGGACCTTATCTGTAAAGGCACAAGCTCTTAATTCTTATACTTCATATAAGGTAAGCTTTAAAAGTGCAGATGGTCAAGTTACTTTCGGAGGGACGCTGACCTTACCTGGAGGTGTGAATAATGTACCTGCTGTTATTATTGTATCTGGAAGAGGAAAACAGGATAGAGATGGCAAAATTGCAGGCCATCCACTATTTGCACAAATAGCGGATTATCTAAGCAATAATGGAATTGCTGTGTTGAGACTTGACGATCGTGGCGTAGGAAAAACTACAGGCGACCTTCAACTGGCTACTACACGTCATTTAGCTGATGACGCTTTAGCTGCAATTCAGTTTTTAAAAGGTGTAGACGGTATCAGCAAAAATAAGATCGGGTTAATGGGGCATGGAGAAGGTGGTGCCGTAATTTCCCTTGCGGCAGCCGGAAGTAAAGATGTCGCATTTCTGATCAGTCTCGCAGGTGTGGCGCTATCAGATGCCGATGGAGCTAAAACACTGGCAAGGCTGAGGGTTCCAATATTAGCTTTACACGGAGATAAAGATCTGGAGGTAGCTGCTGAGCAAAATTTGGATAACTGGAAGAAATATACGGCTTTTGGTGGAAACAGGAAGGTGCGTACCGTTTTGCTTTCCGGATTAAATCATCTGTTTTTGCCTTGCAAGACCTGCACGATAGCGGAGTATCCATTTATCAAAGCAGATTTCTCTTTGCGCACGCTCAATGTGATCAATCTCTGGCTGCAAGCCAATGTTGTTAAGTTCAACTGACCTAAAATTTCTCTTAGGATCTTTTGATACCATTTGTCATTATTATGGTTTATTCTTTTTAACATTATCGCTAGATTGATATTTAAATCAATATTATCACGATATTGAAAATCTAATCATAATACAATGAACGACAGAAGATCATTTCTAAAAAAAACTGCTTTACTCAGTACAGCGTTAATTACTTCCAACTCGTTGCTGTCTATGGCAGCTGAACCTTACCTGAACAAAAAAGTCAGGGAGATTGGATTACAATTATATACATTGAGAGATGTCCTTAATCAGGATGTACGTTCTACAATAAAAAAAGTAGCGGAAATTGGTTACCAACATGCAGAAACCTTTTATGGATATCAGAAAAATGATGCAGCGGCTAAATTCTGGGGACTTACTGTTCCGGAATTAAGCAGTTTATTGAAAGATAATCAGCTGAAAACTTATAGCGGTCACTATCAGTTAAACGATTTTCTGACGATTGGAAACGGTGATGACAGCGCACTGAAATACCAGATTGATATTGCTGCAGCTCTTGGTCAGAAATACTTCATTGTGCCCGTTCCACCTGTTATGCTTTTAGATAAACTAGGCACACCGGAATTTCAGTATATGGCTGCACAGTTAAATAAGGCTGGTGAGTTATGTGCCAAATCTGGTCTGACTGTCGGTTACCATAATCACTTCTGGGAATTCAGACAGCTTGCAGATGGTGGTAAAGGTTATGATATCTTATTGAATGAGACAGATCCTGAACTCGTTACTTTTGAGCTTGATTTATTCTGGATCAAAAAATCGGGTATAAATCCGGTAGATTATTTTGAAAAATATCCTAAACGTTTCTCTATGTGGCATGTGAAAGATATGGACAAAAATAATACAGCAGTAATTACAGGCGGCGCACTTGATAAAGCATCTTCAAAAGATGTGTTGACAGGAATTAGCTATGCCGAAGTGGGTACCGGAAATATTGATTTCAAAGACATTTTTAAAGGAGAGAAAAAATCCGGACTGAAGCATATTTTTGTGGAACAGGATGTGATTAAAATTGACCCTTTCACGAGTATTAAACAGAGTTTTGATTACGTAAAACAGAACCTCGTAAAATAGATTATAGCTGGTCCGGTTGGTTTTTTAAAGCCGGACCAGCTCTTTATACAAAATTATCTGTAGCTTCATCACACCAAATAAATGTGTGTTCTAGTGAAAATAAAACTTACCTGCCTCTTCCTGCTGATTTTTGTTGCTCTACAGACTAAAGCAACTGTTCCCAATATTTATAATATCAAAGACTATGGTGCTGTCGCTGATGGTAAAACAGATAATGCTGTTGCGATTCAGAAGGCAATTGATGCCTGTTCTTCCGCCAAGGGTGGTGTTGTGATTGTACCTGCGGGAATCTACTTAAGCGGTCCTTTCAACCTCAAATCCAATATTGAAGTCAACATTCAGACCGGCGCCACTATCCTGGCCAATCCTGATGAAAATGTATATAAAGTGAGTGCCTTCAGAGATAATCCTGGTGAGGGAACGATCTGGATTGGCGGCTATGATGTGCATCATCTTACGTTGAGTGGTGGAGGTACAATTGATGGCAATGGAATTTCATTTATGGGTGCAGAGCTGGAAGATTCTTACGTACTCAAGCCCTTTTCTGTAACAGATAAAAGACCTCATGTGCTCACGCTCATTGGTGGTTCAAACATCCGTATTAAAGATCTTACCATCAGAAACTCTGCCTACTGGACAGTTCACCTCATTGGCTGTGACGATGTAGTAGTGTCTGGCATCACCTTATTAAACAGCTTAAAAGTACGTAACAGCGATGGGATCGATGTAGATCATAGCCGCAATGTCAGGATCAGCGATTGTTATATTGAGTCTGGTGACGACTGTATCTGTCTTAAAAACAGACGTGAATTTCAGGAATTTGGACCCTGTCAAAATATTACCGTGAGCAATTGCACCATGACTTCCCGTTCTTGTGCCATTAAAATAGGCTCTGAAAATGTAGACAGTATCAGCAATGTGATCATCAGCAACTGTATCATTACTAAAAGTAACCGCGGTATTGGTATACAAAACCGGGACGAGGGGACAGTAAGCAATGTATTGTTCTCCAATATTATCATTGACAGTCATTTCTTCTCTGACGTGTGGTGGGGTAAAGCGGAACCCATTTATGTCACTTCTTTCAAAAGAGCAAAGTCGGCCGACAAAGACGGGGGCTGGCGATTTGCAAAAGGGCAGACAGAGGGTAAAGCTGGAGAGGTGAGCAATATCCGTTTCAGCAATATCAGCTGCAGTAGTGAGAACGGTATTTATGTAGGTGGTGAATCGCCAGGTCTGGTCAACAATATCTCTTTTGATCAGATCAATCTTTTCCTGAATAAAACCACCGCTATCGAAGGCGGCATTTACGACCGCCGGCCAAGTGCTGTTACCGGGTTAGTGAAAGCAAAAACATCCGGTTTTTACCTGGAACGGGCATCGGATATTTCAATATCCAACAGCAAGGTCACCTGGGGAAATAACAAAGCCCCTTATTTCTCTGATGTAATCGAAAAAAATGAAGTTGAAAGATTAAAATTAAACGGCCTGGAAGGTGAAGCCGCTTTTTCGGGTCAGTTGCATCGGATAAGAAGATAAGTAATTAGTACCCAGCATAAATCGTATAAATCAGGATCAAAAGAACAGGAAATTGCTCCTGCTCTTTTGATCCTTAATTTAATAGCCGAAGCTGTAACTCAATAATATTTCCTGACTGGCATTATTTGTTTGTCCCCCGTTCATCTGCTGGCCTACACTGAACTGGTAACTGTAACCTATATTGAAGTTGCTCAGGTAGACCTGTGCTAATCCGGCCACCCCGCCTTTACTATCTGCATTTATTCCCAGTCCAAAAGACTGCTTTACGATGGCCATGGCAGATATTCCTGCCCATAATTTTTCATCCTGCAGGTAGCTCAAAATCGCAGCAGGTTTGAGTGTAAAATCATCACTAAACAGCAACTGCATTCCTCCCGTTAAGAAGTATTGATTTTTGAAGATATAATCCGCAGTCCCTGCTGCAGCCCTGTTTACTGCAAAGCCTGGTGTAGAAATACCTATATAATATTTGTTGGGATGGTATAACATCAAACCTGCGCCCACCTGTGCCGTATTTGAGCTGATGTTATTATTGTATACAGGATCGTCATTGCTATCTATTCCTGAAAAAATCCCTCTGTAAGTACTTAATCCGGCATTTACAGACATGGCGAAATAATCATTTTCACCAACGCGGATAGCCTTTGCGAAAAATGCGCCGATGTTTGCTGTTTTCTCTTCCCCCGCACGCTCATACCGCAGATTGATCCCTGCAGTGGCATTGATGTTTTTAAGCGGGGCATAACCATTAACCCATAAAACTTCTGGTGCACCCTCAATCCCCGTCCATCTTCTCCGGCCCAGTATCGTCATCTCTCCATCAGGTTTCAATAGACTTGCGGCCTGGTTGACAGGTGTGATGTTGCTGCCATATAAATTATAAACCGGGTTTTGCTGACTGTATACAGGAAAAATACTTACTACTGCCGGGAGTACCAGCAGCAGTAAGATTCTGTTGAACAATTTCATCCGGATCATGTTAATATCCTAAAGCAAAATGGCCTTTCACTGTTTCCCATCTGCCATTGGATTTTATTTTGATCAGGTAGAAATAGGTGCCTGTAGGAAGTTTCATTCCGGATCTATCCCTGCCATCAAACACGATATTGATATTATTATAATTGTCTTTTTTAAAGATTTCTACACCGTTGGCATTTAGGATAGAGACTTTGTTTTCCGGAAAATTTTCTATGCTTTCAATTTGAAGTATATCATTTTTCCCGTCTCCATTCGGTGACAGCACATTTTTCACGCCGAGGAGACTTTCTTCTGCGCTGGTGTTTGAGCTGCTTTTTAATAGCGCATTGGTTTCAATACCACAGCTATAATTATGTGCAAAGGCAATCTGCGCGTTGGTGAAAGCAGTATAAGCAGCATTTACATCAACATTCAATTCATGGTTGATCACCCCGTCGCATGTTCCACGAGGCGTAGTGGTCGCAACTGAAGTCAGTCCGGGCATTTGCAGGTATCTTCCGGCAGCGCAGGTGCCACCAATTTCTGCATCTCCGCCCACTTGTATAGTTCCGCTAAAACTGTCTGCACCCATTGATAATGCATTGCCATATATGAGTGCGGTGCCACTTAGATTATTGTTAAATAAAACCGCATTGCCTTTTACAATAGCGCTTCCTGCTACTGTAGTACCAGAGTAAACCTGACCTTGTTCCGTCACTTTACCATTTGTATTTACATTTGCATTTAAGGCTACGATTGCAAAGTCACTGACCACCGCATTACCCGAAACCCTGGCATTATCACGTACCATTGCCTTGCCCTCAATCCGCGCAGTACCGGTCACCTGTGCAGTACCTAATACCACAGCTTTCGGACCCACATATGCAGTTGAAGCTACAGTTGCGGTCGATGCCACAAAACCACCTCCATTTGGATGATTTGCCCCTGCAGGGAGCGACTCGTGTCTGAATCCAGGCTGATAGCCTTCAGGCAATGCCCCTTTAATATTGATCTCATATGGATAACGGTATAATTTCGGAAAGCCCACCTCGAAAAAGTTGTTGTGCACCTGATAGGTGGTCGGTGCGCCCATCACTACAAGGTATAATTCTGTTGAACCAGCAGGTACCTTATACGCAACTTCAGTATTTCCCTGCAGTACTGCGCCGAAAGTAGTCGCACCCCCAGCCGCTACACTTACAAATCCATATCTCCATCCAGCCGTATTATTTACTTCAGTATGTCCTTTAAAATTGAGATACACATACTTATCCGGGCAATTTGCTTCGGTTTGCGGATAGAGCCTGATGATGTTGAAACCATATTGCTGAGGTGCAAGCCTGTCTGCAATAGCATAATGACCAGTGCTTAAAGAATCCAGAATGGTGGTTTTTTTCCAGACATATTGTTTTTCTATACTGGCTTCTGCCGCCTGAATCTGGGTTTTATTACTGAAATCACCTTTAACTCTTTTCATGGCGTAATTCAGCATCATGTCATTCATCTGCGTTTGATTAAAGGCCAGCAGCCTTCTCACTGTCTCCATCGGATGTTCTTTCTGTGGCTGGTTGGATTCCCGCCAGATCCTCGATACAAAATCAAGACCTTCCCTGTCTTTTAAATACTGCAGGATGTACCAGTCGCCATAATGTTTACGCGGTGACCCGATATAATAATTTGTAAAATTCATTGCCCGGGGATAATCCGTAGCCGTAATGAAACCCGGGTACCGCTGGATAGCCATAAAATTGGCATGCGTTTCCCAGAAAAATCCCCCATGGGTTACATCTGTAAAGCCATGTCCGGGATACAAGATAGGCACCATGTACTGAAAAGAATGATTCATTTCATGTGATACGACCCAGCCATTTTCTGACATGGACCTTGGGTCTACAAACATTGCACCTATCACATTATCAAATCCGCCACCAAAAGCCCATCCTGTATATAAGGTGCTGCTCCACGTATTGTTCATTACAATAATCATCTTATACTTTGCAAGGTTCCCTTTCTCTTCCAGCACATGCAAGTTCTGTATATAAAAGTTATAGATGTTTTCCATGCTGTCCAGTACAGACTGAGGGTTAAAACGGAGGTTTACATCCGTTGCTGTTTGTGGATTATTGCCAGCAAGTGGTCCCCATACCAGCAGGAAATTCGCTGATTGTCTCGAGCGGTTCGTTAAATCTACAGGGATATTCAGCGAAGTATTGTTCCATTCTGACGGGATGTATACTATTTTTGCTGCCGGCGTTCCCGGTACTGTATCTGGCGTAGAACTGTAAAACTGAATTTCGCCAACCGTGCAGTTAGAAGTGGTGACTCCCGTTGTGTTTCCTGACAGATCAGGCGCCAGGTAGCGTACGTATTTAAAGCTATTGGTATTCGTGACCGTTAGTTCAGTCCATGCAGCTATTGGTGGTTGTGTGGTTAATGTGGCCAGGGTAACCGGATTCGCAAAATCGGCTGTATGAGCTCCCTGAAATTTGCCCCCAATATTTTTTTCTACCGGCCAGGTCGCTGTACCGTCAACCCGGGGATAAAATCTTACCTTATTGATAACTTTTGGCGATGCAAGTTCGAGACCAACCCAGCCATGGTTATTCCCAACGTCACCACCCACATCGAAAAAAGTAGTAATATCATCATCAAAGGCTTTGTTTTGGCCCCATTGTGCATTGCCAGGTTCACCAAGCACGACGCCTGTCAGTTTTGTCTGACTAAAAACGGAAGCTCCGGCTAGGCATAGCAGGAGGGTGAGGAGAGATTTGGTTAATTTAGTTATCATATTTGTTGGTTTAGGTTATCGTCATGCTAGTTTTGGCTATAAATATATTGTTCAATATATTGTGTAAATTATTGAAATACAGATAATTAAATTTATGATGTAATTGAGGTGTAAACTAAGCGTATATTGATATTAATAAATTGGATATTATCTGTTTTACTGATATGACAGGAATTGTCCTTTTTTGTAATAGTGTGGTGTCTTTGATTGCTATAATTCTATATATCGGTATGCAGTAGGAGGCGATAAATAATTTGATGCAGATTATTGGAGCTATGTTTGTATTTTTATCTCATGCTGAATAAAATCATAATCTTCGCCGCATTTTACTGTATTGGACTCAGTTCCGTTGCACAGACCTTTATTAAAAACAATGATACTCGCCTGCATTATATGGGGCGTGTGCAGCAATTGGATACTGCTGCGGCTATGTTTTGGTCGGGCACTACAGTCAGCATTAATTTTAACGGAACGGGCCTAAAAGCAGTTTTGAATGATGAACGTGGAGATAATTTCTATAATATTATTCTTGACGGTAAGGTGATCCGGAAGTTCAACCCCGAGAAAGGAAAAAAAGAATATACTCTTGTTGCAGACTTACCAGCCGGAAAACATGTGCTGGAGTTATTCAAGCGTACCGAATGGACAATGGGGAAAACTTTACTTTACAATTTTACACTCAACCAGGGGGGCGAATTATTACCCGCTACCCAAACGCGGAAGCGAAAAATAGAGTTTTTTGGTAATTCCATCACCTGTGGAATGGCCGTTGAAGACAGTACTGGTCAGGATCGTGGTTCAGGTCCTTATGAAAATAACTACGTAAGTTACGCAGCAACTACGGCTCGTCATTTTGATGCAGAATATTATTGTATCGCGAGAAGCGGGATAGGCGTAACAGTAAGTTGGTTTCCTTTGATCATGCCCGAAATGTATGATCGTTTAGACCCTTCGGATGCGAAAAGCAAATGGGACTTCACCAAATATACACCAGATTTGGTTGTCGTAAATCTCTTCCAGAACGATTCCTGGATAGTTACCAGACCAGACAATCCTGAATTCAAAGCCCGTTTTGGTACTCAAGCTCCATCAGCAGAACAGATCGTAGCAGCGTATCGTGATTTTATTAAATCTGTAAGGGGCAAATATAAAAATGCAAAGATCATTTGCGCACTGGGGAATATGGATGCTACTAAAGCCGGATCTCCATGGCCTGGATATATTGAGCAAGCGGTTGCTTCTTTGAAAGATAAAAGTATTTACACCCATTTCTTCCCTTTTAAAAACACTGCAGGGCACCCCAATGTGGAGGAACAGCAGGTAATGGCAAGAGACCTGATTCAGTACATTGAGCAAAATGTAAAATGGTAAGGTTCTGGCTCCAATAATTTCATTAAGAATTTCTGATTTAATACAATAATAGACCATTTCCCAATTAAGGATGAGCGGATGGTTGTATGGCGGTGATGTGGAAGTATTGAATAGCCACGTTATTCCAGTTCTATTTTTGTTATGCTTCCACTCTTGTGTACCCTATCCGTACCCCTACTGTAGTCCATCTATACTTATATAGTACAGATGAGGTGCGGATAGGGTATGGTTTAGGTACGGTAGGGGGTACACATGGGTGGGAGCATAGTGGGTATAATATAGGTTTAAAGTGAGTTTTGTATTAATCCACATCACCACCGTAGTACCGTAGTCTATTGATAGAATTATAAATTGGTTGAAATTAAGCAGGATTCTTGGATCTGGAAATCGAAATTCTCTTTGAGAAACCACAGGTTAGATGGCTGTCACCTATTTGGATAGGTACAATGCAGTTGAATATTTTTTAGAGGGATAATATGAAATTTGCATACAATTTTTACTAGGTCAATTCAAAGCCAATTAATAACAAGATAGCTGTAATACTCTTGATTCCGTTGTTTTTAGTCATTTTTAGGGTAATTAAGTTTCTAATTGAAATAAATTAATTAATTATTAGCGTATCATTTAAAGTTTGTAGGTATATTTACTTACAAATAAAAAGCATATGAGTACTACAGCTAATCGCCCATCAAAACGCCATGAAGGCCATAATGTAAAACGTTTCCGTGAAATACTAGGTGTAAAACAAGAAGCCCTGGCTGCAGATCTAGGGGAAGAATGGACACAGAAAAAAGTTTCAACACTGGAAGCTAAAGAGAAAATTGGTGATGAAGTAATGGAACAGGTCGCTAAGGCATTAAATATTCCGGCAGCAGCTATTCGGGACTTTGATGAAGATAAAACTATTTTCAATATCCAACACAATTATGAAGGTTCCAATCAAGGTGAAGGTTCAGGAGCAATAATTTCTGGTGATATTGGACAAAATACCTATAACTTTAATCCTCTGAACAAATTAATTGAAGCTTATGAGGAAAATAAAAAGCTGTATGAGCGCCTGCTTCAAAGTGAAAAAGAGAAGGTTGAAATGTTGAAAGTTAAAGAGTAGCGATTTAAGACCTCAAATTGGCAACTGTTTTTTAGCATCACATGAATTCTTTTCCTGTTTTAAAGTGTTGAAGGGAATAAGGAACTAATGTTAGATAAAATCTTTTTAGATGTTACATCTTATCATTAGGTATGGTCATTATATCCGATTTTGTAGTAGGCAGCACAGGATATGATCGGTATAAGATAGATTAATGTCAGTAACATAGTTTCTCTGTCTAACATTTCGCCGCTAGAAATAGAAATAAAAACGCTGTATGTCAATATGGAAATTGTGGCCACTGCAATCAATATTTGCTTAGCTTTTTTAAAGTCAGAAGACCGCTTCCGTACAAGTAAAAATGTGATGGAAAATATAATAAATGCAGGGAACAAAAGGAACAAATTAGAAAAGAGATAAATGAAGAAGGGTGAGAAATCGTTTGCAGTTATTCTCGCACTTGCTTTTATTCCTGTAGAGGTAGGGGCTAAAGATAAAAACAGGCTTGGTATTGACAGACCTGTTACAAATACTTTTATGGGATAAAGCCTATCGTACCTCATGGAATGTGTTTAACTTGTAAAACATCACACTGAAAACCAACGGTAAAGCATAACTGCCTATAAGGAAAACATTATCATAATGCCATATATCTCGTAAATCTGCGAACGACATAAGTATGAAAATTGTTGTACAGCATAGAACACTGATAAATGTAAGTAATATCCTAATCAAGGTAGCTGATAAAATTATCCTTATCAACCATGCATAAGAAAGCTACAGGAACAAGAATGCAGGTACTGATGACGCACCACCTAAAAGTACAGAAACGAAATAATACGGTAAATTATCAAAGGACAACATATAGTCTATAACTTCATGATAGTCAGATTTGAAGAGTAATAAAATTGGACCTGTTAATACGCTTGTTATCCAGACCTTAAGCGGATACTTAATTGTAGTGAGCACAAGGTAAATGTAACAAAGGCTATGACAATTTTAAAATATAAAATTTATATCAGGTACTTCGAATTATTAATAATAAAAAAATAGAAGATTGGAAACCACAAATACTTTACGTCACTCCTAAGAGCTTGATTTTCAGTTTACAAAAGGATATAAAAAAAAGAAAGGGTTGTTCCATCCAGACACATCCCTATTCTAACCAAATATAAACCTGTATGAACGGGTTTTCCTTTAAGTTCTCAAGTTCAAGATTGAAGCTTGATGAACGATAATTATCTTTGTTTAAATGCTGAGTACTTACTAGTTGCTCTCGCATTGACAATACAAATGTAATAAAAAAAATTAGAGTGTAAAAAATACACTAAGCTTTTGTGACTTTATTTTAACAAAACTTCTGCTTTTAACATTTTTTAACAACTTTCATGTTAATAGAGCTTACTAAAATGTTTAAATTTCATTTATGAATAGAAAAATGAGACTCCTGATTGCACTTTTTGTCCTGCCATTTTCAATCTGTTCCGCTCAGGACCTCAAAACTATACTTGATTTAAAGAAGTTAGTGTCAGAGAATAAAATGTCCTTGCATAATAGGAAGATAACGTCAATTGTAGCATCTGAGTATAATGGGATCAGCTTTAATGAAGCAGCCAACTATGGTCTGGCGTGGATCCCCGGAACAAAGTTTAATACGGGTAGCATCGAATTTGATGTAAAGGGGAATGCCACACCGCAAGGGAGTTTTGTAGGGCTCGCTTTTCAGGGGTTAAACAATAAGATTTTTGATGCAGTTTATTTCAGACCATTCAATTTTCTTTCGCCTGATTCTTTGAAAAAAGCGCATAGTGTTCAGTACATATCTCTGCCAAAATATGATTGGGAAATACTCCGTGATAGTTTCCCCGGGAAATACGAACATGCTGCCAATCCTTCTCCAGATCCTGAAAAATGGTTCCATGTATTAGTCGTGCTTACGGAGACCGAAGTGAAAGTTTATGTTAACGGGAATAGTGCACCCAGTTTATCGGTTAAAAAGTTAAGCAAACATAAAGAGGGGATGATCGGATTTTTTGTTGGAAATAACTCAGGTGGTGAATTTGCAAACCTTACCTTTAGCCCGGAAAACTAATTTAAATAACAATGCACCAGTTTATTTACGAAGACGAATACAGGGGACAGCCGAGGAAATTATTAATTCTTAAACCTGGTGAAGGAACAGATTACCGTGTATTTGAAGATGCAAATTTCCTGGGATCAATCAGACCTGTTGCGGAAGGGGAGAGCGCAGTGGTGTGGAAAACAGAATACAATGTGTTGAAACCTATTGTCAAAAAGATAGGGGACTATGTGGAATCCTGCCTCGCTCAATTGACCGAGGAAGATTAATCTTGTTTTTTATTGAGGTCGCTTAGACTTAATCTTTCTGCTATTTCATCAAAATCGATCAGGCTCATTTCCCTATCATTCTCAATCAGATACATCTTTTGTGTTTTTCTGCTGCCAGCGCTTAAGTTAGGTTTTCTGACTACCAGCCTCATTTGGTGCGGAAAGAGTTCAAATATGACAGAGAATGCAAATATCTCCTGCAGTTTCTCTTTATCGGCAGCTATAGATTTGAGCGGGACTATGGAAGTTGTTTCCATGGCAGACAGGCTTGCGCCGGAATCATTGGCATATAATTTCTCATATGCTGCCACGAAAATAGCTTCAGCATCAGTAATATTCCGCATGCTAAAGCCGGAAATTTCTAGTTTTTTCTCGATGTTGAAAGTATAACTCATTGCTTTTTAAACAATCATTCTGTTAAAAAAGGAATTGCGGCTGTTCCGCTTAGGTACTGGTAACTCAGAAACGAACATACAAGCTCACGCCAAAAGCGTGAGCATTGCAATTGTCCCCTCGTTTCCTTTGAAATTACCAGTTTCCTTAAGCGAGTATCTTTGCAACGCAATATCTTTTTATAATTCTAACAATTCATATATCAACATATGATAAGACCAAATCTAGTATAAATTTCTTTTAATATATAAAATTTATTAAAATAATTACATATAATAGTTATTAGGTAATTGCTAAATCTATTTAATTATTTAGTGATAGTCGTGAAAATGTGCCTGATAATGTTTAAACACAAAAAAGCCGTGATAGGCAAAGATGCACAATCACGGCTTTCTAAATTATTTTTAGCGGTTAAACGTTGAAACGGAAGTGCATAATGTCACCATCCTCAACTACGTAAGTCTTGCCTTCAACTGATAATTTACCAGCGTCTTTACAGGCATTCTCGGAACCTAATGTGATGAAGTCATTGTATTTAATTACCTCTGCACGGATAAAGCCTTTTTCGAAGTCGGTGTGGATTACTCCAGCTGCCTGAGGTGCTGTAAAACCTTTAGTGATAGTCCACGCTCTTACTTCCTGCACGCCTGAAGTAAAGTAGGTGAACAGGTCTAATAAACGGTAAGCAGCAACAATTAATTTGTTTACACCAGATTCAGCTAAGCCAAGGTCAGACAAAAATTCCTGACGCTCTTCATAACTGTCCAGTTCAGCAATTTCAGACTCAATTTTAGCGGAGATAATCAATACCTCAGCATTTTCGCCTTTTACGTTTTCCTTTACCAGGTCAACATAGGCATTACCGTTGATCACTGAATTTTCATCTACGTTACACACGTACATGACTGGTTTTTGTGTTAACAATCCCAGACCTTCAATAAACTCAAAATCTTCCGCATTCAAAGCTGCCGAACGTACAGATTTTCCGCTTTCCAGGTGAGGTTTGATCACGCTTAAAATTTCGAATGTTCTTTTTGCTTCTTTATCTGTTTTAGCTAGCTTCTCCACTTTTTGAATACGTTTCTCAACAGTATCCAAATCTTTAAGCTGTAATTCTGTATCGATAATTTCTTTATCACGGATAGGATCAACTGAACCATCTACGTGGATTACGTTTCCATCGTCGAAACAACGTAAAACGTGTATAATCGCATTTGTAGCTCTGATGTTTCCTAAAAACTGATTGCCTAAGCCTTCACCTTTAGATGCACCTTTTACCAAACCGGCAATGTCTACGATCTCAATTGTATTTGGAACAACGCGGTTAGGATTAACCAGTGCTGCAAGTTTTGTTAACCTTTCATCCGGCACAGTAATTACACCAATATTAGGTTCAATTGTGCAGAAAGGAAAGTTAGCTGCCTGAGCTTTTGCGTTAGATAAACAGTTAAATAAGGTGGATTTTCCAACATTTGGTAAACCGACTATACCACATTGTAATGCCATGAATGATTTTTTTTCTTTATTTGGCGCAAAGGTATCAATTTTTTTAAATCCCTGACACAATAAACTTGTGCCACACGCAAATATTCTCTATGTTTAGAAAATTAAAAAAAACTGACAATACGCCATTATGGAAAACTTTGAGGAAACTAAACCTGAACTGCTGGAAAATGAAGAACCAGTAACTTTAATGGTTTCAGAGGATATACGCAGCTATATTTATGATACTGCCAAATGGAGCAGATTTCTCTCTGTGGTAGGATTTATATTCTCAGCACTGATTGCCATTTCAGCACTTAGCGTAGCTGCAATTTTAGGCTCACTACAGGCATCCATGCCGAACAATCCATTGCTGCAGCTTGGATCTGGAGGTATTACTGCTATTTATCTGGTGATTGCTTTTCTGCAGTTTTATCCAAGCCTGCTGTTGTTTAAATTTTCATCTGCAGCCAATCAGGCCGTATTATATGGCGATCAGGCAAGCCTGACCGCCGCAATGAGTAAACTTAAATCTTTCTTCAAATTCTTTGGCGTGCTGACCATCGCTTTCATCGTGTTTTATATCGTCACGATACTTTTATCGATCATGATGCTGGCTAGCCGTTAATCAGACTAACGCCTGGTAGCTTCGATTCTCTCTTTGAAAGAGTTGATCTCTTTGGAGAGGAGCGATTCAAATAATGGGTTTAGTAATCTGGCTAAACCTATGCCTACACCGCCAATGGGAGGATGATAGGACAAAACGATCTTTAAGACGGTACCTGCTCCGTCGGGAGTTTCATCAAATTCAACTCTTCCTACATGCTGCAAAACTGATCCTGTTGCAGATCTCCAGCCGATTAACCGTCCCGGTTCGTCTTTGACAATTTCTGAATTCCAGTCGATAGGTAACAAATTGCCCAGTGCATTGCTTTTCCAGTGGGATAAATGCTCGTCTATCACTTCTACATCCAGTAGATGTTTCATGCTTTTCGGCAGGTTGTTTAGGTTACGCCAGTAGCTGTAGACTTCGTAGCAAGGTTTATCGATAATGAACTCCCCGCGCACATTGATGGCCTGCGGTTTCCTGCTGTCTACACCCAACGCTTCATACACAAGGCAATTGCCTGTAAATCCGCGGTAGGTTAAATAGGCTCCGTATAAAAAGGTGGACTTAAAAGGATTTTTCAATCCTTTGCTTAACAATATCCCTCCTGCAAATATGGAGACAAAACGTTCAGTCAGGCCCAGGTTGGCTGACTGCCGGCGTACTAATTTTTGCTCGGGTGTATGTAGTTTGAGGTGTTTGGAATGTGTTTGCATAACAATTATTTTTGCTGAATAGCTGAACCTATAGCGTTTACCTCTTCAGGAGAAAGTTCACCCCACATCTGATCCCAGGTGCCATCTTCATCTAATCTGATCTGTGTAATCTTGTCTGATCCTGAAAAACAGATGTAATACTCCACGCCATCGCTGGTTTCATCTGGTTTAACGGTTAAAGTCTTTTCCGCTCCGCTCAAGGAAACAGTGATTTCAAATTCCGGGTTATGTAGTTCTAAATCTGCCATGTTTTCGTTGTTTCTTTAATAACAGTTGATGGGCGACACTGTTTTAATAATCTTGGAATGACAAGGCAAAATAAAAAGGGGCCGCTTTCGCGAATCCCCTTCCTAGTGTTTGTCAGCAACGACTGAAAACCTGCCAATCTTCGCCGCCGCTGCAAACACAACCCTAACCAATGCAATAACTATATGTGTGTTGTTCTTGACAAATCTCTGATGTCTGTAAGTTGCTTCGCTTTCTTTTGGTACGCCCAGTAGAATACGATTGGATAGACAAACAGACTAAATAATGTATTGGTGATTAATCCGCCTATGACTACGATTGCTAAGGGTTTTGAGGCTTCAGAACCAATGCCGGTCGACAAAGCCGCGGGCATTAAACCTATTGCCGCCATCATGGCTGTCATGATCACGGGACGCAGCCTGGTGGCTATACCGTCTTTTAGTGCGTCCGAAAACGTCCAGGTAGGATGGTATTTCAACTCGGCGATATTGGTTTTGAACTTGGTGAGTAAAATCACACCGTTCTGTACGCAAATCCCAAACAAAGCGATGAAGCCGATCCCTGCGGAGATGTTAAAGTTCACATGGGCAATGAGCAGGGCAAGTACACCGCCGACCATCGCGAATGGTACGTTATTTAATACCAGGAGTGAATCTTTAATATTCCCGAACAGTACAAAGAGGATAAAGAAGATCAGCAATAAACTGATAGGTACGGCCTGGGATAACCTTGCTGTAGCTCTTTGCTGGTTTTCAAAATCTCCTGCCCATTGCAGTTTGTAATCTTTAGGGAGTTTGATGGCGGCATTCACTTTAGCCTGCGCCTCAGCAATGGTGCTACCCATATCTCTTCCCCTGATAGAGAATTTAATGGCGCCATAGCGCTCATGTTTGTCGCGGTAAATGATACTGGGACCAGTCACTTTTTTAATGGTGGAAATTTCGCTCAAAGGCACTTTTGCACCTGAGATGCTTTGAATCCTCAGATTACCGATAGATTCCTCGTTTTGTCTGAATGAATCGGGATACCTTATCCTCAGGTCAAATTTACGCTCTCCTTCAAAGATCTGTGTGGCTGCTTTACCGCCAATGGCCATCTCAATTACAGCGTTTGCATCTTCTGCGGTTACCCCGTAAAGGGCCATCTTGGTCTGATCCAGGTTGATCTGGAGTTCTGGCTGGCCCAGGTTTCTCAAGATACCCAGGTCTTCAATACCGGGCACAGTTTTCAGGATAGCTTCTATCTTTTCTTCTTTATCTTCAATATATTTGAAGTCTTCTCCAAACATTTTTACCACAATGGATCCTTTCACGCCTGATACGGCCTCTTCGACGTTATCTGAGATCGGCTGTGAGAAGTTTAGACTGATGCCGGGATAACCTTTCAGCTTTTCCTGCATGCGCTCAATCAGCTGCTCTTTGCTTTCATGGCGTTTCCACTCGTCTTTTGGATAGATATCTACCAGGAACTCCATATTATAGAAGCCGGTAGCATCTGTTCCGTCATTGGGTCTCCCGGTCTGTGAAACCACTTGTTTGACTTCATCAAAGTGAAGGAAGATCTTACGGATCTCATTGGATAACTTTTTGGTCTCACTCAAAGAGATGCTGAGTGGTGCACTGGCTCTTACGTAAATGGAACCTTCATCAAGGGTGGGCAGGAATTCTGTTCCAAGGAATTTGAAACTGAAGAGTCCGCCGACAAGGATCACTAATGCAATGGGAAAAACGATCTTCCTGGCTTTGAAACAGGTATTGTAAAAGCGAACGGTGCCATTGGTAATCGCCCTCAGGAAGAAGTTATCTTTCTCTTTTACATTTTTATTCAATAATACACTGGCTAGTGCCGGTACAAGGGTGAAGGTAAGGATCAATGCTCCTAATAAGGCAAAACTCAGGGTCCAGGCCAGAGGAGAGAACATTTTTCCTTCTACTTTCTGAAAAGTAAAGATGGGCAGCAAACCGGTTACAATGATCAGCTTGGCGAAAAAGATACCTTTACCATTCTCTAAACAAGCCCTTTTAATAATGCCGAGTTTACTGAGTTTGTTGAATTTCTCCATCCCATCTTTATGGGCACGGTGATCGAGCGCGACAAAAATTCCTTCGACCATCACGACGGCCCCGTCTATGATAATTCCAAAATCTATCGCCCCCATCGAGAGTAAGTTGGCGGACATCCCTTTTAATTTCAGGCAGATAAAGGCAAAGAGTAAAGCGAGTGGAATAATGATGGAAACGATAACCGTTGTTCTCCAGTCGGCCATAAAGAGAAACACAATCACCGTAACGAAGATAATTCCCTCCATCATGTTATGCATGACCGTATGTATGGCATAGTCTACCAGGTTTTCCCTGTCGTAGAAAGTATTGATTTTCACATCCCCGGGCAGGATATTCTCATTGATCTCTTTTATTTTGGCTTTCAGGCTGGTGAGTACCTCGCTTGGATTTTCACCCTTACGCATCACTACGATACCTTCCACTACGTCAGGATCATTATCTCTTCCTACCTGTCCCAGTCGTGGTAAAGCGGCCTCAGTAACTTCTCCGATTGTTTTTACATAAACAGGGGTGCCGTTTACATTTTCTACGATGACGTTTTTGATCTCTTCAATGTTATTCAATACACCGATTCCGCGCACGACATAGGCCTGGCCTGCCTGCTCAATGACATCACCACCTACGTTGATGTTACTTTTGGAAACGGCATCATAGGCTTCTTTCGCGGTTACACCATATTGTATAGATTTCTGCGGATCTATGGTGATCTGATATGTTTTTACCTCACCGCCAAAACTCACCACATCGGCTACACCGGGTACAGAAAGTAATTCCCTTTCTACTACCCAATCCTGCAGGGTTTTCAGTTCCCTGATGGATTTTTTATCGCTTTGCAGGGTATAACGGAAAATTTCGCCTGTGGGACCTGATGAAGGCTGAATGCCCGGAGTTACTCCCGCAGGAATATCTGCATCATCGATATGGTTGTTGACCTGCACCCTGGCGAATGCATAATCTACATCGTCATCGAAGGTGATTTTCACAATGGAAAGTCCGAACAGGGAAGAAGAACGGATACTTGTTTTTTTCTCTGTAGGGTTCATCGCGATTTCCAGTGGTCGCGTCACAAATTTCTCTACCTCTTCGGCACTTCTTCCGGGCCATTGGGTAATGATGGTGATATTGGTATTGGTTACGTCCGGGAATGCCTCTATGGTTGTATTTTTGAAACTGATATATCCTGCAATCACCATAATGAAGGTGGCGAAGAATACGAAATACTTGTTTTTTAAGGCGAATCCTATGATAGACTTAATGAACTTGTTCATTTTGATGTTTTAAAGAGATTCCTGAAAATTAGTCTTTGAGACTTTGGTAAATGAATACGGTTTTGGAAGCAATGACACGGTCGCCCGCCTGCAAACCTTTACTGATGTAGGCTTTGCTGCCAGATTTACGGCCGACTTCCACTTCCTGTATGCGTACTTTTTTCACTTTATCCAGGACGAGT
>Ga0247813_10000517_pt1 | contig 35388 bp, 33 predicted proteins | sample UWRJL169409C1_FD_180719 | JGI IMG/M metagenome (GOLD analysis project Ga0247813, IMG submission 180719) | Plant litter microbial communities from Arlington Agricultural Research Station in Wisconsin, United States - UWRJ-L169-409C-1 | ecosystem: Environmental > Terrestrial > Plant litter >... | reverse complement strand
TTTAACTCAAGTTCAAATATTGCGGATTACAATCCACAAACTAACATTAATACTACTGGTATCTCACAAACTTCATCTATCAACTCTCATGACTGGTTTGGTGCAGTAATCAACTTGAATAAAAAACTATCTAATACATTAACTTTAGATTTTGGTTTTGACGGAAGAACTTACAAAGGATACCACTATACAGTTTTGAATAACTTATTAGGCGGAGGTGAGTATTATGACAATTTTATTGCTGATCAAAAACCAACCGGTAGACGTTTAACTACAACTTATGATACAGATGTTCAATGGAATGTTTTTAAAAAGCCAGACTATGAGAAAATTTCTTTCAACAGTACTGGTAATGTAAAATGGTATGGTGTATTTACTCAATTAGAATACTCTAAAGATAATTTAACAGCATTCGTTCAGGGAGCTATATCACAACAAGGTTACAAAAGAGAAGATAATTTTGTATACAAAACAACTGATCCATTATCTTCTACTCCGTACAAAAACGTTACAGGTGGAAACGTAAAAGGTGGAGCTAACTACAACATCAACGAGAAACACAATGTTTTTGTGAATGCTGGATACTACTCAAGACAACCGTTCTTTAATTCAGTTTATCCAAACAACAAATCTACAGTAAACCCTAACCTTACTAACGAGAAAATCATTGGATTTGAAGCTGGTTATGGTTTCCGTTCTAAATTCTTTAATGCTTCGGTAAACCTTTACAACACAACCTGGAATGACAGGTACTTAAAAGGTAATGCACTTAATGCTTCAGCAACTATTCCTGCAAACTCAACTTATACAGAATTCGTAGGTCTTAACGAGGTTCACTCTGGATTTGAATTTGAAGGTAGCTCAAATATTACTGAAAGATTAAAAATCACAGGTATGTTCTCTTACGGAATCTGGGAATACAAAGGAAATGCTACTGTAAACGCTTACAACCAGGCAGACAATACACCAGTTGTAGGATACACTGCAGCAACTGTATACATGGACAAAGTAAAAGTAGGTGATGCTGCACAACTTACTGCATCTTTAGGAGCTTCTTACGAAGTTGTAACAAGAGTAACTATCGACGCTAACTACAACTTTAATGACAAATTATATGCTGGATTAAACCCGGTAAACTTTACATCTGCAACTAACAAAGGAGCTTTAGAATTACCTTCTTACGGTTTAATGGATGCTGGTTTCTCTTATAAAATGTTAGTAGGTAAGGACAAAGACAAATCGGTAAACTTCAGATTAAACGTAAACAACGTTTTTAATGAAATTTACATTGCTGAAGCAAGAACTAATACTTTTGCTGATGATAATCTTCCTGTAGCTTCTGGACAACCAGCTGGCTCAAAAGGAACTTACGCTTCAAACGGAATGCTTTATGATGGAGTTGCTAACGTAAACACTGTATTCTTCGGATTTGGAAGAACATGGAACTTTACACTACGTTACGATTTCTAATATTTAGAATCTAAATAAATACCAAAAAACGGCATTGACTTTTAGTCTAATGCCGTTTTTTTTATGCCTTTTTTGCTATATTTGTTTTAACAAAAAAATTAATTTATGTACCATTTTCTACAAAAATTCCATTCTGGCTGGGCTTATTTAGCACTTTTGCTTTTATTAGTTGCAGTTGTAAACGCTATCATTGGAGTAACGTCTAAGAAAGATTTTACCGCTAAAGACCGTAAAATTGCATTGTTTGCCTTAATAGGAACTCACACTCAATTACTGATTGGAATACTACTTTATTTTGTTTCTCCGCTTGGAAAAGCAGCTTTTGGACAAATGTCTAACGCAGAACTAAGATTAACTTCATTAGAACATCCATTAATCAATCTTATTGCTATTATTTTGATTACTATTGGATGGTCGAAACATAAAAAATTAATCAATAGCGAAGCTAAATTTAAAACTTTTGCTATTTATTACGGATTAGGATTATTGCTTATATTAAGTAGAATCCCGTGGAACTTATGGTTCTAAAAAAACCAATTAAAGCCCTAAAATAATAGGGCTTTTTTTATCTCGGCATATTATTTGTACAAACTCCCCAAGTCTGAAAAAAAATAAAAAATGAGAAGTAAAAAAAACATTATACTTACCAGCCTTACACTAACTTTTTTAAGTTGTTTTACCTATGTTATAAGTCAAACAAAACCAGCAACAGAACCTAAACCTAAAAGTACACAGGATACGGTAAAAATGGTAAAACCGGACATACTTGCCATTCCAACTGATTCGGTTTTTACTGATAAAGGCTTAAAATTAAAACCTTATAAAAAAAATGCTCACGCCTCTTATTACGCTGATCGTTTTAACGGAAAAAAAACTGCAAGTGGAGCACGATTTAGCAATAGTAAATATACTGCAGCACATAAAAAACTGCCATTTGGTACCAGAATAAAAGTAACAAATGAAGCTAACGGAAAATTTGTCATCGTAAAAGTAACAGATCGTGGTCCGTTTGTAAGAACAAGAGAACTTGATTTATCGAAAAGAGCTTTTATGGAAATCACCAAGCACAAAGGAAGTGGCGCTATGAAAGTAACAATTGAAACTATAGTAGAATAATAAAGACATTCTAAATGTAACCCGACAGGTTTTAAAATCTATCGGGTTTGTTGTTTTATTTAAGTACCTAACAATTAGAAGAGATTAAAGAAACTTTCTGATACTCATAATAATTCCGGTATGAATTCCTTCGTGATAATTAACGAAATTTAAAGCATCATCAACATTTTTCAAATCAAAACCCATACTTGTGGTATATGCATTGTAATTAACAAAAATATTGGCTTCAAAATCTTTTATAGTTTGATTGAGAGTCGAAGATAGTAAGCCTCTTATTTCATCAACTTCTGATTGCGACACATCGCCTTCGGGTTTTGTTCCTTTAGAATATTTCGATAAAAATTCATCAGAAACCTGTAAAGGCAAACCTGATAATTTATAAACTAAAACCTGTTGTGAAGCAATGCAATGCGCAATATTCCAAATCAGGTTATTATTAAATCCTGACGGGATTTTATTTAATTGTTCTAAGGAATGATGATCTAAAATCTTTAACAGAATTTCTCTAATGGTTTTCTGTACTTCAAAAACTGAGTTCATAATTTTATTTTTTTTCTAAAATTAGTCATTTTTCAGTTTCAAATGGATTTTCTTTGTAGTCTCTTAAATTAAAAAACATGAATAAAATATACTATTTGGCTTCTTGCGATACGTGTCGCAAAATCATCAAAAGCTTGCCCAAAGATAATGATCTGGTTTTTCACGATATCAAACAAAATCCCATTACTGAAGCTGAACTGGAGGAAATGCACAAACTTGCCGGAAGTTACGAGGCTTTATTTAGCAAGAAAGCGCAATTATATAAATCAATGGATTTGAAAAACAAATCTTTGACTGAGGACGATTATAAAAAATACATCTTAGAACATTACACGTTTATCAGTCGTCCGGTTTTTATTATTGATGAAAAAATTTACATTGGCAATACGCAACCTGTGACATTACAGGTGATGAAAGCTTTAGAAAAATAAAGTACTAAAATGCCCGGGTTTGCGTTAGGGATTACTTCACTATAATTTTATTTTATTTTAGTGTTCAGTGAACTTCGTTTGAAGCGGAAATCCTTTTTTTGAGCTTTTTCTGCTCAAAAAAAGATTGGGAGCGGATAGCCCGGTCCGCCGCTGCGGAAACCCCCAAAAACTAAAACGCCGGTGGTGAAAAAAGTTAGCCACAAATTGCACAAATTTTCACAAATTTCATTCTTTTTTAATTTGAATTCTGAAAATATTTTCAAAGTTAGCATGGAAAAAATTTGTAAAATTTGCGGAATTTGCGGTAAAAAAACTTTACATAAAGCTGACTTTAACAGATTAGCGATTTAAAACTCAAGACTGCAAAGTTTTATTTATCTTTGCGCCTTTATACTCAATTATATGATACAATCTATGACAGGGTTTGGCAAAGCTTCTTTGCAATTGCCTACAAAAAAAATTACCGTTGAAGTAAAATCCTTAAATAGTAAAGGTTTAGATTTAAACGTAAGAATGCCGTCGCTTTATCGCGAAATGGAACTTGGTTTAAGAACTCAAATCTCTACAAAACTGGAAAGAGGGAAAATTGATTTCGGGATTTACATTGAAAGTACTTCTGAACAAACTTCGACGAAAGTAAATGTACCTGTTGTAAAAAACTACATTGCTCAGCTTAGAGAAGTTTATCCTGGCGCTGACGAAACTGAATTGATGAAAATGGCTGTTCGTATGCCGGATACGCTAAAAACGGAACGTGAGGAAATCGATGAAAACGATTGGGAACAAATTCAGGTGATTATTGAAGAGGCTTTACAAAACATTTTGACTTTTAGAAAAGATGAAGGTGAATCTCTGGAAAAAGAATTCAACTTAAGAATTGGAAATATTCGTCAATACATGAACGATGCTTTGGCTCTTGATCCGGAACGTGTTCAGGCGATAAAAGACCGTTTGCAAACTGCAATTTCTGAATTGAAAGTGAATGTGGATGAAAATCGTTTCGAACAGGAATTGATTTATTATCTTGAAAAATTGGATATTACGGAGGAAAAAGTGCGTTTAACAAATCATTTGCATTATTTCTTAGAAACGATTAAAGGTACTGAAGCTAATGGTCGTAAATTAGGTTTTATTACTCAGGAAATGGGTCGCGAGATCAATACCATGGGTTCTAAATCAAATCACGCTCAAATGCAAAAGTTGGTGGTGATGATGAAGGACGAATTGGAAAAGATTAAAGAACAGGTTTTGAATGTCTTGTAATATTACATTCTCATTTTCTCTATGAAAAAAATAGTGATTGTATTCTGTATTCTGATTCTCACTGCAAGTTGTAAATCTCAAAATGAAGATTTTACATTAATTGGAAAATGGAAACCAATTGAGTCAACAGGAAGCAATGGAGCGAATAAATTCACTACCAAAATTGAAGATGGAAATGAAATTACTTTTGAGAAAAATAATATTGTGATTGATCATCTTAACAACAAGGGTAAATATGAGTTTACCGGAGATAGTCTTCACCTCGTTTTTGATAAAGAAGAATTTTACTATTTCTGCCGTACGGATAAAGGAAACGCTAAAAAAATGTCGCTGGATCCTGTAAACGCTGAATATCAATTTATTTGTGACGAAGGCTGTTCGACGATTTATAAAAAAACAGAATAAACAATTACGCATTAAAACGCGAAACAACATACAATTATAGCTTAAAGCGTAACGCCACGAGCCAAAAGCATACATAATGAACAAAGGAAAATTAATTGTTTTCTCAGCACCGTCTGGATCAGGAAAAACAACTATAGTAAGACATTTACTTGGGAAGGAAGATTTAAATTTAGAATTTTCAATCTCAGCAGCTTCACGCGACCCACGCGGAGAAGAGGAACATGGAAAAGATTATTATTTTATTTCGCTGGAAGAATTCAAAAAACACATTAAAGCCGAAAATTTCCTGGAATGGGAAGAAGTGTATCGTGATAATTTTTACGGTACTCTGAAAGCCGAAATCGAACGTATCTGGGCTTTGGGCAAAAACGTAATTTTTGATATTGATGTTGCCGGCGGACTACGTATTAAACATAAATTTCCAGAGCAGACTTTGGCTGTTTTTGTAAAACCTCCAAGTGTCGACGAACTAAAACGCAGATTGAAGGAACGTTCTACTGAAAGTGATGACAAAATCAATATGCGTATTGCAAAAGCTTCTGTCGAGTTAGCTACTGCACCTCAGTTTGACACGATCATAAAAAATTACGATTTAGATACTGCCAAAGAAGAAGCGTATCAATTAGTGAAAGCTTTTGTAAATAAAGACTAGAAACTTCATAAAATCAATACTTTTTTAGAAAAACAGCCGTTAGCTTTTGATGTAACCGCTATTAATATCTGTACTATGATTAATTTATTTGAAATAAAAAGAAACGAAAACTATCTAAGCATCATTATTCTTGTCATTAGAGTATTGATAGCATCATTGATGATTTCACATGGATTATCCAAACTAAATATGCTTTTAGCTGGAGGTGACATTCAGTTTCCTGACCCGCTTGGAGTAGGAAAAACAGCTTCGTTGACTCTTGCCGTTTTTGCAGAAGTAATTTGTTCATTTTTTATCTTCCTTGGTTTAGCCACAAGACTGGCGACTTTGCCATTAATAATTACAATGCTCGTTGCTGTATTTGTTATTCATAGTGCCGACCCAATAGATGTAAAAGAAATGGGAATTTTATATTTGCTGTTTTATGTACTTCTTTTGGTCACCGGAAGTGGTAAATTCTCTATTGATTATTTGATTTCAAAAAAGAATCGATACTAAATTATTTAATACCACTGCTTAATTTGAATGTAATGATTACTATTTGAATTATGAAAAAACCTCTTTTATGAAGATAGGCCTTTATTTCGGAACATATAATCCCATTCATGTTGGCCACTTAATTATTGCCAATCATATGGCGGAGTTTGCCGATTTAGATCAGATTTGGATGGTTGTAACGCCACATAATCCGTTAAAGAAGAAATCTACTTTATTAGACGATCACCAGCGTTTAGAAATGGTGCATTTAGCTACAGAGGATTATCCAAAAATTAAACCTTCGGATATTGAGTTTAAATTACCTCAGCCCAATTATACGGTGAATACTTTGGTTCATTTGCATGAAAAGTACCCAACTCATGATTTCTCCTTAATCATGGGCGAAGACAATCTGAAAACGCTTCATAAATGGAAAAACTATGAGGTTCTTTTGGAGCACTACGAAATTTATGTTTATCCAAGACTGGAAGACAAAACGCAAACTGGTGAAACTTTGGAAGAAGAACCAAATACTTTAAAATCGCATCCCAATATTCATATTATTGATGCGCCAATTGTAGAAATTTCGGCTACTTTTATTCGAAAAAGCATCAAAGAAGGAAAGAACATTCAACCGCTATTACCTCCAAAAGTTTGGGAATATATTGATCATAATAATTTTTATAAGAAATAAAAAAAAGCTGTCCGGAAAAATATTTTTCAGACAGCTTTTTTATTTAAAATTGAATTGCAACACATTATTGTCATTTCGACGGAGGAGAAATCCTCGCAAGTAGCTCCGTTCCTAAAAGCCAATCTTTGTTGAGTTTCTTGCGAGGATTTCTCCTCCGTCGAAATGACAAACAGAACGCGAACATACATTGCGAAGGACGGATTTTAATCCGTCCCTACAATATCTATTTGTTCCTACGAAACGTTTGATTAATAATGCGATATTTTATTTTCATAAAAAAAACAGGTGTCCCTACAGGACACAATGCAAAACGATAATTTTTTTTCTACCGATGAGATATTCCTACGGAATATAAAATATTGTCGTTTACGAGACTTATTAAACAAAAAAAGCCTGAATTTAAAATTCAGGCTTTTTTCTTTGTGTAATAAATTGATTTTTAGAATCAGCTCCCGAGGAGCGTGATATCTATAGCTAAAATATACAGTTGGAGTTAAAGCTCCAGCGGAGCGATATTCGCTTTATAGCTTAATTGCCAATATATCACCCCGATGGGGTTCTCATAAAACAATCTTTAAAAATACTATAAACATATCATCCCTCTGAGATTTATTAGTCCAACTTATAATCCGATTCTTTATGCTTCAATATTAATATCACTTTTAACTCTCGCTCTGACATCATTTAAAGACTGATCAACCAAAAGTTTTCCGTCTCTGAAAACTTCTTTCAATTCGCCTTGTTTTTCTTCTTCCCATGAAACATCATCTGTTAGATGGTAAACACCGTCAACTAAATCAATTTTCATTAATCCTTTGGCTGATTTTTTAGTTCCGTCATCTGTGATTGGATCTTTGAAGATCGCTCTTCCTTCTCCATCCACTTCTCCGTAAGTTGCTTTCATGGCAAAACCAAAAGTATCTCTGGTGTTATATTGATACGTAAAAGAACCAATTCCTAAAACAACGTTTGTAGAAGCAAATCCTTTTTCTTTTAATCGTTCTGCAATTTGAGTTGCACGTGCTACTGTTATACTATCGCCGTAAATAGCTCCAATTTGCGGAATAAGCTCTTTATATCCTTTTGCATTGGTTGTTCCTCCAAAAACATCCCAAAGCAGCTCAATCACACCTTTTTTCTCTTGTTCTGTTTTTCCGTTTGGATTTCCGCAGATAATATCAACCGGATCTCCACTATCAGGACGAATGACCACTTTACCTTCTCTGGCAACAATATCTTCTTTTAAACGTGGTAAATAATCGGTTAGCACTTTCCATAAATCCCAGGTATCAGAAACGATAGAAACAATTCCTTTTGGATAAACCTCAGTCACTAATCTTTTAAATGTTTCGCACTCGCCTTCAGTCGTTCCCATACACATTACAGAATGTTCTGTTGCAGCAACTGAACCTGCGATTAATTCGTCATCAGAATTGGCATTGTAATAATCTTCAAAGAAATCAATTACCGGAATGGTATCAGATCCTGTAAAACTCAATAAATGTCCGGCTGCAGAAGTTATTGCCGCTTCGATTCCGCCCATTCCGCGCATAGAGAAATCGTGCGCCTGCCAATCTACAAATTCAGGTACAGATGAAGTTTCACCAGCATATTTGTCTAATACTTTTCTGTATTCTTTTGCAATTGTAGCAGAATTACATGGCAGCCAAATTACTGCAGAAAGTAAGGTTTCGAAATAATTCGTCAACCAGAAAAATTCAGGAATGGTATTGTACATCGTAAACATTGGCACTCTCAACGGAACACTTACGCCTTCTGGCAATGCTTTAAAAACCATTGGGATATAGCCTAAATCGTGCAAATCTTCGATATGTTTTGTCCCGACCTGATTTTCACCTAAATAATTATTGATTCTTCGTGAGTATTTTTTAATCACTTCTTCTTTTGGCTGTTTGAAGAAATACTCTTCAAAATCATGAATAATATATTTTTTGATGAAATACTGCAATCCAAAAAACACTACCTCGTCAAGACCTTCTATTCTGGATTTTCTTGGTGTCCAGTTAGAATATACTAATGTGGTTTTGTCCGGGTATTGTCTTCTGTGGTCAACTTTGTAGCCGTCTGTTAATAATAGTGGGTTCATATCTTTTAATTATTTAAATTCTCGTAAATTTTGGGTGTTTTTCTTCGTGTGTCTTTGTGTAATATTTAAGCTTTATTTCTTCCTTTTTCGTTTGGGTAAAATGATTGCACAACATCGCTTTGCCAAAATACTTTTGTTTCTATATCAATACAACTTAATTTTCCGTAAAAACCTGCTCCGGTATCTATATTCCAGACATTACATCCTTGCATTGGAATCTCAATATTATAATGAAGCGTTGGTGTGTGGCCAATGTAAATTTCATTATAAAGCAATAATCTTTTAGGATAGGATAGTGAATCTTTTTTGATTCTTTTGTCCATTGTCAGAGCCATTTCCCAAAGGGTTCTGTCCCAGGAATAATTTGTTTTGTAATGTTCCTTGTCCGGACCATGCATCGACGAAAATCCTGCGTGAATAAACAAATTATTATTTTCATCTACAAAATAATCTTTCATATTCGTGAAAAAATCAAGATGTTTCTCTTTTTCCAAAGAATCAATGTCCTGATAACTTTCGATGGTTGATTTTCCTCCATGCAGAAACCAAATATCGTTTACAACATCATTCTTCAGCCATTCGTGACACCAAACATCATGATTTCCTCTTATAAAAATGCATTCTTGCCTTTGGGATAATTCAATCAGAAAGTCAATCACTTGTGCCGATTCACTCCAGCCATCGACATAATCTCCAAGAAAAACAAATCGGTCATTTTCTTTAACGGCAACTTTATCCAATAATTGGATTAAAGCTTTTAAACCGCCATGAATATCTCCAAAAACTAATGTTCGTTTCATGATTTAAACTCTATGTATTTCGCCGGAACTTCATCTGTTAACCAAACATTATTTTCAGACAAGTAAAATTTAAATCCGTCCCTGTGCATCGCACCGCTTCTTACGGTTAGAATCTGAGGAACGCCACGTCTGCTACCTACTTTTATGGCCGTTTCACGATCTTTGGAAAGATGCACGTGCTGACGGCTCATTTTTTTCAAACCTTCTTTCTGAATGTTCTCCATAAACTTTCCAACAGTTCCGTGATATAAATATTCTGAAGGTTCTGTTTCATTCAGGTTTAATTCAACCGAAATAGAATGTCCCTGACTTGCTCTTATTTTCGTTTTATCTTCATTAAAAGCAAAACGTTTTTTATCATTGTTTTCTACTACGTAATCTAAAAGAACCGCGTCTAGTTTATTTCCTTTTTGGGAACATTTTAGAATTAATTCCTCAACATCTGCCCAACCGTTTTCGTCTAATTTTAATCCTATTTTTTCTGGTGAATGTCTAAGTACTAAACTTAGAAATTTGCTCACAGTTTTTGCTATATTTTCATTCATTATTAATATATTTTTTTCTAGAAGTCATATACAACGACTTCAACATCATTATTTGAAAGTCTTTGGAGAATAATAGGCTCTATCATCTCCCACTTTCCGCCTGCTAAACCACAGCCAATTCTTGGCATATGAACGCTGGCATTACTTTCTTTTGCGAACGAAGCTACTTCTTTCAAGCCATCTTCAATAGCATCATATCGTATTGGAGCATTTCCGTTTTCATCTTTATTGATTTTATGCTGACCAATTAAATTTGCTACCCAAAGATCTTCTTCTACCTGAACAAACTGAACTTTACCCAATTCAAAACCGTCTTTTGATTTAAACCATTCTCTATATTGATTTTCCGGTTTTTTCCATCTTTTAGAAATTGCCATAACAAATCCTTTTCCCCAACCTCCAATATCATTACAGATATGCACAATGATTTTATTATTTTCTGATTGAGGAGCCGTTGCATCTCCTTTTGTATATTGAATATCTTTCATCTATTTCATTATTTAATCAAACGTTCCTACGGAACGTAAATACAACACAACACTATTTTTATCTACTACCGATGAGATGTTCCTATGGAACAGCAAAAACTCGTGTTTAAACTTTCTTATTGATCTATTCTTTCTAAAAATTATAAACTGTCTATTTCATTTTTTTTAATTTTAAAGACAGTCTTTCGCACAAATCATCAATATCATTTTTTCTTGCTAATGTGGAAATCCACTTTTGTGGAATATTGTCAATTCCGTAATACATTCCTGCCAAGCCTCCAGTGATAGCTGCAGTTGTATCCGTATCTCCACCTAAATTCACTGCTTTTAAAACAGTTTCTTCATAAGTATTCGAATTCAAAAAACACCAAAAACTGGCTTCTAAACTATGAAGAACATAACCTGATGATTCAATTTCATTTTCAGGATAATCTGCTATATTATTTTTTAAGATTCTATCAAACAATTGAATTTCAATTGGATTAAATTTCTTATCACTTAAAAAATCAGAAACAATCTTTTGCATGTTTGTATACGCCTGTATTTTATCAATGCCTTTTGAAATTTCTAAACAATACACAACATAGATAAAACAAGCAAATACTGATCTAAAATGAGCATGGGTAATCGAAGAAACTTCTTTTACTTTTTTATAAATAATTTCGATATCAGTTTCTTTATGAAGATGAAAAACCAAAGGCAGAATTCTCATTAAAGATCCGTTACCATTATCTTCTTCAAAGAAATTACCCGAAAATCTGGCAGATTCTCCTTTTACAACTCTTGCCAAAGAATACCTTGTAGTTCCTCCAATATCAAATACTTTATGATGAGCTCCCCAATATCCTTCCTGCATCCATTTAACAAAAGTTAATGCCATATCTTCTATATCAAAACCTTTGCATAAACTTTCGGCAGTACAAAAAGCCAATGAACTATCGTCGCTAAATGTCCCGGGAGGTTGATTCCAACACATAAACCCCATCATATCCTGAACAGGATTACTTCTTAAATAATCTCTGGTTTTAAATTCTACCGGAACGCCCAAGGCATCTCCAATCGCAACTCCAAATAATCCTGATTTCACTTTATATTCAAAGACGTTTTTTATTATATCATTATAAATTTTGAAATTTTCATCATCATAACAAACAAAAATGATTTTTTCGAATTGCTCTTTATTTTCAAAAATATCAATTGAATGCAGTGCAATTTCTGCTGCTAACTCTTTGGGGAATTTATAAATACCTGTACTTATATTAGGGAATGCAATGGTTTTAATATCATTTTCTACCGCCAATTCCAGAACCCTTAAATAACAGCTTAGCAATAATTCTTCTTCGAGACCTTTACCGTCATTCCAAACCGGACCAACGGTATGAATAACATATTTTGCTGGTAAATTTCCAGCCGTTGTAATCACAGCATCTCCAACTTTACAGCCACCTTGCTTATTTCGAATTTTAACGCAATCTTCTAAAATAGCTTTTCCTCCTTTTCTATGGATAGCGCCGTCAACTCCGCCTCCGCCTAATAAGGAAGTATTGGCGGCGTTTACAATCGCGTCTACTTGAATTTCTGTTATATCGGCTTTAAGGATTTCTATTTTCATGATTAATTTATTCTAATTCATCCCTAACTTCCATCAAAGCAAAACCTAACAAATTCAAGCCTCTCCACTTTTCAGGATTCAAAATATCTTTGTGATCACCAGCCATCCCGATTCCCCAAATGGCATCTACAGGACTTGCTTCTACGATAACTCTCTCTTTTGTATTGAGTAAAAAAGTTTTTAACTCGGGGTTTTGACTGAATTTATGATAATTGCCTTCTTTTACAATATCAAATCTCGCCGCTAACCACAAGGTTTCATTATAATTCTTTACTTCTCTGCCAAACTTTTTGGCTTCGGCAGGAGATTTAGCCTGAAGGATTTTCTCCAAAATCGCATGGTCTTTAAACAATTCAGCTTTCTTGGCCATCATCCAGTGTTCGGCGGTTTTGTAAATCACTTTATCAACTTCAAACGAACTCAGCCACCATTGACTAAAGCAGGTTTTAGAAATGCTTCCGTCTTTATTGGGCTGATGTCCCCAGAAGAATAAAAACTTATTTTCTGTGGCTATATTTTGTATATTGTATTTCATTTTTTCTCTTTATTGATACAAAGAAGTTATCTGTTTGAAATCCTTAGAATCGGGTGAAAATGATCCGTAGATTTCCTTAAACGCTGTTGTTAAGTTTTCAAACTCATAATCTTTTTCGATCTGATCCATGCAGGTTACCACCAAGTTTCTTTTTGCATTTAAACTGTAAGCGGCATCCAACTTTAAACTATAATTTAATAGCTCATAATCTAAATCTCCCGTTCTTAACTCTTTCTGAAAATCGTTGTAAACGCAGGTTTCTTCTTCGTTATTTTTTAATTTTAATTCTCTTTCATTTGCCATCCAGCCACTTCCGTGTCGGGTAGAATAACTTCTGGTAACATAAAAAACCTCAACATCATCTATTTTTAATTTCTGGCAGATTTCAATTGCATTTTTGGATGTTGTATTGGCATATGTTACATTCGGAAAAACACCATGATCCATGTCGAGAAGAATTCCCTGGCTTCCTTCAAAAATCAAATTTGAATAGTTTTCTAAAAAACTGTAATCGCTGATATTCCATTTTATTTTATCAATGATTTCCAAATAATGATCTACTTCAGCATCGATTTCACTTTCATTTAAAAAACCGTAGTAATAAGCGATTTTTTGCAGTTTCTCTAAGAGCATTTGTCTTGGCGCGATCAAATCTATGGCGAAAAGTTTGTACTGACCTTCATTACGTTTCATTGTCGCTCCAACGCCTTTTCCACAAGTTCCGTGATCCAGATTTCTTACGTTGTTTCGGTTTTGCCAAACATCAAACGGAGTTGTTATTTTGGCTAACGGATGAATATGAAGTGCAATATTTCCTCCTTTTTCTTCGAGTTCTTCTTTTTCATTAAATAAAAAAACCGGATGAATTGTGCAATGTTCGCTATAATAAGACGGCAAACCGCGAAGTGCTCCGCTGGCAAAACTAGAATGAACGTGCTTTTTGCCCTCAATCATTACGGTATGCGCCGCTTGCTGTCCTCCTGAAAACCGAATAACTATAGATTCAGGATTTTGCTTCGCCAGAAAATCTGTTGTAATTCCTTTTCCTTCATCACCAAATCCTAAACCTATAACTATTTGAGCTGTTTTCATTTTAATATTTTTTTAAACACATAGAGACATAGCTTTGCAGAATCTAAAAAGGCATTTCACTTATAATAAATCTCATAGCTATGTGAAATGCGGTTTCAAAAATTTTTAATTTTTAATTCTCAATTTTTAATTAAATCTACATTTCTATGTGTTTAATTTAAAGCATTTCTATATTATCTAAACCTGTGTCTTTTGTGTCAGAAACTGGTATTGTTCCTAAACCTGACCCTGAATTTTTATGTTTTTCGCAAATGATTTTCTTGATTACATTCGGGATTTCTTTGTGATCTTCGATAGACAAACAATTTTGGCCCAGTAATTCTTTCCAGGCCACATTTGCTCTTACCGCCTGATCAGAATGTAATACGCTGATATGATACACTTCGTAACGTTTCTGAGCTTCTTTTAATAATTCAAGAGACGTATACGTTTGCTGTCCCTGACCCATAATCTCTTTTATAGCAGATGCCGGAAGCGTTGGTAAATTTGGTTCGTCACCAACGGTAAACAACAATCCTTTTTGACCTCTTTTTTCGAAAGCATCGGTTTTGGTATGAAAAGCGGCAAAATACCACGCCAGAAGATAACTTTCTCCAGCATTTCCTCCGCCACCACCTTCAATATAAGTTCTTGTTAGCCACATGTCCAGTTCTTCATCACCAGATTCAAATTGTCCAACCTGAAGCGGAAATCTGTCGCATTCGTGATCTCCAATTCCTAAAAATAAAAGTGCCGGATCCGGAACGCCGCCCTGAATAATTCCGCCCATTAATTTTGGTAATCCGTCTTTGATCAATTCATGCGGAATATGTCCCATACTTCCTGTAACATCCAATCCTAAAATAATTGGAACTGTATTGGGATGCACTTCAGAATCTCTGGCTTCTCTAAACGTAATGCCGTTTGGATTCATAGATTCGTGTGCCATTCCTAATTGATTTTGAACGAAAATCTCACTTGCAGATTTAAATCCGTAACCTGCTGCGGTAGCTCTGCTCAAACGAGCGCCTAAATCGTATCTTGTACCTCCCATAACTAAAATGTTTTACCAAATAAATATTCGAATCTCTTTTTTGTCACTTCAAACTGAATATTTAAATTTCTGATTGTTAATAATAATTCCATATCTTTTTGCACAAATGCTTCCGGTTGAAAGTCGGCAAAAGTCAAACTATTCTTGTCAAGCGGACTAATATCGATAAGGCCCTCCTGCTCTCTTTCGAGTCTTTTTATTTTTAGTTCGATATCTTCGACTCTTCTTCTGTATATTAATTCAGAATCTTCACCAATGGTTTTGGCTCTGTCTTCTCTAATTTGATCATTGTTTCTTCTTAAAGACTCAATAAATCTTGGTTTTAAATCATCACTCATGTCTTTTGTGGTTTTGTTTCAGGTTTTCTTTGTTTCAGGTTTCAGGTTGTGCACTGAACTTGAAATTTGGAATCTTAAACTTGAAACGGTTAATAGCTTTTGTTTTTTGTTTCAGGTTTGCTTTGTTTCAGGTTTCACGTTTATTCGCCATCTTGAAACCTGAAACTTGAAACTTTTTAAACTAATTGATCTAATTTTACAACCTCAACCTTTTCGTTGTCAAAATCTTTAAAAGAGTTGGTTGTGAATATTTTGTCGAAACAATCTAAAACTTCAAAACCTTTGTTAAAGATTCCGTGGCTAACGGCTAAGTATAATTTTCCGGCATTTTTGTTTTTTAATTCTTCGGCTAAGCCAACAAAAGTTCCGCCGCCGTCGCAAATGTCATCTACAATTAAACAATCAATTCCGTTTAAATCGTCTTCGTAAACTTTAAATCCAGATAATCTTCCTGTTTTTACATCTCTGCTCTTACTGCATTCTACTACATCAACTCCGCCTAAAAATTCAGACACTTTGTAAATTTTTTTAAGAGCGCCACCATCCGGAGAAATCAATTTTACGTTTTCGCCAATTACTTTCAAAACTTGTTGAATAAAAGTATGGTTCGGAATCACTTCGCAATTGTTTAGTAATGCCGGTGTAACTTCAGAATGCGCATCAAAAACAAAAACTTTATTCAGCTGAAGTCCGTTGATGATATCTGCATAAACTTTTACAGAAAGCGGTTCTCCTTTTATCATCACACGATCTTGTCTTGCAGCCGGAAAATACGGAATAAACAAATCGATAATTTTCACATCCATTCTGCGTAAAGCATCAACTGTAATACACAATAAACCCAAATCGTTGAATGAATTTAATCGGTGTGTGATGGTTACTTTTTGAGTTGTATCAAAATCAGGATTGATTTTAATGTGAGGTTCTCCGCCAGAAAATGTAAAACTTTGAAATTTGATTTCTTCCTGATTTTGAAATGGAGCGAATTGTGGGTCTAGGTTAAGTATCATAGTTTTTATAGTTTGCGTTAATTATACGCAAATGTAGAATTAAATTTTAAATAAACAATTTATTTTGTGTAAAAATTACGCAAACTTTATTTCGAAGTGAAAGCCTTTATCAATTAACTCATTGTATTTCAATTTATTAAATCGAAATAATTTTGCCGGACGACCGCTTTTTATGGGTGAAAATTTTTCTGTTTCTTCTAAAAACCCATAACTGAGGATTTTTTTTCTAAAATTTCGTCGGTCGATTTCTTTTTCTAAAATGGTACAATAAAGGTTTTCCAGGTCTGAAAACAGAAATTCCGCCGGAAGCAAATCGAAACCAATTGGTTCGTAAGTCAGTTTTGCTTTTAATCTTAAAATGGCTTTTTCAATAATTAAATTATGATCGAATGCCAAAGAAGGAATTTCGTCAATTTTATACCATTGTACTTTATCAGCATCGGTATCGGCTTTAATTTCAAGATTCGAAGCATCAACTAAAGCATAATACGCAACCGAAATAACACGATTTCTGGAATCTCTGTGAATATCATCGCCAAAAGTGTACAGCTGCTCCATATAAGTAAGCTGAACATTGGTCTCTTCGTGCAATTCCCGAATTACCGCATCACTCAAAGATTCATCATTTTTTACTAATCCGCCGGGTAAAGCCCAATATTTATCGGCTGAACCAAATTTTTGCTCGATTAAAAGAACATATAAACCGTTGTTTTTATATCCAAAAACAATGGCATCAACGGCGATTCTAATATTTTGTAAATTTTCCATAACTTTAAAAAAGAGTTTGCAACGAATTGCACTAATTTATCGAATTATTATTTTGCCACAGATTAAAAGATTAAAAATGATTTCGAATCTGTGAGAATCTTTTAATCTGTGGCTAACTTTTTAACCACAAAAAATTAGTGCTAATTCGTGGAATTCGTGGCCAAAAAAAAAGATTTTGTGGCTAAAAAAATTATAATCTATTACCAAAAAACAACTTCAATTCTTTAGAAATAATATCAAAAAATGAATTCAGATTATTGTTTTTAGCAGTTAATAAATAAACGTATTCTTCCGGTACGTGAAAACTATTCCATAATAATTGCAGTTTATTCTCTTTGATATATTTTCTCGCATTACAATTCCACGTTATGGCTACTCCTTCATTATCTGACAACATTCTAAGCATTTCAGATTCTGACGGAATAATATAATTAGGAACCATTGATGGACGTTTTTTATTAAAGGCATGTAGCCAGAATAATTTTATATGTGGAATTCTCGCATCGTGACTGTACCATTTTTGATCATTGAGCCATAACTCTAAGTCCGTAAAATTGTCTGCTTTTAATTTCTGACGAAATTCTGTTGCATCTAAATTTATCGGCGCGACCATGATCAATTTAATTTTTCCAACGATTTCATAAATAGTGTCAAACGTATCAAACCTTTTTGTCGTGATCGCAAAATCAAGTTTTTTAGCATCTACAAGCGCAAAAAGTGCATCATTATCGGCAAAAGTAAAATCGATTAAATCAAATTTAGCGATTAACAAATTCCCAATACAATTAAAAAGGTCTTTAGAAATTCCCACCGATATTAATCGGTTTGCATCTTCGGCTTTTGCCCTAAATGTATTCTCTACATTTTCAAGACGATCGAGTGCATCAATGATTAAATTATTCAGTAACTTAGCGTATTCCGTTGGTTCTACGCCCTTTGACTTTCGGTTAAATAATTTATTTCCAACATGAGCTTCCAGCATAGAGATTTGCTGGCTCACTGCAGGCTGGCTCATAAATAACTCTTTTGCAGCGATAGAAAAATTTCCGTTTTTATAAACCGCTTTAAATGTTCTGTACCATTCGAGATTTACCATGACATAAATTTATTTATAACAAACATAGTTTATTTTATTTTTACAAATATCACTTAAGCTGTAAATTTGATGAAAATTTAAACTTATGAAAAAAATAGCATTACTCGCAATTATAACCTTAACAGCTTTTAGCTCAACCGCTATAGCTCAAAAAACAAATAAAAAAAGTATGAAAAAAGTATTATTTGTTGTAACCAGTAACGATAAACTGGGCAATACAGGAGAAAAAACTGGATTTTGGTCAGAAGAACTTGCTGCTCCTTATTATGAATTATTAGATAAGGGAGTTGAAATTACCATCGCAACTCCGCTTGGAGGTCAGCCGCCAATTGACCCAAAAAGCGCCGATCCTGCATCTGCAACTGAAGATACAAAACGTTTTGATGCCGATAAAACATTACAGGAAAAATTAAAACATACCGTTAAACTTTCGACCATTAATCAAAAAGATTATGATGCTGTTTTTTATCCTGGAGGTCACGGACCACTTTGGGATTTAGTAGAAGATAAAAACTCGATTGCTTTAATCGAATCTTTTTATACACACAAAAAACCAGTAGCTTTTGTCTGTCACGCTCCGGCAGTTTTGAAAAACGTAAAAGTAAACGGTGAATTTTTAGTAAAAGGAAAAAAAGTAACCGGTTTTACTAATGAAGAGGAAGAAGCAGTTGGATTAACTAAAGTTGTTCCGTTTTTATTAGAAGATGCATTAACTCAAAATGGCGCTAAATTTTCGAAAATTGCAAACTGGCAACCATATGCTGTAGAAGATGGTCTTTTGATTACAGGTCAAAACCCGGCATCATCTAAATTGGTAGCAGGTAAATTATTGGAGAAGTTAAAATAAGATGCTAAAGTTCTAAGTTGCTAAGATTCTATGATTTTAGCAACTTAGCGATTAGTCAATCAAAATTAAAAAGAAAATAAAAATTGATGTTGAGATTTTGAATATTAAGTTTGAAAAAAAACTTAGAACCTCAGAAACTTAGAACCTCAGAAACTTAAAAGACATGTTAAACTTTGAATTATATAATCCGACGAATTTAATCTTCGGAAAAGGACAAATAGAAAAACTTTCGACTTTGGTTCCAAAAGATGCTAAAATCTTATTGGCTTACGGTGGTGGAAGTATTTTTCAGAACGGAATTCACGAACAGGTAATCAAAAATCTTAAAGGTTTTGATATTGTTGAATTTGGCGGAATTGAACCAAATCCTCATTTTGAGACTTTAATGAAAGCTGTAGAAGTAATCAAAAAGGAGAAAATTACTTTTATCCTGGCTGTTGGTGGAGGATCTGTTATTGATGGAGTGAAATTTATTTCGGCGGCCGTAAACTTTGACGGAAATCCGATCGATATTTTGCAAAAACGTTTGTTGATTAAAGAAAATGCAATGCCTTTTGGAACTGTTTTAACTTTACCGGCAACAGGAAGTGAGATGAATTCAGGAGCTGTGGTTACCATTACCGAAACTCAGGAAAAACTGGCTTTTGGCGGAAGCGCAATGTTTCCTCAATTTTCTATTTGCGATCCAACCGTGATTGCTTCTTTACCAAAAAGACAATTGCAAAATGGTGTTGTAGATGCCTATACTCACGTAATGGAGCAATACTTAACGTATCCGCACGAAGGGTATTTACAAGATAGAATTGCCGAAGGAATTCTTCAAACATTAATTGAAGTAGGTCCAAAAGTAGTTGAAAATCCTACTGATTATGCTTTGGCTTCTAACTTTATGTGGAGTTGTACAATGGCGTTAAACGGATTGATCCAGAAAGGTGTTCCGTCTGATTGGGCAACGCACATGATTGGTCACGAATTAACTGCTCTATACGGAATTGATCATGCCAGAACTTTGGCAATTATTGGCCCAAGTTTATACGAGGTGATGTTTGATACCAAAAAAGAAAAATTGGCCCAATACGGAAGAAGAATTTTCGGTTTAACAGGTGCTGATGACAAAGTAGCCAAAGAAGCTATCGACAAAACTGTTGAATTTTTCCATACTATGGGAATGGATACTAAACTGTCTCAATACATTGAGGATTATGGTAAAACGGCAGATTTTATCGTAAATCGTTTCGATAAAAGAGGTTGGAAAGGTTTAGGAGAAAAACAATTGATTACTCTGGATAAGGTAAAATCGATTGTTGAGATGAGTTACTAGTCTCATTGACAGTATTCAGTCGCAGTTCAAACTGTAAACTGTAACTGTTAACTAAAAACTAAAAAAAAAGGCGTTCTTGAATTTTTCAGGAACGCCTTTTTACAATACTAAAACAAAACTAACTAACTCAATTTTTGCTAAACTCATTAAATTCTAATTTACAAGTAGTTATAACGTAGTAGTTTTATTTTTATTGTGTATAATTAAAAATAATTTTTTGTTTTTTTTAAATCATCTTTTAAAATTACAGAAAACCGCTTATTTAAAATCTTCATTCATTTTCTTTTGTAACCTTTCATTCAATATTTTAATCTCTGTTTGTACATTTTTAAGGTCAACATTCTTTTTTTCTTCTAAAATTTTTCCTTTCAAAAATAATTGCAAATCATACAAATTGTTTTTATTTTTCAGGATCAAAGTTCCTATTTCCGGTTTTTTTGCTTGATTAAGCCTCAGACCGGCGATCATATTTCCTTTTGGTTCATTGCCAAATAACAATTCAACATCTTTTTCTGAAGAGATTTTTTCAGCGATCAAATTAAAGTTTTCCCCGATCGTTTTGTTATGGTCCATATACAAAGTAAAAACAGTATTAAAAATCTCAGAATCTCGTCTTTTTTCATCGTTTCCTTCTATTGTCGTAAATAACTTTGCTTCTATTTTATCGTTGGTTTCAAAATACAAAACACTTCCGGTTTCCAGAGAAGCGACGTCATTAACTTCTAATAAAGAACTAACAACAAGCACCTTATCATCAATACTAAATTTTCCTGTATTTTTATTGCCTGATTTTTCTAAAACAATTTTTCCTTTTATTTTCTTATTAAATTCTTCAAGTTGAATAGCATTATTTTTTAACTCAAAATGATAGCGATTAAAATAATGCATGGCAAAAACATCAAAATCAAAACTTTGCAAAACTCCGTTTTTCCAATATTTCGAAATAAACTGGCGGCCTAATTGGATGTATTCAGGTCCGTCGACAATTTTCCCATCTTTATAAGTCGATTTTATATCGTAATTTGGGTATTGATATTTTTCAAGGTTTTCCAGATAATTGTTTGAATACTGATACTTTTTTGTACCATTTTCATAATAATCAACATAATTAAACTCTCTTATATCTGCTGAAAAATATCCCGAATAGGGCTTTTCATCTTTATAAATTCCTTCATAAGAATCCTGCATTTTTTCTGCAAGGGTAAAAGAGCGATCGTCTATTTTTGAGAGTTTTCCGTTTGTATAATGTTTTGATTTTAAAATATTGTTTTCATCGGTTCTTTCATATTTATTTCTATAAAAGATTTCCTCAGCAATTGCTCCTTTTTTGTAGATCGTGGTTCTTTCAGCTTCTACTAATTTCCCCTCATATGGCAAACCGTTTTTATATTCCAGTTTTCCGGTAACTTCACCGCTGTCGTAAAAAATAGTTTCACCATTTAGAACATCATTTACGCAAGTATAGGTTTCAAGAACATTATCTATATTATAACTAAAAACTTTTTGCAATCCGTTTTTCTTAAAATCTACAATACGAATTAACTCATGACGGTCTTTTCCGTTTTCTATAATAAATGTTCCGTTATAGGGTTTACCATTTTTATAAATACCAGTTGCCACAATACTATCATTTTCTTGTTTTTTTGCAATTGCCTCTCCCTCTATTATACCATTTACATAGTTGGTATTAACAAACAAACTTCCTGAAAAATTCTCATCAAAATTACCGTCAAAAGGTTCTCCCTTTTTATAGATTCGTTTTGTCATTACAGTTCCATTTTCATTATATACTATCTCATCGCCAATTTTTTCGCCATCTAAATATTTAGTAGATTCCTGAATCTTACCGTTTGAAAAATATCTAATTTCTTCTCCAAGTTTCTGTCTTTCTTTATAAGCTGTTTTTGACTTGACAGATATGGCAAATTTGTTTTGAGTATAGTATTCATAAGAAATACCGTTTGAAATCTCACTACCGTATTCCTCAAAATCATTTTGATTGATGGTTTGCAGTACTTTTCCTGTCGCATCATAATTTATCTGTTTAAAAGGATGCATTCGGTCGTACTCAATATCATACCACGTTTCCTGGGCCAATTGTTTTGAGTTGATCCAGAATATTTTTTTCTTCACTATTTTCGTTATAACCTTTTTTTTAGTTCCAGCCTGATAATCTTCAACCATTACTGGTGACGTTTCAACCATAACTTCGGTCTGCTCCTGATAGGCTTCTTCATCCAACTTATTCTCTCTGTAATCATCCCAGTTTCTGACTTCTTCGAAATCTCCTTCAACCGGTTTACCGTTAAGATATTTTCCTTTCATTAACACAGTTCCGTCCTGATGATAAACAATCGAGAACCCGTTTTTTCTCCCTTTTTTATATTCAATGGTTTTACGTTTTTTTCCATTAGGATAATAGTAAGTCAAAACAGGAACGGCAGTCTTATTATAGTATTGATAAACCGATGTATCGAAACCATTTTCATCGTACCAGACAATATCCCCAACATAACTATTTTCGTCGCTTTGCAAAGCATAACCTTGAAATTGAGGTGTTTTATTACTATAGAAATCTTCCATTAAAAACAGATTACCTATTTTTTTTGATGGTTTAATTCTATAAAAAGAAGCATTTTCTTTAGAAGTCTCTTTCCAGTCTTTATCATAATAAATACGATCTCCATTTTGTGAAAAAGAAAAGCTGCTTGTCAAAATCAAAATAATGCTGAAAATTTTAGTTGTCATATTTGAAAGAAATTTCACCGAATGTAAGGTTTTTTTGAATTCATTTAATTTTTTAAAGATAAAAAATAGTACACAAAATTCAACTTATGACATTTAGATCTTAACCATCAATTTTAATTTCTTAAATCAGATTTTGTGATATTACTGCATTATTAAGTACTTTTGTTTTAAATTATTAAAAAAATGAGCGAAAATCTAAAATTTGCAGTAATTGGAGGAGGAAGCTGGGCAACGGCAATTGCAAAGATGTTATGTGTAAATCTTTCAGAAATTGCGTGGTATATGCGCAATGATGCTGCGATCGAGCACATTCAGAAATACAAACACAATCCAAATTATTTAAGTTCGGTTGAATTTGATACCTCAAAACTTAAATTAACGAACAATATAAACGAAGCTGTAGCATACGCCGATTATGTAATTTTTGCTATTCCGTCTGCTTTCTTAGATGCTGAATTAAAGAACTTAACAGTTTCTTTGTCTGATAAAATCATCTTTTCTGCTATTAAAGGAATTGTTCCTGAGACGAGTTTAATTGTTGGAGAACATTTTCATATTCAATACGACATTCCGTATTACAACATTGGCGTTATTACAGGTCCTTGTCACGCTGAAGAAGTAGCTTTAGAAAGACTTTCGTACCTGACAATTGCTTGTGGTGATCCTGAAAAAGCCAAAGTGGTTGCTAAAACATTATCCGGAAATTATATCAAAGCCAAAATTTCTGATGATATTATTGGTACTGAATATGCTGCAATGCTTAAAAACATTTACGCCATTGCCGCCGGAATTGCTCACGGTTTAGGTTACGGAGATAACTTTCAATCGGTTATGATGAGTAACGGAATTCGCGAGATGAAAAAATTCATCAAAAAAGTACATAAAATGAAACGTAATATTAATGATTCGGCATATTTAGGCGATTTATTGGTTACGGGATACTCTGTTTTTTCGAGAAACAGAATGTTTGGCAATATGATTGGAAAAGGCTATACGGTAAAAAGTGCCATGATGGAAATGAGTATGGTTGCCGAAGGTTATTATGCCACCAAAAGTGCTTATAAACTCAATCAGGGCTACGGAGCAAAAACACCAATCATCGACGCCGTTTACGCTATTTTATATGATGGAAAAGATGCTAAATCGGTATTTAAAAAATTAACTGAATCATTAGATTAAGTTTTCAGTCGCAGTCACAGTTTTCAATAGCAGTATAAAGACTATTTTTTACTATAATAAAAAAAAGAGCCAGGGAAATATAAAGTTCCTGGCTCTTTTTTTATGCTCAATTTTTAAAATCAAAGCTGAACCACACGAATTAACAAGAAATATTCTGCTTCAGACTACATCAAACCTACATCTTACCAAAAAAAAGTTAAGTCTTTACACTTACAAAACCATCAAAAGATCAATCTATTGTTTATCAATAAGATAAATCAAAATTTCAGAAACTCACTGAAGCTGTTTTTCTCACAAATGAGACATTTACAATTTTACAATCTTCTTATTTTCCATTGCTTCACAAAGAATTATTGATAGATTTGCGCATTATTTTTATTGATTCTAATTAAATACAATGCGTTTTATTTTATTTTTCCTTCTTCTTTCGGGTTCTGTTTTCTCCCAACGAGTGATTACGGGTAAAGTTATAGATAAAGAATCCTCAACTTCTTTATCGGGAGTTTTTATTCGGGATACAAAAACAGATAATTGGACGATTTCTGACAAGGATGGAAATTTTAAAATAACACTTGCCTATTATCAGGATATTGAACTCAATTTTTCTATTCTTGGAAAAAAAGATATAAATGTGCTTTTAAAAAATGATCAAAATTCCATGACGGTCTCTTTGGCAGACAATACGCTTCGTTTGAAAGAAGTTGTGGTTACGGCCGAAAAGAAGCGCAAATATTCTGAATTAACTTTAGGGACCAATGCTATAAATAATGTTCAGGCTTTTTCTCTTGATGATGTTTTATCACAACTTCCCGGGCAGACAACTGTAGATTTTAATTTGAACCAATTTAAAAATATTGTATTTCGTACAGCATCTGACTTATCCTCTACTAAAGGTGGTAAAGCTTTCGGAACTTCATTTGTAATAAATGATATTCCGATTTCTAACAACGAAAATATGCAGGCCTTAAATCCAAATGTAACTGGACCATACGGTTATTCGAGCCCGAATAGTTTCGCAGAGTCAAATAGAAATGTTTTCACTAATGCAAATTACGGTGTTGATTTAAGAGAAATTCCAACTAATACTATCGAAGAAATAAAAGTTATACAGGGAATTCCTTCTGCAAAATACGGTGATTTAACTTCCGGACTTGTATTGATAACAACAAAAGTTGGCTATAGCCCGTATCGTGTATCAGCCTCCATACGTGACGCAACTACAGAATTTAACCTTACAAAAGGTGTAAAATTCAATGCCAACAATTCAATGAATATTGGTTTTAATTATCTGGATTCTAAAGCAGATCCAAGAAATAGTCTTTTAAGTTACCAAAGAGTCAATGGAAGTTTTTCCTGGCAGACTAAGAATAGTTCATCAAAGATTAAAAACACGTTAAGCGTCACATTTCGAACTAATCTAGATGATGTCAAAAAGGACCCAGATGATATTAGTGATGCCGTAGTTAAAAATGATAAAAAAGGCTTTTCTATCTCCGATAATTTTATTGGAAACCTACTAATTTATGGGTTGACGGTATAAATGTAAACAGTGGTTTTTCTTATGACAAACAGTTCTCCCGAAAAGAGCAATGGATGAATAGATCTGCTTCTGCTGCAACAGCCTCAACAGAAGAAGGAATACACGAAGCTTATATTCTACCTTCACAATATACAAGTATAGCCACAGTTGAGGGAATTCCCATTTCTACTTTCGTTAGTGGCGAGGTCACAAAAGCACTTACCAGTAAATCGAAATGGTTGCATAGTTTGGTATTTGGTGTATCTGGAAGGACAAGTTCAAATAAGGGAGCTGGTAGAAAAAGTGGTATTAGTGGATTCCAAAATTTTTACACTTTGGATCAGGGAGAAGGTAGTCAGATTGGTTATCGAGATTATGATTTTAACAGAACCCGAACGGAGAGCCAGATATCTGTTTACTTTGAAGACCGAATCTATAAAAAATTTGAAAAAAATAGGATTTTCAATCTTGATTTTGGGTTACGATATGAAAATCAGGCAGGAAATGTAGCGTTGCAACCTCGTATAAACTCTTCTTATTCAATAAATAAAACTTTTAGATTTAGAGGTGGATTTGGATCATCATCAAAAGCTCCATCATTGAATCAATTGTACACGGGAGATCGCTATCTCGATCGATTAGTTGGAAATGGAATTTATACCTATCCTGAAGTTTACCAAAAAGCATGGATTCAAACTATTATCACACCAGGAGATAATTTCAATTTAAAACCTGCAAAATCGTATCAAACAGAAGTTGGGCTAGATATCAATCTTTCTTTTGCCGACATTAATTTTACTGGATATTACAACAGGCTTTTGGATGGATTTACTGGCCAACAGATTCCCGTTTACAAAGAAGTGCCAAAAGCTGTTGTCGATATTGTTGGCAGTGAAATTCCAACTTATGAAATTACAGGAACTGAAAAAGTCTATTATTTCACTCAAAGTATTCAAAACAATACCACTTCTAAAGACATCGGTATAGAATCAGTTATAAATTTTCAAAAAATAAAATCCCTAAATCTTGATGTAAGTATGAATGTTTCGTATGTCAGATCAAGTGATTTCAGTAAAACACAAGAGTATGAAAAATCAACAAACCTACTCTCTCCTGTAAAATATGGCGTCTATGATTCGAGACCTGTAAAAAATGAAAATTTTACAGCTAGTTTAAACTTCAATTACCATATTCCAAAAATAGGACTGGTTATGTCTTTAAGAAGTGAACATATTTTAATGCAAACCAGTAATTCGCCTACTAGTAATTTCCCAAATGGTTATTTAGACGCTGAATTGGTTTATCATGAAATTCCAGAAGGAGATCGTCATGATGTACAAAAATACGGACACATTATTCGTACTAAAAACACTACACAATATAAGCTTGACAATATGCTTCATAATTTACATTTACGCCTTTCTAAAGATTTTTTAAATGGATTTAGTGTTTCATTCTATGCTACCAATTTCTTAAATCTTAAACCGTATTACTATATAGATGGCGAAAGATATCCGTCAGATATAGCAAACTTTTCCTTTGGAACCAGACTTAATTATCAATTCTAAATATATATATATATACCTATGAAAAAAACACTCTCTATTTTTATAATACTCTTTGGATTAATTATCCAGTCTTGCAGTAATGATGATAACGAAAACGAAGCACTAAAACCAGTAGACTTTAGTGTTTCTCTCAAATATGAGGCTGCTTTCAACAGTCTAAATGTTAAAAAAGCAAGTATAACTATTGTCAATACAGAAACCGCCAATAAATATACTGTTGAGTCTGACGAAAGCGGTGTTGCCCTTTTTAAGCAAATTTTACCTGGAACATATTCTATTACAGCTACCAAAGTAATACAATCAGCCGAATTTACTGAGACTTTTGGATATACTCCAACAGAAGCTGAAATAAATTTTAATGGTTCAGCAAGCAGTATTATTGTAAATGCAACTGCTATTGCAACTAGCATCGAAATGAAAACTTCTAAAGTAGGAGATTTTGTAATTAAACAAATTTATTATGGCGGATCTGATACTAAAAAAGGAGCTGTTTTTAGAGATCAGTTTATAGAAATTTATAACAATTCTAATACTGTACAATATGCAGATGGCTTATACATGGCACAGCTTACAGGATCTACTACAACAACTGTGGCGGCATATTCTTTACCAAACGGACAGTTCGACTGGAGTAAATCTGAAGGAATGACACTTGCCAATGCAAATACAGATTACGTTTATGCATTAAATATCATTAAAGTTCCAGGTAATGGCACACAATATCCGGTGCAACCAGGTAAAAGCATTGTTATTGCTCAAAATGCCATTAATCATAAAGCTAATTATATTGACAATAATGGTAAAGCGGTTAGTATTGTAAGTCCTGAATTGACCGTAGATTTAAGCACCGCAGATTTCGAGTCATTTTTAGGAACTTATTCTGGTGATACTTATCAGTATGACATTCAAAATCCTGCCGTTCCAGATGTAAACATTGCTTACTGGGGAAACAGTAACAACGATATGATTTTTGATTCATTAGGAAGACATGGTTATACTATTTTCAAAATGACTGATGCAGAATTTGCAGCATTGAAAAAATATAAAAACCCTAAAGGAGACGCTTCTTTGTCTCTTCAAATTCCAGTTTCAGTTCTTATTGATGGTGTTGACACAACAAGAGATTTGGGATCACTTTTAGTTCCTAAAAAATTGCCTTCTCAAATTGATGGAGGAAACACATATATTACTTCGGGAGCGTATTCTTCAAAATCAGTAATAAGAAAAACCAAAACTACAATTGCTGGTAGAATTGTTCTTCAGGACACCAATAACTCTACAAACGATTTCGTAGAAATAACAGCAAATCCTAGAGGATTCAACTAAAATTTTCTTAAATGAAAATCAATACAATTAAAATAAATAACATTAAAAGTAATGCCTGGAAAAACTGGGCATTACTTCTTGTGTCGTTTTTTTTCGTCTTTACGATGAATGCACAAGACACTATAAAAGTGCAAAATCATATTATTGACAATCAGATTAAAAATCAAATTTTTAAATACCCAATCGTTTACACCAATCCAAATATTAAAGATTTTACCTTTACTGAAGTTTCTTATGAGCATCAGCAAAATGAATTTGCCAGAAAACAAGTTGGAAACGAAATCAACACTTATCAATTTTTAGCGCAGGGATATTTTACAACAAAATCTAAATGGAAGTTATTTGGTGATTTATCTATCAAAAAAATATTAGAAAAAAATCTAGGCTGGGTACTTTCTGATGATCGTGCCGAAGAGCAGGAAGTTATTACACCGCATTATTTTTATGTTCCCAGAAAAGCCGATTGGGACAATCAAGTTTATGCATTAACCGGTGGTTTTTCTAAAGACATTACAACTCATTTATCTGTGGCTGTTAAAGCCAATTATGGCGCAGAAAAATTTAGCAGAATTGCAGATCCAAGACCTCAAATTACCAACAGAAAATTGGGAGGAGAAATACAAATTGGTTATCAGATAACAGAAAATCACAAAGCATTTGTTTTAGGCAGTTATGCCGAAAATCAAAAAGATTACACTTATTCATACAGCAATATCAATTTAAATTTTGAAGCCTATCCTGAAACTTATCTTCGCTTTAATGCGGGTTATGGAAGAGTTCTAAATTACTTTAAATCTATCGAAAAGAATTCTATTTATAATTATAAAGACATTATGGATAAAGTAGGTTTAGGATATGCATTTTCAAATAAAAAAACAATTGTAACTGCTTTATTTTACAAGCAAAACTCAAACAATATTTTTTACCCAAGTTCTTATACTCTTAGCGAAACCGAACGATTAAAACTGAAAACCACTTCAAATCATGCTGAAATATTTGGTATATACAGATGGAATAAAAAAGAAATTCAATCGACTTTACAATTTGATCAAAGCGATGCGCGCAATTTTGATGTGCAAAGTAATGGTTACAATTATACCAATTCATTAAATAAAGTAAACTGGACAACCTCATTTTCTAAAAAAACAGGTTCTAAAATAGATTATTTATTTGGCTTCAATATGTTTTATCAACAAAACAAATACAACGACATACTGGCAACAACTCATATTGAATTAAATTCATTAAATACCGGAATTTATACCAGTAAAGATTTTTCATTTGAAAAAAGCAAACTAAACTCGACTTTAAGTTTCAATATGTATTTCCCGCTTCCATCATCGAAACTGGAATATTATGATACTTCAGGCGGCACAAACGCGCGTTTTTTTGATGAAGTCATTATCTACGATTACGTCGTAAGCACAACCAATTATTTTGCTCCGACAATACGTTTAGAATACAGTTATCCGGTAAAAAACAATAAAACAGTGGTTTTCTTTACCAACTTAAAAGAAAAAATAGCATTAAAAAAACAAAATGACTACAACGCCATTATCAATACCAATACTACTTATTGGATTCAATGTGGTGTACAATTAAATTATTAAAAATGAAAACAAAGTTTATTGCCATTGGGATAATGGTATTATCACTTATTATCGTTTCTTATGCTAAGATTGACCCAACGCTTTCTATTTCCGAATTAAAGAGATTATACAGCAGCGGCGATTATCAAAAATGGCCAAAACCAGAAGTTGATTCGCTTGTTTACGCGCAGGGTTTTGAAGATATAGGAACTCTGGGCCAACCTGAATTTCCTGAAGACAATAAATACACCGAAGAAAAAGCAGCTTTAGGAAAAGTCCTTTTTTTTGATCCGAGGTTATCCAAATCGGGGCAAATTTCCTGTGCCAATTGCCATGATCCGGAATTAAATTGGGGCGATGCGAGAAGGGTTTCTTACGGAGAAGGAAGATTACAGGGTATTCGAAATTCTCCGAGTTTGATGAATATCGCTTATGCGAAAGTTTTCTTCTGGGACGGAAGAGCGACAACGCTTGAAGACCAGGCAAGCTTTCCTATAAAAGATACCAAAGAGATGAACTTCCATATCGATCTGGCGACCAAAAGGCTGAATAAAATAAAAGGCTACAAACCTTATTTTCAAAAAGCATTTGGAAAAGAAAAACTAACTCAGACAGAAATTTTAAAAGCCATTGCCACTTTCGAAAGAACTTTAATAAGCCCAAAAAGCAGATTTGATAAATTTGTTGCAGGAGATTCTACTCAATTAAACAATAAAGAAGTTGAAGGTTTGCATTTGTTTAGAACCAAAGCACGTTGTATCAATTGCCATAATACAGCTAATTTCTCTGATAATAAATTCCACAATATAGGTTTGACTTATTACGGAAGAGAATATGAAGATTTAGGCAGATATAATGTGACAGGAAAAGCCGAAAATGTAGGCGAATTTAAGACGCAATCGTTAAGAGGAGTTTCCCAAAACGCGCCTTATATGCACAACGGTTTATTCCCGAATTTGCGTGGTGTTTTGAATATGTATAATGCAGGAATGCCTCAACCTAAAAGAAAAGAAAGTCAAGCGAACGACACATTATTCCCTACAACTTCCCGATTGATTCAAAAACTAAAACTGAACCAATCAGAATTAAATGCTCTGGAAGCTTTTATAAGTAGTTTATCAACCGGTGCTTATAAAATGCGCCCGCCGGAATTACCGCAGTAGTTTTCAGTCGCAGTTTTCAGTCTCAGTCACGGTTTTCAGTTTTGAATATTTGAATTATAAAAAAGAGTCCGGAAAATAAATTTTTCCGGACTCTTTTTATTTATAAACTATGCTAACTTTATAAGCTTGATAAAAATTGAGACTGAGACTGAGACTGAGACTGAGACTGAGACTGAGACTGAGACTGAGACTGAGACTAAAAACTAACCTACTTCACCATCACACCTTCAACAAACAAAATCGGCACTTCTTCTGTATCGTTCTCGTTGATTAGGTTTGATTTGAAAATGAATTTCTTGTCGTACAGTTTATTATCGATAAAGAAAGTTACCATGAATTCGTTGTTTAAAACCAGTAAACTTTTTTCGACCATTTCGATTTTTACTACCGAAACTGCGGGAACCTCAACAAAAGCGTGACGTAAAACCGAAGTCTTTTTCATTTCGCCATCTATCGTTCCAAATGCTTTAGAAACGACCATTACGCTGTCAAGATTAAAGTCGCTGTCGTTTACCAAATAAGCGTACCACACTTTCTCCATAAAATCGTCGCTCCATTCCTGAACAGCGGCAATAAATACGTTTTCTACTTCCGGGATTGTTATATCTGCTTTCATTTTTATTAAATTTTAAAACCTTTGTCAAAGTCTAAACTTCAACAAAGGTTTATTGTATTAATGAGAATTATATCTTTCAAAAATTAATCTAAAATCTACAATCTAATATCTAAAATTAAATATTGGCTTTGAATTGCTCTAAGAAACGAACGTCGTTTTCGTAGAACATACGAATATCACCAATTTGGTACAATAACATCGCGATACGCTCTACTCCCATTCCGAAAGCAAAACCGTTGTATTCGTCCGGATTGATGTCGCAATTTTTAAGAACGTTTGGATCAACCATTCCGCAACCTCCAATTTCTAACCAACCGGTTCCTTTTGTAATACGGTAATCGGTTTCGGTTTTCAGACCCCAATAGATATCAATTTCAGCACTTGGTTCTGTAAACGGAAAGTATGATGGACGTAAACGAATCTTCGATTTTCCGAACATTTCTTTAGTGAAATAAAGTAAGGTTTGTTTCAAATCGGCAAAAGATACGTCTTTGTCAATGTATAAACCCTCAACTTGGTGGAAAATACAATGCGAACGTGACGAAATAGCTTCGTTACGAAATACACGTCCCGGAGAAATCGTACGGATTGGCGGTTTATTGTTTTCCATATAACGCACCTGAACAGATGATGTATGCGTACGCAACAACACATCAGGATTGGTCTGAATGAAAAATGTATCCTGCATATCACGCGCCGGATGATATTCCGGTAAGTTCAATGCTGTAAAGTTATGCCAGTCGTCTTCGATTTCCGGACCTTCGGAAACGTTGAAACCAATATTGGCAAAAATATCTATAATTTGATTTTTAACGATAGAAATCGGGTGACGTGAACCAATAATTACCGGTTCTGCAGCACGCGTTAAATCGCCAAACATTCCTTTTACTTCCTGTTTGCTCTCCAATTCTTCCTGAATAAGACGAACTTTCTCTTCAGCAACAGCTTTTAAAGTATTTATTACTTGTCCGAAATCTTTTTTCTGATCGTTTGGAATATTTTTGAACTCTGAAAAAAGTTCTTTCAACAACCCTTTACTACCCAAATATTTAATACGGAATTGCTCTAAGGATTCTTTATTTTTATCATTAAAGGCTTTAGCTTCCTCTATATGTTGTTTTATCTTGTCTATCATCGATCTTACTTTGAAGGTGCAAATTTAAGGATTTTGTTCTAAGTATGAGTTCTAAAATTTAAAGTTTCCTTTCAAATTCATGAATCTATCTTATCAAACTAATTTTATGTTCTATTTGTTTCACTTTTTCCAGCCAAAAAGTTATTCCTTCCTCGTTTTTAATAATTTCTTTTTTATGTTTTGATGCTACTTTACCCAGTTCAGCCCAGCTTTTATTCCACTCTTTATCTTTCTCGATTTTATTTGTTGGTTCTGTTCTGGAACGCCAAAAATCGATGTTTTTAAAATATTTTTCTTTTAAATCTTCAAAATACTCGATTAGTTTTTCTTTAGAATTAGGAATATAACCCGGTCCGTTGCAGCCGCAAGAATGAAAAGCGATTCCAACAGAATACAAACTTTTCATATGTTCCCATTTTTTGAGATCGTCTTTTTTGGGCGATTCAAAATCAAGTCCCATACTCGCCATTAAGTCCCCGCATTCCGGACATTTTGCTTCCTGAACTGATTTTTCACCTCTTTGTATGTCATTCATCAATCTTCTTTTAAATGTCTTTCGACAATTAAAACAAGCATAATGCGGTTTATAAGAAACCATTGCATATCTACACATCTTTTTATCAGTTTTCAGTCGCGGTTTTCGGTCTCAGTTGCAGTTTCAGTTTGCAGTCTCAGTTTGCAGTTTAATTGGTACTGAAAACTGAGACTGTGACTGTAAACTTAAAAACTATTCAATAAGTTCTCTTTCTAAAAAATAATTCACAATGGCTTCTTTCATCAAAACCGATTGTTCTCCTGCTTTTAGTGCCGGTAATTCTTCTTTTACTTTATAATGCGGCCATCCTTCGGCATCAAAAAAATCGAATTCATAAAACCCGTAAGGCTCTAATAATCGACAAATGGCGATGTGCATCAGGTTTAATTTTTCATCTTTTTTGAATTCGCGGTGTACTTTTCCGAGTTCCTGAACTCCAATGAGGTAAATTATGGCATCTAAATCTAAGTCTTCTCCTTGCGAAAACTGATTAGATAGTATATCGACGAGCTTTTCCCATCGCTCTTTTAGTTGTGTATCTCTGGACATTAATGTGTTTTTAGATTGTTGATTTTAGATTTTAGATTACTGATTTGCGATACATTAAAATCTAAAATCTGCAATCTGAACTCTAAAATTGTCTTTGCAAAGATAGGAAGTTCAAATCCAAAGACCTAAAATTAAAGATTTCTCATATATTATTAATAAATGGGCCGCGGATCTAGCGGATTAACACAGGTTTCTTTTTTTTTTGCATATGTTTTTTAAACACATAGAAACATAGATTTAACTTTATAAATAAGTCTATATTAAAAAAACTAGTTTTTCTCACATAGCTAATTTCGAATAACAACAATCCTCAAAAGCTAAAACCTTTGCGCCATTGAACCTTTGCATCTTTGAACCTTCAAAAAGCAGATAATTCTTTTATATTTGCGCCATAATTAAATGAAAACAGAAACCATGAGTTTTTTTGATATTATTGTTGCCGCTCTTTTGGCTTTTAGTTTGTATAAAGGAATCCAAAACGGTCTTTTTGTAGAAATCGCTTCGTTTATTTCGTTATTGTTGGGGATTTATATTGCTATTAAATTCTCTTCGTTTATGAAGGAACTCATCATGAAACATGTTTCGTGGAACCCGAACACGATTCAGGTTACGGCTTTTATCCTGACTTTTATTCTGGTTGTAATTGGCGTTTATTTCTTAGCCAAAATCCTTACCGGAATTGCTGATTTTGCTTTTCTGGGATGGGCGAACAAACTGGGCGGAGGTTTCTTTAGAATCTTAAAAACGATCCTGATCATGAGTATTTTTATTGCTCTTTTTGAGAAAATGAACTTCAATGAAACTTTTGCTAAAAAAGAAAC
>Ga0247813_10000516_pt1 | contig 35547 bp, 27 predicted proteins | sample UWRJL169409C1_FD_180719 | JGI IMG/M metagenome (GOLD analysis project Ga0247813, IMG submission 180719) | Plant litter microbial communities from Arlington Agricultural Research Station in Wisconsin, United States - UWRJ-L169-409C-1 | ecosystem: Environmental > Terrestrial > Plant litter >... | reverse complement strand
TTTTTTTCTGATGTATCGTTGTCTTCCCTTTTCAAAAAGGGCGAATGGAAAGCAGGCGGTCAATCGTCTAGTGGTGGACCAGGAAATTTTTGACTTTGAAAGCGCAAATATGTTTAGATAGGTAAAGCGACCTGCTAATGCCGACCTGATGCTTGTTCTGTAGTGAAAGGAGCCAACTTCATAATTAAAGTAAGATACCAACACTTTTCGATCATAATTTTTAGATAATATGTTAAGCAACTTTTCATAGATGACCAAATGTTGTGTAAATAGCTCTCCGTTTTGATTAAGATAATTGGAGGCAACTCGTTCATGACGTCTTACATGTACCACCATTTTTTTACTAATGCCCATGGATACAGTTCTAGCAGCGCGGCTCCAGAATTCAAAATCGCCCGCAAAAGGTAGTTCTTGTTTAAAAGACCCTACTTTGGTGACCAAGTTGGTCTTTAAGCTGACATTGGAAAGATTTCCTGGAATGTTCCCAAAAAGAAAAAACCATAAATCTGCCTGATCCGAAGAAATAACAGGCGGTGTAATTTCTTTTTGAAGGGTCACCATCGAATACGTTGAGGGTTCTTCCATTAAATTAAATCTTACAAATCCAACTTCAGGACTTGCTGTATTCCAATAAGAGAGGATGGTGGACAAGGATTTTTCATTAAAAAAATGATCATCCTGGCACAGGATCTGACTGATTGGTGCAGTGGCTTTTGTAAATAAAAAGTTTAAGTTTCCAAATATTCCCAGATTTTCATTTTGTTTATAAACCCTTATTCTCGGATCTGCCAAGGTATCCAGATAAAGGCGGCTATCGTCCGTTGAACCATCATCGCTAATTAATAATTCCCAATTTTGTTCGCTTTGAAGTAAGATGGAATCTATGCACTCTTTTAAAAAAGATAATCCGTTATATACGGGAGTTATGATAGAAATAAGAGGTTTGTTTGGCATGCTGTTGCGTTAAAGAAAATGAGGATTAGTTGATTAACGTAGAATCTATATTTGGTTAGGCGTTGATTAATTTTCTTAAAATTTTGGTTTTGTTGATGATGCTTATTGATTTGATTCTTGCAAATTCAGGTAAGGAAAACCAGTATTTTTGAAGGTTGAGGAACATTAACAACAACGAGGCCGTCAGAATTATCCATTTCCAGGAAGGCAAATAGATTATCGCAGCAGTTGAGATCGCTGCGATCCAAACAGAACGTGCAGCCAGGTTAGCAGAGTTTTCAGGCCATAATAATCCATTATTATTAAGCCATTTGATAGCCTCCCTTCGATATCCAAACATCGCAATATATTCTGCAGCGAGTAATGAAAGTCCAGCACCTACAATACCGATTTTTGGAACCAGAACAAGTATTATCACCACCATAGTAAAGGCAGAGATGGCCGATAGATACAATTGAGATTTTAGTAAATTATTTCCAGTTACGACTGCAATTGCAGGTTGTGAAAGGGCATAGATCAGTACAGAAATAGACAAGATGGCAAAAAGCAGGGGATCAAATATAATCTTGTTTCTTGTCCACATATTAAATAACGGCGCAATGATGGTTTGTAAAATGACAACGCCTGGCGCCATAAATGCTACAATAACAATCCAGATGGTACCGAAGGCTGTTTCGCTTCTTTGCTGGTCTCTTTGATGCAAAAATTTCATAAGTTCAGGCATCATGGGATTTGTAATGCTGTGAAGTCCCTGCATGGCAAAGTTTGCTCCTGTACGAATTGTAGCAAAGGCAACGAGCGACTGCGCGCCGCTTAAAGGCGCTAAAATGACTCTTACTCCAACAATTCTTGCATTTTCAAGCAGGTTCTTCATCGAGATTATTAAGGATTGAAGTAGATTCTGATACCCTAGTTTAAAAGATCCGCTGTCAAATTTTATTTCCTCCTTTTTTAATAAGTTGAAAATTTCGAAGTATAAAAAGAGGTTAAAAAATAATGTCGCTGCAGCGGCGGACACCCCGGTTAAGAGAAGGTTTGCACCAAAAGCAACTGCTATTGCCGGCGCCAGAGCCGTTATGATAGATGCGAATACTCCCCACCAGGCCAATCTGGAGTAATAGTTAAAAGCCGTAAGTACTCTTACAAAAATACCACCTGCACTACCAGTAATCATCCAGACGATGCCGTTAAGCAGAAGTACCGAGCCGGCATCCCTTACCAGGGTTTGGTCCAGTTCTATTTTATCGACTAATAGAAATTTAAAGAAGCCGCTTAGTATTAATCCAATGATCAAGAGAACTTGAATCGTTCCAACAATCAACCCCAGCCATACTCCAGACCACAGGGTCTTGCTTGTTAATGCTTTATTATTCTGGCCAATGCGTAAGAATTCAAAACCTAAAAAAGTTTGATGACCTAAATCTAACGTTGACAAAATGCTGATCAATGCCTGTATAGCGATCCAAATCCCATAAGTGGTAACGTCCCATCTAGAAAGATAAATCGGAACGAGCAGGATTTGGGACAAAATGGTTATACCAATTTGAAACCAGGAAGCTGCACTTCCAGCTATTAACCGTTTTGTGATGGACATGGTGTTTATTAACTCAGCGCAAGATTTAAGTTGCTTTTTAGGATCTGGATAGTGGATTGATGTTCTTTAATGATTTGTGCAGCTCTGTTTTTGCTGTTGTTTTCAAACGCCCATCTCCAACTTCTCAGTTGGATTTTTTCGTATTCGCCCGTTTTAAGATTCTTTATCTTACTTAATAAGTGATTATAATTTTTGTAAGACAAACAATTATATCCGTCTTTAAGGCCATGAGGCGCGCAAGTGTCTGGTTTATCTTCTAAGTCTTTAAAGCAGATTACGGTACCGTTGGCGGCAATTTCATAGTGACGAAGACAATCCCATCCTGCTCTGATTGTCGTAATTCCGAATCTTGAATCCTGAAGATCTTTATAGTATTCTTCTTCGGTCGCAAAAGCATAGGTTTCAAATGATCCTGTTATGTGTCCTGCAACTTCAGGATCAACAATGTGCGTTGCGAATTCTTTTATCTTTGTAGGAAGCATGGTGACAATCTTCTCTTTCGGAAAACTAAATGCTGTGGTCCTCAAGTTTACTGGTTTAGGGAGTTTGTTTCTGAATTTTATTGGCAGTATTCTCATCCAAATAGAAAAATGGGTGTCTGGCGTCCACTCTCTTTTGAAATATAAAAAATCATTATGTGCCTTTGGCAGAAACCAATAGTAAGGCTTTCTCCACCAATGTCCTCTTGCAGGGTAGGGTTGATGTGTGTCCTGACCGTCTAGTATAATGGTGTTTTCTGCGTTTAGCCATGGTCTGAAATGTAGAAACCATCCATACTGACGCTGTATATCGCTGATGACAATGAGGTCGTAATATTGATTGTGAATTTTAGTCTCAATGTTAAAACGATCTATATCAATGTCTTCCAGAAGACCTGAATACAGCGTAAAACCGTTACCTCTTACTTGTTCCCGCATATGTTCCGGGCAATTTTTATAGAGTATTTCGCATTTAGGATAGTCTATGCAATCTTTTCCGTATAACAATCTCAAGCCATGTAAGATGGAATCGCCCAGATAGTCTTCTACAGAAGAGGTGAAATACAATATCTTCATAATTTAGTATAGTTTGAGTTTGCGCAGACTTTAAATAATAGGATTAGAACCTGGAGGCAAAATTTCCGAAGGCAAAGTACCAGCGATTCTGAGCTTTTTTGTCAGAATAATATCCGTAATCAAGTGCATAACCATATCTGCTATCCATTTCGACGCCATTGAAAATAAGGCTTAAGTTGTTTAGCTTGTTTTCTCTGTAGATCTGCTCAATAAATTTAATCTCAGATTTAGGCGTGAAATTATGTCGAACCATATATAACGTCAGGTCACACATTGGAGCTAAGATCATAGCGTCTGTTACCAGGTGAACCGGAGGTGAATCAATTAGGACATTGTCAAATTCGGTACGGAGTTCATTGATGAGCATTTTCATCTTTTGACTATTTAATAATTCAGAAGGGTTAGCCGGTAGGGTTCCTGCCCGCATGATATACAGGTTTGGATGAATGCCTGACGGAACGATGATGTCTTCCTTAGCAACTTCGCCATTCAGGTAATTGCTCAGGCCAATTTCTTCTTTCGTCATTTTGAAGATCTTACTGATTTGCGGCTTTCTCAGGTCGAGTTCCAGAATCACTGTTTTCCTTCCCAAGATAGCCATGGAAGCACCAATATTACTGCTTACATAACTTTTGCCTTCTCTTGCAATGCTGGAAGTGAAAAGAATTACCTTACCGTTTTTTTCTTCAGAATGCAGAATACTGGTTCTAAGTGCCCGCAACTGCTCTCCGATAGCATAGGTATCTCTATTCATTACAACAATGTCGGTTTTACTAACATCCTGGATGAGTTCACAGATAACTGGAGCGGAGGTGCCAAGTTCAATATCTTTTCTGGTTAATACCTTGTTTCTAAAAGCACTCCTTCCTTTTATGATGCCTGCTGGAATTAATAAACCAGTAAGCAATGCCAACACCATTGGGAGTTTGTTTTTAGGTTTAGGCGCTCCGTAATAGGCATCTTCCAGGGTCCGCGCATCTGTAAGGATAGCGGCGTATGTTAAGGCAACTTCTTCTCTTTTCTGGAGCAAATAAATATACAAGGTCTCCTTAATGCCCTGTTGACGTTTGATGCTTACATATTTTCTTTCCTGACCTGGAATACTTTTTATATCTGCTTCAAGTCCGGAGTTGAAGGAACTTAATTGTTTGCTTGTGGCAATGAGCGAGCTTTTAATGCTTAGTATGTTGTTCCGGATGGCTTTTTTTGTACTTGCGATCTGGCCATTTAAGGGAATAAAAAGTGGATTGGTTTCCGGGGTTGTTGTTAGTAATCTATCATGCTCCAGCTGTAGTTTACTTAACTGAGCAACCAGGTTAACCAATCCAGGATCTGTAATGCCAATAGTGGCTGGGGCTGCTCCGGAATTAGTAGGCGAATTCACATAACTTTCAATGCCTTTAATTACATTTAACTGTACTTTAACTTCATTTAGTCGTCCATCATTTGAGGAAACATTATCCAGAAAGAATTGCGATTTTGATGATATATCGGTTAATCCGATGCTGCTTTTGTATCCTTCCACATTTTTTTCTACATCTGTCAGTTCTCCAGACAAAGAAGCCAGTCGTTCGTCAATAAATTTTAGCGTGCTTTCTGTCTCTTTGTTTTTGTCCTGAATATTTATTCCTTTGTAGACAGCTACCAAGCGGTTCAGTACTTCTGTGCCGCGCTCCGGAACCTCATCGTCTATACTTAGTTCAATAATCGGTGCATTTTTGCTTAATACAGTGGCAATTTTACCTTGATAATCTGTAATTACCTGATGCGGATCTTTTAAATTTACGAATATGGTTTTACCTACATAATTCCTTAACTGGGAAGTCGGTTTTAACCTCCATTCTCCAAATTTATTTCTGATAAGGTCATTGAATGATGCACTTAATGTTTCTTCATTTTTACCGGTAATAACAAATTGCGTCAGACTTTTTACAGTAATTTCTAGTTTTATCGTTTCGAAAGGGAAATAAGATTCAACCATTTCAAATCTAAATGGAGCAGTGGAATAGAGATCCGTACTACCCATGTGAGCAGGCATGTTGTAGGTTACCCATAATTGAAGATCATCCACAACCTGTTTAACAATTGGTCTGGAAGTGAGCACTTCAACTTCACTTTCTACTAATTTAGGTCCGGTAGAAATATTGAGTTGCTGTAGCGCAGCTGCTTTACCCATAGAGGATTTGTCTTTATCATCATTGATGGAAAGGCGCGCTTTAACATGGTAGATCGGTTTAACCTGCTTTAAGTATACAAAAGCAAGGCTCAGGGAAATAAAAAGAAAGATTGCAAACAGTGGCCAGTGATACAGATACTTACTAAGCATTTGCCAGGTGTCATTTTGTTTCTGATCCTCATCTGTAAAAGGCGTGTATATTAATTGTTCCATAATTTCTATAATACATTTGTTAGGATAATTGCGGCAATGGAAAGGGCAGAAAGGATAAGACTATAGGTTCTATAGCTTCCATCAACGGTTGCATACTTCGTTTTGTCTGGTTGCACATAGATGACATCATTATTCTTTAAGTAGTAATATGGTGAATGAAATATCGCTGAAGACGTTAAATCCATCGGGATATATTCCCTTTTTCCATCGATTTCCCGAATTAGCAATAGGTTATTTCTTTTTGCAGTGATGTTTAAATCTCCAGCCATACTCAATGCCTCTGTAACGGTAATGCGTTCGCTGGGAACTTTATAAACATCAGGCTTGACTACATCACCTAATACTGCTACTTTAAAATTAAGCATGCGGACATTGACTGCTGGTTCTTTTAAATAGGGCAGGAGTTTCTTTTGGATTTGATCTCCAACTACTGAGGTGGTTAAACCAGCTACGGCGACTTTTCCGATCAATGGCAATTTAATTTCTCCATTCTGATCAACCAGGTAACCAGCTACTCTTCCAGACGAATCGCTATAGGCGAGTGGATTTAAACTACTAACAGTGATGCTTAGGATGTCCGAGGCCTGGATAGTTAATGGGGTGAAATTGTCAATGTTTTCTTTTGTTTGTGCGGAGCGATTAATATTTTGAAAATAAGGTATTTTACGATAGGCGTTACAGGAGGTAAGACTAAGTAAGACTGCAAAATAGATTGCGAAGATGGCATTGTTTTTCATATGAACTGGAATGAGGAAATGTTAAGAATCAGCGTTTGATAAAGACTGATTAAATAACTAGAGCTTCGCCATTCCACTTACAGTAGGACAACATATTTGAAAGCGTTAATTGATATAATCGAATCGTTAATGCGCTGGTGCGCCTGCTGATTGTTTTGTAAAAGTATATGGTGGATATCGTAAAAGAAAGCGTCTAAAAAGGATGGTTATGATTATGTGATGTAGTGAGAAGGTTTGTTGATGCTTAATATAATCTGTCTTTGTAAATTGCTCATTGTGAGGTGTTCAGGAGATTGTAAAGTTTAATTCTGCAACAATTTCGCGGTTACGGAACAGCGTCTTACTCAAAACTTCACAATTTTTCACATTATGGTATACGTTACTTTTTGAGGGTAGTGTTCCCGTTTCTCGTTCGTTATTTTCGTTTTGGGATTAACGTAATTAATTATGGAAAATGATAGGTCAACGGCCAAGGAATCTCCTAAGAGATCGTGGCTGGTTGTTTATACAAAATCGAAGTTTGAAAAAAAAGCTGATCATCTATTAAGGCTTCAGGGGATTGAAAGTTTTTGCCCGGTTATAAAGACCAGAAGGAAATGGGCGGACCGGATGAAGACGGTAGAACTTCCATTATTTACGTCTTATATTTTTGTTTACGTAAGTTACCAGGAACACTTACGGGTACTTCAAACTGCTGGTATCATCACCTTTGTAAATTACTGTGGAAAACCTGCTGTTGTTCCTGAGTCTGACGTTGAAAGGATACGGACTTTAATACAGATACATCCTGATATTGAGGCTGTGAGTATAAATACGCTAACCCAGGGCACCCCTGTAACCATTAACGATGGCATTCTTTTTGAACTTAATGGGGAGGTACTTGAGGTACATGGGAAGCATGTTTTAGTTATGATTAAGCAGTTAGATTGCGCTTTAATAGCGACCGTTAAAGTTGAGAAAAAGCACGTGCTCTTGAGAAAGCCTGTTAATTGTTTATTATAGTTATTAAACCGTCTTTACGGATATACAATGTAATATATGGAGAAGCATCACGGACAGATAGTCGAGCGTATGATTAGGCGCAATGGTTATAGCATTAGTGAGTTGGCAAGATTAACCAAAGTAAACCGAAGATCTGTTTATAACTGGTTTAATCAGCGTCAGTTAAAACCGGAAATTATTTTTCGTATAGGTTGCGTGCTTAATCATGATTTTTCTGCTGAATTCCCAGGGCTATTTTCGAAGGAAGAATTCAATAGGCATCATACTGAAACAATTGACGATGTATTGTTAAGAACATCCGCCGAAGCTGGTAGTTCTATTTACTGGAAAGATAAGTATATTGAGCTTTTGGAAAAATACAATCAATTGTTAATCGTGTATGTAGAAGGAAAAAATTAGTCTTCGTTTTCTTCTTCTGCGGGTGTTAAGAGATTCTTAAGGAGGAAGGAAACTTCACGGATAAACTTCAATTGAGGTCGAAGTTCTTCAATTGTTGTACTAGGGCTTGCATTATCTATTAATTGGTCGGTAACGACTTGAATCATCGTTTCAATTCCTTCATCATCAACGCACATAAACTGTTCACATTGTAGCATAAAGCTTTCATACTCCTTCACATTAATGTGGTATGGTTTGCCTTTAATACGAACGATTGGCTGTGTTTGCTGCAATGAGTCTACTACCATTTTCCCCAGGTGTTAATTAAAAGTTTATTTTAAGAATGTTTTGCCCGATCTTAGTTGATAGGCACGAAGGTAAATAATACTTTATAATTATTTAAAATTTTTTATTTATTGTATTACTTATTAACACCTTTTAAACCAAATTTGTTTGAAGATATGTGCTTCGTCAGGGAAAAAAGTTGACTATTTGGGGAAATTAGTCTCACTGTTGTGGAACGAATTACACAGTATGTAACGGTTAAAATACATTGGGGAATTTTTATAAAGGCTAATTCCAGCGTTTTAAATGTTAAAATTTTGTTAAAATTTGCGGAAAATACTCACTTTTGCACGTATAAATCGTTAAAATGAGAAAAAGTAGCCCTTTGAACAAAAAGAATACTCCTAAAAGTGCTAATTGGCATGATTTATAGTGAAATCTAAAATCTTCACTTTATATAGTCTGATAAAAGTTTTTAACATTTTTGCCAAATAACCTAAAATCCATGTCTTATTTGTGATAAGTCAGCTTCAAATCTTCTAAAATTCTAACTACTGGTATGACTACAGAAGCTTTAATTCCTCTTTAATTTACGCTATGTGGCTTATCAAACAGATTGTTGGAAAGAGAATTAAATATTAAATTTCTTATTAAATTTAATAAAATAGCTTGCTGTACTTAACTCATACAGCAAGCTATGTTTTTAAATTTAATGAGGTTTGAGTACAACTTTCACGCAGTCGTCTTCCTTATTGTCAAAAATCTTATAGGCATGCGTTACCTCACTTAATGGTAAACTGTGCGTGATGATGTCATCCAATACCACCTTCTCTGTCTTTACAAGCTCTATTAAATGATCAATATAATTTAAAACAGGGGCCTGGCCTTGTTTAATTGTGATTCCTTTATCAAATATCCGATGCATAGGGAAATTATCATACGGACTACCGTATACACCAAGAATTGATACCGTTCCACTTCTTCTAACCGCTTTGAAACACATATCAAGTACCTTCATACTGCCTTTCTCAAAATTAACGGAAGCTTTTATCTTATCCAGGAAATTACGTTCAGGTTCAAAACCTACTGCATCTATACATACGTCTGCACCCCGACCTCCGGTCATTTCCCTTATCGCTTCAATAACGTCAACTTTATTTGGGTTTAGGGTGTCTACTTTATTCGCAGTTCGTGCTTTTTCCAGCCTGTATTCTAATGGGTCAATTGCGATTACTCTGCTTGCTCCCATAATCCAGGCAGCTTTTTGAGCCATTAATCCAACAGGACCAGAACCAAAAATAGCAACTACCTCACCACCTTTAAGTTGTGCCCAGTCCACTCCAGACCAGCCGGTTGGAAATATGTCTGTAAGAAAGAGCGCCTGTTCATCCGTAATGTTATCTGGAATAACACGAGGACTAATGTCTGCATAAGGTACCCGGACGTATTCTGCTTGTCCTCCGGAATAACCACCATACAAATCGGTATAACCAAATAACGCAGCTCCTTTTTGATCCATCAGGTCTCCATTAGGACCGTAATGTTTGTAATTGGAATTCTCACAACTCGGAGAAGCTTCATGGGTGCAAAAAAAGCAATGACCACAAGCAATTGGAAACGGAACGATGACCCGGTCGCCACGTTTCAGGTTTTTTACCGATGGTCCAACTTCCTCGACAATACCCATAAATTCGTGACCCAGGATCATATCTGTTGGCTGTGGCACGGCACCACTCAAAATGTGCAGATCTGACCCGCAAATTGCTGTGGAAGTTACTTTTAAGATGACGTCTCCGCCTTGTTCAATACGAGGATCTTCTACGGTATCATAGCTGATGTCTCCTGGTTTGTGAAATACTGCTGCTTTCATTTTTCATTTTTTAAGTGAGTAGATATGTGATGAACAAGACCCACGAAAACAATGTTTTGGCAACCTGAAAATACTTTCTATTCGTCTACGCGACGTTGTTTTAGTTCACTCGACTTCCTCGCGTCGTCTATAGAGTGCGACTTATGGATGTCATGATCCTCTTCTGCTTTATCTGACAAGGTTTGATAAAATTTGTGCAAAACATCCAGCTCTGATTCAGAAAGGTCTTCAATGTCAACCATTCTGTTGCTTGCATAACGACTCGCTGCAATCAGTTCATTTAATTTTAATTGTATTGCTTTTGAATCTTTGTTTTGAGATTTCTGTATTAAGAAAACCATTAAAAAAGTGATGATTGTTGTTCCGGTATTTATGACAAGTTGCCAGGTGTCTGAATACTTAAATATAGGTCCGGTAATCCCCCAAATCACAACAACTGCAAAGGCAATTCCGAAGGCTGATGAACTTCCTGTCCAACAGGTTATTTTTGAAGCCGCACGTTCAAATATGTCATTTTTGTTGTTTGTCATAGCAATTTGTTCTGATGATTTAATTTTATCTATTCTTTGGGAAATATTATTCTCTTTAATCGTTTTTAACTTAGCATTTAGATTAAGATTTGGAGCCTTTGTTCATTAAATTTATCATTAGATTTACAATCCAAATAATTTTAAAAATAGTGGTTTTTTATTAAATATCAATATGTGTGGAATAGTCGGTTATATTGGATATAGAGTGGCTTGGCCCGTTGTCATTAAGGGTCTTAAACGCTTAGAATACAGAGGTTATGATAGCGCAGGCATTGCAACGATAAATAATACCGGAATGAACCTCTTTAAAAAAGCGGGGAAAGTTCAGGAATTGGAGCGCTTTGCGCAAGACAAAGATATTACAGGAACTATTGCAATCGGACATACCAGATGGGCTACCCATGGTGCGCCTTCTGATCGTAATTCTCATCCTCATACTTCTGATGATGGAAAATTAAGCATCATCCATAATGGCATCATTGAAAATTACGCCACTTTAAAGGAAGCACTTGTTGGTCGCGGCCACGTTTTCAGAAGCGATACAGACACGGAAGTTTTAATTCATTGGATTGAGGAGATCTACAAGCAGGATAATGTTGATTTACTGGAAGCTGTGCGTCTTGCTTTGCAGGAGGTGAACGGTGCCTACGCAATAATTGTGATGGACGAAGACCAGCCCGGACAATTGATTGCTGCGCGTAAAGGGAGCCCGATGGTGATAGGCGTAGGGAAGGGTGAATATTTTATTGCTTCTGATGCGACACCGATTGTAGAATATACAAGGAATGTGATTTATATGAATGATAATGAGATCGCTTTTATTAAACGGGACGAGTTATCAATTAAAAGACTGGATAACGTTGTGCAGACGCCTTATGTGCAGGAACTTGAATTGAAATTAGAAATGCTCGAAAAGGGTGGATATGATAATTTCATGTTGAAGGAAATATATGAGCAGCCCCGTTCCATCAGAGATTGCCTGAGAGGGCGCATTTTTCCAAATGAAGGAAGAGTGCAATTAGGTGGATTACATGAATATGCACATAAGCTGAAGAATGTTGAGCGAATTATTATTGTCGCCTGTGGTACGTCCTGGCATGCTGGTCTGGTAGGGGAATACTTGATTGAAGAATATGCCCGCATCCCTGTCGAGGTTGAATATGCTTCGGAATTTAGATATCGGAATCCGATTATAACAGAAAAGGATGTGGTGATCGCGATATCTCAATCTGGTGAAACAGCAGATACCATGGCTGCAATTGAGATGGCAAGAGAAAGAGGGGCAACTATTTTTGGCATTTGTAACGTAGTGGGTGCTTCTATTCCGAGGTTTACAGATGCTGGAGCTTATACTCATGCTGGTCCTGAGATTGGCGTTGCTTCCACTAAGGCATTCACTGCTCAGGTTACTGTTCTTACGCTAATAGCTTTTCACCTCGCACAGCAAAGAGGAACACTAAGTAATTCTAAATTAACTGAATTGTTAACAGAACTGGATTGTATCCCTGATAAGGTACAGGAGGCTTTGAAATCTAACGAGCTGATAAAAGAGATTGCTTTAAAATTTAAGGATTCTAGAAATTGTTTGTTCTTAGGCAGGGGAAGTGGGTTTCCTGTGGCTTTGGAGGGCGCATTGAAACTTAAAGAGATTTCTTACATTCATGCAGAAGGGTATCCGGCAGCAGAAATGAAACATGGTCCGATTGCTTTGATTGACGAAGAAATGCCGGTTGTTGTGATCGCCACAAAGAACTCATCCTATGAAAAAGTAATCAGTAATATTCAGGAAGTGAAAGCCAGAAAAGGAATTGTATTGGCGATTGTAACGGAAGGCGACGAAACGGTCAAACAGATAGCGGACTACTGTATTGAAATTCCAGATGCCAGTGAAGCATTTTTACCCCTTCTTGCCACAATACCTTTACAGCTGTTAGCTTACCACATTGCCGTTTTGAGGGGCTGTAATGTAGATCAACCAAGAAACCTCGCTAAATCTGTTACAGTAGAATAACTAATATTAAATATGCACTATTTTAAAACGATCAATCCATCTATTTTAGCCGCAGCAGCTCTAATCTTAAGTTTCGCAAGTTTAAGGGTGAATGCCCAGGGAAACAAAGAATCGGGCCCTGCATTTGTTCTTTCAGGGAAAAAATCTACGGTTTACACTACAGCACAAAATTCTGAGTTAAAATTAAGTAAAGCCGGAACACTGACTTTTACAGAGATGAAGCAACCCCTGGAAACTCAGGTTTCTATTTTTGTTGATCCTGACCGAACCTTCCAGACTGTTACCGGAATTGGTGGTACCATCACTGATGCAGTGGCAGAAACCTATGCTAAACTTCCCGAATCAGCCAGAAAAGAATTTTTAAAGGCTTATTATGATAAGGAACAGGGAATTGGATATTCGCTTGCCAGAACCACTATTCACAGCAGTGATTTTTCTAGTGGAAGTTATACCTATATAAAAGAAAATGATGCTTCCTTAAAAAGCTTTAGTGTAAAACATGATGAGAAATTCAGAATTCCTCTTATTAAAGAAGCCATCAAAGCTGCCGGTGGTAAGTTAACCATGTTTGTGAGTCCCTGGAGCCCACCAGCTTTTATGAAAACCAACAATGCCATGTTGCAGGGCGGAAAACTGAAACCTGAATTTAGTCAGAACTGGGCAGATTACTTTATCAAATTTATCCAGACGTATGAGAAGATGGGTATACCAATCTGGGGATTAACAACTCAGAATGAACCGATGGCGACTCAGAAGTGGGAATCCTGTATTTATACAGCAGAGGAAGAACGTGATTTTATAAAAAACTTTTTAGGCCCGACTTTACATAAAAACGGGATGGGTGATAAAAAACTGATTGCTTGGGATCACAACCGTGATTTAATCTATCAACGCGCAAGTGTTTTATTGAGCGATCCAGAGGCTGCAAAATACATCTGGGGTATTGGATTTCATTGGTATGAAACATGGACGGGAAGCAGTATGTTGTTCGAAAATGTAAAATTGGTTCATGAAGCCTTTCCTGAAAAACAATTAATGCTTACAGAAGGCTGCGTGGAAAAATTTAACCTGGATAGCATTGGTAATTGGGCATTGGGAGAAAGATATGGTGATGCGCTAATAAATGATTTCAACAATGGTGTTACAGCATGGACAGACTGGAATATGTTGCTGGATGAAAAAGGTGGTCCCAACCATGTTGGCAATTTTTGTTTCGCACCATTGCATGCAGACACAAAATCAGGTAAACTGATGTATACAAACTCTTATTATTACCTTGGTCATTTTTCAAAATTTGTTAAACCAGGAGCGAAACGTATTGTAAGTTCTTCCATGAGAGACAAGTTATTAACGACTGCATTTATCAATGCTGATGGTAAAATGGCAGTAATCGTTATGAATAAATCTGCCGACAAAATACCTTATTATCTTTGGATTAAAGGAAGTGCAGCAGAAACAGTTAGTCTTCCACATTCCATTAGCACGATCATTCTAGAATAATTTTTAACGTTGCGTTTAGATGGGTACAGATCGGGAAAAAGGCTTTTTTAGGGCGATAAAAGGAAAGGTAATTATTGCCTTATTACTTGCTTGCGCTGCCTTGTTTATGGCCTGGGCTGTTAGCAAGGTTGCCTTTACCGAAATGCTAAGTACAGTTGAAAACATTTCTGCGCCTAACGAGAGATTAAGAATTGTAAGCGCTTTGTCGAGGAAAATATCAGGCATGAATGAAGTACAAAGAAAGGTTGCTTTCACAGATCCTGGAAATTACAAAGGCATTTTTAAAGAATCAAAACAGTTGCGTCTGGTTCTGGATACTCTTCAATCCTTGTATAAGGAGGATTCTATTCAATTGAAACGTATAACCTCAATTTATGAACTGCTGGCCATTAGAGATCAGCAGTTTATAAATTACCTGAAAGGAAGGGAAAAGCTGGTTAGTAATAAGCTATTTTCTAACCAGGTAAAAAAGCTGAATGAACTGGTTTCTAAAAAAGAACCGGTTTCAGACAGTACTATTGTTACTTCAACAAAAAAAACATCAACTACCACTATATTCCCTAGCGAAGAACTTGAAAAGTCCAGAGGATTTCTAAGTAAACTTTTTGGTAAAAAAAGGCCGGATCTACCGGCTGTGCAGCCTTATAAAATTGTAAACGAAGAAAACATTAAACGCGATACCATTGCTTTGTCGAATCAGGCAAAAATTGTAGAAGGATTGGAACAAACTTTAAAGAAGTTTGAACGGGAACAACGTATAAAAAGCAATCAATTTGTTAATAGGGAGACAGAGCTTGCTGATGCGAACGGTCTGTTAATTAACCAGATGGTAAATGTTTTAAGAAAAGTTGAATCGGAGGCGGTAAGTCAGATTGAATTAAACAGTTCGCAGGCGAAAAAAGTGGTTCATAATGGCATAAACAGGATCAGCATCATTATGCTTGTGTTTTTTTTATTAACGATCCTACTTTTATATTTGATTCTTACAGACATTACTAAGAGTAATCGGTACCGTAAAGAACTGGAGCTTGCAAGGGATGAGGCTGAATATCATGGTAAGGCTAAGCAACGGTTTTTATCCAATATGAGTCATGAGATACGGACTCCGTTGCAATCTATTATCGGGTTTTCCGAGATCATAAGTAAGCAGGTCCTTCCTAAACATAAAGATGTAGAAGCCATTCACCATTCAGCGGAGCACTTGCTGCAAATTGTCAATGAAGTATTGGATTACAATAGAATTAGTTCCGGAAAGTTCTCGTTTAACAATCAGATTTTTGACATCCGAAAATTATTGGAGGAGGTTATTTCGGTTATGCAACCTCAAGCTGATAAAAAAAACCTTTCACTTAAACCAGACTTTCAATTAGATTATTTAGGCGAGATAGAAGGAGATCCCTTTAGATTAAAGCAAATCTTATTTAACTTGTTAAGTAATGCCATTAAATTTACGGAAGATGGAGAAGTTGTACTTTCTGCTCATTTCAAAAGACAAAATGACCTGCTGCATTTTACGTTTATGGTTAAAGATACTGGTCTTGGTTTTTCAGAAGAAGATGCGCAACACATTTTTAATGAGTTTGAGCAAGTTAATCTGCCGGACAAGGAGCAGATTAACCAAACCGGGACAGGTCTCGGGTTAGCGATCGTTAAGTCTCTTGTCGAAAATCAGGGAGGTAGAATTTACGTTAAAAGTAAAGTTGATGAAGGAAGTGCTTTTACATTTTATTTATCCTTTAAATATGTAAGTAAAGCTGTTGTAAAGGCTGAGTCGCAAAAAGAAGACCTTTCTTTCTTAACAACAAATAATGTTTGGATCATTGATGACGACCAATTGATTCTTGACCTTTGTTCTCTTATTTTTAAAAAGCATCATGTTAAACATACCTGTTTCAATAGACCTTCTGATCTGCTCAATGCAGTATGGCACGATGATGTAAAATATGTTTTTATGGACATCAGGATGCCTGAAATGTCTGGAACAGCGTTGTGTAAGTTACTAAGGAAAAAGGTCAGTAAGGATGTTAAAATCTTCGCAATTACGGCACAAGTATTACCTGAAGAACGTAACCTGCTGTTAAGCCATGGTTTTGACGGCTTAATTATGAAGCCCTTTAGAGAATACGAAGTTCTTTCTGTGCTTAAGGAAGTGACCTATGATCCTAAAGGTATAGAAAAGATGACTTTTGGAGACAAGGAACAAATGAGTAAAATACTTGATCGGTTCTCCATTGATAGCAATGATGACGCCGAGGCATTAATCAGATCTTTTGCCGAAGAAGATCATGATCAAACGATTTTATTACTGCATCGGCTTGCTGGCAGAATTGCCCAGATAGGTTCTTCTAAGCTTGCCTCTGAATTCAGGTCTATGGAAGTAGAAATGCATCAGGTTGATAAACCAAGTGAAGACCAGATAGCTTGTATGAGATTATTGATCAAAAATTTAAAAAATCTGCTGATGGTCATTCAGCATTATTCAATTTCGTAACGATCTATTTTGCTGTATAATGTTTTGCGGTCAATATTAAGCATTTTAGCAGCCTTCGATTTGTTGTATTTTACTTTCAATAAGGTCTCAATAATCAAACTTTTTTCATTGACCTCATTTTGAGCTTTCAAATCTGAGCCAAGGGGTTTTGGGCGCTGATGAACGGACATCAACATTTCATCTGGTAAAGAAGTCGTTGCTGCTGTTTCATTCGGGGTAAGTAAAACCATTCTTTTAATCACATTCTTCAATTCCCGAAGGTTACCAGGCCAATCATAATTTAAAAGTATATTCATTGTCTCATCGGAAATATATTTAACATTTCTTTCCAATTCCAGGTTCGACAATTTCATAAAATGCGCTATAAAAATGTCTAAATCTTTCCCTCTTTCTCGTAAGGCCGGGAGCTGTACTTTGAATTCATTTAGGCGGTGATACAAGTCCTCTCTAAAATTACCTTTGCCTACACTACTCAACAGGTCATCATTGGTGGCAACAATAATCCTGACATTTACAGGGATTGTTACAGTTGTTCCCAATGGTTGAACAACCCGTTCCTGTAATGCTCTAAGTAGTTTTATCTGGACGTCGTAACTCAAGTTGCCAATCTCATCAAGGAACAATGTTCCTCCATCGGCTGCCTCAAACTGACCTTTTTTATCTGTTAATGCACCGGTAAAAGCACCTTTAGCATGACCAAACAATTCGCTGGCTGCAAGGTCTTTCGACAAAGCGCCACAGTCTATTGCAATAAAAGGTTTTTTGCTTCGCTTACTTTGTAGATGAAGTGTCCTGGCTGCATACTCTTTTCCGGTACCACTTTCTCCCTGTATAATTACAGACATATCTGTTGGGGCAACCAATCGAAGATGTTCGTAAAGTTTTTCTGATACAGGACTATCACCTTTGATAGCATCCGCAAATTGTAAGGCTTGTTTAGGTACCGTATCCGGATCGGTTGTATTTAATCCGTTGTTAATGATCATAAGCAACTCATCAGGGTTCACAGGTTTAGTGATGTAATCAAGTGCACCAAGCTGAATTGCTTTTACAGCGGTTCTTACATCATTAAAACTGGTCATCATGATCAGCGGAGCTTGAATATCTTTGTCGCGCACGAAAGAAAGCACATCGAGTGCCGTGCCATCCGGTAATCTATAATCGGCCAGAAGTAAATCAAACTTTTGCTGCTCAAGTAGTTTTATACCTTTTTTAACATCGTTAACTGCGACTGGTGTATGATTGTGCTTTTTTAGAAAGCCTTCCAATAACTGAGAGAAAGTTAAATCATCTTCAATAATCAGTATTTTAGCCATAAACGTAAGGTAGGTATAAAATATAAAAATACAAAAGCCGGGAGTTCCAGCTTTTGTATTTTTATGAATCTATATACGTAGATGTCAGGTGTTATTGCACGACAACACCATCTTTACCAACGTTCAAAGAAGCAACTTCTTCTCCTTTTTTTACGTCAATCTGGTACCATTCTGTTTTATCTGCTGCCGTTACTAAAAAGGCTGCGGTGGGAGCCCACTCTTTATATTTATCAGATGATAATGTTGTTTTTACCGGGTCAGGAAGTTCTTCAATTTTAACCGGTGTTTTTACCGTACTATCTTGTACAACAGATACGAATGTTGGTGTAGAAACTGTGTTATTTGCTTTGACTGCTGTTAAGCCAGCACATGCTAAAATTGCTGCTGATAAGATTAACTTTTTCATAACTTATGTTTTTGGTCTGTAATTCTCGATTATGTACTAATTAGGTACAGAATGATGCCAGAAGTTATTAAAACAGGTAAAGTGCTGATAGTTAATCATTAAAAAATCAAGCAAGTCAGAAAGCTGTGGAGAAACACTACAATTTGTAGCATTTCTCATTTAGGATGCTACTGTGGCGGTTGTTCTGCTGATTGCAATTGTTTTGATCACGGATATAATTGCAGCAGTATCATAACCACATAGTGCCCACAATTCTGACTGTTCTCCATGTTCAATTACTTCATCAGGCATACCGAGTCTAATCACTTTAGCATGATAATCATTATCGGCCATAAATTCAAGAACAGCAGAGCCCATTCCTCCCTGAAGACAACCGTCTTCTACTGTAATTACATTTTGATAGCGTTTGAAAACATCATGCAGTAATGCTTCGTCCAATGGTTTAACAAAACGCAAATCGTAGTGTGCAGGGTGGATGCCTTCACTATTTAATTCTTTGCAAGCCTCTACAGCAAAGTTTCCTACGTGGCCTATGGTAAGAATTGCAACATCTTCACCATCACAAATCTTTCTACCCTTTCCGATAGGTAATGCTCTAAATGGACGTTTCCAATCAATCATCATCCCGCTGCCTCTTGGGTACCGGATAGAGAAAGGACCCATATTTTCCAGTTGAGCAGTGTACATTAAATTTCTTAATTCTTCTTCATTCATAGGCGCAGCAACCGTCATATTGGGTATGCAACGCATATAAGCAAGGTCGTATGCGCCATGATGTGTAGCACCATCTGCACCGGCCACACCGGCACGATCAAGACAAAATACGACATTCAGGTTTTGAATAGCAACATCATGAATCACCTGATCATAAGCACGCTGCATAAAGCTTGAGTAGATGTTACAAAAAGGAACAAGACCCTGAGTTGCCAATCCTGCCGAAAAAGTAACGGCATGTTGTTCCGCAATTCCCACATCAAATGCACGGGAAGGCATTGCCTTCATCATAATATTCATGGAAGATCCGGAAGGCATTGCCGGGGTGATTCCTACGATCTTTTTGTTCGCTTCTGCCAGTTCGACCAACGTATGTCCAAACACATCCTGGTATTTAGGTGGTTGTGGCTTGTCATAAGCAGATTTTTTTATTTCACCAGTGATTTTATCAAATAAGCCCGGTGCATGCCATTTAGTTTGATCTTTTTCAGCAAGCGCAAATCCTTTTCCTTTAACCGTTACACAATGCAAAAGCTTAGGGCCAGGAATGTCTTTCAGGTCTTTGATTATACTAGCAAGTTTTTTTACATCATGACCATCAACCGGTCCAAAATATCTGAAATTAAGCGCTTCAAATAAATTGCTTTGTTTTAGTAAGGTTCCTTTAATACTTTTCTCGATCTTTTTAACAAAGTTATGCGCGTTCGGTCCAAGCTCTGAAAGTTTAATCAGGACACTGGAAATGTCGTCTCTAAATCGGTTGTAGGATTTAGAGGTCGTAATACTTGTTAAATATTCTTTTAATGCACCAACATTTGGATCAATAGACATGCAGTTGTCGTTCAGCACAACCAGTAAGTTTGAATTTTCGATACCGGCATGATTCAATCCTTCAAAAGCAAGACCAGCAGTCATTGCGCCATCACCGATTACGGCAACGTGCTGACGGTCTTTTTCACCTTTATAGTGAGAAGCAACTGCCATCCCCAATGCGGCCGAAATAGACGTAGAGGAGTGGCCAACACCAAAGGTGTCGTACTCACTTTCGGCCATTTTCGGAAAACCACTGATGCCATTGATAATTCTGTTTGTGTGAAAAACTGACTTTCTTCCAGTTAAGATTTTGTGACCATAAGCCTGATGCCCGACGTCCCAAACCAATTTATCATAAGGAGCGTTCAAAGCATAGTGAAGTGCCACTGTGAGCTCTACCACGCCTAAACTGGCACCAAAATGTCCTCCATTCACACTTACTACATCAATGATGTATTGGCGTAACTCCTGGCATATCTGTTCCAGATCTTCTTCAGTGTACTGCTTAAGATCGGCGGGGAAATTGATGTTCGGTAATAATGGACCTTTAATATCTTCCATGTAGGTGTAAATAGTGTAGAAGTTACAAAGTAAGGTAAATTGTTTAATATATTATGTAAAATTAGCCAATGATAAGGCCTTTGAATCTATAACACTTAAAGTTTCCTAAAGTTTGAATGTTGTACTAAGGAGGATTTTCCTAAATTTACCAAAAATATACTTCTTTAAATGAAACGTGATACTATAATTTTTGATTTGATTGACAGCGAATTAGACCGTCAGGAGAATGGACTAGAACTAATTGCTTCGGAAAACTTTGTAAGTAAACAAGTAATGGAAGCTGCCGGCTCGGTGTTAACAAATAAATATGCAGAAGGTCTTCCAGGTAAAAGATATTATGGAGGCTGTGAAGTCGTTGATAAAGTGGAGCGTTTAGCAATAGACCGGGCTAAAGAATTGTTTGGCGCGGAATGGGTTAACGTACAACCTCACTCCGGTGCTCAGGCAAATGCTGCAGTAATGCTTGCTGTTATTCAACCAGGTGACAAAATTCTTGGCTTTGATCTTTCACATGGAGGCCACCTTACTCATGGATCTCCAGTGAATTTTTCTGGTAAACTTTACCAACCTTTCTTTTACGGTGTAAAAAAAGAAGATGGCCTGATAGACTATGCCAAACTGGAAGAAATCGCTTTACAAGAGCGTCCGAAACTAATCATCTGTGGTGCTTCTGCTTATTCCAGAGAATGGGATTATGCTTTTATCAGAAGTGTAGCAGACAAAATTGGAGCATTAGTACTTGCTGATATTTCTCATCCAGCTGGAATGATTGCAAGAGGACTGCTTGACAATCCACTTCCACATTGTCATATTGTAACAACAACCACTCATAAAACATTACGTGGCCCACGTGGCGGGATGATTATGATGGGTAAAGATTTTGAAAATCCTTTTGGATTAAAAACGCCCAAAGGAGAAACCAAAATGATGTCTGCAGTTTTAGATATGGCTGTTTTTCCAGGTACGCAGGGTGGACCATTAGAACACATCATTGCTGCAAAAGCAATTGCTTTTGGTGAGGCTTTAAGTGATGAGTACCTGGTGTATATTAAGCAGGTTAAGTTAAATGCAAAAGCGATGGCGAAATGTTTTGTTGCTAAAGGGTATGGAATCATCTCTGGAGGTACAGATAACCACATGATGCTGATCGACTTAAGGAATAAAAATATTACTGGTAAACTGGCTGAAAATTCACTTGAAAAAGCGGATATTACGGTTAATAAAAACATGGTTCCTTTTGATGATAAATCTCCATTTGTTACTTCTGGTATCAGAATAGGAACAGCAGCAATTACCACCAGAGGATTTAAAGAAGAAGATATGCAAGAGATTGTTGATCTGATTGACGAAGTGTTAACCAACGCAGAAGACGAAGAAAACTTGAAGCAGGTTAAAGCCAAAGTACTGGCACTTGTTGGTAAGTTTCCGCTATATAAATAATAACTAATTAAGGCAGCAGGAATGTTAAGGGAGCAAGATTTACAGGAAGAAAGCGACCGGATAAAAGCACTTCATGCTTTTAATATTCTGGATACTGCTCCGGAAAACGAGTTTGATAATTTAACCAAACTTGCTGCCTTGATTTGTGGTGTTCCCATTTCGGTCATCAACATGGTCGATGAAAATCGAATCTGGATCAAATCCGCCTTAAACCTTGGATATGATGTGAGTGAAGTCCCCCGAAATTCTACTTTTACGGAATACACCATCTTAGGCGATGGCGTATTTGAAATACCTGATGCCTCATTGGACGAGCGTTTTTCAAATTCCCCTGCAGTTATTGGTACTCCATTTATTCGGTATTATGCCGGAGCACCTTTGGTAGATGAAAATGGATTCAAAATAGGTGCGATCTGCATTTATGATTTACAACCTAAACAACTTACCACCGAACAAAAAGAAGGGCTCGAAACGATCGCTAAGGAAATTATGACGCATCTTTCGTTACGCAAAAGTGTGTCTGAATTAAAAATTAACAAGAGGCGATTTGATGAGCTTTTAACGATGTCGGCCATATCTCCGGAGATTCATTGCATTCTGGATTCTAAAGGCAAGATTTTATTCATCAATGAAGCGGTAGGTAATTTACTCGGTTATTCCATAGAAGAAGCAATAGGGTTGTCTATTTGGGATGTATGTCATAAAGATGATACTTCAAGGGTAATCTCTGTCGTGGAAGATGGATTAAGAAACCGTATTAATCAGTTTAATGTAGACTTTCGAATTGTTACCAAAACAGGATCTGTTAAGTGGATAAGCTGGAACATGGTCTGTAAGAGCCATCAGTGGTATACCTACGGTCGTGACATAACTGAGAACAAAAGAGTTGAAAATGAATTGAGGAAACTTTCATTTGTTGCCAGCAAAGTGGACAATGCGGTTGTAATCAATGATGCAAATAATCATGTAACCTGGGTTAATGACGCGTTTGAAAAGATTACTGGTTTCAATCTGGAAGATTTAAAAGGTAAACGATTAGGCGATTTAATTACAGGTCCAAAAACAGACTTGGAGCTCATTAAGAAAGCAAGAGCTCTAACTAAACAAAATCAATCCTTTACCGTAGATCTTCTTTCCTATAAAAAAGACAAAACTCCCATGTGGCTGTCCATTTATAATACAGCTGTATTGGATGACCAGGGTAAAGTAGAAATTGAAGTAGAAATTATAATTGATATTACTGATAAAAAGCAAGCTGAGGAGGAGTTGCAAGTCCTATCACTGGTTGCAAGCAAAACGAATACCGGGGTAAATATCTGCGATAAGGATGGTTATACAACCTGGGTAAATAATTCTCTTGAAAAACTAACAGGTTATTCACTATCAGAACTCCAGGGTAAACAGATAGGAAGTGTTCTTTCCAATGATCATTCAGATTTCGAGCTGATTCAAGGTTCAAGAACAAAAAGCCTAAATAAAGAATCCTATAGTATTGAGGTAGAAGTACAGACGAAGGATGGTGCGTTCTTATGGGTATCTGTGTCCAATACGCCTATTTTAAACAGTAATGGGGTAATGGAGCGCCAGATAGAATTAATCTCTGATATCACTCAACGTAAGCAGGTGGAACGTGAGATGATTGAGGCAAAAGAAAAGGCGCTGCAATTAAGTGAAGCCAAAGAAATGTTTCTTTCGGTTATGAGTCATGAAATCAGGACGCCGCTTAATGCTATTTTAGGGATGACGCATCTTTTGATTGATAATGATCCAAGACCGTCGCAGGTAGATGACCTGAATATTCTAAAGTTTTCTGGTGAGAACCTTTTACACATTATAAATGACATCCTGGATTTCACAAAGGTTGAAACCGGCAACCTGCATTTAGAAACGATTCCATTTAGTTTAAAGGCGCTTTCCAACGACATTATAACGTCCCTTCAGGTTAATGTTAATAAAAAGCAAAATGAACTGCAATGTCATTTTGATAAAGAAATTCCAGCGGAGATTTTAGGGGATAAGACCAGGTTGTATCAGGTGCTGATGAATCTTCTGGGAAATGCAATTAAGTTCACGGATAAGGGTATCGTGAAACTTTCTATAGCCCTGGAAACTGAATCTGATTCAGACATTGTAATCAACTTTAAGGTAAGTGATACCGGTATCGGAATTCCGAAAGACAAACAATCTTATATTTTCGAAAGCTTTACGCAAGCTAAAACAGACATATCCAGAAAGTATGGAGGCACCGGATTAGGATTAGCTATTACAAAAAAATTATTAAAGTTATACAACTCCGAGATCGAAATAGAAAGCGAAGAGGGGAAAGGAAGTGTTTTCTCTTTCTCGATAGCTTTTCTTAAGAGTCAAAAATCCAGTAAAAATCAAAAACCAGCGGATCAACTGGCTGTTTTTGAAGGGAAAAAGATTTTGATTGTTGATGACAACGAGATTAATATTTTAATTGCCAGAAGAATTTTTATAAAGTGGGGATTAGATATTGACTTTGCTTCAGACGGTTACGGAGCAATTGAAAAAGTAAAGAATACTACCTACGATCTGGTATTTATGGATATTAAGATGCCAGGTCTGGATGGATTTGAGACTTCTATGATCATCCGGGATCTTCCAGGTGAGGAATATAAAAAGCTTCCAATCATTGCCCTTACGGCCTCAACTTTAAGCAATGAAAATACGAAGTTTAATGATGCAGGAATGAATGGACATATGTTAAAGCCATTTAACCCGGAAGAGATTAAAAAACTGCTCGCAGAATATTTGCATTAAAGACTTTAAAAGTAAAGGGCCGATACATCTATGAAGAAGTATCGACCCTTACCATCTAAATTAACGCTCTCGGTAGTATAAACGGGAATCTATACAGATTGTTTTAATTTAAATCAAAATTCATTATTTAGCATCTGCTTATTTAACAAAAGCAAGCGTTGCAATGCTTAATCTATGGAGTTTGTGTTCTAGTAATAAGGTAGCACAAGCTTCTAAAGTGGAGCCCGTTGTCATCACATCGTCTACTAATAAGATATATTGATTTTCCAGCTTAGCCGGGTTGATCACAGAAAATACGGTGGTCATGTTAAGGTATCGGTTAAATCTGGTCTTTTTTGTCTGACTTTCCGTTCGTTTTATCCTGGTGATACATTCATTTTCTACCGGCACATTTAGTACCAGCGCGATTCCATCAGCAATGCATTTACTTTGATTGTAGCCGCGGTTTCTTTCCTGCTTCTTATGTAATGGTACAGGTATAATCATTGTTATTCCCTGATATAAATTTGCCTTTAGTAGTGCTGTTCCCAGCATTTCTCCCAAACGGACACCCAATTGAGTGCGGCCCTTATACTTTAATGCATGAATCATTTGCTGAACCCTGGAGCCTTTTCCAAAATATAAAAAAGACATGGCTGCATGGATTGGAACTCTGCCCCAGAATTGTCGGGCGACTGGATTTGCGGCGTAAAGATGGTAATCCGTAAAGGGAAGATCATAAAGACATGTAGTGCATATCAGTGCTTCGCCATGATATAAGATATTACCGCAAGCATTGCATAGATCCGGGAAGAGAAGATTGATTAAATCAGTGGTACATCTGGTAAGCGTGGACATACGTCCAAGCTTTGTTATTAAATTGACAACATGGTAATAAATTTTAAGCGGTCGCGGTATCTTTAACAGCTAACTGCCCACAAGCTGCATCAATATCTTTACCACGACTTCTTCTAATATTTGTATTTACACCCTGACTTTTAAGGTAATTTGCAAAGGCATCAATCTTATCACCTTCTGCGTTTAAGAAGTCGGCAAATTGTATTGGATTATATTCGATCAGGTTCACTTTGCAGGGTACATGTTTACAAAATTTAGCCAATTCAATAGCGTCTTCTATCTCATCATTGAATTGATTAAACACAATGTATTCGTAGGTGACCGGATTCTTTGTTTTTGAAAAATAATATCTTAATGCTTCCGCTAATGCTTTTAGCGTATTATGCTCTGTAATTGGCATAATTTCATTTCGCTTTTTATCATTTGCCGCATGAAGTGATAGCGCAAGATTAAATTTAACGCCATCATCTCCAAGCTTCTTGATCATTTTTGCAATTCCAGCTGTGGAAACTGTGATTCTTCTGGAAGCCATATTCAAGCCTTCGGGTGAAGTAATCATTTCGATCGACTTAAGTACATTGGCATAATTTAGAAGCGGCTCGCCCATTCCCATGTAAACGATGTTACTCAGTGGCGCATTGTAATTTTTCTTGGCCTGTTCATCTATTAATACAACCTGATCATAAATTTCATCTGCATTCAAATTCCTCTTACGATCCATGTAACCCGTTGCACAGAATTTACAGGTTAAACTGCAACCAACCTGAGAACTTACACAAGCCGTCATTCTTTCTTCCATTGGAATTAAAACACCCTCTACAATATTTCCATCATAGAGTCTGAATGTATTCTTAATGGTATGGTCGTTGCTGAATTGTGAATTATTCACCTCTACTGCATTGATCGCATAATTTAAGTCTAGCTTAGCCCTAAGCTCTTTAGAAAGGTTACTCATCTCCTCAAAAGTTCTGGCCGATTTTTGCCAAAGCCATTGATAAACTTGTTTTGCCCGATAAGCAGGCTCCTTCATCTCTGTAAAGTGCAGTTGTAACTGAGCCAGATCCAGTGAACGAATGTCTGTTTTTTTAATAGGTTGCATCTTTTGCAAAGATAACTAAATTTATGCAACGTTCCCTAAAACTCTAAATGATTGCTAATTAGTGACTTTAGCGTTTTGGACTCTTGGTCTTTGCACCAGGTGTTCCTGACCGTCCTCTGGATGGTTTTACTGATCTTTTACTTGGGCCATTGGATTTGTTCCAGTCAGTACTGGTACTGGTAGACCTGGAAGATGTCGTCCGTTTATCAGGCGCTTTTCCTTTGCCACCTGCTGGTCGGTCTGCCCTGGTCATACTCGCAGTGGATTTTCCTGAAGCAGGTCTTCCTCTTTTAGGAGCACCAGCTCTCGGACCAGCGCGCTCTGGAGTAATGTTTTCTGCTATGTTTTCTGAAGCATGTACTTTCGGTTTCTTTGCTGCTTTTTTAGCTGCAGAAGCATTTTCAAGAGCGCTTGACTTAGCAATCAAATTAAATATGTCAGTCTGTTCTGCTGGCGTAAGCTCCCTCCATTCTCCTGAAGGAATACCTTTTAGGCTAATATTCATGATTCTGGTACGCTCCAGCTTGGTTACTTCAAAGCCGAAATGCTCACACATTCTTCTGATTTGTCTGTTTAGACCTTGAATTAGAACAATTTTAAAAACAAAGGTACTTTCTTTGGTAACCTTACATTTTTTTGTCATAACACCCAGCACAGGAACACCTTTACCCATTCCCAAAATAAATTGTTCTGTCAGTGGCTTATTAACGGTAACCAGGTATTCTTTCTCATGATTATTTCCTGCCCTTAGGATTTTATTGACAAGATCACCGTTGTTGGTTAAAAAGATAAGACCCTGAGAGTCTTTATCCAGACGGCCAATTGGAAACACTCTTTCACTATGATTAACATAATCAACGATGTTGCTTTTTACGCCTGCTTCCGTTGTACTTGTAATTCCAACAGGTTTATTAAAAGCAATCAATACAGAATTTTCAACTTGTTTAGGTTCTATCGTTTGTCCATTAACAACAACGATGTCTCCAAAGAAGACCTTATCGCCAACTTGCCCTTTTCTCCCATTAATAAATACTGTCCCCTGCTCAATATATCTGTCTGCTGCTCTTCTGGAGCACAAACCACTCTCACTTACGTATTTATTTAATCTTGTTGTTGAATCAGGCATGGTTAAAAATTATAATTGATATCTTTTTACAAAGTAATCAATTAATACCCACATAATCTACCAAAATCATAAATACCCTTCTTAAAATGAATCATTGCTGATCCAGGATGTCTCGTTTGAAGCGTCTGTTACCAGAGAATAGGTTGAAAATATACCTAGTAAATCGACCTTCGCACCTTTTGTGAAATTCATTTTTATTGCGGCCAATGTGCTTGGTTGATCATAGCCTGGCAGCGCAGTTGCTGTTATGGTTACTTTTTTTAGTGCAGCGCTGAGGTTCCGAATCACGTTATTCCGAAGATATCCAACGGTACCATCTGGCAATTCTACTTTTAGGTAGTTTTGAAAAGAAGCAGTTGCATAAACGATTGTAGAAGACGGTAATGTTATTGCAGAATCTAAACTTTCATTAGTAGACCTAAATAAGGTAGCTTTTTTTGAGGTCCGCAACATCTTGTTTATGTTGGCAAGGCCTGCGTTTGTGCTGGTCGGGATTTCTGAATTTGTCTTTCGAATAAAAGGAAGAGGGTCAATGGCACCACGACTTGTATAGAGTCCGAAATGCAGATGCGGAGGTGTTGTTCTTGCATTCCCAGTATTTCCAACAAGACCCAGGGTGTCTCCCGCTTTGACAATTTGCCCTTCTGTCGCAATTTGCCTATCCAGATGAGCATAGTATAAGGTGTAGTTTTTATTCTCTGGACGCAGCCACACCACTTTTCCACCAAGATTGTTTTCGTTAACCCGAGTTACGGTTCCATTTGCAATTGCCACCACCGGAGTATGAAATTTGGCAAAAATGTCTATACCCTCATGTTTCCTGGAATTGGCATCCCGACCGTCACCAAAATAACTACCAACTCTTGGCGAATTATTCTGTCCTATTGGAAAATCAAGGGAAGGGCCTGACGTTATTTGAAGTGTAAAAGAACCACTTCTTAAAAGCTCCGGTTGCAAACGTAAAATGTATTTTGTTTCATCATCAGCATCAAAATCAAATGGCCGTCCGGCAGTGTCTGCAGATTTTATAAGTTTGAGATCTCCACTGTCTTCTATTTCCCAGACATCAAGATAAACTAACATTGGTTTGCTGGATGTCTTCTCCAGGGAAATGTTTATTTTTTGTCCTCTTTTAACTTCAAATCGATAAGCGGTGGCGGGAATTCTTTCCGCTGCAAAGTAGCCGTTTTCCCGATACGGAATTTGAACCGAAAGTGCTTTGTTTATGCTCACCTTTGCTGCTTCGACCCAGGATACACCCATAGCCGTTTTATCAAGTCCGGCAGCGGTTAATTTCCTTTGATATTGCTCATGTGGAGTAGCTGCTTTAAAAAGATTTACAGCTCCGGATTTACAGGAATTTAATAGGGTTATGGCAACTAAAAATGTAAGAATTTGAATAGAAAACTGCTTCATAACCAAGCTGTATTCAATCTTTATGCCACACCAAATTGATAAAGTGCAAGACCCTAATGCCAGTTACTAGATCTTCAATGTTAACCTTGTGAAAAGTTCGGTTTCAATTGTTGTTTGTTTTAGGTGAGTTTGGTATGCGGTTGGTTTAAGTCAGTTATAGGTCGAAGATAATTGCTTCTTTCATCCGTCCTGCCTAGACGGAATATACACGGACTAAACACGCTTTAAGGACGGATTTGTCTTTGTCGCGCTACGAATGCTTCCCAACCAATGGCAAACGACATTTGGTCTTAAAATGTTTTTTCAATCAATCAGTCACATTAATTGAGTTTAGTTTTAAGGTTCTACGGTAAAGTTTTTTAGATTTGTAAAAACTTTGTTTTGGTGAAAGCTAACGCAGATCTTGAAATCAATTTTAATGCGCGTTTCAAAGATAAATTGTGATCAATCAAATAAATAGGAACTAGATTCTAAAGGATGAAAAATTGGAAGGATTTGATATCATCCGGATTGTTGGAACTTTATGTGTTAGGAGAGACAAATGCGGAAGAAGATCAGTTGATATCTGCGCTGGCACTGGAAAATTCTGAAGTGAGAGCAGAAATCGATTTGATTTCTTTAGCACTGGAGCAGTATGCTTTGGCAGAAGCGATAGCGCCTGATCCGATCATAAAACCCTTTCTCTTAGCAACCATTGATTATATGGATCGCATGAAAAATGGAGAAGTTTTTAGTTCACCTCCATTATTAAAGGAACAATCATCTGTTGATGATTACCAGGAGTGGCTAGAAAGAACTGACATGATTGTTCCGCCTGAGTTTGACGAAGTACATGCAAAAATTCTTTCTGCAACGCCGCAATTAACAACCGCAATCGTTTGGATTAAACATATGGCACCTCAGGAAGTGCATGATCATGAACATGAAAAATTTTTAATATTGGAAGGGACATGCGACATACAGATAGAAGATCAGGTATTTCATTTGATTCCTGGCGATTACCTTGGTATTCCCCTGCATAAAAAACACCATGTTCTGGTTACTTCTGCTCTTCCCTGTAAAGTTATTTTACAAAGAGTGGCCGCTTAATTATTGCCCATGCTTAATTACATTTCTGCAGATTGTATCTATCCCGTAACCAGTAACCCAATTCCAAACGGAGTGATTGGTGTAGAGTATGACGGTACGATCTCTGAAATACTAACTGCGGAGAAAGCTGCTCAAAAGGGAATTAATTCAATCACACATTATAGTGGATTACTCGTTCCTGGATTCATTAATACACATTGTCATCTGGAGCTGTCTCATTTAAAAGGACAAATAGAAAAGAAAACAGGTCTTCCGGCATTTGTTGAGCAAATCATCAAAACTAGAAAGGCAGATAATTCGGAGATAATTTCGGCCTTAGTAAAAGCAGATCGAGAAATGTATGAGGATGGGATTTCAGCGGTCGCTGATATTTCTAACCAATTAATCTCCAGGGAAGTCAAGCTTGAAAGTCGTATTTATTACCACACTTTTGTTGAAGCCATGGGTTTTAACCCATCCCGTGCAGCCGATATTATGAAAGCTGCAATTCTTCTTAAAAATGATTTTAGTCCGCTAAGCGCATCTGTTATTCCCCACGCACCATATTCCGTTTCGGCAGAATTATTTAAAGAAATCTCAGATTATGGCCTGGCGACTGATAACTTGGGAAGTATTCATAACCAGGAAACAGAGGAGGAAGATCTTTTTTTCAAGGATAAAAAAGGTCACTTTCTAAAACTGTATGATTTTTTAGGACTTGATATCTCTTTCTATCAGGCCTCCGGAAAATCTTCTTTACAAACTATTTTGCCGGCTTTGTCAGCTCAAAAAATGTTGCTTGTTCACAATACCTATACGCTGCTGGAAGATGTTTCTTTTGCAAGTACAATACATAAAAACCTATACTGGTGTTTATGTCCGAATGCGAATCTTTATATTGAAGGTCGGCTGCCAGACGTAAAGATGCTGATGAATGCAGGAATTACCTTAACACTGGGTACAGATAGTCTTGCCAGCAACGATCGGTTAAGCATTCTTGATGAAATGAAAATCTTACAACAACTCCAACAACTCAAATTTTCTGATTTATTAGCATGGGCAACCATTAATGGAGCCAGATTTTTAGGCATTGATCAGCAATTTGGTTCCTTTGAAAAATTGAAGAAACCGGGGATAATTTTAATTGAACACGTAAACGACGAAGTCTTAAGTGACAAAACAAAAATCAGGAGATTATACTAGGGCTAGAATAATGCTATTTTTATTTACACCAGCAGAGTTTAAGCTAGGGCGATTAAAACCTAATGCCCAAAATATAACTGTAAAAAAATCAACACAATTAAAATGAAGCATTTAACTATAAAAATTACCGGAAGGGTACAAGGCGTTTCTTTTCGTGCAACCACAAAGGCTGTAGCGGACCAGATGGGGGTGAGGGGAATGGTTAAAAATCAACCAGACGGTTCGTTGTATATTGAGGCCGAAGGTGATGAAGTTAGATTAGAAGTGTTTTTAGAATGGTGTAACGAAGGTCCTGACAGGTCAATAATTGAAAATGTTGAAGTAGACGAAGGCGAACTCAAAAACTATCGTAATTTTGAGATTATTAAAAAATAACGCAACAATCTTCATCACAATGGCCATTTTTAATACTTACAATTTTAAATAATAGATGTCAGTTTTTAAAAAGTTTTTAGGCCAGACGGCTGTTTATGGTCTCAGCACCATCTTTTCCAGGTTGTTTAATTTTATATTAACGCCAATATATACCAACGCTTATCCGGAGGTTGTATATGGTGTTTTTACCAAAATGTACAGTTATGTTTCCCTGATCAACCCAATTTTGGCTTTTGGAATGGAAACTACATTCTTCAGGTTTTTAAACAAACATGAAGACCGGAAAAAAGAAGTTTTTAACAACAGTTTTTGGATAATTACGTTCATCTCCATCTTGTTTTTAATTACAGGATTGGCATTAAACGACTACCTGGCAAGGTTTACGCTAAATGGACCCTTATCTGGGCTTGCTGATCAAAAAAGGTTTGTCCAGTATTGTGTCTGGGTACTTTTTATAGACGCTATCTGCGTAATCCCGTTTGCAAAAATCAGATCTGATGGAAAGCCACTAAAATACAGCATCATTAGATTTACGAATATTGGGATTTACGTTGGCTTGAATTTAATTTTCATTTACATAATTCCATATGTGATTGAGCATAATCTGGTCGGTTCCGAATGGTTGTCTGGTTGGTTCAGACCTAAGTGGATTGGTTATGTGTTTATTTCAAACCTGATTGCCAGTCTGGCTACTTTTTTAATGCTACTCCCGCAATTCCGGGATCTGGAAATTAAATTCGACACGGCATTATTTTACAAAATGTTTGGTTACAGCTGGCCGGTATTGGTCGCTAATCTTTCTTTCATTGTCAATGAAAATCTGGATAAAATTTTATTAAGTAAGTTTTTGCCAACAGAAATTGCCGATCATGAAATCGGGATCTATGGCGCAGTTTGCAAGCTGGCAATTTTTATCAGCATTTTTAATACGGCATTCAGGCTGGGCGCAGAACCTTTCTTTTTTAGCCATGCAAAAAACGAGAATGCAAAAGACACTTACGCGACCATCTTAAATTACTTTGTACTTGCGCTTGCGATCCTGTTTGTTGGATTAATAGCCAACATTGAACTTTTAAAACATTTTATAGCTAGTAAATACTGGATTGGATTACCAGCTGTCCCATTTTTATTGTTCGGATATGTGTGTTTGGGGATCTATATGAACCTCTCTATCTGGTACCGGTTGTCTGACCAAACGAAATTCGGTTTATACATCTCGCTGGTTGGCGCGGTATTTACCATTATCATGAACATTATTTTAATTCCGATCTACAGTTACATGGGGTCGGCTTTGATCAGTATGCTCGCTTATTTGATGATCATGGTGATATCCTATGTATTAGGACAAAAATATTATCCGATTCCTTACAACTTAAAACGGATGTTAGGTTATCTAGGTGCTTCTGTAGTACTTGTTTACCTCTCTTTTTATATCTTTAAACAGAATATCTATATTGGTAATGTGCTGTTTGTGTTGTTTTTAGGAGGCGTTTACCTATTGGAAAAAAACAATATCAGAAAAATATTAACTACTAAATAAGAATAATGAATATTAAAATTATCAATCATTCCAGTCATAGTTTACCTGCATATGAAACAGCACATGCGGCAGGAATGGATTTAAGAGCGTTTACAGCGAGCGAAATTGTCTTGAAACCATTCCAAAGATTATTAATTCCAACGGGATTACACATTGAGTTGCCCCAGGGATATGAGGCGCAGATCAGACCAAGAAGTGGTTTGGCCTATAAACATGGGATAAGTATTGTAAATTCACCTGGAACAATTGACGCAGACTATCGTGGTGAAATCAAGGTTTTATTGATAAATTTATCTTCAGAAAATTTTGTCATCAATGATGGGGATAGAATTGCGCAGATGGTTGTTGCAAAGCATGAAACTGTTAATTGGGAGGCTGTTGAAGAATTAAATGATACTGCGCGTGGCCAGGGTGGCTACGGGCACACAGGTAAATAATCGGTTTTATGCTTAAATTAACATTTGTTTTGTTGCTGATTACCGGAACCCAATTTACTGTCTCCGCTCAACTTAGTTCAAGAGACAGCAGTTTGGTCAAAGAGTATTTTTTTACCGGCATCCGCGACAAAACAAATGAAAATTATGCGAGGGCAATTGAAAATTTTAATAAGATCATTGTATTTGATCCCAAAAATTCAGTCGTGTATTATGAAAGAGCCCTTTCACAATTGAAGCTAAATGACTTGGTCGCAGCTGAAGTTTCCATTAAAAAAGCAATTTCGCTAGAGGCAGACAATGAATGGTATTTGAAGTTACTGGCAGAAGTATACAAAAATAAAGGGGATATGGATGCTCTTGTGGCTGTGTATACGGAGCTGATAAATTTAAGACCCGAGCAGGAGTCAAATTATTTTGGTAAATCCAGTGCCCTTGCTTTTTCTGGTAAGTTGAAAGAATCTTTAGCGGGATATGCTGACATTGAAAAAAGGTTCGGCGCATCTGAATCTTTATTAAAAGCAAAAAAATATCTTTCCGCCAGATTAAAAGATGTTCCAATGAATGCGGGTGCCCCGATCGAGAATCATCTGGCAACTGGAAGTTTGCTCCTTGATCAGGGGCTTGCGGATTCAGCATTAAAAGTATTCAAAGCAGGCAAGAAAAGGAATCCTGATGGATTTGAGCTTGATGTTGCAATTGCAGATGCCTACCTGCAGCAAAAAAACGTTCCTGAGGCATCTATCTACCTTAAGCAGGCATTGAAAGTTAAAATGGATGATCCTAAACTTTATGCGCTGTATGGAGATCTATTGTACCGACAAGGATTGTTGATGGAGTCATTGGAACAATATCGTTTGTCTTTAAAATTATCTGATCAGTTGTACTATGTTTGGGAGCAAACTTTAAATATTCAAAATATACTTCGGAATTATAAGGCGACTATTGGAACTGCCAATGCTGCGTTGACGCTTTACCCCAATCAAGCGATCATCTATTACTACCTGGCATTTGCAGAGCATCGAAGAAATTTAAATAAGGATGCAGCGCTTCATCTGGAAACCGCTTTGCAACTGGATTCTGAAAATAAGGATCTTAAAGCGATGGTCTGGTCGCTAAAGGCGGAAATTTTGTTAGATGGAAATGATTTACAACTGGCACTTAAAACCTTTAACGAAGCCCATAGTTATTCACCAACAAATTATTTGATCTTCCTAAACTTTTCCTACTATCTGGCACTTAAATCTAAAGGCTTAAATGAAGCCGTTACTTTGATTAGTGAGGCAGAGAAAAATTTGCCAAACAATAATTTAGTCTCCGAAACCTACTCTTTTATCTTATTAAAATTAAGAAGATACAAAGAAGCAAAAGTGATGGTTGAAAAAGCACTTAAAAACAATGGAGAGACCAATGCTGTTTATCTTGAACATTATGGAGATGTTTTATTTCTAAATGGAGAACAAGAGCAAGCACTGAATTATTGGATCAAAGCGAGGTCTGCAGGGGGCGATACAGAAATTTTAAAACAAAAGATTAATGAGAAAAAATATATTAACGAGCTCGATCGTCCTTAGCTTGATCGTAGTGCTGTCGGCATGTGGAGCCAAAAAAGCAATTGT